>WNGH01001286.1_pt1 | contig 23258 bp, 22 predicted proteins | sample 5400631 | NCBI WGS metagenome assembly WNGH01 (sample SAMN13153373, study PRJNA577476) | soil metagenome | isolation source: 115 cm soil or saprolite under Garry oak tree replicate 1 | place: USA:California | collected 2016-06-15
CTCCGAAGAGACCGGACACTAGGTACGGAAAGATTAGTGACAAGGGTCTTGATCCGTTCGAAGCTTGGCTGAAGGCGTAGGCTAGAGCACTAGGAATCGGCCTTTGGAGCATCTGATTCACCCACAAGATGTACACCGGCGTATCAGTGCCTACCGGAGTCCCCGCGGCGTTAATGTCCGCTCGATAGGGTGTGAAGGCTAGAAAACATGACGAGACCATTCCGATTGCCAGCACGGCAAGTGGGCTCTTGAGTAGAGGGATATTGTTCCCATCCCAGGATGCGAGAAGCCGATCGAAGAATCGGGACAGGAAACTAAATTGACCGAATAGAGTTCGGTGAGTTTCATATTTGTGTAGCAGATTTGAGATCAGTCTTCCCACCCAGGAATAGAGTATGAGAACAATCAACAAGGGAGAGAAAGGACCCAGAACTTGGAACACAGCGCTCATAACAACTGGGAGATTGAACTCCACAATGGAAAATTCTGGCGCGATAACTTGCTCCACAAGGGAAACGACCTCGACCCCCACCAATATGGCAAGAGCAGCGGTTACTAACTTAGAGCGGGGTATAGGCGTTGCGGGTCGACCAGCAGGACTTTCGGATGAGTTCCAGCCTATAATTTCGACCCTTAATGAGATATTCTTGACAAGTGAAGCAAGCTTGGGCTATCCTCAGGAGTCTTTAGCATGAATTCAACCATTTTCACTAGGAAAATCTTAACTACTTGAGCCTCCAGGGCTCAATTATTATGCGTCGCGGCCTAACGCAGTATTTGCCCCATATCCTCGTAGCTGCGGCTCTGATCTCCATTCTTGGCGCGTCTTACGCCTCTGTCCTTGCTACCAGTACCACCTCTTCCCCGCCAAAGGTTGTCTGGACCACAAACCCGATAACCATAACCTTCTCACATACAACTGGCACGGCTAGCGCCGCAGATCCGTTCAAGTGCGCCCCACCTTTCCTCACAACGGTGGTTCTAACAACCACGGTCAACAAACCCCTCCTGGTAAAGCTCGCAGTCAGCCAGTCAACTTTCCCATCATGCGGACCCAGCTTCAACCCACTCACCCTAACCGCCACTAGTACTGTGGCAGGAACATACACGGGAACTGTGACGGTTCACCAGGCGAGTCAATACGGCACCACGATACCACCCAGCCTAATAGTCAGCATAGTCGTAAACTGACTTACAGAATGCCCCTTCGGGTAGCATTTTCTAGCCCAGGGTACACCTAGAACAGTCTATTCCTTCCCGCTGTAGGTGCTGATTAAGCCAGGTGCTAGCAAACAACAGATCGCTATCACAGCCACACGCCGTCAGGAGGGGATCTTGCCCATGGCCTCCCTCGATGAGTCTTCCGTCAGTCTGATCTTTTGACTTCTGGGATCCGAGTCTCGAGGATTGTGTGGCGTCGAGTGCAGAGAGCGACTTCTCACCCCTCCACGATTACTGGCTGCGTGAAGAAGGCCCAGCCACAGTTTGGGCAGCGAGGACGGTCCCGCTTAGTTAATCTGAGGTGGACGTGTAGTTTCAATTCTATCACTTTCTCCATCGACTACTTGCGAAAGTAGGAAGGGGCATACTTGTATTAGTCTTCTCAGCAATCAATTCACTTCTTGTCTATAGTTGGCCCACCCGGGTTCACAAGGTTACCATAGAATCGAATGGTACCCAAGTGAGACGGCAGCTGCGATCCCACCTTTTTTTCTGAGGGGCAAAAGCCAACCGAAACCGTGATTTGTCTGGCAGAGCCTACTCCTTGGTAGGGTTCAAGACCGGAGGGACTCGGCACCGGCTGGGAACTTCTCGGTTTGGCAGAACCCTTTTTTCTGGCACAGTTTGAAGCTTAGCGTGTTGTATGGACTAGTCCGTAGGAGGTCGACCGGGAGAGATTCGGACCGCCAGCGATGAAAGACATAGGCCCCGCAAACACTGAGACTGCCACCCCCTTTTTTCTCTGAAACGGTTGAAGGACCAGCTCGACTGCCCTCCCAACCGGGCCTTCTTTGATGTTCATGTCAGAACATTGTTGGCTGGGAATCTATCTTCCAATCAGTCCAAGTGGCTCATGACCCTCGACGATAATCCTCAGGTCCGAGACCTGTACATGGGATTCGTACGCTGCAAGATCACTGCCAAGCTGTCAGCCCAGAAGGTCGCAAAAGGAGGAAGGAAGGTCAACCTCAAGCAAATTCTCGTCTCCAACTATCAATACAACCCGGAACCACTTCAATGATTGCAAGAATCACAGCAACTACATGCGGAAACAGGGATACTCCGAGAGAGTATATTGAAGAGGAACGAGCAAAAATGTATCGAGTAATCTGGCAAACTCTAGATGGAACCAAGCCGAGCGAGCTGGACATCGACCATCTGGATTGAGTTGAAGAGCGTCACGATGAAGACGATCTCATGATTTCAGTCATAATCCTTTCGGGTTCGAAGGGAGGTTCGATAACCTCAATCCACTCTTCAAGGATCAACAGAAAGAACACCAGATAAGTGTCGAGATTCGACGCGCCGGATTCGCTTGAGCAAGCGACTATGTTGAAGGTCTGGGCATTTTTCAACATGTATTCGATTGTTTTCCACCGTTGCCTTTTGTCGATGCCTGAGAAAACTCTTCCAAAGAGCACCCTCGACATATGGAAGGAGGCGCTGAGAGACAGCCTCGCGAAGGTTCCGAAGGGATTTTTCGTCCATCGCAAACCAACTTGGGCAACCAGCATTTTTTCGAGCAAGTATAGCTGAGAGATTCTGTAGGATGGGTCGGCAATTCCCTTCCACATGAATCTAGCATTGAATGTATCCCGCCAGGTCCCTGCCATGCGTTTCGGTTTCTTGACGGGGCTGAAGAGCCCGATTCGGGAGGACGTCTTAGAAAACGGCGATCCAATCAACGCGATGGAGTTTGTAATCGCCCGAGCCATAGAGAGAGGGGTTCTGGTGACGATTCCCGAGACCGAGTCTGCCAAATATTCGCGATAGTCACGACGGATGAATCTCGGATACCCCATTATTATTAGAATTGCGGGCGATAACAACACAAAAGTCAGTGGGTAAGCCAATGCCAAAATAACTAGAAGGAGCAGGTTTCGCGGAAAGAGATTGATCGTTACTTCTATGCCTGGCGGTATGCCAACGCTTGAGCAGTTAGATAGCGCACTCAGACAGAACTTTTCCATCCACCATCCAAGGTGGTCATGCTCCCAAATTATGGCCCAGATGGAACCTACGACCATCAAGCAGAGGATGAGACCCGTTATGTTCCTCTTCTCGTCGAAGTAGAGCGCCTCACCATCAGTCTTGATGTGCCATAACTCGTGGGCAATTACGGACTTCCTTTCCGAGTCTCCCAAAGCGAGGAGTCTCGTCGGGAAGACGATAATGCTTCTGCCAGGGTTGACTCCGTATGAAAAAGGTGGACGCCTCTCGTTCACAAGAAATCCTTCCGGCTTCGTTGCGAGACCGAAATCCTTCAGAAGTGAATCGCAATCACTGGCAATCAGGCTAGGGTCAACCTTATTTCCGGAAAGAGATCTTTTAACTAGGTAGAAGGAGATTTTGGGCTCAATCGAAATCAGAACCGCGGCGAGCACGAGAGTGCCCAGCGAAATTATGTAAGAAGCGTGATACAGGAGTTCAGGGTAGAGAAGATGGTCTCCCGCCAACAGAAGACTACTAGTCATTAGGTAGGGTAGCGTTGCCATTAGGGCGAGCGTGATTAGGAAGCTCTGGGAAAATTTTGATAGCTGCATGACGAACTACGTCGAGCCCTGCGTCGAGAGAACACCTACCGCTTCCACACGAAATGCCTCCAAGCGAGAAAGGTCGTCCTTATACATTGACGTCAGTTGGGAGTAATCCCCTTTCGATATTCTTCCCGATTTCACGCCCTCTTCGAGATGTGCCAGGGCTTGTTTGCACCATTGTACGTTTTTTGAGATCTCTTTGACCTCCACCAGCAGATCGGAAAGATATCTTTCCCTGTCGAACTTTTCTCGAATTCTGAGCACATCCACCACTTGACTAGGGCTAGAAATATCAAGCAAGCCTATTTCACGACGACCGGCCAAAGCTCGCTTGTGCTTCACCAAGATATCGAACACCTGGCTCTCAATCGCCTGACGTTTCCTATGATAAGCACCAATTGTAATTTGATCCTTGAGATACATATCCTGCATATTCCTGCTTTCATTTGCCTCCCTACCTACTCTCAACTCAAGAAAGTCCTCACTCGCCTTGTCGATTAGCTCTTGGGGATACTCTTTTCTGGATAACAGATCGTCTGTTGGTTCAATCGAAATCCTCTCTTGTGATTTGATGAAGGAAACAGGGAAGTAATCTTTCCGCCATGAGATCTCAGTGACGTTCTCAGGGATGAGGGGTTTCTTCCATGTGTCGACAACGATGGTTGGAGGAATTACCAGCCTAAACGAACCACCAGTCTTTACGACGGAGCGCGTCCCTAGATACTCGAAATTCACGAATGATCCAGTCGGGAGTTCGAAAACGGTCAGATAACGGTTTCTGACCGCAATGTCGTAATACCACTGGTCGACACCGCGGATTTCTCTCGTTTTGACCGGTCATTTCACGTGTTGTGACCGGAAGAAGAGCGGATACGACAATACGTTTCCCGAGGAAAGATGTCCGAGGAAATATTGAAGACCGTCAAGGAGGCAAAGATGGCGCGAATCCCAAATGCTGACAGTGTGACCGCCGGCTGGATTGAACCTACAGTCTGTGTCACATGTGGTGCCGTCCACCCCTCTTGGTACTCGCACTGGAGGACAACTCTCTCGCCGCAGAATCAAAGGGAGGCGAGTCCCTTAGCATGAGCGTACCGAGACAGATGATAGAGACTACTGATCAGTACGGAAGACGATTCCTAGTTGACGACTACAACACCAGGGTTGCACGCATCGAGGACACGCCATACGGGTTACGGATACGACCGCTTCTAGAGAAATAGGCCCCCTGAAGAGCCTGAGGAGAACAGGCGAAACGCCCATTTTTTTTCTGGCGTCGGGGCGAAGCTGCGAAAGCCTACGCGGCACGGGGTTCCAGTCCGCTTAGCCTGTCGCATAATAGCCTAAATCAAGAGGTGGTAAGAAAAAAATGAGCGTACCAATAAACAGGAGTCTAAGCCGCGGGCACATCAGTCCAGGACACAGGTTCGAGACAGCACATCCGTGGAGTCCCCAATTCGGATATGACATGTACTACAACAACCCCACCACGGGCAGAAAGGTCGGACACTTGGACGGACTTAAGCCCGAAGAAGCAAGGGTCCTGGCGAACAAGCACAACCTTCCAATGAGGTAGACCCTAATTCCAGTCATGACCCGCGACAGCCTCGGAACCAGGCTGGAAACCCCCCATTTTCCGACCGAACGTCCTACGAGTGTCAAATGAAAACTGACGGTGAGGACAGTGTCTAGGCCAAACTATACGACCAGCAATGGAGGATGCGGAAATTTGAATCCTTCGATCCTGGTTTCACAGATGGACTTGGGCGAAGATCTAGTGTATCTAGTTCAGTACGGATCTAGTCTTTTCAGAACGACTCCAAACGATATTGACCTCGTTGCGGTCTGTATGAACGGTTTCACCCAGAGCATTCAGCTCGGCAGGCTGGATATCTTGCGAGTCCCAGAGAAGGATATGAAAAGGATGGTGAAAGTACTAGATCCGGTCTATTGTACTGAGCCGTATCTCACAGGACGGCCAATTTGGGGTGACGCAGAAGCCTTCCTAGAACTTAGGAGAGAAATCCTGTCGACTATTGCTTCTCCTGCGGCCATATCTCACATGGTCTTGCAGTCGTCGAAGCTTCTCCTGGACTCGGTAGCTGAAACAGGACACTGGCCTGGCAACGCGCTTCGAAACCTGCACTTTTCCATTGGCTATTGGAGCTTCGCGACTTGGTATGCAGGAGGAAGAAGGCCCAATACTTGGAGGGTTGTCCGAGAGGAGTCTGCAGGGCAATTGACAAATCGCGTTCGCCACATGGTCAGCAGATGCAAAACAGGGTATGAGCCCACCGCTGAGGAAGTTATGAATGTCCAACGTGGATGGTCAAATCTACTAGCCAAGACATTCACAGTGAACAGCCAGGACCGGGAGAAACCCAGAGCTTCTGGCATGACATGATGCCAAAGTTTGGAGCAGACCTATGCAATGGCAAAAGAAAGGCTGTGTCTGTAGTGAAAAGCTGGCACTCTTTAGCTGAGTTAACGGGCCAGTTTGGAGAGTCGATGAAGACGTAGGCCCCGCAAACACTGAGACTCCTCGCCCTTTTTTCTCAAACAGTTGGAGTACCGGTTCGACTGCCCTCCCAACCAGCCTTCTTTGAGTTCGCGACGAAACCAGAGAAGCCCAAGTTCCTCAACGAATGCCGCTCCGACGGTGACTGCTTGAAAAAGGGACTCTCGAGTGTCGTTTCTGCGAAGGGATTTGAGGTATTCGACAGGTTGAGGCACTAGATAAGCGTCAATTGTATGAGAAACACGTTTCACAGACGGCCCAGAACCGATCAACTTAGACCGGGTCGTTTGGTAGGTCGGCCTCTTAAGCGTCACGACTTCATAGAATCTGACAGTCGTCTCCTAGAAGACGCTCCAATAACTTTCTGCTTGGACTTTGCTTCTTGGTTCGAATGTCAAACGCCAATTGCCTTCCCGAGTGCGCTGATGACAGCCAGGAGAAAATGGAGAAACGGGGTGACGCTGATTGCGAAGACGAGAACCGACAGTTGAACGGTCTCTTCCCTGAACCCATTCCAAGTCATTTCTATCCATTTCGCTCTATCGCGAAAAGTCACCCTTTTCGCAGAGAGTTGGATGCCATAGGATGTGTGCGCAATCGAGTTGCGTATGTGTCTGTTGAAAGCTCGGAGCAACACACGCAACATAGGCTCGCGCTGAATTTCTGTTTGAATTTGTGCCATCGATTTCTTCTCCAATTGCTCGTAATCCACAGGCTGTTGCCTTCGGATACGGTTTAGAGCCACTAAGGTTCTTGCGAGCTTCTCGTAGACCCCTGAATAAGTGGAGTACAGTTTGGCGAGTTTGTGTAGGTCTCGTGATTGGAGAGACCTTGCTTGAAGCCTATCGAGGGAAGCGTAGCCGGGCAAGACTTGTTGAACGAAAAGTTGGGCAAGCGAAAACCCCTCTTCTGATTTAGCAAAACTGGAAAAGAACTCTTGGGCAGTGCCTATTCTCTTTGTCCGAAATAGCCCATTCACGAGCCAACCCGTGGCTTTAGAGTATCTGTTATAGGAAGCCGCAAACTCGGAGCTTCCTCGAAGCGCTAGAGCTTCTTCCATTTGTTTCTGATACCAAACCAAAGCGTGCTTTCCTTTCGGAATTCTTGCGAAAGTACGAAACCTCTTGTCAAGAAAAAGAGCGAGCTTCTCACGCTGCTCGCTGGGTGAAAGAGTGTTCCAGTCTGAGCCAAACGTGTCGAATGCGCTATCGATCCATTTTCCCACAGTCTTGCGGAGTTTCGCTCGATCACTACCGAACGCCTCTGGCCGGATCGGTTTCCCGAAGATTTCTGAGAAAAGGGAGAACTGCATGGCCATAGTTCTGTCGACCCGTTTTTGCACCTCTCTCTTGGCCACGTTACGCTGATGCTGGAAACAACTCATCGTTGGTCTTCCGGCAGAGCGAGCCTCGTAATGTCTAGATGAGTGATAGTAGATACCCAGATGCTGTTCAGGTCGGGATGACACCAAGAATCATCCCAACATCATAAAGTGCCTGAAAAATGATCGTGGAGATGTTTTCGAGTTCTTCCTTAGGAGGCCTAGCCCTTATTGCGTTGCAAATTTCGGAGATTTGAACCTGGAGGCTCTGTTTGATATTCTCCAACCCTGACTTAATGGAAGATCGATAGATTGTAATCGCAAGTTCAGACAAGCTTTGCTTGTTGAACCTGCTCGCTAGAGTTTCGTCTAATTTCCCGACTTCGACGTAATCCCGTAGCGCGGGATTGAAAAGAACTCCATCAAGTTCGTCTTTTGCGATTAGATATATTCCGCCACTCATGTCATACCAATTTGCAAGCATGTTCCTTATGGCTACATTACTCTCATTCGGAGTTTTGAGCGAGGCTATGATCTCTAGACTCCGAATATTGCCGAACTTTCTGATCATAAGGGGTCTTAGAATGTCTGCGAGAAGATCATCTGCTCCTTTGCCATCGTGCTTCTCTGCTGGCGAAAGTTGTCTGAAGTACCCAGTTGTCGGGAATATTCTAATCACATTTGCTAAGTATTCGTCGATGGGGTGCGACATCTCGCCTGATTGTTCGTACTTGCTAAGCGCGATTCTGTAGGCGTTCTCTAATCGGTTGGCAAACTCTTTGAAGTCCATCCTGAACGGGACAAGTCCTATTCTCGTGTACCGGCCAACTCTTGCTTCTCCAGCTTCTGCTTTTAGAAATAGACCAACATATGTTGGGTCGTTTTTTCCTAGTTCTTCACAAGTATCTGGCAACAAATCATCGATAACCGCGCTCAGAGTGTCTGCACCTGTGGGCACAGTGATCGTGTAGGCTCCGACAAGTTGCATTCTCAACCCTTCCATGATCGTTCCCGTGTTCAACTCAGACTCAAGAACAGTTTTCAATGCGCTCAGATGCCTATCCAATTTAGATTTGAAGTCCATTTGGTCTACGACGGAAGTTAGTTGTTTCTCCATGTCACGCAGTCTTCTATCAGGAATCTCCTTTATGCGTCTGTAAAGAAAGCCGGTTGTTAAGTAACGTGTGAACTCGGTGACGTAAACGTCACTGCGTGTTTCTCCGTCTATCACGCGTCTTATCATATGAACGAGACTGGTTCTGTCCGCAGTAATCTTATCCTGTTCGTCGTCGTTAGTCCAACTGTACTCGTAAAGAATCTTGACGGTTCGTACTACCCCCGCGACTCTCCGACAAATGGCACTGCGCAGGAACATATCTTCGCTTTCGTCTAAGAAGACGGTCATGACCGCCAACGCAATTGGTTCCAGCCACTCGGCCGCACTAGATGGATAAGAGGAGGACTCTGCGATCAGCAACTTGGTCGCAATTTGCAGTTGTGTAAGAAAATCAGCCTCAGAGATCGCTGTTTGTGTCAATAGTTTCTCGAAGCTCAATTCAGCATCCTTCTGACAGATGCTTTGGTTCTTCATGAATGCAAGAATGAGCATTGAATATTCGAATAGACGACTATACTTCGAAAAGTTGGACGCTATCCCAGCCTTGTCGTAACGTGAGACTTTGCCAAGGTAGGAGGTCAGGTTGGAGATGTCTTCTTCTCTCCGTCTGTCATCGCGTTCAATAACCGAAATTATTTTCCGACTCAACAACTCTTTCGATAACACGGCAATCTTGCCAGGGTCTGCCTTCAAATCCGAGAAATACTCATCCCTCTGAAGGTTTTGAGCGCGGAAGTCATAGAAAAATAGTTGTAGAACATAGCTCTGCACTTTCGTATGTTTTTCCAACCAAAGCAGGAGTCCATTCTGCGAATCGGCGGCTGGCAGTAGTTTGGAGAATTCGGTTCGATCTCCCTCAGCAATCTGTACGTTGTTCGCCCAGAGTGTACGGAGAAGGTCTTCCTTTTCTGTATCTAGTGTTGCAAAGGAGCGCGAGACAGTCATCTTTGCTTCTGTAAGTGTAAAATCATCCAAAGACGCTAACGTGTTTGCAACAAATTCTGAGGTGGGTCTAATCGGTTCTCGGTAAGCCTTGGGTATATCCAATAGATTTCCATGAATAAGAAAAACTGCGAATTGCTGGAATACTTGTTGGGTGTTACGAATTGAATGCCACTCGTTCTTCCTTGCAGAGTCATTATCAACATAATCGCCATAAGCAAGCTTGAAAATCGCACGTGGTTGTCCATAGGTCGTGGAGAGGTTCTTAGTGGCCTCATCCAACCAGTCGTCTATGTTATCAGAAAGAGAATAGAAACCATCAAGATAGCCTTCCACTTTATCGCCTAGCTTGAATCCATACTCAATTAGCGAGTTTTTCATAGTTCTGACAAATACTAGTTGGTTTTGGATTCTTTCTTTTCCTTCGTAGTATTCCTTTACGCCAGGAACGTACGACCTGACTGCGGTTGTCAAACGCCCAGCGAACGTTTCCACGTTCGAAAGAGCTTTGTCTAATTTTGATCCGCGAACGGTTATTTTGAATGAGCTTCCAAGGAATCCGAGTAGGGATTCCTTGATGCTTGCCGTTACGGGAGTGTTCTCTTCCCGCAATTGAATCCTTGCAACAAAAACAGCGAGACGCAGAATCAACGCTAATGGTATAGCTATTGCTAGTCCGTCAAGTGCCAATGCATTGAGCGGGAGACCTAGAGAGAAGTAGATTACGTAGTATACGATGAGAGTGACGAAAGGGATGAGCCACCCCATCAGGTCGAGTGATCTGAACGCTTTGTTGAGTGTCTGACCGGCACTCTCAATGTTGTTCTTGAGAGCGATTAGTTCTCGTTGTGTTTCTTGAACGGCTTCCTTGGATTCCTTGAGACCAGCGTCTATTTTCTGTTTTTCTAAAGCGTTGCTCGCGAGCTTAGTCTCTAGTTCTTTTTTCGGGTTGCTTTTTTCTTCCTTGGTCTCTGGCATTGCTTAGCTTGGCTCCGCATGACATTGCCTCGGAGAAAAAAACATATATCCCGTCCAAATTTTCGACTCTTTGTCGCCCAGATGGACTCTGGAACGGAAAAAGAAGCTTTGAGAGCTAGATATTGTTCCTGAAGCCTGATGACACTATTGTAAGCATTTCAATACGAGGATTTCACTCATCTTGATGACTGGAGCTTCGACGGTCTCGCTGTCTCCTAGTCTCCCCCAGTCTGCGGCCGGTTAGGCTATCAACAACCAGGCAGGCATCGAATGACCTTGGGACGTGGCTTGTTCCTGGCTTAATCTCGCCGAAGCATGATCGACAGTCGCCCATATCGGTATCTCTTGGTCGGTAAGTACGGGTCTTTCTTTGATAAGTCTACCTTGAATCGTCAGGAAGATAATATGCTAAAGCAAGAACCGCCGCGACTTATGCTTGGAGAGCGAGTCACTGACGAGTCCTGGCTGTTCAAGAGCATGGGTCTCGGAGCCATATTCGAAAGGGGGATCATTCTCGGGGTCGCGGTTTTCACAATGTCGGCCGAACTCCTAAACCAGTACACCACACTACTAAGTTGGAGTCACGGCTTCCAAGAATCCGATCCGGTGGCAAGACCTCTCCTCTCAGTCAGTCCAATATTAGAGACAGCACTGGTGCTGGCGATACCCGTCAGTCTAATCTCAACCGCCTATCATACGGGGCTAAAGTGGACGGATTCAAGCCATAGGCACAAGAAAGCCGTCACAACCACCACCCCTGTTGTTAGCACTTCTCCTCGGAATCAGCTCAACAATAGCAGGCATCAACGACCTAAACACTCTCCACGCCTATCACATTCTGTGAATACCACTCTTGGAAGGAGTCCCGGATTATTCTTCGGTCCTCATGACTGAGTTGAGCTCCGGTAAGATGGGCTACGGCGAAAATGGGTACGGTTCCCCATTCAGATTTCCACTTTGATTCTTCAATAAGTCGCTGCCCGCTCTTCCTACAGTCCGGTTTCTTTTCTGTGAAACTGCCGAGTATATCGCGCTCAAGATACCGGTAGGTAATGAAACCGACAACTAGGATACGCTTCGGCTGGAACTTCTCTGTGATTTCTTTCGTTATCGGAAAACAAGATTGCTTCATTTTTTTCCTCGTAGATCTCGGAATATCCGCCCAATGCGGACTTCTGAAGAAACAGACATGGAACGCTACAGTGTCATAGTATAGCATCTTGACATGACTACCAAAGAGGTCCTGTATTCTGCGGGACATGGGAGATTGAGTCCCATCGGGCCTTCGAGATTGAGCCCCACAATACGGAGCGTCGCGGGTCTGGGAGAAATCCCCGGATTCATACCTCGATAAATCCTTGAACCTATCTTCGCCTCCACCTGGATTGAGGGAAATAATTGCCAGGCTTGGTTTCGGTATGGGTGACCCGTATAGAACCCTGAAGCCGGGTTTCCAGTCAGGATAGTTTGACTTCCATTCCTTGTAGACCCTGTGATTCAATTCAGCTGCCCATTTGTAGGGGTCCTCCTCGAACAGATCTGGAAGATCGTTTACTGGTGATCACTTTGTCCTTCGAGGGAACCTCGCCTCAAAGAATGCTGCTCGGGCGGCCCTGTGAGCCACTTTGTTTCTGTCGCGTCCTATTTTTTCGATCGCAATGGAAGGAAAAGATGACCTAAGCTCCATTGCCCTCTTGTGAATCGCCAGAAGATTCGTCGATTTGACTTTCCACCCTAGTTCCAGTTGACCATGGAGTAGTTGACTATCAGTGAAGACGGTGACATTATCTTCATTCCAGCCTCTCCTTTTCGCCTCCTTCAGAGCGTTGATAAATGCCATGTACTCCGCGAAGTTGTTGGTGGCCTTCTCAGAGGCCTCAGCAGCGGCCAGCCCAGCCATAGTGTCTGTGGGTGCGCCGTTTCTCACGAAAAGACATCCCCAAACAGGAGTTCCACCGGGGTTTTTCGGAGCACAGGAACCATCGACGTAAATCTGTAACAATCTACTTAGCCGACGCCGTTTGAGGGACCCCGAAAATCCTTAGCGCGGTTTCTCCCTGCTCGGTGAGCAATACCTCACTTCTTCTCCCGTTCGACTCAACCCTCACGTAATTCCATTCTCTCTCCATTGGGTCAAGAGTTACACGAAGTTGGCTATGCTTCGCGGACTTACTCAGTTTCAAAATGGACTCATCCTTCAACCGGATTATCCCTAACCTTTCCAGTTCATTGATCAATTGGGCCTTCCTCATTCGACCTCCAGCTTTTTTCAACAGATGCAGGATAAACAGGGACTCCGGCTTTGGCTTATTGATATCGTAGACCGGCAGGACCTCAGGGTCTTCGACAATCTCGGTTGGGGGTGGCTCAGCTTCTTTCGTCTTTGGATATGCTACGGGCGCGTAGTAAGGGGTCGCACCCCAAAGCATGCAGGACAACATGCCAGCTATGGAGGTGATCTTTGTTCCTGTCGAGACGTTGACGTAGATATGATTCTGTTTTTCTTTGAACATTATTTCTCGAAACTTCTCAAGGCACTCGTATAGATCCCAAAGATCTAGGTAGATTGTCTCGTCTTTGATGTGTCCGTACTGTTGATGAAGCTCGCTTCTGATCTGGTTCAAGAACCTCCGTGCCTCGTCGTTCTCCTCGTAAGTCACCAGGTACACCTTGTCGGCTTGCATCTTTACGAGCGGTTCCGTTACCCTTCGGAATTGAAAGCCAACCGGAACGATGTGGACTCTCAAATGAGCGAAATTTGTCATGCTGGCCATGTTGGTAATGTTGTTAACATTGGTCATGTTAACGGGATTAAATAAAACATACCACGTTTGGTAAGTAGTGATCGAATTGGAAGCTCAATCCCAGCAGAGTTTCATAATCTTCGTTAACAAGAAGGAAATACGAGTGACCGAGAGCAGCCTAGTGGGTGCTCAGATCCTTCGACTTGGAGGCTTCGACCCCAACCAATACGACTTGTTCTTAGTTCAAGGTCAGCAAAGCACGCAGATAGGGCCAGAGCAGCCCGTTGACATTCGCAACGGTCTCCACTTCAACGCAATCCTGAAGAACGTACCTTACGGTGACCCTCTTGATCCCGGAAGAACTCACAGCTGATCTTAGGGTCCTGCAAGACTGCGGATTCGTGTACGAGGTCGTAGAGGAGAACCCTCGGATCTTCATCATCTTCAAAAATTACCCGTTACCCACCGGTGTCTACAATACCGAGAAAACTGACCTCCTGGTCTTCACCACTCCCTATTATCCCAATGCAGGTTTCGATATGTTCTGGGTTGACCAAGGGCTTCTGCTGAGGAACAACACAATTCCGCAGGGAGCGGGGTCCGTCGAAACTTACCTAGGGAAGAGCTGGCGAAGGTTCAGCTACCACCCGTACAATGCAAAGCCTTGGAATCCGTCGGAAGACAGCGTGGTCTCTTTCATCTCTTACGCTGCGCAGCGGCTTAGGAGAGGAGACTGAAATGTCGACTGTGATTTTTTCTAAACGTCTTTTCGAAGAATTGAAGTCGTTCCTCTTCAGCAGCGTTCCCAATGAGAACGGCTGCTTCCTGTTGGCAAATTCCTACAAGAGGAAATGGGATAACTACGTTCTAATCATCAATAAGATAGTCAAGCCAGATTCTGATTCTTGGAACAGCGGAGGCGAGCATTGGCTAGAACCCAGTTCGTCTTACACCAATCATGCCGTCGTCATGGCGGACACGTCAGACTCTAGTGTTTTGTTTGTCCACACACATCCCGGCACGTTTCATCCCCCCCACTTCAGCCCGATAGACGAGAAATCGAACAAGAAGCTATTTCGGAACCTGTCTGAGATTTTGCCAGGTAGGCCGCTCGGCAGTCTGGTGTTCAGCCAGAAAGGAGTCTACGGTGTCGTATTTGACGGCAAGGAGACACGAAAAGTTTCAACCTTCAGAGTTGTAGGACATACAATTTCTGAGGAGTCAGGAGCGGAGCGAGGAAGGATCGACGAGTCCTTCGACCGCCAGGTCAGAATCATAGGAAAAGAGCCTCAGACACGCTTGCAAGAGATGACCGCTGCAATAGTCGGTGTCGGAGCTACGGGCTCATCGGTTGCCGTTCAGCTTGCAAGGATCGGAATAAGGAAGCTGACCATCGTAGACAAAGACGTTATCGACGCCACAAACCTGCCCAGAGTGTACGGCTCAACCAAGAAAGATATTGGGAAGCCCAAAGTCGACGTGTTAAAGAAACACGTAAAGGGTTTTTCGAAGACCAAGGTCGAAGCGGTGCATGCAGACATCACAAAGGATGACACAACCTCTATTCTCAAAGAGTCGGACGTAATCTTTGGATGCACGGACAATCTAACAAGCAGAGCAGTGCTGAACGACATTTCTGTTCAATACTACATTCCACTCGTCGATGTGGGTTGCAGGGTACAGTCGAAAAACGACAGTTCAATAGACCAAGCCATATGCAAAGTGCAAGTCGTGACGCCTGACGACGCATGCCTGTGGTGCACTGGCACGCTGGACGGCAAAATCATTTTGCAAGAAGCCCTACCTGAAGAGGAGAAGAGAAAACTCTCAGAAGAGGGCTACTATCAAGACATCGGGAAACAGCCGAGCATAATTTCCTTAACAACGATGGCCGCAAGTATGGCGGTCAACAAACTACTGAGCCTTCTCGGGGTCTTTGGAAATGACTACAGCTCTCGAACTCAGATTGAGCTGCAGAATGGCTTCATGCTCGACGACACTCCACCAATCAAAGAAAATTGTGTGTGCGGAAAACGTAGGGGGATCGGAGACAAGCGTCAGATAATGGATGAAAATTCCCTCATAACGTCTCAAGCCTCGGCACCCCTCGTACTAGACAGCTCATCCGCTCCGTGAACGAATGATGACCGGAGACTACGTCGTTGACTAACCGAGAACTCATTGTCGGTCTAATACTTGTTGAAGCCAGAAAACATGGATTGAATTACTGGAATTGTAATCCCAGTTCTCTGAGTTATTCGCAGGTTGAGAAATACGGCCTACCAGAAGGCCAGCATGGAATAGAAGCTGTCCTCTTTGACCTGTTTAGGACTAATCGACTTGATTCTAGAATGAAGGGGCAGTTCGGTTATTATGTCTCTTGGGTTCACACGAAAATGGTCCGCGATCCTCACGATCCAACCCACTGTGCATCGCATCAATCTTGCTTTGCTCGTCCTGACCATTGCAAAGTTCACAAGTATTGCCAGATCAAACCAAAGAGTTGGTATCCGGAACCCTGACCAGCAGGTACAGAACCGGCGACAGCTCGGAGGCCCTTACGTCCTCACCAGAAATATTGAGCCTGGCGAAACAATTGTTGTCCGAGGCCGAGTTCGACAGAGCCATGAAACTTTCAGTAATGCTTGTATCGTCAAGGTCGGTCAAGAACGCGGCCGTTGAAGAACTTGTAACAATGGTGGCTCCTCCTCCCAAACGCCCATTGTATTACGCTCAGCACGAGCTTGAGCTTCTTCCTCGGTGGACTAGGGACGCCATAAGGTACTTGGGAGATTACGTCGACGTTGTATGCAAACATCTATTGTACGAGTTATCAAAAGCTCGTGGACGAGGGAATACTCCTTTAGGCGTCACAATCAGCACGCTTGAAGCAAGAAAGGTGTTGCCGGACAATGTCCTCACTCGGCTAAGGACTTACAATGAATTTCTCTACAGACCAGGTAAACATGATTTCCACCTTCCGGCGGGGAGGAAGATGCATCGGTTTACTTCGCAAGAGGTAGTGTTGACCGCGTTTGTGACATTGAGACTTGTTGAAATCTTGAAACAGTATTCTAAGTGTGCGCCCGATATGAATTGTCACTTCGATAATTTGATCTGATGAGGTACTTTATCAGGAGCCTGTAGAGGTTCAATTCCCAAGGATCTCCGTGGCCGCTCTAGCCTCCTGCACTATTTCCCATTGTTGAGGCAAGAAACAGAAACTTGGCACGGAGGTTCGATTAACGCGAATTAATCACGACGGTAGACGGACTGGAAGGTCCTTCTTGAAACAATATCTTGTGGACGGGTAGAATGTCAATATCGTCCAAGAAGTATCCCCCATTAAGTCATCAACCTTATCCATAAACAGCTCTCGCATATTCTCTATCCCAGTCTTCAGCAGGTCCCTTTGCGCCTCAAGAATTTCCACAGCCTTAGTCGCCTGTTCCCTGTCGGTTCCGGTAGCTCGTTCCAGTATGCCTCTGTAGTCATTGATCTGGTCGCTCAGCTCCAAGTGTCTTTTGAGCAGGGTCTCTAATTTGTCATGTTCCTTGTAATGGTCTCCAGGACACATTATGGCGTTGTGCTTGTACATGGCCGCACCGGCACCCCACAGGAACCAATGATTGGTTTTAGTCCCACAAATCTCGCACCGGTAAACCTCTGTCGACCTCCAGTGGGGCTGCTCGTTGCATCCCAGAGGATGGGAGCCATAATTACTCATTAGACGACAACCCCTGCTATTCCATTAATAATTGTTTACCTGAGTAATATTCTATAGGGAATAGCCATCGTTGGGCGCATGAGGCTATACCGGAGGGCCGCGTCACTTAGCTTGTTGAAAGCCACAAGGAGAATTCAAATTTCAGAACTGGGTGTAGGGAATCTCAGCATCGGGCAGATTCGACAGGATTTGTCCCTCGTTTGATATCTCAGCACCTTTCAGGATCAACTGCTTGTTCTCCTTGTCAGCGCAGATTCCTATCATCAGGTATCTCTCCTCCAAGAGTCTCAGCTCCTGGGTCTTTATCTCCGACGACCATCCCTTGACCGCCCTCTCCCACTTGTTAAGGTCAGGATAGAAGACCAAAACTTTCAGCCGAGCCTTCACGTCTTGGAGCTTGTCTCCCTCATCATAGATCACATCTTCCCAGTCCTCGACTGAAGCTTCGTGTTCGATCGCGACTGCCATTGTGTTGATTTGGCGTTCTACCAGCATGGGCCACATCTGGTCAAGGTTAAGATATTCTTCAGCTGGTTCAAAGCCAAATTCCTCTCCCATCTCGTAGAGCATACCCTTGAGCACCAGCTTAGTCCAAGGAACAGTTTCGTCCCACCGAGGAAGCTTCGCACTCATGAATCTCTTTGTGAAAGTCTCGAAAAATTCCTTGGATGTTGGAATCCTATACTTCAAATGGAATACTCTTTCGCCCACTTCCGTCGCCAAGCTGTAGCCACGGATAGTCGGTGGATAAAAACCATCAAGCTCGAACTCACGTGCAAGAACTCACAAATCCCCCTTGCTAAAAGGAACGACTACGGCGCAGACATGAACTAGACTCTGAGGGCAGAAACACGTGAACTATAGAATAACGGGTTCTCCATAACTCACTATCCTCGTATTGTCTATAATTCCCTTCATCATTTCCGGATGCTCAGTATGTATCGGAAACAAAACGCTGGGGTTAATCTCTCTCACCATTTCTCTAATCTCGTCGCCAGTCGCGTGCCCCGAGGCGTGCGACTGAACGAACCCCATGCCAAAATGCTTGAGCCAATTGTGCAGTCTTCCGTAGTCGATCAGCATCTCTTCATTGAAAGGCTCACTAAGCGAGTGTATGAATGTGCTTCCTCTTTCCGGTTTGATGTCGATGAATTCTCCCATGCTGTAGAAACTTAGGTGTGTAATGAGTTTCCGTTGATTCTTACTCAACCTCTCCGCGGCCCAAGCGTTTTGAAACGTTAGAAATTGCCTTTCGTTCTTGTCGTAGTCTTCGTTCTGATACCTGCCCGTTCCTCTCTTTGGGATCATTATGACAATGTCGTCATCATTGGGCGGAGGAACATTGAGTTTGGGATCCTTCGAAAGATACTTCAACAGACAAGCGTCTCCAAGAGTGACGGCGAGTTTCCTCTGGTTTTCCTTCGCTATTGTGTAGAAGGTTCGCAGACGATCGACATCCTTGAAGTTGAAGTCTGCGGTTACTAGTAGGCCTGTCTCGTTAACGATGTTGCTGCAATGGTTCTTGACCTTGGCTTCGCTCTCGTTGGTTCGGGCTAGGTCTATTCGAGTGCCCTCGCTTATGAGAGCGATCGGTCTCACATTTTTTGCCGCTTCGATGAATTCAAGCGTCATCTCAGGTTTGGTTCCGTGCATCCGCACATCTGAAGTGTATACGATCGCTCCCTCGGTTGTGTGAATGATGAATGCATAGTTGCCAGGAATGGAATGGTCTACATGGATGGGTTCGACCTCTAGAGTTCCTATCTTGAGTTTCTGGCCTGTTCGGAATGTACGAAATTCTCTAGCTACTGCCGGGCTCTTTCGGTCGATGATGGGTCGCTTCTTGAAGTCGACGACTTCCGATTCTATGTTTCTTGAGCCTGCTTCGTGAAGAGCGTGGAGAATCAGATAGCAGGTTTCACCACAGTAGACGGGTATCTTCTCATGAAGGAATGATATGTAGCTGGAATGGTCAAGGTGCGCGTGCGACAATAACACTCCATCGCATTGTGGTTCCTGCGGTTTCCGTCCAACGGTGGCGAGAAGATCTTCCCGGTATATCCCCTCGAGGTCAGGCAACAGACCCATCTCAAGAAAATCGCCCAAGCCATTAGCTGTTCTGGGTGCCAAGAATTCTGCATAGAACAGTTCCCTTCTTCCGCATTGTGGTCACTTTCTTGCCGTCCACAACTAACCAGCCGTAAGATTCAGCCGAGGTCTTCCAACGCTTCGAAAGAGGTTCGAATTCGACTTTGATAGCTGACGCTTCGGTTATCTCCAACCTATAAGTAAGGAATGACGTGGAATGATCTGTGATAGACGCAGAAAAGCTTCTGAAAGACCTGAACCTTCGATTGGCGCACTTCGGTGACTCCCAGGTTGCTAGCGCACGATCACTGTTGCCCTACCCGATCCGTTCATCGGACGCGCATCGGCTCTACCTTCAGATTGTCGCTAAACTAGGTTTCAAGATAGAGTAGTTCAATAGGCGGGAGCTTAGGCTCTCAGTTCCTTCTCTCATGCGTAGTCTTTGACCAACCTATTGTCCACTAAGTTTATTCTGTCCGTTAACTAAGTAGTTAGTCAGTGATTGGTTTGACCTACAAAACGACCAGATTGTCTTTGACCAATCATCGCCATTTGTGTCTATTTCCAATAGCTTCAGGTACCCGTCAGGCTGTAACCTAGGAGTTACAGCCAGCTCGTCCAGCAATCTCTCTAACACTAAGCGAGACCAACCTTCCTAGTCCAGTCCGAGGATGTCCCATCGGTTGATCGACTCCTCGCGAGTCGGTGCCCAGAGCCTGTAGTTCTCAACGCCGGGGTGTCCTTGAAAGTAGAAGCACATTCTGCCTGTCTTCTTCAGTTCCTCAGGGTCCTTTCCCTTGTCCTTGCAATATGCGTCGTGGCACTTGGAGACGACGTCGCACACAGTTTTACTGGGCACTACGTAGATTCTGGGTTTTTCCTGGTCTCTTAGGTCGACGAACGTGTAGACCAGGCGCTCGCCTTGCCATTCCAGGACGTTCGGTTTCACATGCCATTCTGGCCACTTAGCCCTGTGCCAGTAGTCGGTGGTCTTGACTTGGATGAACGCCGCTTTCTGCGTAGTAGGATTAGCCGCAATAATATCCACGTCTCGGGCGTTATCCCTGGTTTGCCAGGCCTCGTACCCTTTTAGGAACAGATGGCTGAGAACCAGACTCTCTCCCGCTAGCCCCTTCCAGCGGCGACTCTGCCTGCTTGGGAAAGGAGCTGGGTTCTTGCTTGTTGGATGTGGTAGTGCTTGGTCTGACATCAGTGGAGGACTGGCATTCTGTACTGGACCGGTGCTTGAAAATCGTCTTACTTCAAACGTATTAGTCTTGCTGTCGAACCTGTTTGGTCAGAAAAGGCTACCGAAACCTATCAGTTCCAAACCAGCTCTACGAAGAACTGGAACGATTCGTAACTGACTCCAAAGGACGATACGTTTCAGTAGCCGAAGTCGTCCGGGACGCGATCAGAGATTTCCTAGACCGAAAACAGGCTTCTCCAAAGAAGTCATAGTAACGAGCCGCTAGGTCCAGCGCCACGCTGCTGGCAGCAAGTTTAGTCGTCCGTAAACTCTGTTAGAAGGGTTCATTCTGCGCTTCGCCAAGAAGCTTCTTCCAGAGGAATAACCCGGCCAATGATGCGATAAAGTCCTCCGATGAATATCCACTGACTTGTATCATCTGGTCTTGGATGTCAGTAGCAGATAGAGAACTGTCGCACATCTCCCAGACCTGTTGGTCAACCTCATCTAGCCTGTGCCTCAACCCTTGCAAATCTTCAACGAACACAGTCCCTCCTTCCTCTACTAGCCTGCCCTTTCTGAAAGGACGAATCCTCTTGAAGTCAATAAGTGAGATCCACTTGTTCCGGAGTTCTCGGAGCTTCTGGAATCCATCGAGGAAACGTGTCAACAGATCCAAGAACTGCTCGAACCTGCGTAGGTCGGGCTCAAAATGGTCGCCATGGATTATGACACGGCAAATTTCGCACTCAAAACCCTCTTTCGCTGCTAATATTGGTCGGATCTCGTCGAGAATTTCTGCCTGTGTACGCTCAGGGAACCCTCTCGTGATTCGGACGTACAAAGCAAAAAACGTCTCAACGTGACGTACAGTCTCCCCGACGGCATGATATTCGTCATCAATACGCTGCCAAATCTTCAGCTGATTCGAGAACTCGGTCTCGATATCCCTCAACTGCTGCCGATCAACGATTCGTTCAATTGTCTCTTGGAATAGCCGGCTGATAGTTACCTTGACGCCCCTACAGTAGGCTTCAGCCTTGTCTTTAGTCTCAGAATCCACCGATAGATGCAGCCGAGTCTTCTTCGTAAGAGGTACCTTTGGAACTAGTTCTTCTTGCATTATCCCTCCCAATAAGAATACCAAAAAAAGACCTATTTCCGCACTCAGGTCCTAGGGAAAACCCGAACAGCCTCACCGAGTGGCCAATCCACCAATGGCCCTGAAGACTGGCTCCCGTGGAACCTTCCACGGGAACGCCGGTTCCCAATACGCACACGTGGGGACAGGTGAGCATCTGGGTACTTCCTTCATGCACACCTATGGGATCTCAACTATTGCTCGTCTGACTCCTCGTTCCGAAAGGAAATCGTGCTCAAAACTGAAATTCGATTTTTCAAAAAATAATTACTCTCGGAAGCACATCATATGACGTCTTATGTTATGTTCATAGTCACTAGGCTAAGCTAGGAGTCAATCTTTTGAGAGGTGAGGTGGAAACTCGGGAAAAATGAAGCCTCAACAATTCACAAGGGACACCTCGCAAACATGCGTAGACAGCCAGCGACAGGATCCGGTCCTGAGGGAACTTTGTCAGGATCGCTTAGCCGTCGTCCAACACCCGCCAATATTTCGATCCGGTCGGCGATGGTTTGCTGCGCTATCCAGCGATCCCTTCGAGGAGATGCCAGCGGTTCCGTTCGCTGGGTCTAAAGTTGAGGATTAGCAGTTCGCTGCGTGTCCGCGGGCCCGCATTGTAGCTCGTCAGGGGACGGTACAATCTGAACCTCTTGACGTGAAACTTGGACTTCGGGAATGCGCGTCGTACTTCTGGCGTGTCTGGATAGCTCAACATGACCTTCCCCTTCGCCATGTCGATTGCGGTTCGGAGATCTTGAACGGTTGGAATTCCGTGGCCGCCGTAGTCGACGAACTTGTCCCTAGGGTTTGGATAGGGCGGGTCAAGGTAGAACACAGTGCTCGGTGAGTCATATTTCCTCATCGTCTTCCTGAAGTCGGCATTCAGTATGATGGTCTTCCTAAGCCGTTGCCAGTAATCGTCATACCGCTCTAGTTGCTTCCTTATGATGGCGCTGCCGCGTGCGAAGCTCTGACCATGGCCTCCGAAGCTTTTTTGCTGTAGTGCGAGGAACTCAGCGGGGCTGCGCCGGTTCTCAGGCTTGTTCTTGATAATATCGAACTCGCGCTTCGAAATGTCCGGCTTCAGATCCTCGATTGGCTCTCCTGCTTTGACTTTTTGGAAGAACCGGGTTACGTCCGACCGCTCGTCGGCCAGAACCTCTCTCTCGCTGGGAGGCTTTGCGAGGGTAACACTTGCTCCCCCCGCGAAGGGTTCTACCCAGGTCTTGTTCTCCGGTATGTAGCTAACTATTCTCTTGGCTACTCGCGACTTTCCACCGAAATACTTGAACAAAGGAAGGAGAGGTCGATAAGACGGTTTACGTTTGTCTTGGCGAAAACTCAAGCTTATCTCATGATAAAAAGCTCAGAATAGGCAATCTGCCTCAAGGCTTCGGCAATAACTATGTCTCGCCCAGGGCAATTCTTCTGAGTCAGATTGCTTGTCGGCCCTATTGCGCCCGTTCTACCTGCGGATTTGGAGGGATCAATTGTCAATACTCCACGAGAATCCCTCTCGGCTCTTTATTCACGGACAAATAGCCTCCCGACCAAGCCTGTAGGTCGTTTCTTGTCGGACTTTACAGGCTTATTCTGGGTTTCAAGGGCAGAGGAAGCCAAGAGTATAAGTTTCCATCAGCGTCCAAGAGCGACCGTGTCGGTCGAATTTTTACCCGATTTCGCAAACTTATTTACTATTTGAGGGTGAGAAGTGTCCCGAAACCCAGACAGGGCC
>WNGH01003574.1_pt1 | contig 23252 bp, 17 predicted proteins | sample 5400631 | NCBI WGS metagenome assembly WNGH01 (sample SAMN13153373, study PRJNA577476) | soil metagenome | isolation source: 115 cm soil or saprolite under Garry oak tree replicate 1 | place: USA:California | collected 2016-06-15
GCTTGCTCCACGTGTTATACCCCATGTCCTGCTCTATCGCGTACCTTTTACCAGGAAAAACAAGCGACACCTCCTCTCCGCCATAGCGCTACTTCTCATCGAGCTACACGAGCACGGCGTTTACTGGGGCGACCCATCCCTGGCCAATGTCTTGATCCGCATTGCGGGACAGTGCATCCAGGCCATTCTCGCCGATGCAGAGACCGCGGAATTCTTCCCTGTAGCGGTCAGCGATAGCTTGCGCGAGCAAGACCTGGCCTTATTTGGCGAGTCACTTTTGTGGCAGGCCGAAGACCTTCGGCAAGCGCGCGGGCTACCTGAGGAAGAGGATATGGTAGACGATAAAGATTTTCGCTACCTTGTACAACGCTACCGCGCCTTGCGTCGAGAACACGAGCAGCTGGCCTCCTCTGGCTTCACAACCCGCTACCAGTTCCAACATTTACTTGAAACCCTTAATAAGCGGGGATTTTCAATCCTTGGTATGGGAGGGCATGCATTTCAGCAATTCGTCACCGTACTGCCTGGCTGGTATCAACGTCGTATTCATGAGCTGCTAGGTATCCACGTACCACGCCGCCATGCACGTCGTTTCTATAACACCATTCTGAGCCACCAGTACAAGTTGAGCAACAATGAGGAGCGCGATATAACCCTTGAGGAGGCGGCCAAAGACTGGTATACGCGTTATCATCTCCCCACCATTCGCCCTATCATGGGCAATACAACAGGTAGATACTCAGAAGTTAGGCGAGGTCGATCCCGCCGCGTTAGCGTCGTGGTGGCACGAACGCGAATCGGTCGAGCAAGTCCTCGAGCCTCCCCTCATTGAAGGAGAAAAATTGGCGCCGCTCCTCTCTAAAGAAGAGCAGCCCCTTGTACATCTTCCAGCGCCTGAATTGGACCAGTAATTAACAAAGATTCTAGAACAGCCGGAGGAAGATTGACCAGCGCATCAATTGCATCAGCGCCTATATCTCTTCGTCGAGAATATCCTCTTCCTCTGCCCCCTCGACTTCACCGACATTGAATGATGCGATATTGCCGCGAATCTGCTCTTCAATAGCCCCGGCGACATCGCTATTCTGACGCAGGAAATCTTTGGCGTTCTCACGGCCCTGGCCGAGGCGAATATCGCCAATGTTGAACCAAGCGCCACTCTTCTTGACGAGGCCCATCTCCAGGCCCAGATCGATCAGTCCGCCTTCACGGGAAATCCCCTCGCTGTACATGATATCAAACTCAGCAACGCGGAATGGAGGAGCAACTTTATTCTTGACCACTTTGACGCGCGTACGACTGCCCATGACATCCGTCCCCTGCTTGATCGAGTCAATACGGCGAATATCCAGGCGCACAGAAGCGTAGAACTTGAGTGCTTTACCGCCCGCGGTCGTCTCAGGATTGCCGAACATAACACCGATTTTCTCGCGCAGCTGGTTGGTGAAAATAACAGCGGTGTTGGAGTTGCTGATGCCGCCAGTAAGCTTACGCAGCGCCTGGCTCATCAGACGTGCCTGCAGGCCAACATGCGAGTCGCCCATCTCACCCTCGATCTCGGCGCGTGGAGTCAGAGCCGCGACAGAGTCAATCACCACCACGTCGAGCGCGTTACTGCGCACCAGAGAATCTACAATCTCCAATGCTTGCTCCCCCGTATCAGGCTGCGAGATCAGCAGGTTATCGGTGTCGACGCCGCAGTGGGCAGCATAGGTACGATCAAGCGCGTGTTCAGCATCAATGAAAGCGGCGTACCCACCAGCACGTTGTGCATTGGCGATAATATGCTGGCACAGGGTAGTTTTACCAGAAGCCTCAGGACCATAAATTTCAGTGACTCGGCCTCGTGGTACTCCCCCTACGCCCAGAGCCAGGTCGAGTGCAATGGACCCCGTGGGAATGACATCGACATGAATGTGCGAAGCCTCTCCCAATTTCATGATTGCACCCTTACCAAAACGGCGTTCGATCTGTTGCAACGCCAAGTCTATTGCCCTCTCACGTTCAGTGGCAGGGGCAGGCCCGGTGGAATTGCTGCGTTCTGAAACGGTCTTTTCCTTTTTATTCATCAGTCACCTAATTACAGGGTGCAGGATATAGAGGGTATAGACAGGCCCCGTCCATAGTAGGGGCGATCCCTTGTGGTCGCCCTCGTACCTTGTCGTGGCTATTGCCATCCCGCTCTTCTCCACCCTGCATTCCTCCTTTTTTCATCGCGAGAAATAACAAACAAGCGCATAAGTTGCTGCACTTCCTCAGTTCCTTGATTGATACACCTGGGTATTCTTTTGCAGGGTTGAAAAAGCGGATATAGACCTCTCTCCATGCCTATGTTCCGAAACTAGAACAAGAGTACCATACATCCATCACTATGTCAAGCCGAATCTTCCCGAGATTCACATATCCCTCCGCCCCTCCAGCGCGCGACTCAGCGTCCCTTCGTCGGCATACTCCAGGTCACCTCCTATGGGAAGACCACGCGCCAGGCCTGTCACGCGCACACCCAGGGGAGCCAGTTCACCTTTAATATAATTCGCGGTATATTCTCCCTCGAAGTTCGGATTCGTGGCGAGGATTACTTCCCGGATATTGCCAGTGCGCACTCGCTGTATAAGCTCGTCGATACGCAGATCTTTCGGCCCGATACCCTCTACGGGAGAAATTGCCCCGTGCAGCACATGATAAAGTCCCTTGTAGACCCCCGTCTTCTCTAGTGCTATCAGGTCAAGAGGCTCCTCTACAACACAGATCAACTCTTGATTGCGATTGGGATTACTACAAATTGGGCAGGGATCCTTTTCGGTAATGTTGAAGCAGCGCGAACAATAGACGATGCTTTCTTTGACACGCATGATAGCTTCTGCCAGGCGGCGTGCCTGGTCGGTAGGGCTACGCAGGATAAAAAATGTCAGACGCTGCGCGGTTTTCACACCAACGCCCGGCAATTTTGAGAATTCTTCAATCAGGGCCGCCACTGGCGGCGCAATATCACTCATGCTTAGAACAATCCTGGTATTTTCATACCACCTGTCGCGCTGCTCATCAAGCGCTGCTGGGCCTCCGATGCCTTGTTAAAGGCATCCTTCGCGGCAGCCAGCACCATAACCTCCAGCTCGGCAATATCTTCCGCATTAAAGGCCTCCGGGTCAATTTCAACAGCAGTGACTTCAAACTTGCCGCTTATAGTGATCTTCACCGCCCCACCACCTGCGGTGCCGGCGAACTGGCTGGCTTCCAGCTCTTCCTGCATCTTCAAAATTCTCTGCTGCATCTTCTGGATGTCACGCATACTCATGGCTAAAACGGCTCCTTACTTCGTTTCGTAACTCATTTCAAGCGAATATCGACAATTTTCGCTTGAAATGTTTTGATGACTTCCTTTACCACTGGATCGCTGCTTGCCTTCTGCTTCGCAATTTCCAGTGATGATAGGGACGACTGGGACGGCTGTAGTGATTCTATAGTAGTATTTTCTCTCACAATATGCTTTTTGACAACTGGCGAGGATTGCTCCCCGGTAGGCAAATCTTCTGGCACAAAAGTTGCAGCTCGTTCCTGTGGAAACTCAACTCTGGCTTTCGGCTCAGCAAATCTCGGTTTTGAGTTCGCAGCAGGCTGTTCGCGGCGCGCCATCAGTGGTGGTGCCTCATTCACGGCAGCATCTAACGAGAAACTGCCCGGCTCAAATACTGGAGAAGATGGCAGTGTTGCTCCCGGAGCAAGCAGGCGCACCCGGCACTTCTGTTTAAATTCTGTGGACAAAGCCCAATCTACATCCTTCGCGCGTTCACCCTCTTGCACATATTTATGGTGTAATTCGTAAGCCGCCTGGATGACGACAACGGTCTCGTCCAATGTCCCTTCGACCCCAATGACCGTGAAGCTATTGAGCATAGCTGCCGTCTTGGGATTCTTTGGCCGCACGCGCTTCTTTACGTTGTCCCACGCATCCTTCACCTGCTCTAGCGTTAATGAAGGTTTGCCCTCTGCACCACGCGTAGCCCCACCTTCATTACGCTCGCTAGAGCCAGCGCTTGCTCTTGCTGGCGGCGCCGCGGATTGTCCAGGCATTTCCTCGCTTTCAGCAACAGAATGAGCTTGACGAATGTCGAGCGAAGCTCTAGAGTCGCTCTTCTTCGAGGTGGAAGATGATGCTTGCCTGGATGTCGCAGGCGTGGGCAAAACGTTTTCTGGCGCAACAGGTGACGCTGCTACCTGAGGTGTAACGGATCGCGCTTGTGCGGAAGTAGAGCGAGACTGGAGCACAGCATCAGCAGTCATAGGGCTGGTTAATTGACCATTATGGAAGCGACGATGGAGTTCAATGCTCTGTAAAAAAGCCAGTTCAAGGCCGAGTTGGGGCGTCCCCTGACCCTTTTGCATCAGTTCGTTCTGTGCAAAGATTCGGGCGGTTTCAGTCAACTCCTCCAGCTCAAAGAATTGCGCCGCTTGTCTGACCTCGCGCACCTCGTCCTCGGTGCGATCAAGAATAGTGCCAATATCTGCTCCTGCTTTCGTCAACATCAGCGCGCGCCAGTATTCTCCAACCTGCATATTGAGCTGGCGCAGGTCAGCTCCGGCCTCTGAAAGTTCGTGGATGAAATGCAGGACAGCGGCACTGTCGAGTTCGGCAACAGCGGTGATGAGTTTCTGGACAGCGCGCGGGTCGGCCACCCCCAGCATAGCCTGTATCTGTGCCAGCGAGATGTCATCTCCCGCGTAGGCGATGGCCTGGTCTAACAGGCTGAGCGCGTCTCGCATGCCTCCGGCTGCTGCCCGGGCAATAAGTTCAGCAGCAGAGCGTTCTACTGTAACATGTTCCTGCTTGGCCACATATTCCAGGTGCTCTACAATCTGTCGCGTGGTAATACGCTTGAAATCGAAACGTTGGCAACGTGAGAGTACGGTGGGCAGCATTTTATGCACATCAGTTGTCGCCAGCACAAAAACAGCATAGGGCGGAGGCTCTTCCAGCGTCTTGAGCAGGGCGTTAAATGCCTCGGTGGTCAGCATATGTGCTTCGTCCATCACATAGACCTTGTACTTCCCTGTAGAAGGCGGCATCATCACCTTTTCGCGCAGATCACGAATGCTATCGATACCTCGGTTGGAGGCAGCGTCGATCTCGATAACGTTAAAGGAGTTGCCCGCCGTAATCTCAAGGCACTGCTGGCACTTGTTGCATGGTTCGCCATTAACGGGATTGGCACAGTTGATCGTTTTTGCCAGCAGACGCGCCGTACTGGTCTTGCCGGTGCCCCTGGGTCCCGTAAAGAGATACGCATGGGCTAGCTTCCCGCTGCTGAGCGCGTTTTTGAGGGTGCGAATAACGGGTTCTTGACCAACGAGATCGCTGAAAGTCTGCGAACGCCATTTTCGGTAGAGCGATTGTGAGGACATACTATACTAACTCCGCCTGTATCCCTCTCATGGGTACCCACGCCCTGGACGGGCCACAAGCTCCCGCCAACACTGTGATCGTCCTTTTGACACAGGAAACCGATTTTCGCCCGGTCCTGCCGATTAGCGCAATCAGGCACCCCTACGACACCCAGAGAGGTCCACTTACCGTTGCTTCCTCACGGACCTAGCGGGGTTCACAGACATCTGCCGCGCAGGACCCAATTACGCCAATCGACAGGACCGGAAGAAAACCGGTCTGTTCCACTTAGCCTTGCCTTAGGAACAAGGCTATTTTACTCCTCTGGGGTATATTTGTCAAGACAAGTACTTCCCAATCAGCAGGCTATATTTCTCCCTGGCTTCCGCCGGAATCCTGCTGTGCTCGGTCATAATCGCGGTGGCAAGCGAGCTTGAGCAGTCACAGGCATTGGCGCTGCGATCAGCGGGAATCTTCCCGGCGATACCGCGCAGAATGCGCTGCGCGTTGGCCACGTTGGCGCTGAGATTCCCAACCACCATCTCGACGGTCACAGACTCCTCGGACTCGTGCCAGCAATCGTAATCGGTTACACAGGCAATCATGGCATAGCATAGCTCGGCCTCGCGAGCCAGCTTCGCCTCAGGCAGCGCCGTCATACCGATGATGTCCATGCCCCAGCTTCGATAGACTATAGACTCGGCCTTGGTAGAGAACAATGGGCCTTCGATACAGACGTAGGTCCCGCCTTTATGTATCTTGATATCGCCCAGTTCGCGAGCCGATGTGAGCAAGAGCTTGTGCAGGGTAGAGCAGAATGGCTCAGCAAAAGTAACATGTACAACAACTCCGCCCTCATAAAAGGTGTTCACCCGGCTCCTGGTACGATCAAATAACTGGTCGGGGATGACAATGTCACGGGGAGCGATATGCTCGCGAAGGCTGCCCACGGCACTGACGGAAACAACCCATTCAACGCTAAGGCTCTTGAGTGCCCAGATATTGGCGCGTACAGGAATCTCGGTGGGGTTAATGCGGTGCCCTCTCCCATGGCGTGGCAGAAATGCCATCGGCACACCCTCCACCTTGCCTATAGTGATAGTATCGCTGGGGTCTCCAAAGGGCGTCTTCACGGCGACCTCTTCAACATCGGTCATCCCCTCCATACGGTAGAGGCCGCTCCCACCAATCACGCCAATCATCGCTTGTGGCATAAATTTCTCCTGACGTAGGTCCCCATTTTATCTCTTTAACCTCATGTAATGCAATTTCCCAACCTTAATAATCGCACCATCAATCACAGGCACCATAAAATCAACATCCTTCACCCGCTCCGCTTCACCCGCCTCCCCTCTCGGAAAAAACGAAACACCACCCTGCTGCACAACGCGCCTGGCCTCACTTTTACTGCGTGCAAGCTTCGTGTCAATCATAAACGTGATAATATTCGTAGGTTCGCCCAACTGATACTCAGGAATGTCTGTCGGCAGTTTGCGCTCGGAAAACTGGCGAATAAAAGCCTCTTCAGCCTCCCGGGCTTCCGCCGCAGAATGAAATCCGCTGACAATTTCACGTGCCATGCGCAGTTTGACATCCCGCGGATTCAACGAACCCCCGGCCATCTTGCGCCGGAATTCTGCCAGTTCGGCCAGCGGCACATCCGTCAACGTCTCAAAGTAGCTCATCATAGCATGATCAGGGAGAGACATAAGCTTCCCAAACATATCATGAGCGGGCGCGGTCATGGCAATGTAATTGCTGAGCGATTTCCCCATCTTTTTGTAGCCATCCAGCCCAACGATAAGCTGCAAGGTCATGATCTGCTGCGAGGGTTGCCCAAAGAGAGGCTGTAGCTCGCGCCCGACCAGCACGTTAAAGGTCTGGTCCGTGCCGCCAAGCTCGACATCCGAACGCAGCATGACAGAATCGTACCCCTGCAAGAGCGGGTACATAAACTCAGAGAGCGATATCTCAACGCCACTCTTGTAGCGTTTGGAAAAGTCGTCGCGCTCCAGCATCTGTGCCACCGTCTTATAGCTCAACAACCTGATGGCATCGCCAAGATCAAACTTGTCAAACCACTCGCTCTGCCAGCGTACCTCGGTCAGGTCAGGGTCAACGATTCTGAAAAACTGCTCAAAGTAGGTTTCGGCATTGGCTTTGACCTGCTCCGCCGTGAGTGGTTTACGCGCTTCCTCTCGGCCACTGGGATCACCCAGGCGCGCCGTCCAGTCCCCAATGACCACAACGGCCTTATGCCCCAATTGTTGAAACTGGCGCAGTTTGCGGAAGACAACGGCATGGCCAATCGTCAGGTCATAGTGGCTGGGATCGACGCCCAGTTTGACGCGCAGAGGCTCCCCCTTATTGCCTTCCAGCAGCAACCGGCGTAGATCGTCTTCCTTCACAATTTGTTCTACGCCTCGCGTCAAAACGTTTTGAATTTGTTCTTGTGTTGGTCGTTGTTTCACCGTCACAACTCGCTTCCTCCCTCAAGAGTTCTCATTTCTTTGCTGCATTGTAACAGTATGCTCAAAAGAACGCAACACAATACCCCTACTTTGGCCTCCCACCAGTCATCATGCACGATACTGACCTCCTGCACACGCCCCTGACAGCTCTCTTGACAGCAGTAGTCCTCAAGACGGTTCCCGAAATCATTTTTACGTTCTTGCTCCCGTTGATGCAGCAGCCATACTCTTTTGACACAAAAGTTGAGATAGTGTATAGTTTTTGAGGCGATAGTTAGCAAAAGATGCTCATCATAGCAAGGTGTCAAAAGGAGATCAAAAGGGTAAAGCTGCCGTGTATGCTCATAGCCCAAAGCAACGTCCTATATCAAAGCTGTTGAAACGCCTTAACATAGGCAAATATGGGCTGTTTGCCCTGCTTATTTTAGCGCTTGCCGTTTGTCTGCGCCTTCTGTTGACAGCATTGGGCTGGCCAACAACCAATAGTGATGAGGATACAATAGGCCTCATGGCCCGCCATATCGCTTATAATGGGGAACATCCCGTTGTATTTTATAGTCGAAACTATTTGGGTGCATTGGAGGCCTATCTTGGCGCGGCGTTCTTTCGTCTCTTCGGTCCTTCGCTCTTTACCTTACGGCTCGGCATAATTCTCCTTGATGCCCTGTTCTTTGCCAGTATGTACCTGCTGACAAGCTTGCTCTACACAAAAAAGTTGGCCTTGTTCGTGCCGGTTCTGCTGGGCCTGGGATCAAGCGCCATGTTTTTGCGCGAATTGTATGCCACAGGTGGCTCAACTCAAACCCTCCTTTTTGGTACGCTAGCGTTTCTGCTGTCTGCCTGGCTTGCACTCACCTACCGCCAGAACCTACCTCGCGCTAGGAGATGGTTGCGTTTTGCCGGCTATGCCGGTTGGGGATTGGTGGTAGGACTCGGTATATGGTCGGACCTGGTTGTACTGCCAGTTCTCTTGATGGCCAGTCTGCTGCTGCTACTGTTTTGCTGGCGTGACCTGCGCTCGCTGGCGCCACTGTGCCTGTTACTAGGTTTTGTCATCGGTATGTTTCCCCTGATTGTCTACAATCTTCAAGCAACACCCGGACAGGACTCATTGTCCATGATTATTGGTCTCTTTCAAGGCGGAAAGAGTATGAGTTCAGCTCACACGTTGCCACAACTCATACGAGGGATAGAAGCGACACTGGACATGAGTCTCCCCACAGCTACAGGGGATCTATTCTGCCAGGTCACGGCGGTGGATTATGCCAGTGATTCAAGCCCGCACGCCCTTCAATGCATAATTCTGCATACAGGCTGGAGCACGGGTTATATTATCCTCTGGACGCTGTCTGTCTCGCTAACGGTACGGGCGCTCTGGAAGTTACGCGCCCGTATGCAAGCAGATTCCCCCGAGCAGAGGCAGGAAATTGTCCTGCACTTCGCCAGGCTCTGCTTACTTGCCAGCGCAGCCGTAGCCGTGGTTAGCTATGCAGTGAGTTCAGGACCGCAGGATGCACCACATAGTCATGCACGCTACCTGCTTACTTTACTCATCGTTACGCCTACGCTCATCTGGCCAGTCTGGAGCGCTGCCAGTAAACCATTGGTAAAAGAGACGCCGGAACGACGTTTCGCACGTTCCTGGGCAGCGGTCATCCTCAATCGAAGCATCCTCCTACTCATCTCTATGCTGTTTCTCATTGGAACTATTACCATAGCAAGCGATCTTTCCTCCTCTCAGCAGGCTAACCAGCAACAGAATGAGCTCATTGCCAGGCTTGAGCAGGTGGGTGCCACGCACATTTACTCTGATTTCTGGACGTGCAATCGCATCATCTTTGTGAGCCAGGAAAAAATCATCTGCGGCGTCACCGACAGCACCCTGATACCGAGTCATAACTACTACCTCCCCTATTACACAATCGTACATGCTGATCTCCATTCGGCTTATGTATTCACGTATGATATATTTCAGAAGTCGGATCTTCTATACAAGGCTGATCGCCTAGGACATGGTTTCCGGCGTTACCTCTTTGCTGGCTATATCATCTATCAGCCTGTGTAGCAAACGCCGCGTGTATGTTTTTCTGTGTTGAAGTATTTCGCATCCCTTCTCACTAAAATATATAGTCCTAATCTCGACAAAAATCCTTGACTCTTGCATCCTATGTACCTACAATCCCTACAGGCCATACAGATACTATCTGTAACCTCTTTTTAAAGGGGGAGCTGCAACATACGCGGTCGAGGTAACCTGTGCAGAACAACCGTATCTATTCCGCGCCTTCTCTGTTAGAAGTCATCAAACAAATGGTACTTAACCGCGCCACCGGTGTGCTCACTATATGGCGCGCCACCGGTGCTCGACAAGAAGATACCCGCATCCGTATGATTATAGAACAGGGGCACCCAATATATGTTTACAGGGGCTCGCAGCGGGAAAGCGCCACAGAGTCCATTTTGACATGGGTCAACTCCTGGGGCGAGATTCGGTTCTCGTTTCAATCAACAGAGGCTCGGTTTCGCATACCCCCTCCGCAGCTAGCCCCACAGGAAGATCAAGCCAATGTGTCTGATACTCAAACGAAATCCCCCTCACAGACAGAAAATCAGCCAGGAAGGGCTTATCCCTCCACAAGTGGACGAACGCGAGAGCTCCCGCTTCTCTCTGATATTTCGCGACAAGAAGAAAATCGGCCGTCTGTCCCCAGTAGAGACAGACCTCAGGCCACTCAGGCCACTCAGGCCACTGCACCCGCAAGCGCCATCGCAACTCTCACAGCCTATGGGAGAGAATATGCCGTGGCGAATCTGCCTCGTTATGACCGCATGATCTTTCTCCTCATTAATGGCAGACGCACAGTGTCAGATCTTTCCCAGGTGACAAAACGTCCTCAAGAAGATGTCTTCGCTTCACTTCAACGCCTGAAGAATCTACAGCTCATCACGATAGTGACGCGCTAAACCGGCAGGAAAGAAGCACTGCTACTCTGGCTACTCTGGCTACTTTGCGCACATCAAGCGCATCAATTTAACATATCGCGGTCAGCATGCTGATTTCCCCTCAGCATCTGCTCCATTAAGGGCACTTCACGGCGCAAAATAGTGATCTCCTCCTTTAATCGCTGCAAAGTGGAAGTGAGTTCTAAAAAATGCTGTTTTTGCTCATTCTGTAAATCCAAAAAATAGGCGATAAAATGAGAAAGTTCCTCTGGACGACCAGGCAAATGCTCTCCCATATCTCTATCCTGCTCGTTTGCCGCTTTCAATAACATCTCTATGTACATCCCGAACAGTTTATGAGCCCACTTGAACTGAAAATCCAGGTCCTCTGCAGGTTCAGCAACATCCTCGTACAGCTCAACCAGTCCAGAAAGATAGGGTCTCTCCCGGTGCTGGCTGAGGATGCGGAAGCGCTGCACACCGACTGCCATGAGGATGTAACGCCCATCCTCCAGTTGATCTAACTCCCGTATCTCCGCCATAGTACCGACAGGATATGGCTCTTCCAGCAATGGCAAACTCCCTGGACGCGCCAGCACGACACCAAAAGGTTTCTTTCGCCGCCGGCAGTCAGCAATCATCTCACGGTAGCGCGGCTCAAAAATGTGCAGAGGCAACACTACGCCCGGAAAAAGTACGACATCTGAGGGAAATAATGGTAATTCAATCGCGCTAGCAGTCATCTTTTTTCACTCTCCTCTGACCAGAAACCACCGCCACCGGGTGTATTGATACGAAGGACGTCCCCTGCAAGTGATCTCTATTTTTAATGCTCGCCGGTCCTGCATATAGCATATACTCTTTCGCAACGATAGAATCGTACTCGCTTAGGCATAGCTTAGCGAAAATACCAGTGATTTGACAAGAGAAGAGTAACCTTCCTACAACATCATGTAGAGGCGACCCTTGGGTCGCCCGCGCTGCCCCCGCATATCACCTGCGCATTTCATGGTAGTGAGAATGCGCATGTGAATGGTCAGGCCAGTGCCGGTGTTCGTGCGCATGCATCGTGCCAGCAGGGGGAAGCTCCTCCACAGAATGAGTATGCTCGCCATCGACATGATAGGCATGATCGTGTCCATGCCACCAGTTTTTGGCATCGAAGTTCGCTACCAGCAGGCTCTCGCCATGATGCCAGCGTGCGCGAAAGATATCATAATTTTTCTTACTCTTCGTCGCGCGTTCTTCCTCGCTCAAGCTATACCATTCGCGATGGGGATGTTTCTCAATTCGCCCGGCTACTATCGGAGTGGTAACCGCGCGATAACCAGACGTCTTGAAGAAGAAGCTGAAGTAAATATCCATCAGTCGATAAAAACGGAATTTCTCGTCAACCCAGCCAACTTCCGGCAACAATTCTCGCCGGAAGGCCATCAGGTAGGCCTCAATCGCATCGACATCTGGCCCCGGCGCTTCACGGAACTCGCGTAGATCATCCGTCACCAACCCATAGGGTCCTGCAACCCCCACGCTCCGATCGGCAAGGGTCCGCAACAACGGATCCCAGATGTCTCCCGTGACCTCGATCGAAGTGTCCATGAGTACGATAAAGCGCCCTCGACTGGCGCGCATCGTCGCATTGCGTCCAGCCGTGAAGCCTATGTTGTGATCGGCAAAAAGCACTTGTACGCCAATATGCTGCCCATCCTCTCCTCGTAAATCACCTTCACGCGCCAACTGCTGTAGATAGGGCAGCGTGCCATCCTTGCCATCGGTCGAGCCATTTTCAATGATCACCAGCTCGATATGATAATCATTGACATGCCGGCAGATGCTCTTGATACAGCGCTCAAGGTCTTCCCGGCTATTGTGAGCAAGCAGATTGACCGAAAAATCATAGAGGTCTGGCAGTCGCGTATTATCAGCTACATCTGCAGAACTGGAAATAACGGTGAACTCCTCCTCAGGTGGGCGAGGCAACACCAGGGTACCGGGCACCGTATCTCTCAGGGCAAACCCCTCTGCACTGAGCACCTGCCGTACCTGGTCTGCCCGTGCATAATCCCTGTGAGCACGCAGTCGCTCGCGTTCACGCACCTGCACAGCAATAGTAGATGGTACCTTTGCCAGGTATACCTCAGGATCGGCCTTTTTTCGCGGCTCTTCGCTTTGCAAGTAGTTCTTCAGATCAAAACCAAGAATACGATCCCAATCGAGTAGGAGACGTACCCTGCTGGTAGGGCTTACCTCGTTTGACCGCAACATATTCCAGACTACGGACATGGCACGGGGCATATTCAAGTCCTGTTCAACCTCGGCCAAAAACGCATCCCGCCAGGCATATGTTTCCAGCGGTGCTCCCAAAGGCTCCTCAGAGAAAACGCGTTCCTCATCAGACTGCAGCAGCAACTGGTAGGCCAGCCCCCGCAAACGCCCCAGCGAGGTTTGTGCTGCCTGCAAAGCACGGAAGGTAAAATTCAAGCGGCTGCGATAGAGAGCCGTGGTATAAAAGTAGCGCAGGGCCAGCGGATCAAAGCCCCGCGCCTCAATCTCGGCACAGGTATAGGCGTTGCCGGTTGATTTCGCCATCTTCTGTCCATCGGCTAACAGATGCTGTGCATGAATCCAATAATTCACGAACTGCTGGCCTGAAAAGCCCTCGCTTTGGGCAATCTCGTCCTCGTGATGGGGAAAGACGTTATCCACCCCACCAGTATGCAGGTCAAAATGCTCGCCCAGGTACTTGATCGACATGGCGCTGCACTCTATATGCCAGCCGGGAAAACCAGGCCCCCAGGGACTGTCCCACACCATCTCTCGCCCCGGTTCCGCTGGCTTCCAGAGGGGAAAATCTTCAGCGTTGTGCTTGTTTGAATCCACTCCCTCGCGTACACCGGCCAGCATATTCTCGAGCTGATTACCCGAGAGCTTCCCATAGTTAGGAAAGCGCTTAATATCATAATAAACATAGCCCTCAACTTCGTAGGCCAGGCCCTTTGCCAGCAGCCCTTGGATAACGGCTATCATCTCCGGAACGTGCTCAGTGGCACGCGGGAAAATATGCGCGGGCAGTATATTCAGTTTGGCCTCGTCGGTATGAAATGCTTCGGTATAATATTGCGCGATCTGCAGCGATGTTTTCCCTTCTTTGCGCGCCTGCGCTACCAACTTATCCTCTCCACGATCCAGCATCTCCTGCCGCATATGACCGACATCGGTGATATTTTTGACATGTAGAACCTGCAGTCCTCGATATTCAAAGGCACGGCGCAGCCAATCGGCCATGGTAAACGTGCGCAAATTGCCAATGTGGATATAGCGATAGACGGTGGGGCCGCAGGAGTATATCTTGATCTTGCCATCTTCTAGAGGCACTATCTCTTCAATCCGTCTAGTCAAGGTATTGTAGATGTTCATTCCGCCCTGCATGATTTATTGCGTCATCTCTTTGACGATCTGCTGCACACGAGCGCCATTAGCACGTCCTTTGGTTTCCTTCGCTGCCAGGGGCATGACACGTTTGAATTCTCTGCCATGCTCATCAATCAATCTAGCCACCACAGCCCGCAGGTCGTCGTCGCTCAGTTGAGAGGCTTGCAAATACGCCTGCAAGATATCCGACTCCCGTTGTTCTTTTTCGGCTAAGTCGCTGCGTCCACCCTGCTCGTAGTACGGTATTGCCTGCTGCCGCTTCTTAACTTCCTGCCCCAATACCTGTAAGCAATCAGCCCCCGTCAACGGTTGACCAAACTCCGGGTGTTTGCGGTCAGTGCGCGCCACCTCAAGATTATGTATAGCCCCCAATGCCATGCGCAACGTATCCAGCCGCACCTGGTCACGCGCTCGCTGCGCATCCTGGATATCTTTCCGCAATTGCTGCTCTATCGGGAATTCCTGCCGTGCCCCAGCCATGTGCTTCTATCTCCTCGCTACGTACTAACATTTGTTATATGACAAGTATAATACAACACATTGGAAGAAAAATCACTACAAAGAATCGGTCAATGTATAAACCAGCCGTAGGGGCCGATTTATCGGCCCTGATATGCATCAACCTAAGACACAGGTCCAGGTTCCAGAGGGCGAGGGCAGCCCCTTCTTGTCACCCTGAGCCGCAACGAAGGGTCTGTCTGCATGGGCGTCGAGATGCTTCGCTGCACTCAGCATGACAGGGTGCCCTTGTCACCCTGAGCGCAGCGAAGGGTCTGTCTCGATGGGCTTTTCTTAGGTTGATGCTTATTTCCGCCGATTCATCGGCCCCCACGGCCATTCTGTTCCGCTATCTCTGCGCCCTTCGGAAAAGCTGCTGTACCCCCCAAAATAAGCTGCCCCACACAACAAAAATCAGCAGTGGATCGAAAACAATATGCACGCGCATATAGTCGTCTGGTCGGTAGCCTCCCAGAATCGTGATGACCAGCGCGTAAAATGCCAGCAGCACAACTGCCCCCATCTCCAACACCAACAGCTGAGACCGTAGCCTTCGCCAGCAGCACAAGAGTAACCACCAGGGAACACAGAGGAGAAAGAACACATTCGCACTGTACAGTATACGGTCGAATCAGCGATGGTGGGAACAAGGGGATGGACTTGAGCAGGAACTCTACCGGGTGATGCAGGATGATGTTCCGAGCTAAAATACCGGCAGGTAGATCATCATTTTTTGAGAGTGATGGGATATAAGGGAGAACATGATAAGGGTCCCGGTCAACCCGAACCACTAAGATGTCCAATTGACGGCTGACCTGTGCATACTCAGGGGGTGCTTCATCCTGCATATTGTATTGCAGTACTTTCCCCATCAAGTTAAAATTCTCTATCGCCGTCAACCCAGGATAATAATTTACCAGTGTGTTGACACCAATGTAACTTCCCACCAAACCGTAAATACAGGCCAGGGCAATGAGCGCATTGAGCAAGACGCGTCTGAAGGAGCCGCGGCGCGCGGCGACCAGCAGTAAATAGGCGAACAATGGTACCGGCAAATAGAGCCACTCTGGACGGGTGAACATTAATGGCACCATGCATAACACAACGAACCAGAAGGCATGTAATCGTAAAGTTCGTATGAAGTACACAACTGCCAGTGCCAGCGTGGTTAGCAACCAGAGCGCCAGCCCCTCAGACATAATAGGTTTGACATAGGAAAGAAGAATGATATTTGTGCCGACGATCAGTCCTATGAGGAAAGCCATCCACGTACGTTTTAATACGAGAATCGCCAGCACATAGATCTCCATCGTTGCCAGTACGAAGAGGACACCTTGCATAGCACTGATAGCCATCCAGTTACGGTAACCGGCAAAGGTATAAATGAGCGCGATAAAAAGCGGATATCCAGGGAGGCGCCACACATCGACCAGGGCATACGGATGCATATAAATACGCTCCGCAACGACGGCATAGGCTGGTGTATCTGCATTAAATTCAACTCTCGGAGAGTTAACATAATAGGTCACTGTCATTATGATCGTCAGTAACAAAAGCAGTGCGCCAAAGAAAAGATAGATGAATCTCCAAATCCGCTTTAAGAAAGTCCGTTTTGTTATTGTGTAAAAAGAATACCTGAACATTGCGCTATTATATCAGAGTTCCTGCTTCATGGTGTCATGAATAACGTGGTAGAATAACTGAACATAAGAGAACGTGTAGAGATTCTTCAAGAGATTCTTCATATGAGGCAGATGCCCATTGATCTGTCGGAGGTGCTTGCTTGTCAAAAAGAGAATTTACCATTGCCAATGAATATCATTACAATCGTAAAAATCCTATACGCTGGATCATCTCGCATTTGTTGCGCAATAAACCATTCATAGTCAGTTTCGTGCTGGCATCGATCATCACCAATACGCTCTATGCATCAGTCCCTATCTTTACCGGCATAGCCTTCAATACGGTATTGCAAGGAACATCTGGTGCAAGCCAGCTATTTCGCATAGCGCTAATTATTCTCGGAGTAGTTCTCGTCGGTGGAGTTGTCGACCTTACGGCGCGTCTCTCAACCGAGATCTTAGGGAAACGCCTGGCTACCGATGCGCGCGACGAATTGTATGTCAACCTGCTGGGCAAAAGCCAGACCTTTCACAATCGCCAGCGCGTGGGTGACATCATGGCTCGTGCGGCCAATGACATGAATCAATTGAGTGATATGATTGTGCCCGGCGTTGACTCCATTGTTGATTCGTTCACCAGCCTTTTCATCACCTTAACCTTTATCGGTCTTCTCCAACCACAATTGCTGCTGGCGCCCGTTCTGTATACCGTGGTATTCATCATTTCTTTGCGCCATTACTCGCGCAAGCTTCAACCAGTTTCCAATGAGATGCGCGATCAATTTGGCAAGATCAACGCGGTGTTGACAGAGACCGTTACCGGTATTGAAGTGGTGAAAGCAACCGCTCAGGAAAGCCAGGAGCAGCGAAAGTTTGAAAAGAGCGCCCGCCTCTATCGAGACTACTATATTAAGAATGGAGAAATCCAGGCCCGCTATCTCCCTCCTCTCTTCCTCGGTATCGCCCTTGCCGGAGCTTTCTTGCATGGCCTCTTCCTGGTGATGCATAACCAGCTTTCCATTGGTAACCTGGTGGCCTACATGGGATTGATGGGCATCATTCGCTTCCCAACTTTTATCTCCAACTGGTCGTTTAACCTGGTCCAATTAGGTATAGCAGGAGCCAATCGTATTCTCACAATTCTGAAGGAAGAGACAGAGCTCGACGAAAACGAGGATGGCTATAGCGCAGAAATGCGCGGACAGATCATCTTTGAAAATGTCACCTTTCGCTATGGCGACACTCCCGTTCTGAAAAATATCTCCTTCCGAGCTGAACCAGGCCAGACTGTTGCCATTGTGGGGCAGACAGGCGCGGGCAAAAGTACACTGACGAAGCTCGTCAACCGCATTTATGACGTTGACGAGGGCCATATCTTTATCGACGGTGTCGATGTGCGCGATTGGAGTATGGATGCGCTGCGCTCACAAATTTCGACTATCGAACAGGACATCTTTCTCTTTTCTCGCTCGATCACAGATAATATCGCCTATGGCCTTGGACAGAATGCTGACCAGGCTGCCATTGAACAAGCGGCGCACGATGCCCAGGCCCATGATTTTATCATGAGCTTTAAGGATGGCTACGAGACGGTCATTGGAGAGCGCGGCGTCACCCTCTCGGGGGGACAGCGCCAGCGCATTGCTATCGCGCGCGCCCTGCTCACCAACCCGCGCATCCTCATCTTAGATGACTCGACCAGCGCTATCGACAGCGCGACAGAAGATGAGATACAGAAGGCCATCCGCCGCGTTTTACAGGGTCGCACCACCTTACTCATTACCCACCGCCTCTCACAGATACGCTGGGCCGACAAAATCCTCGTGCTGCGCAAAGGCGAGCTGGTCGATCAAGGCACCCACAGTGAATTGATTGAGCGTTGCGATTTGTACCGCCGCATTTTCGTTCACCGTCAAACAACGGTGAAACTCGTACAAGCAACACGTAAACTACAGGAAGAGGTACCTCTACTCAACGATTAAACTGCGCAGCAAGATGCAATATAGTAAGTCAAGTTAGTGGTTCAGCCTTACCAACCTATTACTCGTTCCTTCGAAGGAGATTATATATGGGCTTTATCATGGATGGCCTGGATGAAGAAACATATGACCGGAAGTACGATGATCGCCAGTTGGTCGCCCGCATTATCGGCTACTTCCGTCCACAATTGCAGATGATGCTCTTTGTCGCGCTTCTCGTCGTGCTCACGTCGCTGATGGATACCGCCTTTCCAATCCTGATCGCGCGCAGTCTTGACACTCTGACAACCACGCAATCTGCCCAGTCGACAGTTCTGCTAGTCGTAATCATCCTGATCACAGGGGTACTTTCATGGACGTTCAACTTTTTACGCCAGCGCTACACGGCCCGTTCAGTAGGCAACGTCGTGCTAGCCTTACAGCAGGATGCCTTTGCGGCCATCGTAGCGCGTGATATGTCTTTTTATGACGAGTATCCATCGGGAAAAATTGTCAGCCGCGTGACATCGGATACAGAAAAATTTGCTACAGTAGTGACGCTCACCCTCAATCTCTTGAGTCAGCTTCTGTTATTCTTTCTCATCGCGGCAGTGCTGTTCTATATCAACGCCAAGCTGGCATTACTGGCGCTGACTATCACGCCTGCCATCGTGGCCATCGCCCTCGGCTTTCGCTGGATCGCGCGGCGCACTACGCGGCGCTCCCAGAGATCCCTGGCGCGCGTCAATGCCAATGTGCAGGAGGCAATCAGCGGCATCACCGTGGCCAAAAACTTCCGCCAGGAACAGAACATGTACGACGCGTTCAAGAAGGTCAACCAGCAATCGTACTATGTGAATGTGCGCTCAGGCTTCGTCTACAATGGCGTCTTTCCTTTGCTCTTCCTGGTAGCCAATGTTGGCACGACGATTGTAATCTACTTTGGCGGACTGAACGTCCTGAACGGCACAATCTCGGCTGGCGAATGGTTCCTCTTTGTGCAAAGCATCGGTATTCTCTGGTTTCCTCTGACCAGCATCGCTTCGTTCTGGAGCCAGTTCCAACTGGGGCTTTCCGCCAGTGAACGTGTTTTCGCTCTGATCGATGCTGAACCGCGTGTACGACAGATCGACCACCAGCCGGTGCCACGTTTAGAAGGGCGTATCGAGTTCAAGGATATCTTCTTCCAATACACTGAGCAACAGACCGTCTTAGCAGGCTTCAACCTGGTCATCAATGCAGGTGAGACAGTGGCGCTGGTGGGACACACCGGTGCGGGCAAATCAAGTCTGGGCAAACTGGTCGCGCGTTTCTATGAATTCCAGGGTGGCGAGCTCCTCATCGACGGACACGATATCCGCACCTTTGATTTGCAAGCGTATCATCGCCAGTTGGGTGTTGTGCCGCAGGTACCGTTCCTTTTTTCTGGCACAGTAGCCGATAACATTCGCTATGCGCGGCCAGAGGCATCGGACGAAGAAGTAGACGAGGTAGCTCAATATATTGGCTGGGGTGATTGGCTTGAGGCTCTACCAGACGGCCTTAATACCGAGGTAGGAGAAGAGGGAAAAGCACTCTCTATGGGACAACGACAGTTGGTAGCGCTGGCACGCGTCTTGCTCCAGGACCCATCTATCATTGTCTTCGATGAAGCCACGGCCAGCGTTGACCCACTCACCGAAGCACAGATACAAGAGGGGCTTGACCTGGTACTGGAAAACCGCACCGCTATTGTCATCGCCCATCGCCTCTCGACCATTCGCCACGCCAACCGCATCATTGTCCTCAGCCGGGGAAAAATAGTTGAAGAAGGAAACCACGACGCTTTGATAGCGCAAGGAGGCCATTACGCCCAGCTCTACAACACCTTCTTCCGCCACCAGTCGCCAGACTACCGCCCAGGAGAAGGATTCATCCCCGTATTAATCCCCGTCTCCGGAAGCGATTAGATAAGTTGATCACCATCCCATCCCTTCGAGAAACTGTAGGGGCCGATTTATCGCGCCCCATACCCATTAAGTTAAGGAAGGGGGTAGACAAGAAGAGGCTCAATCTTCTATTCAGAAGGGGATGCCGAGAGGGCAGGCTTGCTGCTCAGGCTTTGACTGCCTGGTAAGTGCTAAAGGCTTCCTTGAACATGGCGCGGTGATGCTTCTCACGTTCAAGTGCCAGGAGAAAGCTGGCAGCGGCGTCACTGCGCCCCTCTTCCTCAGCTTCATGGACAAAGCGTGGATACATCTCCTCGATCTCGTAATCTTCACCGTTGGCCGCCTCATCCAGGTTCTCCCAGGTGGTACCTACCCCACCGGCGACACGCAAATGGCTGATGCCGTGAATGGCCTCAGCGCCAGCCGCTTCCAGAAACAACTGGGCAATCTCTGGATGTCCTTCTTGCATGGCCTGCATGGCAAAGGCCGTGTATTCCAGGCGGGCTTTTGCCTCGCCGATGATGGCCTGCTGTAAGTTGGTCTCTGTTTTGGTCAAAGAACAGGGTCGAGTGTGCCGGTCAGTGAAACGTCACGGTACCGTCACATATAACGGGCAAGGAAGCCCCCGTCTTTCCAAGCGGGGGATGAATTGCCCGCCGCCGCAGCGGAGATGCTCCTAGCCAAAAGACGAGGGAAATCTGCTGTATACCTAGCCAAATGGCTAGTTCCTGCTTAAGAACGCTTGTGCTACACTGTGTGTGCTTAGACACTCCCTGGAAGCGGGGAGCAACGGTTTGCACCTGAACAGTGACATATGGGTTTTGGCAACGAATGGCTTTGCCATGTAAAAATGTTAAGCCAGCTTCCAAAGGGCATCGGTCATGGTGCCTATTGTTTCGTCCGGTAGTCGATCTGGATGCTATCAGATCGGTGCGTAAAGGCAGGGACAAGCCCCTCGGCTTCAGCCAGGGGTTCATGACTCGTCGTCATCCCGTGGGCACACTGCACAAACATGGCCTCGATTTCTTCTAATTGTGGTACGCTGCTTTCGCTCATAGCTTCGTTCCTTTCTCATATACCATTTTGTACATTGACATGAAGCTCCTCACTGTTTTCGCACAGGTGACAAGGGAACCCTGTCATGCTGAGGGCAACGAAGCATCTTGAGGCCAAGCGAGACAGACCCTTCGCTACGCTCAGGGTGACACTGTGAGGCAGCTTAGGTTGATGCGTATTGCATTCCCAAATTGGTCTCTCTCTTCTGCATCAGAAATCACGATCATGGCTCTGCTGCTTGCGCTCCCTGATGACGAGATCGGCATCTGCAATTTTATTGTAAATGCGCATGTCCTGCCGGAAAGGCCACCAATCGTACAGAAAGATCTCAGATGGTTCCCATAACGCAACCCAACCGGCGCTCAAAACAAACAACGTCGCTATAACTTGTAACACCGCCTCCAGTATTTTATTTATTCCCGACTGCGCCATCAGGGTAAAAGCGAACGCCAGCACTAAACAAATCACCGCCACAAGGAGGCCGGTCCAGAGCGTGGCGACACCCTGGTGGTGTAGCGCAATCAGCTCCTTGTGGCTCTGCTCAACTTTGAACTGGCAGTACCGCTTCATCTTTGCCCTGGTTCTCTCCAGTAGACCTTCTGTGATCTTTTCCTGTGGCAGTTCAATGGTCACCTTGAACTTCTCGTGCCGTGGGTAGATCCTGACTTCACTGTACAGATAGTCCATTCCCGAAACATACCTGTCTGACCCTGGTTCCGGGTCCGCAAAAAGGTCTTGTATGTCGTCGAGATGCAACGTTATTTCGTGAAGCTGTTCTTTACTCATTATGATTTTCTCCTCTGGTTCTTTTTGAACAGATATCCCGGGTACAATAACTTCGCCTTTATCATCTCTTTTTTTGAGGATAGGGTGTAAATCGTGAAAACACATCATTATAATACACTATTTCATGCGCTTTTAGAGTGGAGAGGAACTGAAGGCTCTCAGTTTGCCTGATGCAAACGCACCAGGCGATGCGATCAACTCACCTTCCTTCTGATTGCCGTGGGTAAAGATAGTGTATTCAGAGGATGTGTTTTCGTTCCCTGGCAGGTATAATGGTAACTGAGATTCTTTCGGAGGTTAGTTTTACGGAGGTTAGTTTTATGAGTGAAGCTGTTTCGTCAAAGCCATCCAAAGCAGGCAAGCGTTGGCTCGATATCGTCTGGCGGATTTTGGTCGCCGTGTTAATGTTACTCGCGGTGTTGGGATTCATTATAAGTGTGGCGGGGATTGCCGGGGTGTGGTATGCCCGCCCATACGCGCGCAGTGCTGTGACCGATGTCACCACAGTGACGACGAAAACACTTGTGGTCGTGAATAACGGGCTGGGGCGCGTGAATACCCAGGTGCAAGACGCGCGACAAAAGGTTACACAGGTGAACGATGCGGCGGCCAAACTGGGTAACCGGATCCAAGCCAGCAGCCCACTCGTCGACAAATTCAATCAACTGGTTAACAATGATCTCGCCCCGCGTATTCAAAAGGTGAGCACAACTGCTTCTTCCATTCACGACGCTGTTGTCTCACTTAACAGCAAATTGGAGTTGCTCAACCGCTTCCCAAATATACAGGTACCGACACTCACTAGCCAACTGAGCGCAATATCCGATCGTGCTCAAGAGGCGCAGTCAGCGGTTCAAGACATGCGTACTTCACTGACGGATGTGAAAGCAGGCCTTGTGACAACAGTCGTGGCAGCGGTAACGCAGCGGACGGCCAGGATAGACGCCGCGCTGGCGCGGATTCAGGGGACGGTCAACACGTATCAAGCGACGGTGACGCGTACGCAGAATCGTGTCACTGCGACCAGCAATGCTATACTTCTGCTGATTGATGTGGGCGTGGTGTCTCTGACGCTTCTCTTCATCATCTTTGCCGTAGGACTGGCGCTGCTTGTGTGGGTCTGTTGGCAGTTTGTGCGCACCGGACATTTTCCATCGCTGCGCGTTGCGTACGCCTCG
>WNGH01001370.1_pt1 | contig 23242 bp, 22 predicted proteins | sample 5400631 | NCBI WGS metagenome assembly WNGH01 (sample SAMN13153373, study PRJNA577476) | soil metagenome | isolation source: 115 cm soil or saprolite under Garry oak tree replicate 1 | place: USA:California | collected 2016-06-15
CCAGCATAAAAATCCGAAACGGCATTGGGGTCGTGCCGAGCGTCGCGATCTTTCTCGATGGCCAGAATCAAAAGAGCGGCCACGAGTGTAATTACCGCCGCAGGGGTCGTCACCAGGAGAAGTCCCCATCCATGCAAGTCAAAGACGTCTCCGGCGATCAGCGCCACGCCAACCAGCAGGACGTTGATGATCGACAGAGGAATGAGGAAATGCCAGCCCATGCGCATCAACTGGTCGAAGCGGTAACGCGGCAGCGTAAATCGCAGCCACATGAACAGATAGATGTACAAGCTGACTTTGAAAATAAACCAGAAGCCGCCATGAATTCCGGCATAAAACGGTTTGGCAATCGGCATAACCACGGGAGCCAACAGCACCAGTCCTAGAATAAAACACAAGCCCGCTACTGCCAGCATGAACATCTGTTGCACGCGGGTCGGCTGCTTGGGCATGCGGACAAGGCAATACGCGCCGACGGCGACCATCAGAAGCGTTGGAACAAAATCCAGAAAGTTCAGCCAGTGAACGTGGGAGAAGGGGCGGAGCCAGCCTCCGAGAAACAAGGTGGTTGCCACGGAGGCGACCACGATCATGTTCGTGTATTCCGCTAGAAAATAGAGCGACCAGCGGAACCCGCTAAATTCCGTCATGTACCCGGCGACAAGCTCAGACTCCGCTTCCGGCAAGTCGAAGGGCGCGCGGTTGGTCTCCGCAATGGAAGCGACGAGGTACGTAAAGAAGGCTATCGGCGCCAGCATCACGAACCAAATGCCTTCTTTGCTCTGCGCCTCAACGATGGATTTGATGTTCAGCGTGCCGGTGAACAAGAGCGCGCTCACCAGCGCCATTCCCGCTGCGGTTTCGTAGCTTACCAACTGGGCCGAACTACGCAGCGCTCCCATCAGGGAATAGTGGCTGTTCGAAGCCCAGCCGCCCAGCACGATGCCGAAAATTCCCATCGAGCTGATGCCAACTACGAAGAGAATGCCAATGTTGATGTCCTGAGCAATCTGGAATGCGGGCCCGATCGCCAAGCCCGCCAGGGAAAGCAGAGCGGCGCCAACCGAAAGTACGGGCGCGAGCCAGAAGACGAGCTTGTCGGCGTTGTCCGGGATGATGTCTTCCTTGATGAGCAGTTTCACCGCGTCCGCAATAGGCTGCAGCAAACCATGCGGTCCTACACGCATAGGCCCAAGGCGCGCTTGCATGTCCGCCATGATCTTGCGTTCCACCAGGACGATGTAGCCAGCGACCAGCGGCAGGATGGCGACAACAGCTACGCCGCAGAGCAAGGGCGCCCAGTAAAGCTTCAAGAATTCGAGCGTTGCCTGTGAAATGGCTTGCATCAGCGATCTTTTTCTCCAGCGACCTTACCGGTCATTTTTCGTGCGCCCTTACCGGTCATTTCCTTGCGACCTTACCGGTCGACTTCCCCAAGCACGATGTCAATCGTTCCGATGATGGCCACAACATCCGCCACGAGGTGCCCTCGCACCATGCGGTCGAAGGCCTGCAAATTTACGAAAGAAGGCGGCCGGATGCGCACGCGATAGGGTTGGACCGTGCCGTCGCTCACGATGTAATAGCCTATTTCTCCCTTTGGCGCTTCAATGGCATGGTAGACCTCACCGGGCGGCGGCTTCAGCACTTTTCCCACCTTCGCCAGAATCGGGCCAGTGGGAATATTCTCAATGGCTTGCAGGCAAATCAAACGCGATTGCCGCATCTCTTCCATGCGGACCAGATAGCGATCGTAGGTGTCTCCGGTCGTGCCGACTGGAATTTCAAATTTGTATTGATCGTAGGCCGCGTAAGGCGCGGCTTTGCGAATGTCCCACTTCACGCCGCTGGCGCGGAGCACCGGCCCGGTGACGCCAAACGCGATGGCATCCGCGGCCGTCAGAATCCCCACGCCCTTGGTACGGCCGATCCAGATGCGGTTTTGCGTGAGCAAGGTCTCGTATTCGACGATGCGCGATTCGAAATCCTTGCAGAACCTTTCGACTTCCTTTTCGAAAGTGTCGTAGGCCTCGTATTGCAGGCCGCCGATGCGGAAAGCGTGCGTGGTCAAGCGCGCCCCGCAGTACTTCTCGAAAATCTTCAGAATTTCTTCGCGTTCGCGGAAGCAGTAGAAAAGCGGCGTGAGCGCGCCAATGTCCAAAGCGTGGGTGCCGAGCCACAAAAGGTGGCTGGCGATTCTCTGGAGTTCCGTCAGGATCGTTCGAATCACGCGTGCCCGTGGAGGTGCTTCCACGATCAGCAATTTCTCGACCGCTTCGCAATATCCGAGGCCGCTGCTGACGGCCGCGACGTAGTCCATGCGGTCGACGTAAGGAGCAAACTGTTGATAGGTGCGGTTCTCCGCGATCTTCTCGACGCCCCGGTGCAAATAACCTATGACGCACTCAGAGCCGATCACGCGCTCGCCATCGAGCTTCAGCTTGACGCGCAACACGCCGTGCGTGGACGGATGCTGTGGCCCCATGTTGATGACCAGCTCATCCGCGCCCAGCAGCGTCTTGTGGTCGTTTGTGGTATCGACGCTCAGAGTCGTTTTCCCTTTGAGTCCAAAATCGTATTACTGACCGCTTTCAATTCCAAGATTTTCCCGTACCCAGGCGGTGTCCTGCTGCAAGATGTCATAGTCCTTCCGCAGCGGATAGCCTTGCCATTCGTCGGGCAAAAGAATGCGTTTCAAATTCGGGTGCCCTGAAAAAATAATTCCGAACATGTCAAAGACTTCCCGTTCCAGCCAATTTGCTGTTGGCCAAACGCTTACAACGCTGGGGACTTCTTCAGCGTCCGCCGCGTGCACTTTCAGCCTCAACCGCTCGTTTTTTGGGAAGGAGTACAAATTGAGAACCACGTCAAACCGCTTTTCGCGCTTGGGCCAATCGACAGCCGTCAAGTCGGCAAGCATGTCGAATTTTTCTTCTTCGCGCAGGTGCAAGGCAATCTCCGCTAGCCGGGCGCGATCCACGATCAGGATTGCCTGCTTACGGTCCTCCAACGCTTCCAGGAGAGCTGCACCGAACTTGGCACGGAATCGCTTGACCAATTCATTGTCGAGCGGAGTCTGCAACACCACGGGCGGCTTTGGTGGAGCTGGGGTAGCCGGTTTTGCGGGAGCAGCAGGCGCGCTTGCCCCCGCTGGCTTCGCAGGGGGAGTAGAGACGGGGGATGCTGCGGGCTTTTCGCCCGTTGGCACTTGAGGCGGATTTGGTTCCTTAGGCTCGTCAGCCATGGACCGTGCGTACGATGGGCTGCACCAACCTCTTGCCGTTCATAAACGGCATCACAGAAGCAGCCGAAAATTGGACCGCCGCGTTTCTAACACACGCTGGGAAGCTAGTCAATCAGAACAACTTGCGAGCGCAGTGGCGTAAGTAGGAGATGCAAAACATTTACGCTCAAGCCCACTCAAGCGCACCCTTTTTGTATAGCCACAAATACCCGACAAGGAGGATGCCAAGGAAAACAACCATGGAAACCAGGGCAAACATTCCCAAGTGAGCGGCTACCCACCCTTTGTACAGAATCGCCCAGGGAATGAGGAACATCGTCTCCACGTCAAAGATCACGAACAGCATGGCCACGATGTAAAAGCGGACTGAATACCGCCCGCGCGCATCGCTCTCTGGAGGAATCCCGCACTCATAGGGCTTGAGCTTGGCGCCAAAGGACGTCGATGCCGGCCGAATGAACTTTGCCAAGACGAGTGTTACCGCAGGAAACGCCACCACCAGCGCGGCGTAAATCAGAACCGGGATGTAAGCGCTCTGCATCACCACCTCACACGCAGCATCCTACCACTCTCGTCAATCTGGGGCGGCCTACTTTTCGAAGAGCAGCTCTCCGGCACGGCTGGTGGCCTTCACCACTGCCTTGATGAGCGTCACGCGGAGCTTGCCTTCTTCCAACTCCATGATCCCGTCGATGGTGCAGCCAGCGGGCGTGGTCACGGCGTCCTTCAGAAGCGCAGGGTGATCTCCTGTCTCCAAAACCACGCTTGCCGCGCCCTTCATGGTCTGTGCCGCGAGCAGTGTTGCGATATCGCGTGGGAGACCCACCTTGACGCCAGCTTCCGCGAGCGACTCGAGAATGATGTACGCAAATGCCGGTCCGCTCGCCGAAAGCCCGGTCACGGCGTCCATATTCTTTTCGTCAACCACCACCGTGCGCCCGACGGCGTTGAACATGGTGCGCGCCATCTCCAAGTGCTCCGCCGCCGCGTGCGCGCCGCGGCAAATGCCGGTCATTCCGCATCCTACAGCCGAAGGCGTATTGGGCATGGCGCGCACCACGGGGACTTTTTGACCAAGGCGCTGTTCGATGTAGCTCGTTGGCACCGAAGCGGCAACGGAAATGACGAGCGTTTTCTCATTCAGTTCCGGGGCGATTTCTTTCAACACATCGCCAACGACTTGCGGCTTCACGCCGAGAAGCACGATGTCCGCGCCGATTACTGCTTTGCGGTTCTCGGTGGTCACGGACACGCTGAGTTCCTTGCCCAGCGCCGCGGCTTTTTCTGCATGCTTCACCGTTGCAGTGACTCGTTTCGGCGAAAAAAGTTCCTGCTTGAGGTAAGCTCGGAGCAAGATACCGCCGAGTTTTCCGGTGCCCAGGACCGCAAGCCTTTTGTCCGATAGTTTTTGCGCGATGTTACTAGCCATAGTCCAAACATTGTTGACTCGATTCCCCCGTCGGTCAACCAAGAATCTGCGTTGCAATTGCGTCGAAACGTTAATCCGGGAGGGACAACCCGATTAGGGATCCCGAAAGTGCTTCCTTTTGGACCTCCCAAGAAACAGTTGGCGGTTTGGAACTTCGCCGAAGAAGGGGTGACACGAAGCAAATTTTGCGGGCGCGCGTCATAAAGAAGACGGCTCAAGCCGCTCCGTATCTTGCAGGAATGGAGCAGGGCTGGATCCAGACTCTGGAGCGTTTGAGCGCGTACCTAGTGAAGGCGTGAGTTTGCCACTGGATGACGTTCTCTGGCGAACGGATAAGTCCTTGGTAACTCTGGACTTGCCAAATTTCATTCTAATGGATGCAGGATCAGAGGTCTTAAAGAAAAACTCAGCTACGTTGTACTAGACAGAGGAGAATTCACGCCGTTTCGTGTCTACTCCTTTCTCCACGAGCCAGGATAGGCACTGGCTGAGTCTGATTTTGTATATGGGGAAACTAGAGGTAGAATCCGATTCCGCGACGCCCAGGCAAAGGAGCGACAATCAGGCGCCGGCGACGTGAAGCTTCGCCCGGCACAGTGATTTGAGGACCTCAACCATGATTCAACCGAACTTATTCCTCCAGGATGTGAAATTCGCTGTTCGCTCGCTCGCGCGCACCAAAGGGCTTGCGGTCACCGTGATACTCACGCTGGCGCTCGGCATCGGCGCGAACGCGGCGATTTTCAGCCTGGTGCGCGGCGTGCTGCTTCGGCCGCTCGTCAACCGTGACGAGAACCGCTTGATCTACATCCAACAAAGGGCGCCTGGTATCAGCCCCGGGGGCGTCCCGTTCTCCGTGCCGGAAATTCAAGACCTGCGCGCAAGCGTCAAAACCCTCAGCTCCTTCGGTGAGTTCTCTACGGTCGGTTTCACCATGATCGGCCTCGGCGAGCCCAGGGAAGTTCGCGCTGGCGTCGTTGACGGCTCTTATTTTGACGTGGTGGGCCTCCATCCTGTCCTCGGACGTCTCATCGGCGCGCAAGACGACGGTCCTAAGGCCGCTGGCGTCGCCGTCCTGACCTATCGGTTCTGGTCAAGCACTCTCAAGAGCGATCCTTCCGTCCTCGGTAAAGTCCTTCGCCTCGGCAGCGGCTTCGGCGATAGACCTGCCACTATCATCGGCGTCCTCGAACCCTCTATCCAATATCCCACCGATACTGAAATCATAGCCAACATTGTCACCAGTCCTCATCATCTCTCCGCGACCATGCAAAACGGGCGCGTCCATCGAATGACGGACCTTTTCGGCCGGCTCGCGCCTGGCATGGATCTCGAGCAAGCGCGCGCTGAGCTCCGCGCCGTGCATGGGGCGATGGTCAAAGCGCATCCCGCAGAGTATCCAGCGCAAGCGGACTTCCGGATCGACGCGAAACTGTTGCGCGACCAGATCACGTCGAGCGCCAGAACCGTGCTGCTGGTGCTGCTCGCGGCTTCGGGGCTTGTCTTTGTCATCGCGTGCTCGAACGTCGCCAACCTGATTCTGTCGCGGACGGTCCGACGCGAGGGCGAGCTGTCGATTCGCGCGGCGCTCGGTGCAACCACCGGGGCACTCCGCCGAGTCCTGCTGGCGGAAAGCCTCCTGCTCTGCGGAGCCGGCGCGACGCTCGGCGTGCTGAGCGCTCGGCCCATGGTGGCCATCCTGGCGCGGTACGCCTCGCGCTTTTCGGTCCGTGCGCTCGACTTGACGGTGGACTCCAGCATGCTCTGGGTCGGGGCGGGGCTAGCGATCGCTGCCGCAGTGCTTTTGGCGTTTGTCCCGCGTCTGCCGTCGGCTGACGGGTCGCAGGGAATCAGTCTCTCGAGCGGTAGCGTGCGGATCACCGGCGGTACGAATCGCCGGCTGCGCATCTTCGCCGTGACGCAGATTGCCGCTTCCTTCGTGCTCTTGGCGGGCGCCAGCGCATTGGTCAAAACGTTGCTCTCGCTCCAATCCGTGCGGACCGGCCTCGACACACGCCACGTGCTGGCCATCAACGTTCCCGCTATGTCCTACGGAAAAACGCCTCAGCAAGTGGTCGATTTCTACAAGGAATCGATTCGCCGCATTGATGCGCTGCCCGGTGTGAACAAGACCGCTTTCGGCATTGTTGTTCCCTGGCGCGACGCCGGCAGCTTTGGCCCTGGTTTGCAGTTCTCCGCGGACGGCCATGTTCATGCCCCCGGTGAAGAGGATCCTCGCGCGAATTTGCGGACCATCTCTCCCGGATTCTTTACCGCGCTCGGCGTTCCCATCATCGCCGGCCGTGATTTCAACGCTCTCGATGGCCAAAGTAAGGAGCCCGTCGTTATCGTCAGTGAGACTCTCGCACAGCGCATGTTCCCCAATCAGGATGCCGTCAACCGCCACGTCTTCTGGACGGATCCCGTGATGAAATTCATTCCCGGGATTAGCATGGCGCCGCACCGCATTATTGGCGTCACTGCCGATATTGACGACGAACACGTCGTTCCTGGACCCATCCTCACAATTTATAACCCTTTTGAAGAGGGCCCAATGTTTGGCGGTCGCCTTTTCATCCACACCACCGCAAATCCTTATTCTCTAGTCACGCCGGTCACTCGCATCATTCGTGACATGTCGGTGGAGCAGCCGGTTGAGCGCGCCGCCACGCTCGAAGACGTCCGCGCCGAAGTCCTGACACCGGACCGGCTGAACACCATCGTGTTCGGAGGCTTCGCCACTGTCGCGCTGGCAATTGCGCTGGTCGGCGTGGCTGGAGTGCTGGCATTCTCGGTCAGCGCGCGGACGCGCGAGTTTGGCATCCGCCTGGCAATTGGATCCCAGCCGGGAAATATCTTGAGGGGCGTCATCGCGGAAGGCGCTGTAATGGCCGCGATAGGCGTCGTGGCGGGTGCGGCATGCGGGTACGTGCTGGCGCGCCTGGCGGGTAGCTATTTCGAGGACGTGCGCATGCCGAGCGCCTTGCCGGTGTTCGGCTCGGTACTCGTACTTCTGACGGCGGCAATCGTCGCGTCCGTGTGGCCGGCGGCACGCGCCGCGCGCATCAATGTCATCGAGGCGCTGCGGTCTGAATGAACTCGCGTTGTCGGGTATTGATTTCAGTTTGAAATTGCGAAGCACAGGGTACGCTTCAATGGTGGCCTTACTTCTCATAAAAGGAGTGCGAGATGAGCGGAGTGCGACTACTGGTGGGAACGCGCAAGGGCGCATTCGTCCTGACGTCGGATGGCAAGCGCGACAAGTGGGACGTCAGCGGCCCTCATTTTGCAGGGTGGGAAATCTACCACCTCAAGGGGTCGCCCGTGAACCCGAATCGGGTGTATGCCTCGCAGACCAGCGGCTGGTTTGGACAGATTATTCAGCGCTCCGATGACGGCGGCAAAACTTGGATACAGCCAGGGACGCCGCCGGGCGAAAAGGATGCCGCACAACCGGGACCACCCAAAGGCGAGAGCAACAAGTTCGTATACGACACTTCCGCAGAAACCGGCAAACCCCTCACCACTCATATGTGGTACGACGGTACCCAACATCCGTGGGAGTTCAAGCGCGTCTGGCATATTGAACCGTCGCTCACCGACGCGGACACGGTCTATGCCGGAGTCGAAGATGCCGGCCTATTCCGCTCAACCGATGGTGGTCAAAACTGGCAAGAACTCGCCGGGCTGCGCGGCCACGGAACTGGACCTCGCTGGCAGCCAGGCGCTGGTGGCATGTGCCTGCACACCGTCATTCTGGATCCGAGCAACCCCAAGCGCATCTACATTGCCATTTCGGCCGCCGGTGCATTCCGAACCGACGACGCCGGCAAGACCTGGCGGCCCATCAATAAGGGACTGGTTTCTCCATACATCCCCGAACCTACTGCCGAAGTCGGCCATTGCGTTCACCACGTGGCGATGCACCGCTCGCGCCCAAATGTCCTATTCATGCAGAAGCACTGGGACGTCATGCGCAGCGACAACGCCGGCGATTCCTGGCAGGAAGTCAGCGGCAATCTGCCGACCGACTTCGGATTCGTGATCGATGTTCACGCACACGATCCGGAGACCATCTACGTTGTGCCGATCAAGAGCGACGGGGAACATTTTCCTCTGGACGGGAAGCTGCGCGTCTACCGCAGCAAGAGCGGCGGAAACGAATGGGAAGCGCTAACCAAAGGCTTGCCGCAAAAAGACTGCTACGTAAATATATTGCGCGATGCCATGTCCGTCGACTCGCTTGATAAATGTGGCGTGTATTTCGGTACCACCGGCGGGCAGGTGTACGGCTCGGCCGACGCAGGCGACAGTTGGACCCCTATCGTGCAACACCTTCCAGCCGTGCTTTCCGTGGAAGTCCAGACGCTGTCATGATCCGCGTCGTGCTTCCGGGCCATCTACGGGCGCTGGCGCGGGTCGGCCCCGAGGTGCAGCTCCAAATCGAGGGCCCGGTTACGCAGCGCTCGGTGCTCGATGCCCTCGAAGCTCAGTATCCGATGTTGCGCGGCACGATCCGTGATCATGTGACGCAAGAACGTCGTCCATTCTTGCGTTTCTTCGCCTGTGAGGAAGACTATTCCCTCGAGCCGCCGGATACACCGCTGCCTGATGCGGTCGCGTCGGGGGCGGAGCCTCTTCTCATCATCGGAGCCATCGCCGGTGGATAGGAGCAAATCCGCTGTGGCGAACTTCACTTTCTCGGCATCAAAGCTAACGCTCTAAAAATCTATTGAATTCAGATCAAAGAAATCTGGAGGAACAATCGATGTCAACCGCTACTGCGAGCGCTCCGGTCTCAAAGACAAGACTGTGGGCTGGACGCGTTATGAGCGCCTTGCCGGCATTGCTGCTGCTCTTCAGCGGTGTCATGAAATTGTTGAAGCCAGCGCCAGTTCTTCAGGGTTTCGCTCACTTTGGATATCCCGAGAGCCACATTCTCGGCATCGGGATTCTCGAGATCGCTTGCACGATCATCTATCTGATTCCGCGTACCTCCGTTCTTGGCGCGATCTTGGTGACGGGCTACCTTGGGGGCGCGACCGCTTCCAATGTGCGCGTGGGCGATCCGTCGTTCTATTTGACAGTCATCCTCGGCGTGCTGGCTTGGGGAGGCCTTTACCTCCGCGAAGATCGTCTGCGCGCACTCATCCCGCTACGAAGTCCAAGAGCGCCCTCGGAACTAAAATGAATCGGAAATTAGCATGAAAAGGCACCCCAAGATGCCTCCAGCTGTCGTTTAGTTTTTGTTCCGTGGCCACGGCATTTTTGGCGCAATGGCCGTTGGCACGCCCATTCATTTGGCTCTCCTTATCCGTTACTGTAGGTAACTAGTCGGGGCACTCTGCATTGACCACGCCTCACGGCGACGCTCCTATTGAGGAATCCAGATCCTCTCGGAATCCGAGGCAGGCGTCGCGTGAGTAGACGTCTCCCATTCGACCTATTGACCTTCACAGGTCACGTGATCGTTCCAGTCCACGAACGCTCCGTTGGGGTTGTCCCGCCACGCCCAAACGTGCAGCTCGAAAAATGAAGGTATGCCGTACCGGTTCGGACTGCCAACAAACAGGAAGGTTTGGCCTTCGAGCACCGGCGGGTTGCCGTTGTGATTTGCCAGCCACGTTGAGGCGTCCACGATGAACTCGACGCCCACCAGCCGCAGCCCTCCGTCCGACGGCTCGTATATCAGAGCTTCTGGCTTCGAGGCATCAATCAAGCCGTCAGCCACCAGGGGACCGTTCACGTAATGTACGCCCATGGCGCCGTGGTCTGGACCGCTGACGCAACCAAGGAACGGGCCGTAGCCTGCCGCTGTGGCAGCGTTCACGTCAATGAACTGCCGCGTGGCTTCGCGAACAGCCTGAACCAGCTTGGCCGGTGCGGCATGCTCGTGCCCGGCCTGTCCAGCTTCGATAACCGGAGTGGGCGTAATAAGACTGCTTACCAACGCCAAACGCAGGATGCATATGGCTGACTTATGGATCATGGTGGTGATTCGTGTCTTCATCGTTTTCTCCTCTGAATTTTGACTGCGGGACTTGAGCGCGCACTCTAGCCTCGGCGGCCGAAAGGCGTCAATCCTTGGCGCCCCTATCTGCTCCCAAATTTTTCTCCATTGCTAATTCACTGAAAAACTTCAGCTTTACGGCTCGTGCAGATCAGTCTCCGCAGCGTAAGAATTGTGGTACGCTTCCGTGGAGTCCTCGCGAGGTCGGTATGCCCACTCCCTCTTCAGCGCAGAGTGTGCTGCGGTTCGACAGCTTTGAGCTGGATCTACGCACGGGCGAACTGCGCAAGCGAGGTGTCAAGCTGCGTCTGCAAGGGCAACCCTTGCAGATGCTTGCCATTTTGCTGCAGTCGGCCGGTAATCTTGTGACTCGCGAGGAATTAAGGAGCCAGCTTTGGCCGGTTGATACCTTTGTCGACTTCGACCACAGCCTCCACAACGCCATCGCGCGCCTGCGCGAAGTCCTAAGCGATTCAGCCGAAACGCCGCGCTACATCGAAACACTCCCCCGCCGCGGATACAGGTTTATTGCGCCGGTGGAGGGGCCTGAGATTCAAGCACTGGAGCCCTCCACACAAAGCCAGCAAGCGGGCAGGCCGCCGGCTCGCACTGGCCTGACCAAAACTCGCTCAGCCCTGACGCTCGTGCTGGTGACTCTGGTTGGTATGGGGTTGGTTCTCTGGCTGATTCAGACGCTTTTCCATCGCGCAAGTGCGGCTCCGTCTCTGCGCTCCATCGCCGTCCTGCCACTCGAAAACTTATCGGGGGATCCAGCTCAGGAATATTTCGTTGATGGCATGACCGACGAGTTGATCACAGACCTTGCCAAGGTTGGCGCCCTCCGAGTGATCTCTCGAACTTCGGTGATGCGTTACAAAGGCACAAAGAAGGGTCTGCCGGAGATTGCCAAAGACTTGAACGTGGACGCCATTGTGGAAGGATCGGTCCTGCGCTCAGGTAATCGAGTGCGCATTACGGCCCAGCTCCTCCACGGACCCACTGATCGGCACCTCTGGGCAGAATCGTACGAGCGTGATCTTGGCGATGTCCTCAGGTTACAGAGTGAGGTGGCGCAGGCCATAGCGAAGCAAATCCGCGCGGAATTGACTCCGCAGCAGCAGGCCCGGTTCCGGGCAGCCCGTCCGGTGAACCCTGAGGCCTACGAACCTTATCTAAGAGGCCGTTATTATTTGTCTAACCAGTTCACCGTGGCGAAAGCGCTCACCACGGCTAAGAGCGACTTCGAAGAATCAATTCGGAGAGACCCCTCTTTTGCGCTGGCCTATTCAGGGCTGGCAGATTCTTATGTCTATTTGGCGTTTTTCGGTCAAGGGGTTTTGTCGCCCGATCTCGCCTACAAATCTGCGAAGGAGGCGTTAAACAAAGCGCTGGAACTCGACGACAGCATCGGTGAAGCCTACGACACCCTTGGCTTGCTGAGTTGGCGTTTTGACTGGAACTGGGACGCCGCCGAACGCAATTTCAACCGGGCAATTGAGCTGGCTCCGAGTTACAGTTGCGCGCATGAAGATCGCGCAGTCTATCTCAGCTTTCTGGGCCGGCGCGCCGAGGCTTTGGCTGAAATTGCCAAGAGCGACTCCCTAGATCCGGGGCCGAGTTCCGCTATGGCTGAATCAGCGGCCCAGTATCAGATGCGGAATTACGAAGCCTTGCTCGACACGGGCAGAAGAGGCGTGGCTTCCAATCCGACTGAATGGACGGAACACTACAATCTCGCCGTGGGTTATTTGGGTACAGGAAAACTTCTCGAAGCGATCTTTGAGTATCAGAAGGCCGTCGAGATATCGGATGGCAATCCGGATGCCGTCGCTTCGCTCGCGCACGTGTATGCCCTGATTGGGAGAAGGGCCCAAGCGGAAAAGATTCTTCATGATTTGGAACACAAATCGAAGAGTGTTTATGTCTCGCCTTATACCATCGCCACCATATACGCAGGCCTCGGCGAGAAGGATAGGGCGCTTGAACTCTTGGAAAAAGCTTACCAGGAGCGATCCCTGGATATTTCTTGGCACCTCAAAGCAGACCTACGGATCGACAGCCTCCGCTCTGACCCGCGCTTTCAAGACCTGGTACGTCGCGTCGGTCTCGCGCCATAACTCACCACCGGCCAGGCACAACATGCCCGAGAGTTAGCCCCTGAGGAACGACCAGGTCCCCGCGAACGCATTGTGAGGACATGACTTCTAATCGTGCCGCGCGCCGTGGAGAACTTTCACCGCGTGCGGCAAGAGGGACGCAACGGCTTCCAGCGATTCAACGGCGCCTTTGGGGCTTCCTGGCAGGTTTACGATGAGGGTCTTCGTCCGCACGGCCGCCGTCCCTCGTGATAGCACGGCCGTCGGCGTTTTCTCCAGACCCCTGCGGCGCATCTCTTCGGAAATTCCAGGCACAATCCGGTCAGCGACTGCCTGAGTTGCTTCCGGTGTGTTGTCCCGCGGCCCGATCCCTGTTCCACCCGTCGTCAGGAGAAGGTCGACGCGGCCGGAATCGGCCACGGCGCGCAATTGTTCACGGATATTTGCCGGATCGTCAGACACCCGCAACGAGGAGGTGACTTCCCAGCCGAGCCCGCGGCAAAACGCAACTACGGCGGGGCCGGACAAATCTTCGCGCTTGCCCTTGGTAACGGAATCGCTGATAGTGAGGACTGCTACTCTCATCAAGACTAGTTCTTCGGGAGGCTCATGGCGTCTGTACCGTGTCGCGATTGGCCTCGTCCATCAGCCGCATCGCTTCCATCAGCAGGCCGGTCGTGTTGCGAGTGGTAGTCGTTCGGGTGGAGGCGTTCGCGGCGTTAAAATCAATTTCAAACTCTCCCGCGGTCCACAACACCACTTTGTAAACGGCGTCGTCTCCTTCGGTCGAACCAATTTTGGCGTCGCGGCACTGCCCACCCGCAAAATAGAGTTCCCCCTGTGCGCCGTCATGGTGCACGATCAGCCGGCACGACTTCTGGCCCATCTCCAGCGACTGCATCAGGTCGATCATACTCATCTCTTCCAGGCGCCCTTGAATGACACCCGGTCGCGACGCTTTCTTTTGCAGTTTTTCGAGGTGCAGGCGGTCGACAACTTTTTTTGTGATGCGCACCAGATCCTTGATCAAGAATGGCTTGGGGATGAAATCCTCGACGCCATCCACCAACGGCCGCAGACGCTCCTCGATGTCCGGGCGGCTGGCCATGAACAGGAAGGGAATGTGGCGGGTGGACTCCCGCGCGCGCAGTTTCTCGAAGAGTTGCCTGCCGTCCAGGCCGGGCATCTTGTAATCGCACAAAATCACATCGGGTGGGGCGTCGACTACCTTTAGCAGCGCGTCCGCGCCGTCGGTGGAAGTCTCCACCTGGCAGAACGGCTCAAGTCCCTTCTCTATTAGCTCACGCACCAGCGGGTTATCGTCCGCTAGAAGCAATTTTACGGTCTTGTGCCCTGCCGCACTCATCGCGCCGGCCCCTGCGGAGCCTTCCGCCGATGGAAATCTCCGCTCTTCCCACCGGTCTTCTCCACGAGAACAATGTCCGTAATTTCCATTCCTTTATCGAGGGCTTTGCACATGTCGTAGACTGTGAGGGCCGCAGCGGCAACGGCAACCAGGGCTTCCATTTCCACCCCCGTCTGGGCGGCGGTGGTCACTGTGGATCGTACTTCCACGCCATTTTGGCACAGCCTTGCGGTCACATCAATGTGCGTCAACGGCAGTGGATGACAAAGAGGTATCCACTCCGCGGCCTTCTTCGCCGCCGCAATTCCCGCGATTCGCGCCACCTCCAGCGGATTCCCTTTCGGGTTTTTCAGCCGCCGCACGGCGCTCACCACGCGTGGTTTCATTTTCACGAAGCCCTGCGCCGCTGCCGTTCGTGTCGTCACGGCTTTCCTGGACACGTCAACCATCCGTACTTCGCCCTTATTTCCGTAATGCGACAACTTCGCCATACCAGTCCGCTTAGACGACGTCCTTTCTCAATATCACGGCAACAGCCTCGCCGATCTCAATGCTCTCTTTGTCGGCTGGTATCACCAGGAAGCAATTCGCCCTTGTCAGAGCGGCGATATCGCCCGAACCTTGCCATCTTAGCGCCTTCACTTCCGGCACTGCGCCACGCCACTCCACACGCGCAGGCAAGAAATGTGTCAGCCCGGGCTTCTCCTTCATCGCCTCCGCCAGCCGCGCCTCCACCAAAGGCAGCGCGCGGGCATCCGCGCCGCTCAACAAATCAATCGCCGGGGTCACAAACAATTCAAACGTCACCATCGTCGATACCGGATTCCCCGGCAAACCGAACACCGGCTTACCCTGGCACATCCCGAACACCGTCGGCCTTCCTGGCCGGATCGCCACCGCATCGAAGAAAAACTCCGCGCCCATGGCTTTAAGCACGCTTTCAACCAGGTCGTACTTCCCCATGGAGACCCCGCCCGAAAGCACGAGCACATCTTCCTTTAACCCGCGTTCGATTTTCTCGCCCAAATCCTCAATGCGGTCCGCGGCATTCCCCAGGATTACCGGCTCGCCGCCGGCAATACGAACCTGCGAGGCGAGCGAGACACTGTTGCTGTTTCGAATCTGAAATGCGCCTGGTGTTTCGTCGATCAAGACAATTTCGTCCCCGGTGGAGAGGATCGCCACGCGCGGCCGCTTCGCGCATTTCAACTGCACTGCGCCGACTTGCGCCGCCAGCGCCAGCTCGGCGTATCCCAGCCGCATCCCCGCCGACAAAATTGTTTGTCCGGCTGCCGCTTCGCTTCCTCTTGGCACGATGTTCTGCCCGCGCTGCGCCGCTCGCTCGAATCGCACGAACTCGCCCTCCCGGCGAACGTGCTCGATCATCACGACCGCGTCCGCGCCCGCCGGCACCGCCGCTCCGGTCATGATTTGCAAGCAAGTTCCCGCGGCCAGTGCCTCACTCACTGTGTCGCCGGCTTTGATTTCTCCTACACATTCCAGCCCGGCGCCCGGCGCGACTTCTTTCGAATTGACCGCATAACCATCGCGCGTCGAGCGGTCAAACGGCGGATACTCCCGATCGGTCCGCACTTCCTGCGCCAACACCAATCCCAGCGCATCCCACACGCGCGCAACCGCGGTTGCGCGCGGCCCTTTCCGCTTCCCAACTTCTTCGATGACTTTGCTCCGGGCTTGCTCGTAGCTGAGCATGAGTGAGGTTTCGTGGCGGCGGGCTTTTAGCCCCGCCTCTTTCCATTTATTACTGTCGCACTTCGCTCTGCGTTCTTTGCGTCTCTACGCTTAATATCTCTTTAAAGCCACCGTGCCAACAGTGTTCCCGCAGGGACTATCGTCGCATCGCGTTCCGGCCCGGTCGAAATCATTCCAATTTCAACTTGCAGAAAATCGGAAATAAACCGCAAATAATCGATCGCCGCTTTAGGGAGTTTCGCGCCATCTTTCAAGCCGTACGTTGATTCATTCCATCCTGCGAGCGTCTTGTATTCGGGGGTGACGTGTTCGTATTCTTCGGCAAGGGCGGGCATTTCCTTCAGCGGCGAACCTTTGTACTTGTATCCCACACACACCTGAATTTCGAGCTGCGTATCAAATACATCCAGTTTGGTTATCACCAGAGAATCGATTCCATTGATCATCTTCGCGTACCGCAGAACCTGCAGATCCAGCCAGCCGCAACGCCGCGGCCGCCCTGTCACCGCGCCAAATTCTTTTCCGCGTTCGCGCACTTCCCTGGCATCAAGATCGGGCATCTCCGTGGGAAACGGCCCGCCACCCACGCGGGTCGTGTAGGCCTTCGAAATTCCGAGGACATGCTTGATTTTCGTCGGTGGCACGCCCACACCTGTCGCCGCGCCTCCTGATGTCGCGCTGGAAGAAGTTACGTACGGATATGTCCCGTGGTCGATGTCCAGCATCGTTCCCTGAGCGCCTTCGAAGAGCACGGACTTCCCCTCGTCCAACGCACGGTTCAATAGCTCCGCCGTATCGCAAATGTATCCGCGAATCTTTTCGCCCAGCTTTAGCGTTTCTTCCACTTCATGGGAGAAGTCGATGTCCGCTCCGTACGCGCCTTTGGCCAGCCGGTTCTTCTCCGCAACCACGTGCGCCGCTTTCTTTCGGAACAACTCCGGGTCTAGCAAGTCGCACATCCGCAGCCCGCGCCGCGCCATCTTGTCTTCGTACGCCGGGCCGATCCCGCGGGAAGTGGTGCCAATTTTGTTCGCGCCACGCGCGCCCTCCGCCGCTTTGTCTAGTTCGCGATGGTAGGGAAAAATCAGGTGCGCGCGATTGCTGACGTGCAGCCGCCCGTTCACGTCAATCCCGGCCTTGCAGAGCGTTGCAATTTCCGCCACCAGCGCTCCCGGGTCCACCACCGTACCCGTTCCGATCACCACGTGCTGGTTTGGCCGAAGAATCCCGCAAGGAATCAACTGCAGCACATAGCGGTCATTCCCGATAATGACCGTGTGGCCCGCATTGTGGCCCCCAGCGACGCGTGCGATGTAGTCAAACGATCCCGCAAGGTAGTCCACCACCTTGCCTTTGCCTTCATCGCCCCATTGTGCGCCCACCACAACGACCGATTTCATCCAGGCCCTTTCCTCGACCACACTTCAGCGGCTAAACGTTCACTTCACCATTACTGCTTTGGAAAACACCGATGGACGGCAGGTTCTTATCGTAAGCTCGCCCCGCCCTCAACGCAAGCCAGCCGTGCGTCGTCTCGCCGCGCTGCGAGCCGCCGGTTATTCCAAATTCTTCTGAATCCGCTTCAGTTCTTGCTGAATATCCAAGTCAAGCGTTCTTGGGACATGTACGACAAGCACTCCTCCGGCTACACCTTCGCAGTGGCCCCCAAGCGCATCAATACGATTTGCAAAGTCCCGCATTCCGGGACTCTCTATTACCTTCTTGGAAAGCACAAAACATTGCGTTCTGAGACCCGAGCGCCTGATGATTCGTCGATAGGGAACCGCGCCGTCACTTTGGGGCGTACCAACTTCGATTGTGTCACCGTAACGCAGATGCCCACCAATGGAAGTTACCTCAAGGCGGTATTGGTTGTTGCTAAGAGGAGTCATATAAAGCAACTCGCGACCATCGCGGAATGTGACGTAGAGTTCGACCTCATCATGCATCGGAGGGCTCCTTCTCACATATCTGCACACTCGGCTCGCCACTTCTATTGGTCAACTATTTCGGCATACCGAAAGCAACTCACCAGATGATCGTTTACCATGCCGGTGGCCTGCATCAGCGCGTAGCAGATGGTAGATCCAACGAATCGAAATCCCCGCTTCCGTAAATCCTTGCTGAGAGCGTCGGATTCGGCTGTTTTTGCGGGGACGCGCTTGTGGCTCTTCCACGCGTTCTGTTTGGGCCGACCGCCGACGAAGCGCCAAACGTAAGCGTCGAAAGTGCCGAACTCTTTCTGGGCTTGGAGAAAGGCCCGGGCATTGGAGATGGTTGCGTCGATTTTCAGGCGATTGCGGATGATTCCGGCGTCGCGCAACAATTCGCGGACTTTCTTCTTGTCGTACCGCGCCACCTTGGCGGCATCAAATCCGTCAAACACTTCGCAATACCGCGCGCGTTTCTTCAAAATCGTGTCCCAGCTCAATCCCGCCTGCGCGCCCTCTAGTATCAAGAACTCGAACCATTTGCTCTCGTCGTGTACCGGCACGCCCCACTCCTCGTCGTGGTAGGGGATGTTCAGCTCATTCGCCGCCCATGTACAGCGCACTCTGGTGATCTGTTGGCTTATTGTCATGGCCTCTGTATTTTCGCTCCACGCAAATTCTTCACTTCTTTTCCGGCGCCGCAATCAGCCACGGCTGCTGCCAGAGAAAGTGATGCGTTCCCGGAATTTGCCGCCAGCCGTCCGCGGTCTTAGCCACATCGGCGTTCATGGTAATGACAGCTTTCGCCCCAACCGAGGAAAATAGCGCGAGAACTTGCTGTCTCCGCGCGGCATCTGCGGCAATGAAGCGCGCTTGTTCTTTTGACGGAATCTCTGCGATGATCCGCACGCCGGCGAGGTGCGCCCAATAAGCTTCCAGACCGGTCCCGATGAAACCAACGGCCGTTCCTGGCGGAATCCCCATGGCGTGGAGTTGTTGCGCCACGACCCATGGCTCATAAGGCTTGTCTTGCATGACGTCGAACAAATCGTGCGCGACGGCCCACGCAACGGCGAGCGCAGGAGCAAGGATGAAAACGAGATGGAAGCGCTTTAGTAACCGTGGTTCCGCCCCGCCGAGAATCCTTATTCTCGCCAACATCCACACCAATAACATCAGCGCGAAGGGAGCGACGTAGCGAAATTCGACGAGTACGAGCGCGTACATGGCAAGCGCCGCCATCGAAGGCAAAATCACCAGCCAAGCGCCAGAAGCGCAGCTTCCCCAGGTCAGCACCCTTCTCGAGGCGACCCACAGCGCCACAAACCCGATCCACAGCGCACCGCTCTTAGAAAATATCTTGAGATATAAATTGGCCGCCCGGAACAAAGCCCACAGTTGTCCCTTCAACTGGAAATGCGGCCGCACTCCTTCGTACCAATAAGATGGGTCATACCATGGGGGATAGGAGCCCGCGATCGGAGAGGCAAACTCATACACCACAGGGTCGGAGAAAATTCTTCGGGTCGGATGGGCGGGGATTCCCGTCCCAATTGGCTCTCCCTGCCAATGAACCGTTTTTGTCGCGCGATCTATAAATTCCGTGTAACTAATGCGTCCCACGTCGCCAAACGTTGGCCGTCCCTTCGCGGCGGAGAGCAGCAACGCGAGGGGCGCCGCAAAGGTGGAAAAGACCCCAGCTGCCAACAGCGTTCGGAGAGCTGCGCCGCGAAAGGAGGCTCTGGCGATGCGGCTGAGACAGAAAGCACTGCACAGAAAAACGAAAGACAGAGGAAACATTGCCGCCTTGGTTAGATACCCGAGACCCAGCAGCGCGCCAAATCCCATAAACACCAGCCAGCTGCCCTGGCCGCGCCATATGCGAAACAACAGCGCCGCGGCGAGATACACAAGGACCGCAACGCAAAGGTCCGGCGTTACCCAATTTGGTCCCAGCCAAAAGTAACTAGCCCAGAGGAAAAAGACGTAACCCCAGATCCGTACGGTTCGCGAGGAAACAGGTGAGGACTTTTCTGGTGAATGACCGGCAGTTTGGCCCAACAGAATCAATTCTTTCAGAAACAATTCAAAAGAGGCGAGGCTTGTTGCATACACGAAGAAATTCAGGAGATGCGCAGCCGTAAAATCCCACTGGACCGGCGGATGGAAAAAACGAAAGACGAGACTCAGGAGAAACGGATAGAGCGGACTCCAATAGGCATTGACAGTCTCGTGCAAACCGAAGCGAGCGGTGCGCCAGGCAATTTCGATATACGAAATGCCGTCTGGGGACATCTCATTGCGGTGGGCCCACACCCGCAAGAGTCCCAAAGTCAGGGCCATGCCCCAAAAAAAGACTCTCAAGTTGTAGGCGGGCGTCGCAATTGCGGGAGCGGGTCTTTTCTGGCGTTCCGCCCGCGAGCGGTGCAGAAGCTGCACTCTTCCTCCGCGGAAAAATTCAATCGTAGCAAGCGCGAAGATTATGTCAGGACTCTTACCCTGATTGGTAGGTGAAACGTAGCTGTCAACGGAAAGCGGGGCGTCGCGACGGGATCGCGACGCCCCGCAATTCCCTTCCGATTTATCCGATGTGCCGCTCCAGCGCTTTTGTGATTTGCTCTTTGGGCACCGCTCCCACGATCTGCTCGACGACCTGCCCGTTTTTGAACAGCAGCAGAGTGGGGATTCCCTGAACGCGATAACGCCCCGCTGAATTCATGGCCTCATCTACGTTCAACTTCATCACTTTGAGCTTGCCCGCATAGTCGTGGGCGATCTCCGCCACCGTCGGCGCGAGCATGTGGCACGGGCGGCACCATTCCGCCCAGAAGTCCACCATCACCGGCTGCGAATTACTTGCCGTCAGCACCTCGGCTTCGAAATTCCCATCGGTTGCCGCCTGAATTGAATTGTCAGCCATATTCTTTGTCCTTGATGGCTTGCCGGACGCCGGCAGGCCATCAACATTCTCTCCTCAATCGATTTAATTAGATGTTCCAGCGGGCTTTTGGTTTCGTGCTGCTTGCTCAGGGCCTTGAGGCGCTTGCCCCGCAGCCTGCGCGCCCTGCCCAGCCCGGCGCACCGCCTGCACCGAGCCCGCAGCGGCTTTTCCCGAACTTTGCGCCATGGGGGACAATCCACGAGCAGCTCGCGCCGCTTCATACAGCTTCGCATACTCTGCTGCAGGCGTCTTCCATGAAAAATCCTGTACCATCCCATTCAACTGGATGCGCTTCCAGATCCGTTCGTCCATGTAATGATGCAGAGCTTGCCGAACCGCAAACAACAGCGCCTCGCCGGAATACTCCTTGAACTTGAACCCCGTCCCCGTTCCGTGCTCCAGGTCGAAAGGCTCTATGCTGTCGTCCAACCCGCCGGTCGCTCTCACAATCGGCACCGTACCATACTTCAAGCTGTACATCTGATTCAACCCCGAGGGTTCGTAGCGCGAAGGCATCAGGAACATATCGGCCCCCGCCTCGACTTTGTGCGCCAGCTCGTTGTCGTAAGCAATCTTCACGCCCACGCGCCCCGGATACGCGGCCGCCAAAGCCCGGAAGAAATCTTCATACTTTCGCTCACCGGTTCCGAGTACCACCAGCACTAAGTCCTCGCGCATCAACTCGTGGGCTTTCTCCGCAATCAAATCGAATCCCTTTTGATCCGCGAAGCGCGACACAATCCCAACCAGCGGCCGTTCCAGAAGGTCGTGCGACAAACCGAACAAATCCAACAGTTCCTGCTTGCAAACCTGCTTCCCGCTCAAATCTCTCGCCGAATACTTCACCGCGATGTGCTTGTCCTTCTCAGGGTTCCACGCCGCGTAATCAACGCCATTCAATATTCCCACCAGCCGATCCGCGCGGCCCCGCGCTACGCCTTCCAGTCCGTAGCCGTACTGAGGTGTCTGAATCTCCTGCGCGTACCGCCTGCTGACGGTTGTCAAATAATCTGAATAAACGAGTCCGCCCTTCAGCAGGTTCACGTTTCCATAGAATTCCAGTCCGCCCGGATGAAACACGCTCTGGGGAATTCCCGCACGTCCCATCACGTCCTTGGTGAACTGCCCGTGGTATCCCATGTTGTGAATGGAGAAAACCACCGGAATATCTTTCACCAAGGAGTCATCAGCATAAGAGGTTCGCAGCAGCACCGGCACTAATGCCGTTTGCCAGTCATGGCAATGAATCACATCCGTCGGCCATATATGTTTTGCTACCTCTATCGCCGCACGGCAGAATTCCGCATAGCGCTCCGCATTATCCGGATAATCCCCAACGCGTCCGCCGTACAGTCCATCGCGATCGAAATACTCCGGATCATCCACGAAGTAGTAGCGCACGCCATGCAACACCGTGCCATCGGCGATCGCAGGAAAGCGCAGCCGCGTCCCCCCCATCGGGATGGTCAGACTCGGCATCACCACCGCCGTCGCCTTCGTTCCCCGGTACCGCGGCAACACCACGGCCGCTTCGTGGCCCTGCGCCACGAGCGCCTTTGGCAGCGCCCCCACCACGTCCGCCAGGCCGCCCGTCTTCGAAAACGGTAGGCCCTCCGATGCTACAAACAGGATTCTCATGCGCTGCTCACCGGCAACTCCCCAATCATTTTACGCCGAGGCGCTCCAAAATCCTACGGGGGCCCTTGCATCCCCACAAACTCTTGACGCATCGTAGAATGAGGTGGTATTTCTCGGTCAGGGCAGCAACGAAGTCTGTCTTGTGCCCTCCAGCCCAAAAAAAAAGGAGGAACAACATGAAACGTTCGACTCTGATTCTCGCTGTTGCGGTATCGTTTGCGTTCGGCGCTCCGGCCTTCGCTCAGCGCTCGCATCCAAGCCCTGCCGGCGGAATGTCTTCGGGACACGGAAACGGCAGCGGCTCCAGCATGAGTGAGTCACATGAAAATGGCGCCGCAACCCATACCGATATGTCGCACGCTTCGCCGAGCACGGTTCTCTTGCACCGAGCGCTAACGCCAAGGCCGAATCAAAAAAGGCGAACAAGCAGGCGTCGGATGATCTTAACGAGACAAGTTCCTAAATTCTTCTCTCTTCAAGGGAACACCTCCAGAATCAGGGCGATGCCTGTGGCTTCGCCCTTTTCCCTTTTCAGCAGAACCACGGCTTTCTATTTTACTGGGAGTTGAAACTCTCGATTTACGCGGGGAATTACGCCCTCAATTGCGGATTGCAACACCTTTGCTTACGGCCTAGACTTGAGTTAGCCCTCCCCAATTAGGAGTCTTTATGAAAATAGCAAGATGGACTATCTCCACCGCCTTGGCGATACTTCTCTCCAGCGGCAGCATGGCTTTCGCACAAGGAAAAGGCCATGGCAAAGGCCACGACAAGCACGGCGATGACGATGAGGACGCCCAGTTTTATAAAGACCACGATCGCGAAGTACTGCGCGGCTGGTATGGCGAGCATAGGGACCAACTTCCTCCCGGGC
>WNGH01004546.1_pt1 | contig 23240 bp, 21 predicted proteins | sample 5400631 | NCBI WGS metagenome assembly WNGH01 (sample SAMN13153373, study PRJNA577476) | soil metagenome | isolation source: 115 cm soil or saprolite under Garry oak tree replicate 1 | place: USA:California | collected 2016-06-15
GGAATTCGATCTTCCAATGGAACGTAGCTAAATACTTCGCCTTGCTTTTCGTCTGGTCCGCGCATGTCCTCTTAGATGTGCAGCGTTCGTTCCAGTTGCCAAACTGGCGATTTTTTCCGCAGCCTCTGAAGCCGCGACCTACAAAGCTTGTTGTCGAACAACAAGGTGTTTCATCAAGCTGGAACAACGTTACGCTCCTTTTATTGCCAACTTCACCGCACAAGATCGGACGCAAAAACCAGCGTGACGCCCTGGCGCTCGGCCTCCGGAAGCATTTCGGCAAGGACCTGTAGAGTCTCTGGATGCGGATGGCCTATGGCCAGCGCGGAGCCTTTTTCGCGCGCGTCGCGAACGGCCAGCACAAATTGTTTTCGGATCGCGCCGGCCGATTGCTCATCGTCCAGAAAAACATTCCGCGAGGTTGCGGGAACACCTGCGGCGTGCGCCGCGGCTTCCGCCACTGTGGCCGCCGTTGTCCGGCTGTCCACAAAAAATAGTTTGTGCTCGCGCAGGAAAGGCATCAATTCACTCATCAGCGAGAGGTCGGAAGTCCCGCGCGAACCTTCATGGTTGTTCACGCCCACGGCGTAGGGCACGGTGTCCAACATCGCCGCGAAAGTCTGTCCCACCGCGCTCGAATCCATGCCCGGGTGCAACTCAATCGGTTCGTCTGTTTCACCGCCGGTCGAAGCCATTGGCAGATGAAGTAAAACTTGATAGCCGCGCCGGTGCGCTTCCTCGGCGATTTCTCCGGAATTGGAAAGATGCGGAAGCACGGAGAGAGTCAGCGGATACGACAGCCGAAACAGCGCGTCGGCCTGAGCGCGGTCGTTCCCAAAATCATCGATCACGATCGCGAGGCGCGGCCGGTGCGGGGCTATCCGCGCGGACGCGGCCACGGCAAGGGGCGTGACGAGATGAATCGACTGCGTCCGCCGGCCCTCGAGCATGTAATCGAAACGCTCCATGCCGGGAGGTCCCGAGCGCACCACACGCTGCAAGTGATGAAATTCGGCGACGCGCGCAAGCTCCTTCTCAATCGCATCATGTGCCGTCCGGTCAGGAATGCCCGAACCTGTGAGAGGCACCGTGATGTAGATATGGTCCGCGGCAAGCATTTGGGCCTTGCCGGGCTGGCGAGCGGCGAATTCCGGACGCATTCCGACTTCGGCTCGTCCGCCGCTCGCATTCCGCGCGGCGAAAACAAATTCACGAGTTACGGCGCGGATTTCCGCGGTGGTCGGTGGAGGGGGTCTGTTGCAGCCGGTCGCGCAGATCAGCGCGAGGCCAATTAGAGAAAGAAGAGCTAAATGTAAACTGGAAACGCGAGGGATGTTTGGGCGGAAGCCGTTCGAGCCGTGCCTCACACGTTAGGCGGCCTTGCGGGCCTCGCCGCCCTTGAGCAGCTCGAGCGCCTTGTTGTAAACCGGATCATCGGCCGTTGGCAACTGGCCAGGACCAAGTGGCGGCGGTTCTTCTTCCGTTTCGGTTTTGGCTGACGGATCCTGGGACTTCGCATGCACTTCCACCGTTGGCGCGACGCCATCTTCCACGATGGACTTGCCTTCCGGGGTGGAATAGAACGCCACCGTGAGGATCACCGCTCCGCCATCGTCGAGTGGGATAACTTTTTGCTCGGACGCAGACCCGAACGTGCGTTCGCCCAGGACTTCGCCGCGCTTGTTGCCCTTAATCGCGGCAGCCAGCACTTCCGCGGCTCCCGAAGTGCTCGGTGAAATCAGCACGTCCACCGGGGCGCGCCAAACAACTTTGTCGGGCTCCGCCGTGAACTCCTTGCGCGCAACTGTTTGCCCTTCGAGTGACGTGATCTTGCCGGAAGAGAGGAAGAGCCGGGCCGCGGCAATCGCGTCTGGAACTTGCCCGCGCGTGCAATCCCGAAGATCAAGGACGAGTTTGTTCAAGCCCTGCTTCTCAAACTGCAAAAGCTTATCGCGCAACTCCGTCACATCCAGTGTCTCCATGGCTGGAAGACGCACGTATGCGACATCTTCAGCGACACGGTCGGCCACAACGTGCTGCGGCCCGATCACCGCGCGATTGATGCTGATTTCCTGAGGTTCCGTCTTGCCGCGCCGCACGACGGCCACCTTCACGGCCGTGCCAGGCGCCCCCTGCAAGAGCATCGTCGCCTGCCCCACCGACATGTCGCGCGTACCAAATCCGCCAATCGCCTCGAGAATTTCCCCGTCGCGCAGGCTGGCCTTCTCGGCCGGGCCGTCGGGCACAACCGACACGACTACGATGTAGCCATACCGCTTCGAAACCGTCATCCCGGCTTCGGCGCGCTGCGCGTTCTTCATCCGGTCGCGGTAATCCGCGTACTCGCGAGCGCTCAGATAGCCCGACTGCGGATCGAGGGATTCGAGCAGGCCATGCAATGCCCCGGCAGTGACCAGGTTCATGTTCGGTTCGTCAACGTAGTCTTCCTGGATGTGTTGCAACACCTCGCTGAACACGCTCAGCGAGCGGTAGGACTTGTCGTCGTTCGTCTTGCCGAGAACGTAGCCCAAACCGACGTACAGAAATATGACGATGGAAAGGGTGACGATGGAAACTCTTGCGAGGCGGCTCATCGTTTGTTGGCCTCTAATCTTTTCTCTAAAACAGCCCATTCAGTATAGCATGCCCAGCGCTTTCGCCACGCTAGGATTCTGATCGGTTACGGACTCTATCGGGCGCGGGCTCTGCTTGTTTACCCTGAGTTCCGAAGGGGAGCCCGCTAGAATACGAACCCTGCCGGAAAAGGCGATTGCCTAACGGGACATCCCTGATTCGCGCGCCTCAGGGGCTGAAGAGTCGCGTGCCGCAAGATCCTCAATCGGCGTGAGATACGTCCTCGATATGCGGTCTTGCCAGCAAAGATGGTCTTCGTCCCACAGCGCCCATAGGAATCCCAGGAAACAGGTTCCGGCTGAGGCCAGGTAGCCGAAGCTCCTCCAAACCATCTGCCGGGAACTGGGAATGCTGCCATCGAAACTCAGGACCCGCAGCCTGCGAAGCATCATCCCCGGCGTGGAACCGCCGAAGACCGTGAACAGCGCGAAGTATTGCGCGTAAAATAATACCAGCGTGGCACAGGTGACCACCACATCGAGTTTATTGAATCCAATGCGCCCTCCCAGCGCCCAGAAAAGCGCCAGCATTCCGCCATAGCTGAATAGGAGAAGCGCCACATCCACCACCGCCGCTCGCCGGCGCTCACGCAACGAAGCAACCGGGAAAAGGGCGTCCGGCGCGGCTCCGAAGCCCGGTTGGGCGGCCGCCGGACGATGGACTTCGGCAGCAGGGTATGCCGTCTGATGCTTCGGGATTGAGATTTCCATGCGCTCCGTCCGCGACCGCCGGCGAAGAGGGAATCGCTCCGCAGGCGCGGGTGGAGCGTAGGCAGGGTGAGTATTGGCCTCCTGGACTGCGGACCCTGAGTCAGCCTCAAATGGCAGCGCACATTGTAAGTCGGGGGATGCGCCACCGTGACGGCGGACGCGATATGCATGGAGCCGGTCGGACACCTCGCGCCGCCACTCCGGTTCCACGGCTAGGTTGCCCTCTGTGGGAATGATCACACGACGCAAAACCCCAGCCCGCCCGGAATGGCCCAGGGGCGCATCACAAAAACAACAAACTTCAGCGGGTTCGCCATTAACGGCGCCGCACTGCTGGCAGGTTTTTATCACCGATCCGTTTTGCGCTGCGGATGTCTCGCCGAACGGAATTCGGGAGTCGCAGGCATTTTAGCAGCAGTGCGAGTAACGGTAAAGAAAAGCTGTGAATTGTCGCGAATTCGATACCCCGGGCAGCACGGGATGCGCGAACTGAATCTATGGAATGCGGCGCCATCGGGTACCGGCTCTACTCTTGCACTGAACGCACCGGCCTGGCCGCGGCACGGAGCCCGCCAGGATTCGGACCGGTTCACCGCCGTTGTAAGCATTCAGGGGGAATGCTAGGCTAACGAGCTATTTTCAGCGAAGCGGTTCAAGCTTGCCGTTCCATGAGCGAGCGGCAGCGTCAATATTCGTTTCGGGTGCGGGCTCTACGCGCTGTTCCGCCGGGGCGGGCTGGCTTCCCGCTCGCCGTCCGCCTAGCAAAATGGCGGACTTTGGCGGGCGAGTAGCGCGTCGGCGACTTGGAGACCGCCTAAAAATGATTGCCTTCCGCAAGATCGTCGGCGCGCTTTCCGCTCGGGCCTTCTGCCTCCTGCTTGCAGGCGGTGTCGCGGCGTCCGGCGTCGCCGGACAAGTCTTGGTGCCACGGGCGCTCCCGCCATCCGGCGAGGGAACGGTCCGCCTCGAAGCCGAGCAGCAGCGCAAGGAAGGCGACGTATTTTTTGCCGACGGCAACGTCGAAATTCGATACCAGAACTACCGGTTGCGCGCCGACCACGTGCAATACAACGCGAAAACCTACTTGGCTGTGGCGAGCGGCCATGTCCAACTGGACGTGGACACGCAGCACTTGGCCGCGGACTCCGCCGACTTCAACGTGAAAACTGGGGAAGGCCGTTTCGAGCACGTGCGCGGCGAAGTAAGGGCGGAACATCGGTCAAATGCGTACATCCTGGTCTCGCCCAACCCGCTGACATTCGAGGCTCAGGAAGTACGGCGGCTCGATAGCCGCACGTACACGATCGAGCATGTCTGGCTGACGGTATGTGAACCGGACAAACCGAATTGGAAGTTTTTCACCACACACGCCACGCTGCACGTGGATCATTCCATCGCGTTGGTCAACGCGAACTTTCGCCTGTTTCGCATTCCGTTGGTATACATGCCGTACGCCACGGCTCCGGCGGGAAGCAATCTGCGGCAGTCCGGCTTCCTCTTACCCGATTTTAGCCGCAGCACACTGAAAGGGCTGGTGTTGGGCGACGCGTATTATTGGGCTCCCAGAGACTGGACGGACCTCACCCTCGGCGGTGCATATCTAAGCCGGCGCGGCTGGCAGCAGAACGGAGAATTTCGCGCGAAACCCTGGGAGAATGTGAGTATCTCCGCGAAATACTTTGGTCTGGTCGACCGCGGATTGCCGAATTCAACGGGCACGCCGGTGAAACAGGGAGGCCACACCGCGCAACTAAGTTTCACTGCCCTTTTGAACGGCGGTTGGCGCGCCGTTGCGAATCTCAATCAGCTCACCTCTCTCACGTTTCAGCTGGCCTTTGCGCCAACGTTCGGTGAAGCGGTGAACTCCGAGGTGCGCAGCTCGGCATTCTTGACCAACAATTTCCATGGCCTAAGCATCAATTTGGCGACGGAGAATTACAGGAACTTCGTGAACGCGCAGCCGGAAGTTGCCGTCTTGCTGCGCAACGCCCCGGAAGCGCGATTCAGTTCCGTGGATCAATCGCCCTGGAGCCGTCTGCCGATTTATTTTGGCGTGGATGCCTTCGCGGGGGCCCTCCACCGAAGCGACGAGCATTTGGTAACGGGCTCAACGACGGGAACACAGACCGTAGTACCCGGAATCGTTACTCCCGCGGCCGTCGAGCGCTCGGAAATCGCGCCCCGCGTCGTCGTGCCGCTGCATTGGGGGCCGTGGCTTGGGGTCACGACGAGCTACACCGTGCGGACCACCAGCTACGGCGCGCAGGTGCTTTCGGGCACGGTCGTCAGTGACTCCCTGCGCCGCACCACGGGCGAGCTGACTATCGATCTGCGGCCGCCGTCGCTCGAGCGCGTCTGGGAAAGCGGGACCGGAAAATGGAAGCACACAGTCGATCCGGAAATCACCTACAACTACGTGCGCGGCGTGAATCAATTCGACCGCTTTATTCGCTTTGATGAAGACGAAACCTTGACGGACACGAATGAATTCATGTATTCGATCACACAGCGGCTGTTCCGCCGCGGAGAAGGCGGCCAGGCCGACGAGTTTGTCAGCTGGCGCGTGGCGCAGAAATACTACTTCGATCCCACGTTCAACGGCGCGCTCGTTCCCGGGACTCGCAACGTCTTTCAGGCGCTTGATTCCATCACGCCGTTTGCCTTTGCTGAAGAGCCACGCCACTTTTCTCCGGTCGATAGCGATCTCCGCGTAACGCCCGGCGGGCCCTACGACGCGCAAGTTCGGCTCGAGTACGACACCGTGCGCAACAGACTCACGACTGCGGGCACTCTGTTGAAAATTCGCCCGTATCAGAACATTAATTTTACGGTGGCGCATTTCTCCATCGACAATGCCAGCGTTCTGCAGCCTCTCGCGAATCAGATTCGTTCGCAATTGGGATACGGCGACTTGAACCGCCGCGGTTGGAATGCCTCCTTTGGTTTCAGCTACGACCTCAAGCAGCGGATCCTGCAAAATCAGTTGGTGCAGGTCAGCTACAACGGCTCCTGCTGCGGAATCGCGCTCGAGTATCGCCGCCTGGCCCTCGGGCAAGTCCGCACGGAGAACCAGTTCCGCGTCGCTCTGATCATTGCTAACATCGGAACGTTCGGAAATCTGCGGCGCCAGGAGAAGATTTTCTAGCAGGGCGCGCAGGCCGGGACACGATGACACAGGAAGATTCCCTCGCATTTGCCACGATCGAAGAACTCAGCGGCCTGCTGGCGAAACGCAAGGTCTCGCCCGTCGAGCTGACCGAACAGTTTCTGCGCCGAATTGAGCGATACAATCCGCAACTCAACGCGTATCTGACCGTCACGGCCGAGCACGCGCTCGCCGCCGCGCGCCTTGCAGAAAAAAAATTGACCCGCCGCCGATCGGCTGGCCGTAGCCGGCCTCTCCTCGGAATTCCCATCGCGCTCAAGGACAATATCTGGACGCGCGGTATTCGGACGACGGCGGGATCGAAAGTGCTGCGCGATTTTGTCCCCCCGGAAGACGCAACCGTCGTGCGCAAGCTGGCCCGTGCGGGCGCCATTCTGCTCGGCAAGACGAATCTGCATGAGTTCGCCTACGGGATTACAACCAACAATGCGCATTACGGCCCGGCGCACAATCCTTGGAGACTCGATCGCATTCCCGGTGGGTCGAGCGGCGGCTCCGCCGTGGCGATTGCCGCGGGCCTCTCGGTCGCATCGGTCGGCACGGATACGGGCGGCTCGATTCGGATTCCCGCAGCGATGTGCGGGATCGTGGGGTTGAAGCCCACCTTCGGGCGGGTGAGTGTGTTTGGCGCCATACCTCTGGCGCCTTCCTTCGATCACGTCGGCCCTCTCGCGCGCAGCGTCGCTGACGCCGCAATCTTGCTCGGCCTTCTGGCCGGGCGCGATCCGCTGGACCCGGCTTCCTCGGCGCGTCCCGTGGAGGATTTCAGCGCCATTTTCCGCAAGCCGCTGCGGAAGTTTCGCCTGGGCCGCCCGCGCGAGTATTTCTGGGAGAAGCTCGACGACGAAGTGCGCCGCTCGACGGAAGCTGCAGTACGTGAGATGGAAAAGCATGGCGCGACGGTCCGTGAAATTTCTCTTCCGCATTTGGGCGAATCCGCTGACGCTGCAACGAATATTTCTCTTGCCGAAGCGTGCTACTGTCACGAGGCGGCGGGATACTTCCCCGCGCACGCGGAAGAATACAGCGAAGAAGTGCGCCAGCGGATCGATGCGGGCGGAAAGGTACTAGCGACGCAGTATCTGGCCGGCCTCGACGTGCAGAAGCGAGTTCATGCTGAATTTGACGCCGCTCTGCAAGAGGTGGACGCGATTGTGGCGCCCACGGTCCCCGTTCCCGCGCCTCCCATCGGTGCGGAATACGTCGAGGTTGACGGCAAGCAAATCGCTGTGCGCGCCGCGCTCGTAGGGATGAATCGCCCGGCAAACTTCACCGGCCATCCCGCGATTTCGCTGCCGTGCGGTTTTACACGGGATGGCTTGCCCGTCGGGTTGCAATTAATCGGCCGCAGCTTCGACGAATCCACATTGCTGCGCATCGCGTTTGCCTATGAGCGTGCGCACGACTGGCGCTCTCGCCATCCCCGCCTCGATTGATTTCCCAAGATGGGTGTTGTTGCATGCTCCGATTTAGAGCCAATACCCCTCATCTAACGAATCGGATGGAAGATCTGAAACGCGATTTGGTTGTGGGTCGCGGGTGCCGCACCCACAATTTACCTCTTGGTGGTTCTGCAGTCTGCAAAGGTGAGGGCAGCAAGAATACGCACGTCGGTCACAGAATACCGGCGGAAGCAGATTTACTTCCGCCGGTACTATTGGTGGATATTTCGGAATTTGGTTACTTCATTTGCTGGAGTGTGGGCAGCGCGGCAAGACGTTCTTCGCTGTGCTTGGTCGGATCGACTTTGATGTATTCCTTCACCATCATGTCGGAACGGCAGTAATAAACTCCTTCAATACCGGCGAACCCACTTTCCACGGGACGATTCCTTCGGTGCCGGATTGTGATATGCTCCTTACCACTTCAATGGCCAGGAGGCCTTTGCCATGAAAAAATCGTTTCTGGGTCTTGCGCTTTCCCTGCTGATTAGCTTGCCCGTTTTGGCTGCGCTCAAAGTTGGCGATATGGCGCCCGATTTCTCCGCTCGCGGCTCGCTGGGTGGAAAAGAATTTAATTTTTCACTGCAAGAGGCGCTGAAGAAAGGGCCGGTCGTGGTCTATTTCTTCCCGTCTGCTTATACCAAAGGCTGTGATCTCGAAGCGCATACATTTTCACAGGAGAAGGACAAATTCGACGCCGCCGGTGCCAGCATTATTGGCGTATCGGCGGACAGCATCGCGCGCCTCAACCGGTTCTCGGCAGACCCGGACTTTTGCGCCGGAAAGTTTCCAGTAGCCTCTGATGCGGATAAGAAAATCGCCGTCTCCTACAGTCTGGCAACGACCGCCGCAAAAGCTGGCATGACGGATGTGAAGGGTGACACGATTGACCACGACTTTATCGAACGCGAAACCTTCGTCATAGGGAAAGACCACAAGATCATCGCGGCGTTGTCTTCCAAGGACGACGGGCTTTCACCCGATCAGCATGTAGCGAAATCATTGGCGATCGTGCAGCAGCTCTCGTCTAAATAGTCGCGGCTCGATTTTCTAGTTCGTACGCTCGTGAGAGTCACGCAGGAATCATCTTGTGTGCCCAGGACACGGGCGTTGGCTTCAACGATTTCTCTGCACGATGGTACACCTCATCGCCTCGGGATTTCTCGGGACGAGGCGCCGGTCCCCGAGCACGCACCGCTACTCGTACGTTGCGCCCCACTTCCAGCCATCTAGTGGGCGCGCAATGCTCACCAGGCGCGCCCGATGATCTTCTGCAGTCCGGGAAGGATTTCCAACAATGATGACGTGATCGCCCGGCTTCAATGTGTCCCTGGTCACGCCCTTCTGGCTGAGTTGGATGACGCCGCCCCATTCCACGTTCCACCTCACCGTTTGCCCGCTCGCGTCCTTGATATCGATCTGTAGGTATGAATGCGGGTTGCGGAACAACATCTGCACCAGGGCGCCATCGAGGGTGATGGTCTTATCCTCAAGATAGGTGGCCCCGAAGGAGTGATGGGCGTCAGCGCGGGCTGTGAACAGGATCGTCCCCGCAAGAACGAGCAAAATAAGCAATCCATGTTTCGACATTAGGTCCTCCCGACAAAGTCAGTTTTCTCGCCTCTGTTTTTAGCGTTCCCTTCCGGTGGCATCCCGGATACATTTCAGCGCCGGGTCGGTGACCGGGCCACAGCAATAGCGGTCGCACTTCTCCGCGGGCACGTACTTGTCCTTGATTTTCTTCCGGAAATCCGGATACATCGTCTCGGCACCCCCCAGAACTGCCTCGACCGGAATGTGGTAGCGCTGCGTCACCTCGTTGATGAACGGATTTTTCCCCGGCAGAAAATGGGGAACAGTGCCGTCTTCCAATCGCTGGTCCTCCAGGATGGGTTCGCAAGGCTGCGATGTGCGCAGGACGTTCGCGTGCGGGTCCTGTTCCCAGATGGATGCCATCACGAAAGGCTCGGTGAGGTAGATGGGGTCCTGAATGATCCCCATAATCGCCAGGATGTCCCCGTGACGGACGATGTGTTCCACCAGGGTCACTTGGTCGCTGCTGGGAACGCCGTTGCGGCGATTATAGGCAGCTTTCACATGGGTGCTGTAGGCCGTGAGAGTGTCTCCCTCCCAGACACCGGTGGTGAAGCCGGAGTAAGGATGGAACGCGTTCTTGGAGGGATGCGGGCGGCCGTCCATCCAGATCGTCGTAATGTCCTTGTCGATCCATGCGCCCATCTTATAGTCCACGATCTTCCCCGTAGTTGGGTCGACGTCAGTCCAAATATTGAGGCCGAATGGGCCGAACACAACGTACGCCGGCGTGTAATATTCGCACTGACGCTCCTGCTCCGCCTGCAACGAGGCCATATAACTGAGAGCCTTAGCGCGTGCAGCATCGTTGATCGGAATCCCGGAGTAATCGACCAGGTCCGGACCGCGGCCGTGATCGAGCCAATCCATGTGGCCGCGGTTAGCCCAGATGCCTGTGAGATCGGCCTGTCCGAACATTGGAATACTGATCAACACCAGCAGAATTACGCCCCAAGTGGGGATCGACTTGATAATCTTCATGATCAGATGCTCCGTCAATTCCTTATCAAATTGTTTTGGCGGGCGGCAAGCCGCCGACGCGCCACTTGCCCACCAAAGTCTGCCATTTTGCTAGGCGGACGGCGAGCGGGAAGCCAGCCCGCCTAGGCGGGACGGCGCGCGCAGCCCGCACCCGTGCTCACCATTTCACCGAGCAAGACGAGGGATCCCACTTGGCGTCGCTGGATTCCTTCTTGAACTGGAGGACGGTGACCCATGGCGTCGTCAGGTACTCCGGATCCGCAACGCGCATCGAGAGCATGATCCGTTGGTCTCCATTCGGCTCCTTGAATAGATCCCAATATTCGGTCATCACCGCGTTCGCGCTATAGGGAACCCCGTTCTTGCGGAGATAGCCCCCGCTAAGATGGTTGGTAATCACTTTCAAGTCCCCGAATTGCGGTGGCGGGACTCGATCCGCTCGTCCAGCGTCCGGCTCCGGATCCCCTCGCCCACGATCGGCGTGCGGTGGTGTTTCCCATTCCGCAACGGAGTCACCCTGCAAAGACGCGGAGCCTCGCCCCTTCCAATTGCCGAAGTGCAACAAGCGGGTCTGCATTCCATAATCCGTTTCCACCTTCAGAGCGTTGTCATCCTGCCAGGTGATGTGCAGGCGCGTGGGAGCATGCATCAGGCCAGGGGCGCCGTAAGATTTGCATATTGCACCCGACGATTCATCCTTGGCGGGGTCCCATGTATCGGCGACCCTTTTCGCTTCCGCGGTAATTGGAACGCCCGCGTAATCTCCTTTGGCAGGGGTCACCATGCGCCAGCGCCAGTCTTGCGTGATAATCGTGACGCAGTATCCGGTGAGGTCAATCGGCGCGGCCGCCTTCGCCAGCGGCGGAGTTTGTCCGGTCGCTCGCTGCGCCTCCACCGGTCCAGTCAAAACAAGCGAAAGCCCGAGCGCGGCCACAAGCCCGGAACAACTTTTCCAGGAGATTCGGCCCGTCATTTCTCTTTCCTCTCGGTAAGACTCTTGTAGATCGCGTCGATAAACATGTCCGTGGTCCAAGGCCCCGCGTCGGAACCGTACCTGCCGCGATACGCTTTAGCAGGATCGGCCTTCTTGATCTGTTCGAACGTCATGCCGCTACTGATCAAGTCCTGCACATTGTCGCGGATGATCGTTAGCATATCGCGGTACTCGACCAGGTCGGAGTCATCGCAGATCCGTCCGTGTCCGGGGATCAGTAAAGTACGGTCCTCCTCCCAGGGGAGCGGAAGCGCGGGGATGGTGAGGTCCAGCAACCGATTCAGCGCCGCGATCTCGCCCTGGATGTTTCCCCCCCTCTTGATGTCAATGACCGGGAAGCGGGTGGTGTCATAGATGTCGCCTGTGACGATTACATCATTGCGGCGAAAAAAAACGATACTGTCGCCGTCTGTGTGTGCCGCCGGAACGTGCAACACCTGAATTCCCTCCCCATTGAGGTACATCGAATAGCCCCTCACGAACGCGTAGGTTTTAGACGGCCACATCTCCTCGGGAAAGGGAGCCACCTGACCGGTTGGAGCGCTCATTCTGATCAGCACGTTCTCATGCGCAAGAACGCTGGCGATTCCCCCGTTGTTAATAACCTCTTCAGTAACTCCGGATTGTCCGACAGCGCCAGCCAGGATCGTTACGCCAGCCTTGGAGAGCTTCGCATTCCCGCCCACGAAATCCGGGTCCGCGCTGGTGTCAATGATGTATCGGATGGGCAAGCTGGTCAGGCGCTTCACCGCCGCCAGAACTTTGTCCGACATCTGCTCCGAGCCGGCATTGACCAGAATGGCCCCAATGGGACCGATCTGCACCCCTATATTCCCGCCCGCCCCCGCGATCATGTAGAAATTCGAGCGGACCTGAAGAACCTCGAGATCTTCACCGCTGTTTTGCGGCTGTTGGGCCTTGACGCTCCAACCTCCGGCGGCTCCCGCCAGAGAGGCAAACGCGAGCGCCAGCAATGCCCTCCGTAATCTGAACACCTTGCTCATCTGTTCCCGCTTTCCTTGCCGCGAACCATCATTGTTCCGGCGGGCTCCAAGTCGCCGACGCCCGCCTAAGGCGGGCTTTGGCGACGGCGCGCAGAGCCCGCACCCGATCTCAAGTCTCGTGCCGCAAGTCAGAAAATCGCGATGGGGTTCACGGGGCTGCCGGTTCCGGCCGGAACGCGAAGCGGCGCAACCACCAACATGAACTCCCAGCGATTCAGCCGCGCACAGGTTTCAGCCAGAGCTTCGGGATCCATGTCGTCGATGATCGGCATGCCGAGTCCGTTGATAAAGAGCGTATGCAGCGGGGTCAGCTGTCCTTCGACAACGGGAGGAACATTATGAATTTCCACTGTGACGTCGCCCGCGGCAAGAGCGACGTCGCGCGCCCGGACCCAGGGCGCCACGGTAACATCGAAACCAGAGGCGGCGTCGATGGCTTTCCACGGCCCGACCTTGGCGCGACGCGCCCACCGGCCCGTGCGCAAGATAATTGCATCCCCCGAACCAATCTTCACGCCCGCCATTTTCTCCCAAGCTTCAATATCTTTGGGATAAACAGCGACCTCAGGCTCGAGGTAAGGCACTCCCTTCAGCCGCGGAATATCGATCAGAATCCCGCGCGTGACAATACCGTCCTTTAGATTATCGATATCGGGGAAGCACGCTTTGGTGTTCAGCGGCCTGTCATTATACACGCGGTCGTTGTAGGTCTAGATAGTGGCAGAGCGCGTCTTCGTGCGTGATGAACGTGCCGTGGTACCGGAAAAAATACGTGTCGGTCCTGAAATTCGGCGCCACTACCTGCTGGATCGGGTACGGATTGTCGGGGGCCTCCTCGGTGCTCAGATCGTGCGCAATCGACACTGTGATTCCCGTTTTCACGAGCGAAGCGGCCTGCTTGCGCTTGGCGTCCGTAATGAGATTGACCGTTCCGAGCGTGTCGTCCTTACCCCAACGGCCCCAGTTATTGATTTCCTTGAAAAGGTGATCGAATTCCGCGGCTGACATTTTCGTCGGGCCGGGGAATTTCTCGTCCTGGCCGCGCGCGTTCGAGAGAGACATACTCGCAAAAAGCGCGAACGCGCCAATGGCTGCTATGGCAGTCGGCAGCGATTTAGATTTCATAGTCTTACTCCCTAAGACCCAGCCTTCTTCGAGAAGCAGCAGAGCACAATAGTCAACGTCGGCAGACGGACTCCTCACCTTTCACTGGTGGCATTTCCGGATGTGTTTTCGAGGATGACGGCCCGTCAACGAGCTCATCCTATAATTTTTAACTCGAAAATCAAGATGATAATAGCTCTCAAGCCCAATTCTTGAGTGTTTGCTTAATCCCCGCGGCCCAATCGTTCCCGTGGCCATCAACAGGGACGCGAAAGGTCCACGAAACGTGGTACAACGTTGGGGCCCTGAACTACCTGGGTGCAGACGTGGATCGCGGGCAGGGTGACATTCTTCCGGCAGGCTCCAGGTCGCCGACGCGCCACTCGCCCGCCAAAGTCCGCCATTTTGCTAGGCGGACGGCGAGCAGGAAGCCAGCGCGCCCCGGCGGGACGGCGCGTAGAGCCCGCACTCTGATAGGTTAGTATTAGTTTCTGGAGGATAGGACAGACCATGGCAATTGCAACGATTAACCCCGCGACGGGACAAACCATCAAGACCTACGAGGCGCTCACGGATTCTCAGGTCGACCAAAAAATCGGACGCGCAGCCGGAGTCTTTCCATCGTTTCGAAAATTAGCGTTCGCTGAGCGCGCGCGAATGATGAACAAAGCGGCGGAGATCCTCGAAAGTGAAAAAGAATCCCTCGGCCGGCTGATGACCACAGAGATGGGCAAGACGTTACGTTCCGCTGAGGAGGAGGCCGTCAAGTGCGCCTGGGGCTGCCGCTACTATGCCGAACACGCGGAACGTTTCCTCGCCGATGAAGCCGTCGAGACGCCGGCAAGCCGCAGTTTTATTCGTTACCAGCCGCTTGGCGTCATCCTGGTGGTGATGCCGTGGAACTATCCGTTCTGGCAAGTGTTTCGATTCATCGCGCCGGGTTTGATGGCAGGCAACGTCGGCCTGCTAAAGCACGCCTCGAATGTGCCCCAATGCGCATTGAAGATAGAAGAGATTCTGCTGCGAGCGGGATTTCCCGAGGGCGCTTTTCAAACTCTGCTGATCGGCTCCGGCAAAGTGGACAGGATTCTGGAAGATCCACGCGTGGCGGCGGCAACACTGACGGGCAGCGAAGGCGCCGGAATACAGGTCGGATCGGGTGCGGCGAAAAGGGTCAAGAAGGTCGTCCTCGAACTCGGCGGCAGCGACCCTTTCATTGTCATGCCCAGCGCGAATTTGGACGAAGCGGTCAAAATCGGCATCAAGGCGCGCGTGATCAACAACGGACAATCCTGCATCGCGGCCAAGCGGTTTATCGTTGCCGAGGAGATTGCGGACAAGTTCGAACGCGCCTTCGTAAGCACGATGGAAAACCTGAAGCTCGGCGATCCATTCGATGAAAAAACCGATGTGGGCCCGCTGGCTACAGCTGACGCCGTGACGTCCCTTCACGCCGACGTTCGAAAGACGATCGACGCCGGTGCGAAACTTCTGACGGGTGGCAAGCCCGCGGAGGGAAAGGGAAATTTTTATGTACCCACGGTTTTGACGAATATCCCGAACAATTCGCCGGCGTACCGGGAAGAACTATTTGGTCCGGTTGCCTCAATTTTCCGGGTGAAAAATGCCGAGGAAGCGATTCGGGTCGCCAACGACAGCCGCTTCGGTCTCGGCGCGAGCGCCTGGACGAACGACAAGAGCGAGCAAGAGCGTTTCATCAATGAACTTGAGGCAGGCATGGTATTTATTAATCAGATGGTGTTTTCCGACCCTCGTGTCCCGTTCGGCGGAGTGAAACGCTCCGGCTATGGCCGGGAATTGAGCACCTACGGGATCCGTGAATTTACGAATGTAAAGACGGTATGGGTGAAGTGAAGGTCTGCTGATTCTAAGCCTGTTGCGAAATGTTGCGTGCTGTGATATGGTGGTTGGACCAGTAGACATTTGGTTTTGCGGTCCCACAGCTTTGGGACGTATGTGGGGTTTTGTCGAGCAAATCGCGTTTAGCGTGCATGGAATTGTGAATACATCCTGCGCGGTGGAAAAACTGGTCCGGTGGAGAAGACTTCGTGTATAAGGTGGTCCAAACTTCGCGGCTTTACGAACAAATCGTTCAGCAGATCGAGCAATCTGTCCTCAAGGGTGCGTTGAAAGAGGGCGATCAGCTTCCTGCCGAACGCGAACTCGCGCAGCAATTTGGTGTCAGCCGGACCGCGGTTCGCGAGGCGATCAAGGCGCTTCACGAAAAGGGACTCGTGGTCGCATTTCCCGGACGCGGGACGTTCGTCACCAATGGCGATTCGAATTCGATGCGGCAGTCGTTGGACCGCATTCTCAAGAGTGGTCAACCGGATGGTGCCGCCCACTTGGTGGAGTTTCGCGAAATTCTGGAGCCGGAGATCGCTGCTTTGGCGGCAGCTCGTGCTGACGATCAGGACCTTGCAACAATGCGAGAGGCGGTCAGCGTGATGGACAACGCCCGTCGCGATGCCGACGCCTTCATCGAGGCGGATCTCGATTTTCATCTTGCCCTGGCCGAAGCGGCGGCGAACCCATTCATTCTTTCCCTGATCGATTCCATCGTGGGATTGCTGCGTGAGCAACGCCTGCGAATCTTCTATGTCGATGGCGGTCCGGAGCGCGGGCAGATTCACCACAAGCGAATCCTCGATGCGATGGAGCGCCGTGATTCGCGGGCGGCGCGTGAGGCGATGCAAGCTCACCTTCGGCAGGTGCGCGAGGATTCGCGCAATGCTCCGGGAGGCACGGAGCCAACGGTTTAGCAGTCCATTTCGGTTAGGAGACTACGGCGAATGGCGAATTTAGGATTCATTGGGCTCGGAGTGATGGGCAGCCAGATGGTGAACAGGCTGCTCGACAAGGGGCACGATGTAACCGGGTACAACCGCACTCGTTCGAAGGCGCAATGGCTGGTGGACCGGGGCATGAAGTGGGGAGACTCTCCCCGCGCGGTCTCCGCGGCAGCGGACGTAACTTTTTCGATGGTCACAAACACCGAGGCCCTGAAGTTCGTCGCCGATGGACCGGATGGATTCCTTGCCGGGCTCAGCGCAGGCAAAGTCCTGATTGACATGAGCACTGTGAGCCCCGCCGCGAGCCGTGCCCTCGCTTCCAAAGTCCGCGAGAAGGGCGCTGACATGGTTGACTCTCCTGTCTCCGGCAGCGTGACGACTCTTCAACAGGGAAAGTTGTCGGTAATGGTCGCCGGGCGCCGCGAAACGTTCGATCGTGTAAAACCTCTGCTCCTGGACATCGGGCCGAAGGTCACCTACGTGGGTGACAACGGCCTTGCACTTTCCATCAAGATTGCGATAAACCTGAGTCTCGCCGTTCAAATGCTGGCGTTTTCCGAGGGAGTCTTGCTGGCGGAAAAAAGCGGCGTCGCTCGCGAGACTGCGGTTGACGTTCTGACGCATAGCGTGATCGGCTCGCCGATGGTCCAGTATCGAGGACCGTTCGTGCTGAAGATGCCGGAAGAAGCCTGGTTCAACGTGAACATGATGCAGAAGGACATGCTGCTGGCTCTGGAGATGGGACGCCAGCTCGATGTGCCCTTGCCGACCACTGCTACTGCGAACGAATTCTTGACGGCAGCCCGGGGCATGGGCATGGCGGACCAGGATTTTGCCGTCGTGTTCGATGTGTTGGCGCGAATGTCAGGAGTCTCGAAATGACCACGGTCACAAATAAATCGAAGGCTGGTTCCGGGCTTGAAACCGAACGACTGCTTCACATGTATAAGCAGATGGTGACGATCCGTCTGTTCGAGGAGCATGTGAACGATCTTTATACGCGCGCCCTTATGCCCGGGCTGGCCCATCTGTACATCGGTGAAGAAGCTGTCGCGGTCGGGATCTGCGAGGCGCTCCACCGCGACGATTACATCACGAGCACGCATCGTGGCCACGGGCATTGCCTGGCAAAAGGCGCGGCGGCGGACCGCATGTTCGCCGAATTACTCGGCAAGGAATCGGGCTATTGCCGCGGCAAGGGCGGCTCGATGCACATTGCCGACCCGAAAAGCGGCAACCTCGGAGCGAACGCGATTGTGGGCGGAAGCGTTGGCATCGCGGCGGGAGCGGCGTTTTCCGCGAAAACGCTGGGCACGAAGCAGGTCGCGGTGTGTTTCTTCGGTGAGGGAGCGCTCGGCCAGGGTCTCCTGTATGAAGTGATGAATTTGGCGCGGCTGTGGGACTTGCCGGTCATCTACGTTTGCGAAAATAATATGTACAACGAATATACGCATTTTTCTGAAACGACGGCGGGCGATATTCTGGCACGCCCCGCCGCATTCGGAATTCCCGCGGAGACTGTGGATGGGCAGGACGTCAGGGCCGTATACGCAACCGCAAGCCGCAGCATTGAACAGGTGCGCTCGGGAAAAGGTCCGGCATTTCTTTTGTGCAACACCTACCGGTATCGCGGCCATCATGTCGGTGACGTGAATCGTGAATACTATCGCGCCAAGCAAGAGGAACAGCGCTGGATGGCCGAGCGCGATCCGATCAAGTTGCTCACCGACTGGATCATCGGCCAAAAACTCGCGGACAAAACTCAACTCGACGGGATGCAAGCGCAGGTCAAATCTGAGATCGACGCGGCAGTCGATTTTGCCATGAAGGCCACTTACCCCGGCTTGGACCAGGTCGAGGAGGACATTTATGCCTGAGGTTGCCGTCCGCGAATTGACGCTCGGAGAAGCAGTCCGCGAGGCGCTGGCAGAGGAAATGCGGCGCGATCCGCGCGTGTGCCTCATCGGCGAAGATGTGGCCGAGGCCGGCACGCCTTTCAAAGTCTTGTCGGGCCTCGTGGAAGAGTTCGGAAAATCCCGCGTCATCGATACGCCGATCTCGGAGGCCGGATTCACGGGAGTCGCGGTGGGGGCTGCGATGACGGGCCTTCGCCCGGTGGTTGACATCATGTTCGGGGACTTCGTCACGCTGACGATGGACCAAATGGTGAACCAGGCCGCGAAAGTTCACTACATGTCCGGAGGCGCATGGAAAGTCCCGATGGTGATGCGGGCGACGCTCGGCGCCAGCCGCCGTTCAGCCGCGCAGCATTCGCAGTCGCTGCACGCGTGGTTCAGCCATATTCCCGGATTGAAAGTCGTATTGCCGTCGACGCCGTACGATGCCAAGGGGTTGATGAAAACAGCCATCCGGGATGAAAATCCCGTCATCTTTTTCGAAGCATCGTCGCGACCAGCAGCATGGTGCAAGTAGCGCTGGGCGCGGCAACCATGCTGGAAGAAATCGGAATCAGCGCCGAGGTGGTCGATCCGCGGACAACCTGGCCGCTCGATGAGAAAACGCTGATTGAATCCGCGAAAAAAACTTCGCGGGCGATTGTGGTGGACGAGGGCTACGAGAGATACGGCGTCACTGCCGAAATTGCTTCGGTGATCGCCACAGGCGCCTTCTACGATCTGGACGCGCCTGTAAAGAGAATCGGGGCCATGCACGTCCCCGTTCCCTTCTCTCCCCATCTCGAAGATGCAACCATCCCCAGCGAGCAACAAGTATTCGAGGCGGCTCGGGCAATGTGTAAGCGGTCGTAGAGGACTTTAGTAGCACAGACTTCAGTCTGTGCGCTTTTTGCGTTGCGGACGAAAAAACCTCACAGGCTGAAGCCTGTGCTACCTGAGATTTCGAGCAGGAGGTAAGCCATGGCACTACCGACATATGGATCGATGGCGGTTGACTGGGAGCAACGCGTCGACTTCGACCGTTTGCGGCGGGAGCGGCTGGCGCGGGCGAAGGCGCTTCTCGCGAAATCCGAGATGGGCGCGCTGCTCTGCTTCGACATGAACAATGTGCGCTACTTGACCTCGACGCACATCGGGACGTGGGCCCAAGACAAGATGAGCCGCTTCACTCTTCTGGCTCAGAATGACGAGCCGATCCTGTGGGATTTCGGGTCGGCCGCCAAGCATCATCAACTGCACTGTCCGTGGCTGGGCGAGCGCTCGAGGGCCGGCATTCCGCTGCTGCGCGGCGCGATGTCGCCGGAGATGGGGCGGGCGGAAGATGTGGCCAAGAAGATCCGCGTCGAGCTCGAAAAGCGCGGCCTGCACAAGGAGCCGCTGGGAGTTGACATCATCGAGCCGCCGATTCTTTTCGCCTTGCAGCGGGAGGGAATCACCGTCGTCGATGGACAGCAGATTCTGTCGGACGCGCGCGTGATCAAAACGCGCGATGAAATCACGCTGCTGAACATGTCGTCGATGATGGTGGACGCCGCTTACCACGATTTGTATTGCGCCATGAAGCCCGGGATGCGCGAGAACGAAGCCGTAGGGTTGGTCAGTAAAGTCCTCTACGATCTGGGCTCCGAATACGTGGAAGCCGTGAACGCGATTTCCGGCGAACGCTGCAATCCGCATCCCCATGTGTTTTCCGATCGCGTGCTGCGGCCGGGCGATCCGGTGTACTACGACATTCTGCACTCGTACATGGGCTACCGCACGTGCTACTACCGCTGCTTCACGATCGGCTACGCGTCGCGCGCGATGATCGACGCCTACAAGCGCTGCCGCGAATATTTGGACGCGGCGATTTCGCTTGTCCGTCCGGGACGCACGACCGCTGAGATCGCTTCGGTATGGCCGAAGGCGAAGGAGTTCGGCTTCCCGGATGAAGAAGCGGCGTTCGCGCTGCAATACGGCCACGGAATTGGTCTGGCGATCTGGGAAAAGCCGGTGATCAGCCGCCTGGTGTCGCTCGAGCATTCCCACGAGATCAAGCCGGGGATGGTGTTCGCGCTCGAAACGTTCTGGCCGGCGACCGACGGCTGGAGCGCGGCGCGCATCGAGGAAGAAATCGTGGTCACCGAAACCGGGCATGAAGTCATCACACGCTTCCCCGCCGAAAAACTTCTGGTGGCCGGCACGCCCTATGTGACCGTGGATGGGCCGCTTGAAACCACTCGGGAGCACGAAGCCGCTCCCAGCCAGCGCGTGGTGGAAATGGTCGAAGCCAGCGCGAAAACCGAGCGCGTCGTCGTTTCAAAATAACGGCGCCGTACATCGCCGTTCCCAAACATCATGGCCCACAACATCGTAATGCCCGCCCTCGAGATGGCGCAGGAAAACGGCAAGCTGTTGTCTTGGCGAAAAAAAGAAGGCGAATCCGTCACCAAGGGTGAGCCCCTCCTCGAGATCGAAACCGACAAGGCTGTCGTCGAGATTGAGTCCCCAGGGGATGGAATTCTCGCTGGCGTAAAAGCGCACGAGGGCGACGTCATCCCCGTGGGCCAGACAATTGCCTGGATCGTTCTTCCGGGCGAAAAACCTCCGGCCGAGACACAACCGTCCGCCACCGGCAGACGGATGGAGACCAAAGTTTCATCTGCTCCACCCGCGGCTGCTGCGAAAACTTCCAGCGGGCCGGCCATTGCGTCAGCCGTGCGCATTTCTCCCAAGGCGCGGCGCCTCGCGCGAGAGCACGGCATCGACCTCAGCCGCGTGCGCGGCACAGGCAGCGAAGGAGAAATTCTCGCCGAAGATGTCCAGGCGCTGGTGGCGTCACCCGGCTCGGCAAAGGAAGCACCCGCTCCCGGCACTCTTGAAGTGATGAGCTCGATTGCGCGCCTCATGGCCGAGAGAACCACGCAGAGCTGGACCAGCGTCCCGCATTTCTTCGTCGTTCGAGACGCTGATGCGGGAGCGCTGGTCGAAGCTCGTGAGAAATTGGGATCGGGGATCGAAAAAGCGCAAGGCGTTCGTGTCACACACACCGATGTCCTGGTGGCTCTCGCAGCTCGAGTCCTGGGAAAGCATCCGCGCTTGAACGCGAGCTGGACAGGTGAAGGGATCCGCCTCAATCCGGAAGTGAATATCGGCATCGCCATGGCGGTCAATGACGGAGTCGTTGCCGCCGCGATCCCTGGCGCGCAGACGAAGAATCTCGGCGAAATCGCCGCCCTTCGTCATGACCTCACCGAGCGCGCGCGAGCCGGGAGGTTGCGCCCCGCAGACATCACCGGCGCAACTTTCACAATCAGCAATCTTGGGATGTACAAAGTGGACGCCTTTAGCGCTATTATCAACCCGCCGCAAGCTGCCATCCTCGCCGTGGGGCGTATCACGGATCGCGTCGTGCCGGTCGAGGGGAAACCTGGCATTCGCCCCATGATGACGTTGACGCTGTCGAGCGACCATCGAGTCGTCGACGGCGCGCGCGCGGCATCTTTTCTCAACGATCTGGCCGATGCGATACAAGACCCTGGGAAATGGCTCGGATGATACTCTCGGCGCGCTTGCGCTGAAGGAGAACTGACCATGGAAGAAACCGGCGCCACGCAACCCCTGGCCCCTGCCGTTGCCGCCTCGAATGCGAAAAAGAAACCCTTCTATACGAGTCTATCGTGGCAGGTACTTTTCGGAATCGCCGTCGCGATTGTTCTCGGCATCGTCCGGCCGGCGACCGCGATTGCGATGAAGCCTCTCGGTGATGGATTCATTCGCCTGATTACGATGATCATCGCTGTGATCATTTTTTGCACGGTGGTCACGGGGATCGCCGGCATGGAAGACATGAAAAAGGTCGGACGAGTTGGCGGCAAGGCCCTGCTGTATTTCGAAGTTGTCTCCACGCTGGCTCTCCTGCTCGGACTCGTCGTGGGCAACGTCGTGCAGCCGGGGGCGGGATTCAACGTAAATCCGGCCATGCTCGACACCAAAGCCGTGGCTGATTATGCCGGCCAGGCAAAGGCGCAAAGCGTGCCCGATTTTATTTTGCATATCATCCCCAACACAATCGTGGACGCCTTCACGCGAGGGGACATCCTGCAAGTTCTTCTGGTCGCCATCCTGTTCGGCTTCGCCCTATCCTCGATGGGACCCCGCTGTAAGCACGTGGTCGATTTATTTGACGGGATGACGCATGCGGTGTTCGGGGTCGTGAATATCGTGATGCGTCTGGCGCCGATCGGCGCCTTCGGCGCGATGGCGTTTACCGTGGGCCGATACGGCATCACGGCGCTCGGCCCCTTATTGAAACTGATCGCAACATTCTATGCCACTTGCATTGTCTTCGTTTTCGTCATCCTGGGCTTGGTTTGCTGGGCGGCGGGATTCAACATCTTCAAATATCTTGTGTACATCAAGGAAGAGATCTTACTGACACTCGCGACGAGCTCATCGGAACCGGCGCTGCCCACATTGATGAATAAGATGGAGAAGCTGGGTTGCTCGAAGTCGCTGGTGGGCTTGGTGGTGCCGACCGGCTACACGTTCAATACCGACGGAAGCAGCATGTATATGACGCTGGCGGCCCTATTCATCGCTCAGGCCACGAATATTCATCTGACGCTCGGACAGCAGCTCACCATTTTCATCGTGGCTGTCCTGACTTCAAAGGGAGCAAGCGGTGTACAAGGCGCCGCCTTTATCGCGCTGGTGGGAACGCTGACCGTAATCCCGACGATTCCCGTGGCCGGCATGGCTTTGCTTCTCGGAATCGACAGATTCATGAGCATGTTTCGTGCGATGGTCAACATGCTTGGCAATGGCGTTGCCACGCTGGTCGTGGCGCGTTGGGAAAAAGAGATCGATGGAAACACGCTGGCGAAGAACATGGCGTCACCTCT
>WNGH01002877.1_pt1 | contig 23228 bp, 19 predicted proteins | sample 5400631 | NCBI WGS metagenome assembly WNGH01 (sample SAMN13153373, study PRJNA577476) | soil metagenome | isolation source: 115 cm soil or saprolite under Garry oak tree replicate 1 | place: USA:California | collected 2016-06-15
ACTCTAGCAACTCACTCCATTGCCCCTCAAGGCGATCAAAGTCCGAGATAATCATCTGTAGGGAGTCCAAGTCCTCCAATTCGAGTTCAAGGTTGAGGCTCCTCTCTATCCATTGACGCGCAAATCGTAAAGCTTCCAAGTAATGCCCCGGGCCTCGTTCAGGTAATCTGGAAAGCATATCGACCTGGGAAGCTGAGGATGTGTGCAGAATCCCGAGCCAACGTCCGGCCGCGATGCGGTGCGCTTTCAAATGTGAGGTGTATGCGCGACCGTTTGCGTCCTCAATGAACAACCATTCATAATTGGGGTCATCGTCTTCGGTTGACCCATAGTACCTTAACGAGGTCGCTGGCAGAGAAGGTAGTATCTCTGCGTAGATTATGCGCTCCACCCCTATGTAGTGCCGGAAGGAGCGCTTTGCGATTACGTTATCCATCTCCGTTCCTGAGCCAGACAGCCGGCAGACCATTGTCTTTCTTTTTGTCTGTTTGAGCACGTCAATCTTCGTGGGGGCGGCTTGGCTGCCGTGGACTCGAGCCCATGCTCTGAAGGCTGGGTGGTCTGCTACGTGATCGCTACGTATCGCTTTTGGCTCAGTCATCCCAATCGAGGGTTCCAGCGGGAGGTTGAGGCTATTCTACTTTTTTCGCCTCGGCTGCGAAGACATAGGGTGACGTACTCACAAAAAGATAGCTGAAAAGTAACTTTTGCAGGATTCACCTTCGGCCCGCAACGATTCAGCAACCATGGCGAGAAGAATCGTGAATTGATTGTGTTCGATTGTGTTGGATTGAAATCGAAAGTCTAATCAAGGAAACGCGTCCGCAAGTCTGGTGTTAGTGTTGTCCATGAGGCTGGCATCATTGCCCCTCTGTCTACTCCTCACACTCTTGGCCGGAATGATAGTTACGACCGCAGTATCTGATCCATCACAGGTCATATCGACCATGCCAAACTTCACCATGTCCGCTAACCCCGACAGTCTCTCGATTCCCGCAGGCGCCCTGGGCACGTCAACGATTACTCTCGTCAGCATAGATGGTTTCAACGGGTCCGTCAGCCTCTCCGCGCCATCACCACTCTGCCCAAGCCCCTACTGCACCACCTGGGAAATCAGCCCATCCAATGTAGTTGTCGCCCCTAACTCGACGGCAACTGCAACTCTCACAATCTTTGCTGGGGGCGAAGGAGCCGCCGGCAACATCACGGTGTACGGAAATAGCGGAGGCCTCTCCCACTCTGTCAGCGTAGCTTTCAAAATTGTCTCCTCTGGCGGGACTCCCGACTTCACCATGTCGGCCAACCCGAACATGCTCACGATCATGCAAGGGTCCGCCGGAAAATCGCTCATAATACTCACCAGTATCAACGGGTTCCAAGGGAACGTAAGCCTCACACCCCCGGTCTCCTGTCTTGCGATCGGATGCCCAACCTATTCGGTAAGCCCGATGCGTGTATTCTTAAGTTCGAGCCAGAACGCCACCGCCGGCTTCACCATACAGACGTACCCACAGACACCGCTTGCCACCTACAATGTGGCCGTAACGGGCACAAGCGGCAGCCTCTCCCATAATGCGCCAGTAACGTTTACAGTCGTGTCTTCAAGCCCGCCAGACTTTACAATTTCTGCTAATCCTACGAACCAGACCGTCCCAGCAGGCTCCACAGCAAAATCCCAGATCGTCCTGTCAAGCGTTAACGGATTCGGTGGCACGATAAGCCTCACAACCTCTCCTCCACCTCTCTGCGTGTCATGCCCCGGCTGGACCATCAACCCATCCAGCGTCACACTCTCGCCCGGTGGAACAGCCGCCTCAACTCTCACCTTCTACACTTACGCGGGCAGTCCAGCCAGCACCTGGGTCGTCAGCGTAACGGGGACGAGCGGAAGCCTGTCACACTCTGTCAGTGTAGCCTTCACAATTGTCCCGTCCGGTTCAACATCCGATTTTTCAATGACGGCCAACCCGAATAGTCTGATTATCCCTGCCGGCTCTTCTGGCACGTCAACGATAGTTGTGGCGAGCCTGAACGGGTTCAACGGGACCGTCAACCTCTATACATCACCTTCTCCTCTCTGCCCCAGCCCTCAATGCAGCCATTGGACGATAAATCCGACTAGCGTGGATCTCACACCCAACTCGACGGCCAAAGCGACACTAACAATATACGGGGGGACCCTTGGCGGGTCCGGCAATGTCACTGTCTACGGAACTAGCGGCAACTTGTCTCACTCAGTTGTCGTATCATTCAAAGTGTCCCAGCCTCCCGACTTCACGCTCACCGTGAGCCCGTCCTCAAGTTCAGTCAGCAGAGGCGGCTCCACTACGTTCACGGTGACAATAAATGGGACCAACGGATTCAACGAAACTGTCAGCCTCTCCGCATCAGTATCCCCGCTACTCCGCCATGGTCCTACGACATCGCTGCCTTCGACGGTTGGCCCGTATTCCAGATCTACCCTCGCCGTCTCAACGTCTCGGTCCACCCCGCTGGGTTCATATGCAATGACGATAACTGCAACCAGCAGCAGCATAGCACACACGTACACGGTAACTCTAACAGTTACACGCTAGCGATGGTGCAGAATTTCCGATTCCTATCGCAAGGCGAAGTTATCAACCATCAGGTCTGCACACTAACCTAATTCATCCAACAGCGAATTTTGAGATGATCGCCGTTTCGTAGATGGCGGGATACTGAGCGGCGGTAGAAAGGAGAAGAGGTTGGATTTCCCTCTTCACGATTTTGGTCAGTCGATCACCGGAGGCCTTGAAGCTGTCCGCGGTAAATGCGGCCAAAGTAGCTCCCAGCTCTTTCTGCAGGACGGCCGGAATCGATGCTTCGAGCCTTACCCCTTCGGGATGGTGGGCGGGCTGGTAGACGAGCTTGAGAAGATTGAAGGCCCGCCCTCGCATGGAGGAGAGTGAAAGTTCAGCAGACCAGAGATGATTTCTTGCACACGACGTGAGCAGCTGACCGTACCAATACCAGTACCACCGCAGCTGTCGTTCCACAAAGTCTCGGAGGTTTTTCCCTGTCAATGGGGGTGGAAGAGGGAACTCCACATTGTCCATAACTCCAGTCTTGTCAACAAGCACCTTGAACGGGCCTCTATGCATGTTCTTCAGGTTCTGTGTTGTTCCTAGCCCCAGCTCACCTTTCACATTGTTCTTGAACATGAACAGAACCAGGTCGAACCCGAAATCGTTGTGTTGGTCGAAGTAGACCAGAGGGCCGAAGGTGTCGAGGAGTGAGGCAACATCCGAGTGGAAGCTGTCGTACTCGGATGGGTCGACCACGAAGTAGATGTCGATATCCGAGTACGCGTCAGCGGTTCCGGCTGCCAGAGATCCTCCGAGGAATGAGGCGAGGACTCGGGAATCAGTCTCGGCAATGTGGCGAAAACGTTCGATGACATCTGAACGTTCTCTCTCAGTCATAGGATACGCCTGCCTAGTTGGAAAGGTAATCGCTTGCCCACAAGTCTTGCAAGTCATTGGAGGACTTTGGGGGACGCGAGTTCATTGTACGGTAGTGGGCCCGCCCGAACTCACGTAAAAATCAAAGCAAGTCCATTTTTCTCTGGTTCGGCCGAGATTGTGCTGAACAAATACTCCTGAGGAAGCGTTTAGCACCTGCGATTGTAATAGACATTAGAGTGATCCTTGTCATGTTCAGTGTCGAGGAGCGTGAACACGTTCGTGCCCGTCTAGTGCAGGCGAGCCGGGAGGACCCTCGATTGGTCGCAGGCGCACTGATCGGATCTACCGCGAGAGGTGGTGGAGACCAATGGTCAGATTTGGACCTAACGTTCGGGCTGGTCGAGAATGCATCGATGGACGATGTGATGGCAGATTGGAAAGCTCGTCTTGAGAACGAGTTCGGGGCTGTCCATCTATTCGATCTTCCACACCTATCCACTACTTACAGAGTCTTTCTGCTGCCAAACAACCTGCAAGTAGATTTGTCGTTCACTCCTGGGAACAAGTTTCTGGTTAAGGGTCTAAAGTATGATTTGCTGTTTGGGAACGCTCTTGAAAGGGAACAAGGTCGGTCCTCCCCAGAGCAATTCTTCGGGCTTGCGGTTGTTTATTTGCTACATGCGCATGCTTGCATTGCCCGTGGGAGGATGTGGGAAGCTGAGTATTCAATCAGTGCGGCGCGTGATCAGACACTTGCCCTCGCGTGTCTTCATCGAAATCTGAAGACCACCTACGGGAGAGGGTTCGATGACTTACCCCCGGAAACCCTGAAACCGTTTGCGGAAACACTCGTGGGGTCGCTTGACAAAAATCGACTCCTACGGGCGCTGAGTACGACCATTGATGAGCTTCTGCGCGACTCGCAGGACGTCCGTGAGATGGCCTCGAGACTCGATTCACAGCTGCAGGAACTCAAGCTTGAGCTAACCCCATGAGAGGGGTTAGAAGAATCGAGGGGAAGTCTGTGAACGTCATCGACTGGTTGCTCGACTCGGACTCGTCGATTCGCTGGCAGGTGATGCGGGACCTGACTGATGCGCCCGCGGATGAGGCCGCGGCTGAGCGCGCACGGGTAGCTACGGAGGGCTGGGGCGCGCGGCTGCTCGGCCTGCAGGACGCCGACGGCCGGTGGGGAGGCGCGGCTTGGAATCGCGGGTGGAACTCGACGATGCACGTCTTGTGGCTGCTGCGCCACCTGGGTCTTGACCCCGCGAGTGTGGAGGCACGGCGCGTGGTGGGCCTCGTCCGCGACCACGTGACGTGGAAGGGTTGCGGTCCGCAGGAGTGCGACAGTAACCCCTTCTTCGCTGGCGAGCTGGAGCCTTGCGTCAACGGGCAAGTCGCGATGGCCGGCGCCTACTTCGGCCAGGACGTCCGCGGCGTCGTCGACCGGCTGCTCGGCGAGCAGCTGTCCGACGGCGGCTGGAACTGCGAAGCTCCTAACCGCTCGACGCGGTCATCGTTCAACACCACGATCTGCGTGCTGGAGGCGCTGCTCGAGCACGAGCGAGCGGGCGATGGGACGCCGGAGGTGACGGCGGCCCGTCTCCGCGGACAGGAGTACCTCCTCGAGCGCCGGCTCTTCCGGCGGCGATCGACTGGCGAGGTGATCGAGCGGGATCGCAAGGGCGACGTCATGTGGACGCGTTTCGCCTTCCCGACGTGGTGGCACTACGATGTGCTGCGGGGGCTTGAGTATCTGCGCAGCGCGGGCGTCGCGCCCGACGAACGGGTGGCCGAGGCGATCGAGCTGGTCGCGTCGAAGCGCGACGGCGACGGGCGGTGGCCGCTCGAGACCCGGTACCCCGGCGTGATGCCGGTCGAGACGGACGAGGGCGAGGGCCGGCCGAGCCGGTGGAACACCTTACGCGCTCTACGAGTGCTCCGCTGGTACGAGCAGGCTGACTCGTAAGGGCGGCGACGTTCCCACCACGCCCAACGACGCGCATTCATTACTGATGGTGCCTACTTATGCCATCACTGCAACTTGAGTCGTCTCTTTCCCAGAGCATAGATTGAAAGAATCAGAGCCGAAAGTGAGGCAACTTCCCCGACTAGGATAGCGAAGACGAAGAAGACACCCGTAGCCCTACCAATCTCCACAAGGTTCGGGGGAGTCAAGCCAGTAGTGTGGCCCAAGAAGCCCCAAGTGCTTAGGGATGACAAGATCAGGACCACAACGTATCCTATGCGCTTCTGATTCCAGCTGGCAGCGACTCCTCCGAGGTAAACGATCGCGTAGAGCGGGTTGATCGTGGCATCCAGAGTTTCCCCGGAAATGCTTCCAGTCTCCAGCCGAACGATGGCGTCAGAAACATGAATCAGGCCAAGGAGAATCGACATCAGGGACGCAACAACAAGGGCGATGAGCCAAGCAGGCTTCTGAACAGGGTTCACAACTCGACCTTCTATTCCAGTCTAGCTAAAAAGGTGTCACAGAGTGGGGCCGAACAGAAAGCATCTCACTCGTTCTATTGGCTGGGATGCGCCACTGCAGATATGAAGGGACATGGAACGTCATCTGCTTGGAAAGTCACCTGTGAGACTTTGCTTTTTCATCCGCTCCTTCATTTCTTCAGATGAAACGTTTTCGACCCGTGTCGCAATGTACCAGACATTACCCGTGGGGTCCTTCACTACTGCGAGTTGGTCTCCGAAGAATTGGGTCGTCGGTTCCAGTTGCGAGACTGCGCCTGCTTCCAAAGCTCGTTTGTACACCTGATCTACATTTTCGACGTGGACGTAGAGGTGGCTGGCTACTGGTTTGTAGCCGAGATTCGAATCACCCATCATGACTATCGAACCACCAACCCTTACCTCAGCGTGACGGACAAAGCCGTTCTTCTCGTTTATCATGCGGCCTTTTTCTTCTGCGTTAAACGCACGTTTCAGGAAGTCAATAAGCTTCGGCACACCATCCACGACCAAGTACGGAGTGACAGTCCCGTAGCCTCTAGGAATGGGCTTGACGTCATTCTTAACTGACTGCAAGGCCTGCCCTTGTCCGTTATCCATTCATGACGATAACGATTTTGGAGACACCGCTCCGATATTCCCGAACCCAAGGTGATTCGCGGCTAGACTGGTGGGCCCGCCCGGTTCACAAGGTTCCCATTGAACGGACGAGGCCCAAGTGAGGATGCTGCCACCCCTCCCTTTTTCGCATGTGGTAGAACCGCTGTGGGACATGATTGATGTTACCGAGACCGGTTCATGAAGCTGTCAAGAGTCAGCCTTTGGTAGTCTTCCTGTAATGCCGCCGGCTGGCTTTTTTGGATGTCGCGATTATGGTTCTGTGGCGGTGCGAGCATAATGTTTAGTACACAGTACATTATACATGCCTGCGTATGGCAACCAAGAACCTTGCTATCAGGGAGGAGGTTTACAAGAAATTGTCGGAGGCGAAGAAGGAGGGCGAGAGCTTCAGCGATGTGATCGAAAAGCTGCTCGAGAAGCGTGGAGACTTGTTGTCTTTGTGGGGAGCTTGGAGTGATGACGGAGAGGTCATGTATGAGGAAGAGAAGCGTGATGCGAACACGATAGTCCTAGATACTTTGGCCATAATCGACTTTCTTCGTAAGGGAGAGAAGATCGGGCGAATCATTGAAGGAACGAAAAATCGGGGAGACACGGTCGGAATGACAAGCATTTCACTCTTCGAGCTTCTAGGCCCGATCTATCACAGGAGACTCTTGAAAAGAGAAAAGGTGGTTAGGGCTTTCGCAAGAGAAAGCGTATTCCTCGGGTTGGACGCTGCCGCAACCGAGGAAGCTTCCAGGATAATGGGATCTCTGCTTAGAATCGGAAAAGCCGTCAACGCGCTGGACGTTCTGATATCGGGCATCGCCGTTGCAAACGGTGCAGACGAAATAGTCACTTCAGACAAGGACTTTCAGACAATACAGAAAGTCGCGAACATTAGCCTGACGTTCGTCTGAAGACGAACCAGGACAGGTATGAGTCCATCGTGGGCCCGCCCCGGTTCACAAGGTTACCATTGAATTGACACGGCCCAGCCAAGCCATGATTCTGGCCAGCTTCAACCATGATTCGAAGAAGCCGGCTTCTCCAACGTAGGCGGCTCTTCAAGAAAATGTGGACCCTAAACAATGGGCAGAAGCATCAAATCTAGATCACGCTCAGTGGTCTCTTAGGTAGTCGGCAATCTGCTTGCAACCGCACTATATCCCTAGGGAAACTGTTATCGTCTGTGAGGTCGTGGCTGTCTGACCGTTTGTAGTGACAGTAAGTGTGACCGTGTAAGTTCCCGGAAGCAGATACGAGTGGCTGGCTGACTGTCCTGTCGTCGTCGTCCCGTCACCGAAGTCCCAGCTGAATTTGTATGGCTGTGTTCCTCCTGTGGCACTGCCAGAGAATGTTACGGGAGAGAGGATCATTGGGTTTGAGGGGCTGTAGGTGAAGCTCGCGCTCAGAGGCGAAGACGCAATGGACACGGCGATGGACTGTACGGACGATGCGGCCTGCTGAGGCGACCCGCTATCCGTGATTGTTAGCGTGACAGTGTAGGTTCCTGTTGACGAATATGCGTGAGTTACCGAAGCTCCGGTTCCAGTAGATCCATCGCCAAAGCTCCACGAGTATGTATAGGGCGATGTCCCTCCAGAAGCGGATCCGGTGAACGAAATAGACTGTCCGACCTGGGGCGACGATGGACTATACGTGAAACTTGCGGTAAGCGTTGGGGGCGGGGTCGGTGCGGAGACCGTGATTGTTTGCTGGGACGAGGCCGTCTGTTGTGGTGACCCGCTATCCGTTACGGTTAGAGTGACAGTGTAGGATCCTGGTGACGAGTAGCTGTGCGTTACAGTGGCGCCTGTTCCAGTCGAACCGTCACCGAGACTCCAACTGTAACTGTACGGGCTGGTTCCACCGCTCGCTGTAGCAGTGAAAGTTATTGATTGGCCGGTCGATGGTGAGGTTGGACTATAGGTGAAGCTGGCGGATAGTGGTGACGGACCCGAGCCTGAGCCACCCACTATTGCGATATTTGCTAGTGAGTGGAACTCGTGTATCCCGGCTTCGTCTATGAAGAAAAACCCTTGTCCGTTGACGGTCTCCCCTTTCGTCACACACACGTTTGACTGAACGGTTCCGTTAGTGCAACCGGTTGGATACGTATAGCCTGCAGCTGACCAGGTTGCGGCTATCTCGAAGAGACAGCCAGCGGAGACGGAGCAGTTGAACGGTAGGTGAACATCACAGTAGCCCTGAGCATAGGCGTTGCAGTCTCCCGTGTATGGGTTAGAACTGATTGTCTGACCATCCAACTCATAGTAGCTATTGCATGGTGGGTTTAGGCTGTTCTTATCCGGGTTAAGGTTGAGACTGCCAGCCTCGAATTGTGACAGGGTTATCATGGTTGGTGGGCCGCAGTTTGGATAATTCGTCCCAGTTGCAGCGTTCGCGGGCGAGAATGTGATGGCCGTGAAGAGGCTTAGAGAGCCAAGGCATATGATGACAGCGACAAACACGGCCAAGAGAACTCGCAAAAGTCTCATTGGTGGTAATCGCATTCTGGTCTCCATCTAGCTTCCAGCCCGTATGTGGATGATTATGAGACAGGCATTATTTGGGGAGGATGTCTACACTAGGTCCCGAGAACCCGTTTCTGAGGAAAGCAAAATCGATGAGATTCCAAATGGAGTGTTCTCCATCACCTGTGTGCGAAGAGGAGGCTGAGTGAATGTCATGTGGTCGTTTGTGTTCACTTGCCACCAGCGGTAGAAGGCCGCGAGCATGTTCCGGTCGCTCGAGGCTTCTTTTCAATCGTTCAATTTGTGGATCTACCCGGCTCGTACCAAGAAGACCGCATAAACACCAACAAGAAGGAGATCCAAACGCAAGATTGACTAAGAAAGGATATCCCCGTTCACGTAGGTAGCATTGAAAGAAGCGGAGAAAGCCGTCACGAAATAGGATACAAGCTCGGTGCTTCTCATAGAGCGAGGAGCAGGATGGCTCTATCCTGAACTATCTGAGTAAAGAAAGTAGGCCCTACAACCGAGACTAGGACTCCGAACGAGATTCCACCTCAATCTCGAGATTCCCGTGGATTTTGGACTCTGACTAGCTATTCTTGAAGACTGATCCTTGTGTTCGATTGTGTTCGTGCTCGCCAAGACGGTAATCAACTGTAAACGTACCGTTGATATTATCGGGAGGTCACCTTCAATCTACGAAATTCTTAGGGAATCCCGGGAAATTCCGCGGTCGAATACGACCGGTTATGTTCGTCTTATTCCTGAGTCTAGCAATCTTTGGTGGGCTCGGCTTCAGACCAGCTCATGCTGTATCATCCTACCAGCCACATGCTCCGATCGTAATTGACGGGAACGGCGCCTTCACACCCGACAATGGTGTAATAGCGGGAGATGGGTCTGACGACCATCCCTTCTTGATAGAAGGTTGGAACATAACCGCACCTTCAGGAACAGGAATTCTCATTCGAAACACAGACGAGATCTTCTGGGTGCAGAACAACTTTGTCAATATATCAGACGGAAACGCGACAGTCCTAGTCAATCTGAACACCGGAGCCGTAAGGAGCAACACGATACGGACCGGTGCAGGTTCTAGCGATACACCTACTGGTGTCTGGGTCGTAAACTCGACCAACACTTCCATCGACTCAAACACTCTCATGGGAGATCAGGGGGTCGAGATTGACTCGTCAGCTGGAATATGGGTTGCAGATAATACTCTCACAGACACTCTGGGAATAACAATTTCCAACTCTCTCAGCATACACGTTGCAAGCAACACTTTCCCGCTATCCGACTTGCGAGTTGGCGTATCCATCACACAATCCAGTCAAGTGACCGTCACTGACAATACCATCTGGGCATCTTATGATAGCGGCACCGCGATCACGGAGAACAACTCGGGCCACATTAGCATCGCTCACAATTCTATTCCAACAGCCTCGAATGGAATCAGCCTCGAATCATCCGACAACATTCAAGTCTCCCGTAACACTATCGGAGCTATCGAGAACGATATCACCGTAGGCAACTCGTCCGACATCGAGATTCTCGGAAACACTATCACCTACAGCAGTCGTGTGCAGTCAAACGATCCCTCACAGTTCAACAAACCCTACGGTTTGCTAGTCGGTAATACTGGAAACATCTCAATCGTAGCAAACGACATCATAGGCACCAATTACGGAGTAACACTCCTGTATACCAGCCCGGCACTCGTCATTCACAACAGTTTCATCAACAACACGATCTACCAGGCATACGACGACACCTCGGACAACCTTTGGGACAACAGGTACCCTGCGGGCGGCAACTACTGGTCTGACTATGCCGGCGTCGACAATTGCAGCGGACCCAACCAGGATGTGTGTGCCAACTCTGACGGAGTCGGGGACACTCCTTACGTTTTCACTAACGGCCAGGACAACTATCCTCTGATGAATCCCTTCCCACGTGCTCCTGTTGCGACGAGCGGCTACTCAGACGCGGGATTCGGTGACGGTGACCGTCACATGTTCTACGCTCAAGCAAACTTTTGGCTCATCTACGTCGAGTACATTCCATACACTGGCTCCGAGTTCCTCTACGTCAGCTCCCCCGACGGGATCACATGGACGAGTCCCGTCTCTCTCGGCGTTTTCACATGCTGTCTCTCCGGTCTAAGTGTCAACAACGACGACAGCCATGTCTACATTGCCCTCGCAACGAATTCAGCAATCTACTTCGCATTCGGCCAATTAAACCAAGACGGAACAATCGCTATGGACAACAACGGAGGGCTCCTCAAAACCGCCAGCTACGACGCGTCCAGCACAGGCACGAGACTAAGCATTGCAGTTGACAGCAACCTTCACGCCTTCATCGCATATCAGGCTGCTCTGGGCTGCGGACTCTGCGTCGCTGATGCATCACCACCGTACACGGCCTGGAACAAGGTCCAGCTGTCGACAGGTGGACTGAACTGGCCTAAAATCCACACCTACGGACCCGGACAAATGATCCTCGTAAGCGGCGACTACTCCAACGTGTGGAACGGCAACTGGGGAACACCTGTTTACCTGTCCGGAAACAATGGCGAGGAATTCGGTAACCTCTTCTACGAAAACGGGAAAATCTACCTCGTCGGCATGTACGGCCATATTGGGTTCTACACCTTCGATGGAACCTCATGGTCCACACTCCAACTGACGAACATTCCATTGTTAGGGCCCGGTGACCCATCCTTCTCCGTATCCTATGATAGTCTACAAAACAAGTTCGTCATCTTCGTGACTAGCACAGACGGCACAAACGGGGGATTAATCTACCAATATTCTGGGGCTGCTGACTCGACCCTCTACAACCGCATTCCGATCGCAGTGCAAAATAGCATAGAATGGGGGACCACGTCTCTTGAAACAATTATCACGAAGGGACCAAGCGCGGGCGAGATAGGTTTCGCATGGACATACACAACCCATCCCTACCAGATCTACACCTACCTGACCTCAGATAATCCGTGAAACGCTGAGCCGAGCCACATGGCGAGTGGGCGGCGGTCGCCGCCTCCAGAGGCATCGGATGGTGCTGAGTTGAAGAACTCTGACATTGGAGTAGCAATCGTGTCGTTCGCGCACAGCAAGGGCAGAGCCCAGGAGACTTCTATTGTCTTTATCGAAGAATAGTGATCATAGGAGACTGTTGACTCGTGGCTAGAGCATGCAGCCGTGAAATGGGCGGCCCGAGTCTACGTTCTGAGCGTCCCTACCAACGTTAGCGCCAACGTTGGCGAAAATGTCGGTGAAAGTGTTGGCGTCCTATGCTTTCCGGACGATCAGTTCCCCATCTCCGCAGCGAACTCGCAAAGGCAGCCCCCGTCCACGACTTGGGCCCCTAGAGATTCAATGGTAACGTGGTGGGCCCGCCCGGGTCCGCTACCACATGTGGACACTTTTTTGGGCCCAAGACCAGTAGGAAAGTTCAGGTTTTTGCGACGTGCCGACTCCGGCTTCCTCATGAGAATCTGGTGATCAGTCGTGGTCATGAGAAGGGTATCGCCGTTCTCGATTCCTATTGCCCTGAGGATCCTTTTCGTAATCTTAACCGTAGGTTATGGCCAACTTCCACTACTTTACTTCGAATTCTATTGGCAATTGTTGGCATCGGGTGGTCATGAGCGACACTTAACAGTCATTCTAGTCAAAGGTGCCGGGATGTCCGCAGAAGACATCAACGGGCGGGCTCTTTTCATTTGCCGAGTTTCACGTCCCTATGTCTCGTCTGGTTCAATGAGTGAGTTCTATGATCCTCACTGCTTCCACGCTGTCCTCTACCAGGTCATTAACGGTGACTCCTAAGACACCTTGTGGAGTGGTTGCTTACTCGTGAGACTCGGTGCCGTCCAGTCTCGGCTAACCAATCTCGTTGAACTTCTTAGGACAAATACAAGAGTCAGAGTGTTGAGGATGGCGTAGACGAGACTCGTGATGAAAAAGCCGTAGACGGAACTCATTTCAGGAAACGGATTTCCTGGTATGTTGAATACCCATCCTCCCAGAATGTTGGTGAACTCTAGTATCCCACAGATGATAACCGACTGAAGTAGCCTGCCCCTCATGAGAAGAGGAATCATGGCCCAGATCACATACCAGTCGTACAGTTCTCGCAACGGCAACAACCAGACTAGCAGGCCCAACAGCACAACGTCCACAGACGATAGAACACTGCTCTTAGCCCAGACATATCCCAGGCCAAGTAGGAAAAGCCCCGCAGTGGCTACAATCCAGATCACATTGATTGTTGACGTGGACAAGTCCAGGCTGAAGACCGCCGGCAAGACTCCGTAGAAGAGGTTCATGAGAGAAAAACTGAACGTCCCGCTGCCGAATCCTGTTGAAAGATTGTAGCCCAAGAACGAGGCGGCGTAGCCTGGAATCCAGAAAGGCAAGACCAAACCGATCACAAGTATCATCCCCGAGACGGTCAGGCTCGGTAGCACGCGAGCTAGTCCGTTTCGTCTCACCAACCAGACGAGTAGAAGAAGTAGAGCCAATAGCGGATGAACCTTGAATATTACCGAAACAGTCAACAACACCGTCCCGACAAAGTAACGACCGAGAACCAAGACTAGCAGCGCTGCAGCCATGATCAAACGGCCAAAAATGTCGGCGTGAAAGACCGAGTAAGGTAACAGACCGATCGGGGGAAGAAACAAGTACAGTCCAACAGGACCCAGGAGCCCAAGCCCAGAACATCTCTGGAACCTAAGCACAAGAAAAATCAGAAAGCCAACCAGCAGGTCAGCCACGAGCCCTGCTAGCCTTGTTTCAACGGACAACAACGCAGGGTTGCTCCCCGATTGCAGTCCACCTCCGCCCGCAATCCATAGTATTCCGCCAACCACTACGAAGAGGAAGGGCGGATATGGAGAATGCCACTGAGCCACCAAGTACGGGTCCCTGCCTTGCAAGAGCATGATGGATCTCGGAATATCAGAGTACAACAGGTCATCTCCACCGTTGGTTGCCGCAATGGCCATGTACTTTGCTGCCGCCCCTCCAGCTAGGAGGGCGATAAAGACAACGGAAGGAAAACGATCCAAGATCATGCTAAGCTTCCAGAGTGCCCAGTGAGCGCTCAACATGTCACGCGAGAGCATCCAGACGGTCGAGTTCGTCCAAGAACATTTTTAACAACTACGATCAAGTCCTAATTCTAGGCTGTCGCGTCATCAGAGGATTTGCAGCATGATGGACAAAGAGCGTGTATGTACAAGGAGCAGACAAATTGCAGCATCCAAAGTAATTCATTGACGCGTCAATGCGGTACATAATGGAGACACCTCGTCTTGGGTTTTATTCTGAGGATGTACTCTTCTGCTCAAATCCGCACGAAGAATGAACATCTGAACCCGGTCTGGTTAGAATACTGATGATTGGAATCTTCCTAAAGATGGAAGATGTAGGCGCGACCGGCTACGAGCAGACCGTTCGCGGTCTCGAAAATTGCACCCACAACCACAATGTCGCCTCTTATAGCGACTGACCAGCCAAACTCTCCAAACAGCTGCGGATTCTCGGAATTGGTTTGGCCAAGGAATCGTATGAGTTCAGGGGAGAGTTAGAGGACGATTTCTTCAACCATATCAGAGGAGTGCGATGGCTTGTCGCCTACGATTGGGGTGGTCGGAAACCAGTTAGAATGCCAGGATTCAGGAATACGATTCTGAGGGTGGACGAAGGTTCACCATTTTGGCGCCTAACCAAACTCCAGCTTGGGATCGGTCGTCGTATCCCCAAGAAGCTTCGGAACAAGGGCGTACGAAAGGAATTGGAACTGGGGAGAAAATATGGACCTGGCGGCGAAAGTGAGGAACACAAAAAGTTGAAGCGTTGGGTTCTTGAACACCCTGAGAGTGTCGTTCATAGTACCGTTCTGAGGCGGCATGAAGAGTACCGCTTCGAGTCTGGAGATAGGGCGGACATTGTATTTGACCTTCCGGCAAAGAAATACTGCCTCGTAGAAATCGAAACTGACTACCCAACGCCTGGAGCTCATCAGGCACTCAAGTATAGAACACTGAAATGTGCCGAGCTACGACTGGGCGGCTCGACGGCTTCCAGAAGATAGGGGTTTCTGTAGGAGATATGGAATCAGATTTGTGAGGAAGACGTTTCGCTAGGCACGCTCACTTCTTCTGAACACTGAGCTGACCGACAGCCAATTTTCCGTCCTTCGTTATGGGGTGGTGTGGCGGAGTTGCAACTTCTACAAATTCAAGTTCGCGTCGCCAGCGTCTCTTCTTGGTCCTCCCGCTAAAGCCCAAGTTCCTCTTTAACAAGTCACTGGCAACGGGCCTACTTGAGAGGTTCGATTTCCCCGCTCTAGTTGGAAACAGTCGCCGATTCGTTTCAAACGATACCGGCGAATTCCGGAATCTACCTCGAACGGTCGTACGGATCCAAAGTTGCCTCTGGAAGCTCATCCTCGTCGAGCCCGACCTTCCTTTGAATATCAGACGCCGGAAAAAAAGAAAAAAAGAAAAAAAGAAAGAAAGGGGTTGATTCCGTGTCAGTGTCATTTAGACATGATCAGTTTCCTTTCGAACTGCATGATGCCTCGCATGTAGCTATGGTAATGGAAGGCTCACTACTGTAAACGGAGCTGGTCCCGTAGCTTGTTACGATTGATGGGGAAGATGGGCCGGATGTCGATGCAGCGGGTGCGCCTGAAGATAGGGATACCGGACAGTTCTGATGGCAGACCCAGTAGTAGTCATCTAGAATAGCGCTTGTTGTTGAGGGCCCGTTCGTCCCCTGAATTGTCCAGAAGAAATCCGTGTTGGCCTTGTTCGGAGGCACCGCGCTGAGCGTCACGGTGACGCTTCCCCCTGCTGGCAGCAAAACGCTCGATGGACCAGTCACTGAACTGCCGCCTGAGGGGCTCGGTGGAATGTACGATAGGTTTACAGTTCCAGACCATGAACTCGTCGAGCTGATAGTAAGGCTCGAAGTGAGCTGTTCAGCGTAGGGACAACCATAGGAATTGCAGTATTCGTAAACTCTCGTTGGATTCAATGACATCCTAAAATCAGTGACTCCGACTGCAAAGGTTGTCGAATGCGATAGTGACCCAATGGTCCCTTGGACCGTTACCGTGTATGACCCGTCAGAACCGGAACATGACAGAGATGATGTTGCTGAAGTTCCTAGAGTGACGCTTGCAGGGTTCAGAGAACACGACAACCCAGTCGACGGAGAGACGGCGGAAGCCAGGTTGACTGTCCCGGCCAAGCCGCCAATGCTCGTAACAGTGATCGCTGATGTAGCGGGGTTGCCAGGCCCCACGAGTACTGAAGTAGGGGATGCGGAAATACTGAAGTCGGGTACCTGTACTTGGATCGTGACCGAGTGGGTCAGTTGGAACTGACTGTTGGCTCCTGTAATTGTTACGGAATAGGTTCCTGCCGGAGCGTTGGTCCCGACCGTTATACTGGCGGTCGAGGTGACCGTGCTAGACGATACAGTAGGGTTCGTGTTAGTGAACGAGACCGAGATGAAGGAGGGCGCAGACCAAGTCAGAGGAACGAGCCCATTGAAGCCATTAAAGCCGGTTAGGCTCAAAGTAGACGTTCCTATGTTGCCCTGATTCAAGCTTAGCGATGTGGGACTAGCTGACATGCTGAAGTCAGGCGAAGCACTCATGTCCCAAACGTGTAGCTCAGGACCAAAGCTGCCGTGGCCCGCGCTGCCCCCGCTACCTAGGCCGGGGCAGCTTCCGCTTGCCGGATAAAGCAAGAAGTTCAATTGCTGTGAGTCTGTCGAACTGAATGATACCGACGTGGAAGAGCCAGTAGATGAAGAGGTGGTGTAGCTCCAACTGACTGTGGCGGTCACTCCGCGGAAGCTCGCGTCTGCGGTCATGCCGACGCTGATGGAGCTACTCAGATCGTTTGAGGATGTAATTGATTGTGGCCCAGTGACTGGACATGTCAGAGACGACTGACCACCTGGAGAGTTAGGATTGAGGTACTCGGATGTAGGGATGTAGACGTAGGCGCCGTTTCCGTTTGGCGGAGGTGGGACTGGCCCTGAAAGGCCTACCTTTATGAGCCCCTGACTACAGCTCCAGCCTCCACCAGGACCATTGGCCTCGGATGAGCTACCGGCGCAGTAGTACGGTATCACGTAGTATGGATACGCGACGATCGTCGAGGAGAGTGGTGAGAAAGGCCCGAAGCTTGTCTGGAACGTGTTGGTCCAAGTGTTTTGAAAACCTGCAGTGACTACTGCCCCTCCGCTGAAGCTGAAGCTAGCGCTGGTCGACGTCGTGCTCGAGAACGTCAAGGATGCGAATCCGGTATTGCTGTATAACGCGGCTACTGGAACATTTCTTACGGCTCCCTGGTCCAGTTGAATGGTTATCGACTGGTGGCCGTTGCCGTTGGTTGTAACATCGCCTACCCACTGGCCCCAAGCAGGGTTGTCCGCCGCTTGACCCAGAACATTGCAGTTTGGAACATAACAACCGGTCACCCATGTCATGGGTGTGACACCGTTCACCGAAACAGGATAGGCCTGGTAAGGATTGATGCAATTGGTGTTGATAGGTTGAAAACTGAAGTAGCCGTTGCTATCGGTGGTAGTATCGACAGTGATTTCGAATCCGCCGCACTCGATAACGTAGACATTCAAACCAGAGACAGGATTACCGTTGGCGATGTTGACCACACACCCCTCTATCTCATAGTTGGCATTATTCAGGGGGCAAGAAGATGCATGAGCCGGTCGGGGAAGGATTGGCACCGAAAGGAGAGATACAGCAAGGATCAGAATCATGATAAGCTTCCTAATTTTTTCTTCCTCCAATCTTTTGGGAACTTGTGTCATCGCGCCCCTCCTCGGCGCTGTTGCCAAGCCAACACGCTTTTCACGAGTTTAAACGAGCCAGAAACTTGGTTCTAGAACTCAGTTCTAGAACTCGATTCCTTCTGTGTTAATGTGAATCTTCGAACTGATCTAGAACAATTGACTGATGGACGGCATAGAGGATTTCCTGCGGTTTCTATGCGATGGACGCTGGCATCGGATAAACGATCTCGCCTCACAGATGAGGTGGACCCTGACTAAGACCCGAAGGCTCGCCGAATTTCTATCGGAACATGGCCTCGTTCACTATCTAAGCCGAGATGATTCCGTAAAGATCGATCCCGAACTATTAGATCTGATGCGAGAGACGTAGCGTAAAAGTCCTCCAGCTCCTTCTCCACTTCCCGAAGAAGTCCCAGCAAACGAATTCCTCTGTCTGTCAAAACGTACATGTCCGTTTGGTTATCTGATTCAAGCCTCAGCAAGCCTTTCTTGACCAGAAATATCGAATATCTCTCAACGAGTTTGTGGCTGAGATTGGCCTTGAAGAGGATTCTGGTCTTTGAAGCACCGTCTGTAGCCAGCAAAAGAATCTCGTAGATTACCCGCGTCGCGTCCCTCCTTGAGTGGGAACTCAGCAGAGAAAATCCCTCGCGATACGCACACTCCACGGCTAGCTGTGGATATAACGGGTACGAACACAATTGAACACACACGAACCAATGTCCACATCAAACAAGACCCAAGACGCCTCCAGCGTTACGACCCATGGTACACAGACTTCCGCAAGACATAGCCGAGATCAACATATCAACACTTGTCGTACACGGAGACGCAGACCGCTCCCCTACAAGTGTGGAGCATAGTCGCACCAGACACGCATATTGTCTCTTTCCCCACAATAAGTGAATAGCTAAGGCTGCGCAATGCTTTCAACGAATAGATGTAGTATTCTATTAGCAGTTGACTTCCAATTTTTTGAAGGGAAGTGTTGTTCTAGGATAACCTTAAACAGGTTCCTCTTGCAGCCGTCGTCCGGACTCCGCCGAAAGGCAGAGCGCCTAGGAAAAGAAGATGAAAAAATCTACTATCAAAGATCTTAGAACAACATTAGTGGCAATAGTAATCGCAATACTCGCGTCTGCAACCGGAATATACGGGATTGGACTATCTCCCGTCCACGCCGCTTTCAGCACGCCTTTCAGCATATTTAACGCCCCTCCTACTTTCCATATCACATCGCTCGCTGCTATAGGGTCCGGTATCACCTACATCACGGTCCGACAGTTGGACTCTAATGGCAAGCTGCTTGCTATCAAATCAACCCCCTTCCCTTGCACCAATCCTGTCTGCCCCCCCCGCTCGGGGCAGAAGCCCTGCCCAAACACCTGACATACCCTACGCGCCTGGATTAGCCAAGTTGCACCTTGAGGCCGGCTCTTCCGACCCAAACCATTCCAGCCTAGTGGACGTACAGGATGCAGTATGCAACGCGACCCCCAATTGCACCTTGATCGGCAGTCCCCAGTCGCTGACACTCTCTCCTGGTTCTGGTCAGTTACTGATCCATGAGTATACCAGTGTTGATCTTGAGATGCAGGCGTTCCAGGCTGGAAGTATCGACATGGTTGACTGGCCAGTTCCCCAGTCATACTTGGCCACCTGGAGCAACTGCTCCAGCGCGTTTCCGATAGGGCCTAATTGCAACGAAAATGTGACGACTAACAAGTACGCCGCCCTCGATATGTTCCAGATAGACATGAACCAGAACGGGAGCAGGGTTGCTAGCCAGCTCAGCTTCCGTCAGGCCATGGGCTATCTGGTGGATCGTCAGAACATTTGCTCCCCAAGCCAAGCCGGTGGTTTCTGTTGCCCGATCGTTTCTGGAGCCTCTTGTCACCAGGAGGGATCCGCGTCGCCCCAATCCTTGGGCTATCCTGGTCCTTACGGTGACTACAACCCGACAAAGACGTTGCAGTTGCTCTACGAGGACGGATGGAGGTACAACCCGGCAGACGGCTTCCTCTATGGACCAGCCCTTCCGGGCGCAACAGGCCAACCAGCATGCAGCTCAACCATCACCGGTCAGACAGGCAACTTCTGCGTACGCCCGATCATCTTCATGATACGAAGCGATGACCCGCCCCGTCTAGGAGCAGGTCTGTCTATGGCTAGCATTATGCAGAATCTTCCGAATCAGTTCTGCAGCAAAGCAGGCGGCAACATCAACCCCATCCCACCATGCCCAGCAGGCTCAACCCTCACAACCGTCTGTCCAACAACACCATGCAAGCTCAGCACCAGTCTCAACGTCGCCGCGAAGCCAGCTCTAGCCAAGATATTCCAGCATGCTCCCTGGAACACGTGGGACCTCTACACCGGGGCTTGGAATGTGGACCTTCTCGCGGCTGAAGACCTACCTTTTCTCTATACGAGCGACTTTGCCCCTGCACCCGACTGTGGTCTCTGGCAGGGCGACTTCCCGCTGAACTATGGAGGCTTCTGCAACACAGCCTTCGACAATGCGGCTCACGCTATCTTAACCGCCTCCACCATATCTCAGGCTGACGCTGCCTCGATCAACGCCCAGGTCGTCGCTTGGGGTTACAGCGCCAGTACGGGCAAGATAACAGGGTTTGAACCCACGGTTCCGATGTATACTCACCTTGCCTACAAGGCTGGCTGGCTGCACGACATGGTCGGAGGGCTCTGCGTCTACGGTTCTGCCGTAGGTAGTACTGGCTGTCCAAGTCCAGCATTCGCAGAGAGGGCTTGTCGTCAGGGATTCATCAGCAACGAGGTTGGAACTGGCCTGGACAATTACGAGGCAATGGTCAGTATGTTCGACGACAACTGCTATGATAACACGGCGAAGCACGTTAGCTACCAGGGTAATCCCAATGCGACTCTCGACTGGGGATTCATCAACCCGATCCAGTTTCTGAGCATTATGCAGAGCACCTTCACTTGGGACGTTCAGGCGATGCAGTTCACCTATGACACCATGTTGGGACGCAACCCCGCGAATCCGGCCGAACTCGTACCCTTCCTCTGCACCGACTTTTCGACGGGAACCTACTTCAACACTCACACCGCCGCAAATGCAACCTACTACGCATGCCACGTACGCCCAGACCTCTTCTGGAGCGATGGCGTAACATTGACCGCCCAGGACATCGCATTCAGCACCGACTATATTGCAGAGAACCAGGCTCCAAACATCGCCCCCAACGTAGCCAACCTCTGCGGGCCCAACTTCGTAACTGGGACCCCGTTCTACTCGCCGACCAACTGCGGCAACGGCGTTCAAATAGTCAACAACGCTGACGGGTCTCAGACTATCGTCTTCTACTTCGACTCCATCAGCGCGCTCTTCCCACTAATTGTGGGTCTCGGTAACCCCATCATTCCAGAACACGTCTACTGCAACAGCTGGACACGCCCAGCAGCAGGACAGCTTGGCCCTGGAGTCAAAGCCACAGCCAACTGTCTCTTCCCTGACATGAGCCTGCTACCTGACAAGGCTGGACTCAGCGATGGATCATGCACCGACTGCCAAGCATTCCCAGGCAGCTATCCCAACGGAACAGCAGTACCGATACCCTCCTATCTGACCAGCTTAGGCTACGGTCCAACTGGCGCAACAAACTGCCTTCCAAATGGTTTCTCTCCCTGTATAATCCATAACTGGCAGACAGGCAGCGGACCCTTCATGATATCCAGCTGTGGCGGCGCAGGATGCGCTAGCACCATACTCTTGAAGGCGAACCCCTACTGGCATGACGGCATACGCATGGCAAGCCCAGGCACGGGAGATATTGCTGATCCCTCCGGACTACACGGCGGACTCGAGTTACAGCCGGACCTTAATAGGGATGAAAGTGTCAACGCCACAGACCTCGCAATCGCGCAAACTCAAGCTGCTTTGGCGGCCAACGCTGCTGACTGGCGCTTCAGCGCAGCGCTCAGGCAATCCCCAACGGGCACTGAGACCATTACGGTCTCAACCTCCGTGTGCGGAGTCGGTTGCACCACCCCGACAATAGTCGCCAGCTTTACGGGATGGCCTGGTACCCAGACAGACGTCTACATAATCCAGAAACTCGATCAGGAAGGTACACGCGTCGGATTCTCCAATGGTATCACTTGGCCACCTCCTTCGGGCTCCGTGACCAACAAGTACAGCTACCTACCGCCTAACATCTACCAACCGACTAACTGTAATCCCAACGCCTATGGGGGGACTGACTGCGTGGGCAGTCTGACATGGATCTGGCCTGACTCGTCCGGTAACTCTTCGGGTGTACCTGACGATACTGTCAACGTCAACGATCTCGTCTACGTCTTCCTCCACCAGTTCGTACCAGTCACGGACAGCTCAGGCAACCTGATCACCACATCGCCATACAATGCCGACGTTACGTACGACGGTGTTATTGAGATCCACGACCTAGTCACAACATCTGTAAGACAGTTCAGCGCGCCCTGCGGCGTAGAGCCATAAGAAATGAAGGGCCTTGACCCTTTGCAAGCACTCTCTCCAGAGCGACCTGTCGCCATGATCTCAGTCTAACCAACCCGCGCCTCTCCGAAAACCTCCCTCTTTATTCGAGTCAGCTAGCCCAGAATCCACTTTGGACTCTTAGACGTACATTGACACTTACCGTATGAACCCGGAAGAATCTCAGTAACCGGGGGACGTTGAGGTCAGTGAGATTCACATCGTGGCAGTAGAGAACCACATGGAATGTACAATACATTGTTTTGAGAGTTTTTGCAACCCTTACGACAACACCTACCTGTCAGTCCCTGTAGGCTCGGGTATCGGAGGCCTCTCGTCAGCTACAGTAGACGGCTCGCCCTGCCGCTTATCTTGACTTTCTGCACTATCGGGATCTGGTTCCAGGCGAACCAGCTCTTCAACGGCCGCATGACACTTGAAATGTAACCGCCCGCTTCCCATTCTTCTCCATGTTGCTTACAACGTCAAGCATGAAGTTCGCAGCTTCTTTCGAACTCATCTTTGCCAGGTCCTGCGGAGTCCTCTGAAAGTTCTTGTGGATGAAACCTATGCGCCTCAGCCATACCGCCGGAGTCGCAAGGCTTCCACGAGCCACGTTATCGTACCAGCGCTTGACGTCCGGATCGTCTAGGAGATGGTAGTAGCTCAGTTTCGGCTGAGGGTTCGGCTTGGGCTTCGTCAATGCCGTAACAGTACTATGTCATGTCTAGCCAAAAAGGATTCGCTGAATTTTTTTGGTGGGCCCGCCCGGATTCGAACCGGGGACCGTCAGGTGTCTTAGACTTGTTATGAGCCTGCCGCTCTCTCAGTCCCTCTCAGGAAACCTGGCTGAGCTACGGGCCCCGAGCAAAGGCTCGCACCAATTCGAGTTTTA
>WNGH01001295.1_pt1 | contig 23224 bp, 17 predicted proteins | sample 5400631 | NCBI WGS metagenome assembly WNGH01 (sample SAMN13153373, study PRJNA577476) | soil metagenome | isolation source: 115 cm soil or saprolite under Garry oak tree replicate 1 | place: USA:California | collected 2016-06-15
GCGCGACCGCCGGTGAATTCAGTCAAGTAGCCGGCGATTAGAATCGTGATCATTTTCTTCAAATGCGAGTGACAATCATCGTAACTGAGCTGGCTCGTTTAGTCTATGTTGCTCGTGAGGGCCGCATCGAAGCGACGTCTTGCCTGCCTGTCACTTTGCTCAGCAGGATTCAATGCGAATAGAATCATCATGAGGTCATCGTCTGGCATCAATTCACTTAATGCACGATCCGAATTCGCAACTGAAAGAACGTGTGCGCGCGTTTTGGCAGGCGCATCCGTGCGGAACCAAGTTTAGTGACGCTGAAGTTGGCATCCGCGAGTTTTTTGATCGCGTCGAAGCTCATCGTTATGCGAAGGAATGGCATATTCCCGATGCCGCGGATTTCGCTGCCACAAAACGGTTGCGGGTTTTGGAGATCGGTTGCGGTTTGGGAACTGACGGCGTTCAATTCGCCCAAGCTGGAGCGGATTACACTGGAGTTGATCTAACTGAAGCGGCTATCGATCTCGCCAGAAAGAATTTCGAGCAATGTGGCTTGCAAGGAGAATTCAAGGTTGCCGACGCTGAGAATCTTGATTTCGCCGATAGCTCTTTCGACCTTGTTTATTCGCATGGTGTGTTGCATCACACGCCCGACATCGCCCGCGCGGTCAGCGAAATTCATCGCGTGCTGAAACCCGAAGGTCGTGCGATCGTGATGCTGTATCATCGCGACAGCTATAACTATCGCGTCGGTATACGCATCCTGCGACGCGCCGGCTCCCGTTTGCTGCAGAGCGAGAGCGGCATCAAGCTCGTTCATCGTATGACGGGCGAGCCGATCGATTCGCTGCGCGAACATGCGAGAATTGTGAAGGCAAGCACAAATGGGTATCTCTCGTCAGATGAATTTCTGAGTCAAAGCACGGACGGCGCGGGCAATCCATTGGCGCGGGTTTATTCACGACGCGAAGCACGGCAGCTTTTCAAGGGTTTTCGCGAAATTAAATTGCGTGCTTATTTTCTCAACAAACGGTTCGTGCCGGTGATTGGTAGTCTATTGCCGCGAACGATCGAGTCCGCCTTGGCGACGCGTTGGGGCTGGCATCTATGGATCTATGCAACGAAATAATCGTCGTTACAGTACCGCGAGCGGTAGCGACCGGCCTTTTGTCGTCTCAAAGCCGAAGTACCAAAGCGGCCGGTCGCTACCGCTCGCGGTACTGTAACGACTCAACAGCATGAACAGCATCCTAATCACCGGCGGCGCGGGTTTCATCGGTTCACATCTCGTCGATCATTTGTTAGCGCAGGGTGGCTGGCGCGTCACGGCGGTCGATGACTTTAATGATTTTTACGATCCATCGATCAAGCGTGAGAACGTAAGAAATCATCTATCAAATCCTGACTTTGACCTGGTAGAAGCCGACATTCGCGATCGAGAAGCACTCAGACGAGCGTTCCGCGAAAGCAATTTCGACTATGTCGTTCACCTGGCGGCGCGCGCAGGCGTACGACCATCGCTGAAAGAGCCGCATCTTTATCTCGAAACTAATGTCAACGGGACGATGAATCTGCTGGAATTGGCCCGATCGAGTGGAACTAAACAATTCATCTTTGGCTCGTCTTCGTCGGTTTACGGCATTAACAACAAAGTCCCATTCAGCGAGGACGATCCGATTTTCAATCCCATATCACCTTACGCGGCGACGAAAGCCGCGGGTGAATTGATTTGCCACAGCTACGCTCATCTTTACTCCCTGCGGATCGTTTGCTTGCGCTTCTTCACCGTTTATGGCGCGCGCCAACGGCCCGACCTGGCGATTCATAAGTTTGCGAAACTGATCACCGCGGGCAAACCAATTCCGGTATTCGGCGACGGAACGACGCGGCGGGATTATACTTATATCGACGATATAATCGCCGGCGTTCGCGCGGCCATCGATTACGACCAAAGCAATTACGAAATCATCAATTTGGGCGAGTCGCGGACGGTTGAATTGGGCGAATTAATTTCGCTGCTGGAAGACGCGCTCGGCCGCCGCGCCGAAATCGATTGGCAGTCTACGCAACCGGGCGACGTGCCGCAAACCTTCGCCGATATTGCGAAAGCGCGTCGGTTACTCGGCTACAATCCGCAGACTCAGATTGAGGAAGGCATTAAGAGATTTGTCGAATGGTTTCGCGATGGAACTCGCGCGGCGTGACCAGGAAACCTCAGCAAAGGTTTGCTTGATTGTTCTACAATGCATCGCAATAGAAAATTAGAAGACAGACGATAACGCGAAACTTTGCCGCACATCACGCGGCAGCCCCGCAATAATCAAGGATGGCAACCACCTCCAATCGCATCGCTGAATCACTTCCGCGCGAGATGCAGATGCATACTTACGCGATCCTGCGTGAGGTCGAGGGAAAGCACTGGTGGTACCTCGGACGACGCCGGATAATGGCTTCTTTTGTCGGCCGAATCGCTCTTGAGTTGCGGCGCGATAATGACACGGCACCGCGCATTCTTGATGTTGGCTGCGGCACTGGCGGAAATTTGGAAATGCTGTCAGAGTTCGGCGCGGTGGAAGGTGTCGACGTATCTCAGGACGCGGTCGAGTTCTGTCGGGCTCGGGCTGTGGCTCCAGTCAAGCAGGCGGCGGCAGAAGACCTGCCCTATAATGACGAGTCGTTCGATCTAGTGACGGGATTTGATGTGATCGAGCATCTTGATGATGATGTGGCAGGCTTGCGGGAGATGCGCCGTGTGCTGCGTCCGGGCGGGCGCGTGATGGTGATTGTGCCGGCGTTCATGTGGTTGTGGGGAGTACAGGACGACGTGAGTCACCATCGGCGGCGTTACCGTTTGCCCGAGTTGCGACAGGCGATCGAGCGAGCCGGGTTACATATCGAGCGCGCGAGTTATGCGAACATAACGTTCTTCGTGCCAACGCTTCTGGGTCGGGTCTTGATGCGCCTGACCGGTTTGCGCCCCGCGTCTGAGAGCAACATCAATATTTCGGTGTTGAATGGTGTGCTGGGCCGCATCTTCGGCGCTGAGAGTTGGTGGTTGCAGAGGATGAATTTTCCGTTTGGTGTGTCTATAGTGTGCGTGGCGCGGCGAGACTGAGGGCATGGCGGCATCGCCAAGATTGCGCTACTCTTATTCTCACCCGGTTTTAACCGGGTGACCTTGGCGCCCAAGTGTTCTTAACCGTTTCAACGGTTTCCATTCTTCGAAGGTGGTCGGCTCGGACAGAAACCGTTGAAACGGTTAGGGAGTATTTGGGGGGCTCCTTAGTCACCCGGCTAAAGCCGTGTGTGAATGAGATTCCTTCTCGAAAATTTCCAAGCTTATGCTCAATTGAAGACCTGTGATGACTACCAAAGCCAAGAAACCGTTGAAAAAGAAGCGAGATCCCCTGCCGGAACATTTCGCATCCCTCGAAGAAGCGGCAGAGTTTTGGGACACGCATGACACTGTCGATTATGAGGAGTTCATGAGAGACGTGGAATTTGAAGTAGATCTCAAACCTCGCACTCACCTTGTGACAATCGAGGGGCGGGTCTATGACAGAGTGCGCGCGGTTGCTAAAAAGAGACGCGTTCCAGTCGACAGACTTGTGAGCCGTTGGATCGAGGAGAAACTTCGAGACGCCGCGTGATGCAGACTATCGTCGAAGAACACATTTCTCAAAAGGCCATTGACGCGGACACGAGCTTGACCGCCGCGCCTGACATCTCCGTCTTCCTACCCGTCTTCAACGAAGAACCCAATCTGCGCCCGCTGCATGAGAAGTTAGATAGCGCGCTGGGGCAACTTAGGCGCACGGCGGAGATCATCTATGTCGATGACGGCTCGAGCGACGGCAGTCTGGATGTGCTCCGCGAAATTGCCGCCGAAGACTCACGAGTGCGCGTAATCGCTTTGCGGCGCAACTATGGGCAGACGCCGGCGATGTCGGCCGGTATCGATGCCGCCAGAGGCCGGGTGTTGATTCCCATGGACGCCGATCTGCAAAACGATCCGGCAGACATTAAGCGACTCCTGGACAAGCTCGATGAAGGCTATGAAGTAGTTTCCGGATGGCGAAAGAACCGCAAGGATCCCTTATTCACGCGCAAGATTCCTTCGATGATGGCCAATTGGTTGATCTCGAAAATCGGCGGGGTCCCGCTGCATGATTATGGATGTTCGCTCAAAGCTTATCGCCGAGAGTCGCTCGCCGACGTCCATCTTTACGGTGAGATGCACCGCTTTATTCCGATTTATGCCTCGTGGTCTGGCGCACGAGTCGCTGAGATGCCGGTCGAACATCATGCGCGCACAATGGGCAAGTCAAAATACGGCTTGTCGCGGACGATCAAGGTCGTCTTTGATCTCATGACCATCAAATTCATGGCATCCTATCAAACGAAGCCGTTATATATTTTTGGTTATGCAGGGTTGCTGACCTTCGTGGTTTCATTTCTTTGCGGCGTTTTCGCATTCCTAATGAAATTCGCCAACTGGCCGCATCACGCGGACTTTATTCAAACGCCTTTGCCGGTCCTAACGATGGTTCTGCTCGTATTGGGAGTGCAGTTCTTCTTCATGGGTTTGCTGGCGGAGATGCTGGTGCGGACTTATCACGAGTCACAAGCAAAGGCCGTGTACGCGGTGAGGGAAAGAATAGGATTTCGCGAGTAAATGGTTAATGGTAAATGGTGAATAGAAAAAACCATTTTACCATTTACGATTTACCATTCACGATTATGTGCGGCATAACCGGTTGGGCCAATCTCGATCCGCGCACGCGGCCGCCTGATGGCGCTGAGGAGTTGCTGCGTTCAATGTGCGACCGCATGATCCATCGCGGTCCCGATTCAGAAGGCTATTTTGTCGATGATGGCATCGCCCTGGGCATGCGGCGCCTGGCGATCATCGACCTCCTCACTGGTGAACAGCCCGCTTTCAACGAAGACGAGAGCATCGCCGTTATCCTTAATGGCGAGATCTACAACTACCGCGAGTTGCGCGCTGACCTGGAAAAGCGCGGCCACAGGTTTCGCAGCGCTTCAGATACCGAAATCCTGCCGCATCTTTACGAGGAATACGGGCGCGACATGGTCCAACGTCTCAATGGCATGTTTGCGTTCGCGCTTTGGGACGATCGACGACGGCGTTTATTCATCGCGCGCGATCGGTTCGGCGAAAAGCCATTGTACTGGGGCGTATTCGATCGCACACTGCTGTTTGCCTCTGAGCCGAAGGTGCTGCTTGCACATCCTGCCGTTCAGCCTAATCTGAATCTCAACGCGCTGCGCCAGTATCTTTCTTTCGATTACGTCCCCGCGCCGCTTTCGATTTACGAAGGTATCAGCAAGCTGCCGGCGGCGCACACGCTGACGCTCGCAGACGGCGAGATCAAAGTCGAACGATATTGGCGGCTCAGTTATCAGCCTCACGAGCCTGTTCCTACCATCAGCGAAGCTGCGGAGCGATTGCGCGAATTGTTGGCCGATTCGGTGCGGATGCGTCTGGTTTCGGACGTGCCGCTGGGCGTGTTGCTGTCTGGCGGCATCGACTCTTCGGTGGTGACAGCTCTGGCCGTGCGGGCCGCGACCGAAACTGTCAAAACCTTTTCTATTTCATTTGCCGAAGCGTCGTTTGATGAATCGCAGTATGCCCGCGCGGTCGCCAAGTTCCTCGGGACCGATCATCATGAAGAGCGATTCAGCGCCAGCCTGGCCGCGAACCTGGTCAGCGAAATCGGCGCGTGGATGGACGAGCCCATGAGTGACCCATCGCTGGTTCCGACTTATTTGTTGTCGCGCTTTACGCGCAAGCATGTGACCGTCGCGCTCGGAGGTGACGGTGGCGATGAAGTCTTTGCCGGATACCCAATGTATTTCGGCCATCGCATGGCGAGCGCTTACGATCGCATTCCTGGTTTTTTGAAACGTGGCGTGATCGAACCGATGGTAAATCTCCTGCCGGTCAAAACCAAAAATTTGTCCTTCGATTATCGCGCGCGACGTTTCATTACGGCCTCGCATTACGACACCGTCGCGCGGCATCACATCTGGTTTGGTTCGTTCCCACCACACGATCAGGAAATGCTATTGACCGATAACGTGAAACGAGCAAGTGACGGCGACATTTATCGTGACGCGCGGCGGATGTTTGCTGAGTGCGACGCGAATGATTTGATCGAGCGGATGCAGAATCTCGATACGCAACTCTATATGGCTGAAGGTATTCTGACGAAAGTCGATCGCGCGAGCATGGCCGTCAGTTTAGAGGTGCGCGCGCCTTATCTCGATCCGCGCGTCGCTGAATTTGCGGCCGCGCTGCCTTCGCATTACAAACTGCATGGTTACACGTCGAAATACATTCTGAAGCGAGCTGCTAAAGGTTTAGTGCCACCGTTCGTCTTGCGTCGCGGGAAAAAAGGCTTCGGAGTTCCATTCGCTAAATGGTTGAAGAGCGAGTTGCGCCCATTGGCCCACGACCTGCTTTCGCCTGAGCGCCTGCGCCGCAACGGTTTGTTCAATTCGGAATACGTATCGCGTTTATTGGACGAGCATGAACGCGGCATTGCGAATCATCGCAAATTGCTCTGGACCCTGCTGACGTTTGAACTGTGGCGTGAAAGCTTCGTCGAGACGCCGAGAAGGATCGAGACGTCGGTGACGGCGGGATAGTTTGGAGTGCGCCGGCAGAGCGGAGCGGCGACGGCGCTTTGGTTCTATTCCCTGACCAAAACGGAGAAAGCGTTCGAAGAATTCTGTAGTGCCGCACTCCAAACGATCCAAAGCGCCGTCGCCGCTACGCTCTGCCGGCGCACTCCAAATGCCAATCGATCTCATAACGGCGCATCAAGACCTATGGAAATGGTGCCGCGCGCAGGGTTTCGCCGGCTACGATCCTTATGACGCGCTGAACAGCCGTTGGTTCCAGGCAACGCGTCTCAAGCGCTCGCGCTTTGCGCGTCTCGCCTGGACCCAATTTCACAAACGCTCACCAATTAATTTTCGATCTCTGGTTCGCGTACCGCGCGAAAGAAATTCAAAAGGCATCGCTTTATTAGCCCTGGCCGCTTTGGCGGATTATCGCCGTAAGGGAACCAAAGAAGCGGAGATTGAAGCGCGAGAACTGCTCGACGATCTAATGTGGATGCGTCTAAAGGGATTCAGTGGCGCGGCCTGGGGGTACAACTTTGATTGGCAATCAAGATCGTTCTTTGCGGCCCGCGGAACTCCAATGATCGTCCCGACTGCGTTCGCGGCGCGCGCGCTTTGCGAAGCAGCCCAGGTTTTTTCCCGCGACGAGTATCTGCCCTTTGCGCGCACGATCTGTGACTTCATACTCAATGATCTAAATCGAACTGCAGAGGCGCCCGACGAGGTTTGTTTTAGTTATTCGCCGCTGGATCGAACCCGCGTCTTCAATGCGAGCCTGTTGGCCGCTGAGACTTTGGCGACGGTTGGCAGACTGACCGGTGAAGAAAGCCTTTGCGAATTGGCGATGCGTGCGGCGCTTTACGTGGTCCGTCGCCAGCGTGAGGATGGCTCTTGGGCCTACGGCGCCGATGACTATCAATCGTGGAGTGACAACTTTCATACTGCCTTTGTGCTTACAAGTCTGGCGCGGATTATCGACTCAGTACCGACCAGCGTAGCGAGCGGATTAGGTGATCAGTTGGAAGGCCCCCTTCGACGTGGCTATGATTTCTGGCGCGAGCAATTTTTTCTCGAAAACGGATGGCCTAAGTATTTTCCCGATCGACTTTATCCGGCAGACGTGCATTCGGCCTCGGCGGCCATCGTTGCTTTGGTAGATTTGCGCGGGCGTATTCCGAGCACGATGATTCTGGCAGAACAGATTGCCAAATGGGCGATCGAGAATCTGCGTGACCAGCAGGGTTATTTTTACTTTCAACGCTGCCGCTTTCACACGATTCGCATTCCATATATGCGATGGTCTCAAGCGTGGATGATGTACGGATTGTCGCGACTAATCGAGTGTCAGAACCGGGAGCTGTAGCGACCGGATTTTGTCACCCGCCACTGATTAATTACTGTACGACGGTTGGTCGATTGTTTTCCCAGTTGCCGTTATGATCCGGTCGCTACCGCTCGCGGTTCTGACACGATGCGAATTTGGATCGATCTCGCTAACTCGCCGCATGTGCCTTTCTTTCGCGCACTGATTCCGGAATTTGTTGAGCGCGGACATCAGGTCGAGATTACCGCGCGCGACTTTGCGCAGACAGTCGAACTCGCCACCAAAGCGGGAATGATGCCGCACGTTATCGGTGGCCACGGCGGTGGCAAACTAACCGCCAAAGCCGGAAACTTGATCGGGCGCGCGGCGGCTTTGCGCAAATGGGCGCGTGACCGCGGATTCGATCTTGCAGTCAGTCATAATTCCTACGCGCAGATCTCCGCCGCCGCGGCGCTGGGAATCAAGACGGTGACGCTGATGGATTACGAGCATCAGCCGGCGAATCATCTGGCGTTTCGACTCGCATCCCGAGTGATTGTGCCGCGCGCATTTCCGGCGAAAGAGCTCCGAAAGTACGGAGCCTCGACGCGAAAAGTCAGACGATATGACGGGATAAAGGAAGATACTTACCTCGCTGACTTCACTCCCGATCCACGATTCCCGGAAGCATTGCGCAAACTCGGGGTCGCGAGCGAAGAGGTGCTGGTCGTAGCGCGTCCGCCGGCGCGAGAGGCTCTGTATCACCGTTTCGAGAATGAATTGTTCGACGAGTTAATCTTTCATTTGAGTTCTCGCCCTGATGTTAAGATCATTCTGCTGCCGCGCTCTGACGCGCAGCGCGCCGCATATGAAAGTCGAAAGTTTTCAAACGTGATCATGCCGCGCGAAGCTCTTGACGGCGCTAATCTGATCGCAGCGGCTGATTTCGTAGCCAGCGCCGGTGGCACGATGAATCGAGAAGCTGCCACGCTCGGTGTCCCGGCCGCGAGTGTCTATGCAGGAAAGTGGGCGGCAATCGACGAGGAGCTAGTGCGCGAAGGACGATTGCAACGCCTGGCTGCCCGTGAAGATATCGATTCGTTGTCGATTGCAAAGAAGAAAAGCATAGACCCGCGAAATGCAAGAGATGCACGTGCGGAAGTGGTTGCACTGATCTTGGAATAGGTGAAAATCTTAGGCTGTGCCGTCTGATGTGCGGAAGGATTGTCGCGATCACTCGAAGGCAGTGTCGGAACTGAATTAGCACCGGATCACGTAGTGAACGGCCTTAGAGTACCGACTTTAGTCGGGCGGTTTTCTCGCCAACGAAAAACCCAACTGAAGTTGGTACTCTAACGCCTGCGGTCTTCCGTTACAATGATCTAAAATCGGCCGCGAGGCTCGTGAGAAGGAAATCATAAGCCGCTGACTTTCGGTGATAGCTGAACGTATCCAGCCCGTCGCAACTAACGCCCGTTCCGTGCGCGTCCCGGCACGCGCGCCGCGTTGGGTTGTGCCCCTGGTCAAGACTCTGCTGGTGTTTACTGACGTCGGGCTGGTTTCGCTTTCGTTTGTCGGCGCCTTCTATATCCGCCACTATGAATCGATTGTTCATCGCGCAGCGAGCGGCACTCTCAGTTGGAGTCGAGAGTTCGCTCCCTACGCTGTTCTGCTGCCCCTGGTGAGCCCGATCAGATTGCTGCTGTTGCGCTATTACGATCTCTATCGCGTGCGCGGCGAATTCTCGTTTGTCGATGACATGGCGCGCATATTTAAAGCGACCGCGATCGGATCACTGCTAATCGTCGCGGCCACGTTCATGTACCGCGGTGGCGTCGCCTATCGAACTTTTTCTTACTCGCGCGGCATCTTCATTTTTGATTTTCTGCTGGCGCTCCTAAGCATCGGCTCGGTACGAGTGCTCCTGCGTGGCGCACAAATTCTCGTGCGGCGTCGCGGCGTGAATCTGATTCCGACGTTGATTGTCGGCCGCGGCGCGGAAGCGTCGCAGTGCATCCGCGAGATGCGAGCGCGCCCTGAACTTGGCTATCGGGTTATCGGCCTGGTCGAGAACGGGCCATTCGACTCGGGCGCGCCGTCGTACTTTGAAGGTGTGCCGGTGATCGGTGACTTAAAGAGTCTGCCCGACTTGATTCGTGAATCCGGAGCGAACGAGGTGATCATCTCGGATCCGAGCGTGCCGGGTGAAGCGCTGTTTGAGGTAATGATTCAAACCGGGCGACGGCGCGGCGTGGAATTTCGCATTGCGCCGACGCTTTTGAATTGTTTGCCGAGCAAGACCGAGATCGATCAAGTCGGCTCGCTGCCAATGGTCACGCTCTTCCGCTCGCCGCTTTCGAGCGCGGCTCGCATCGTCAAACGCTCTGCCGATCTGATCATCGCGTCGCTGGCGCTCCTGATCCTGGCGCCGCTATGGCTACTGATTGCTTTGCTGATTAAGCTGGATTCGCGTGGTGCGGTTTTTTATAAGCAGGAGCGTGTGGGAATGGATGGCCGCGTTTTCCTCTTCTACAAATTTCGCACGATGCACGCCGGTGTCGATGATGCCGAACATCGCGAATTTCAAAGAAAATATATTAAAGGCCAACCCGATTCTAATCAGGGAGACAGTAAGCGGCCGGCGTACAAGCTGCGCGCGGACCAGCGAGTAACGCGGCTGGGGCGTGTCTTGCGAAGGACGAGCCTCGACGAGTTGCCGCAACTCTTCAACGTCTTGCGTGGCGACATGAGCATTGTCGGCCCACGCCCGCCCATCCCTTACGAGGTAGAAAGCTATGAGCTGTGGCATCGCAAGCGGCTCGACATGAAACCGGGCATCACCGGGCTGTGGCAAGTTTCAGGGCGCAACCGTTTGGCTTTCGACGAGATGGTGCGAATGGATTTGTACTACATCGAAAACTGGTCGCTGCTGCTGGATTTTAAAATCATCTTGCAAACGCTGCCCGTGATGTGGCGCGGCGAAGATGCGTATTGAGATCGGGTGGAGGGAAAATCCGATGTTAGATTTGCCTTCATTTTTCTCTAGCCCAGGCGTTCACGCCTGGGTTGGTCATGTTTTATTTTGAGCCCCATTCATGGGGCTTACGACGCCTTCAGGCGTAACGCACAAGGCTAAGCCGACGAAAAGCCTCCTGAAAGGAGGCTGACAGAATTCATCGGACCCGGTTTCCCAGGCGTAAACGCCTGGGCTAGAGAAAATGAAATAGAACCATCATGTTCTGAGGATTAGTCATTCATGAACAATCCGGATTCAAAAAGACAAATGCTGCGGCACACAGTAGCAACGCTTGCTTATCGGGGAGCGAAAGCTGTGCGCGAGGCCCCTGATTCGTTCGCATCATTTCGCGCCTCCGAAACGACGCGCACGCCTGCGCAAATCCTGGCGCACATCGGTGACCTGCTCGATTGGGCGCTATCGATCGCGAAAGGCACCGAGACTTGGCAGAATTCACCAGAGCGAACGTGGCCAGAAGAGGTCGCGCGATTTCACGCGTCGCTGAAGCTTCTCGATGAATACCTTGCTTCAGAGAACCAGCTTCACGCGTCGTGCGAGCGATTGTTCCAGGGACCGATTGCCGACGCCCTCACTCACGTTGGCCAGATAGCGATGCTCCGTCGCATAGCCGGCGAACCGATTCGGGGCGAGAATTATTCGGTCGCGAAGATCGAAGCTGGCCGGTTCGGAGCAGAGCAAGCCGAACCTTTGCGTGAATTCGATTAAGGAGCGGATCTCTTTAACGCCAGCTCAGGGATAGGGAAAAAGATAAGTAGCTCAGGGCGAGAAACTGGCTGAGGGAATAAGCGTGCGGTTTGCGCGTTAGTAAGGTCAAACGTCGAAGAATTGAAGTAGGATTCCCGGGGGCAATTCCCGCAAAGGATTGACAGTCTATTTGCTGCCGTTATATATGCCTCAAGTATTTTTCAGAACCTCGCATTTTGCCGATAAACACATCGGTGCTGGTTTTCCAACCGCTTGCCGAAATGTTAATTCACTTCGACGAGTATTGCCGCCCTTCAGGCAAAGGAGAATACGATGAGTGAAACTGAGACATGGATAAATCAAAAGCAGATAAATGGCAGGCTTTGTCAGGTAGATTGGAGACTGATATCGGCTCTCAAAGAGGTATCTGCAGCTCTCAAAGCACCCGGCGCTAATGCCGTGAATGTTAACAATCTTGACCGCTTGATCAGCCAGGCTGATCATATCAGTGCCACGGTTGCCATTCCGGACCCGCCTGGTTGTGACCCAAGAGACCCATCACAGTTCCCGTGACCAGTTCGGGGGCGGCTACACGTTAGTACAGGCAACGGCGGCCTTCTCTCTGGGAAGGATAGGGCCGGATTTGGCGCGGCACTTCCGAAGAAGAACTCCTAACGTTCAAGCCATTGGCTTCGGAAGCATCTGAGTTGCTTACCTCTGATTACGAATTGTCATCACATCATTGACCTCAGCCCCGCGCTCGCAGGCCAGTTGCTTGTTGTCGGGAGACCAGGCATAAGCAAAGATCTGGTCTGTCTGGAAATTGGTCAACTGCTGCTTTGATCCGTCGTCGAGACTGTAGCTCCAGATATTGGAAACGCCATTGACGACGTCGATGTAAGTCAGCGCGTGGCCGTTAGAGATCCACTGAACTCGCTGGAAGAGCATGACTGGGATTGGCAGCAGCTTAACCGGCAGACCACCTTGAACGGGTATGATGGCGATGCCTCGCCGCCCGCTCGTCTCGACATAGTACCGACAAGCCAAGAATTGGTTGTCGGGGGAAACCACTGGCATTCGTGCGTATTCGTCTGTTAATTGCACGGGGTCACCGCCATCGATAGGCACTTTCCAAAGGGTCGTCCTGGGGCCGCTCTGATTGTCGTAAAAGACCCACTGACTATCTGCGGAACAGGATGGATAAGAATTACCGTCACCGAAGGTCAATTGCCTCAGATCGCTGCCGTCTTCGGCGTTCATCCGCCAGATATTGAAACTTCCCGTGCGGTTGGATGAAAAAATAATGAACCGACCATCGGGTGAGGCTGCCGGCGTGTAATTATCGCCGGCATTGACAGTTAATTGGGTTTGATTTGACCCGTCGGGATTGACCAGCGATATGTTGAGATGGTTTCCGGCCATTGACGAAAACACAATCTTTCCATTGCCAGTCCAGCTAAGGCCAAAAGCGAGGCCAACTCCCGAGGCTATTGCTTTGCCTCGATGAGCATCCCCATTTGGCGCCATCCATATCCGCGTGACGCGTTGACTTGGCACTGAGACGATCATATTTGCATCTTGTGACGAGCTCACACTTCTATAGTCCGCTGTATCATTTGTTATTTTCACCGGCTGACCCTGAGGATAAGAGATCCTCCACAACTGACTAGGAGCCATCGGCTGCTCTCTTGCGCTGATTATCAACCCGCCCTGATCTTTCAGCCATGCCACCTGTGAAACTGAGAACCAATTTTGATCGCCGACTATTTTTTCTTGTCCATTCGCAAGATCAACCTCGATTAGATTCATGTGATAGCCTTTGTCCCACCAGCCTGCGCCGCAAACGATGGTCTTTCCATCAAGAGACCACGCTGGCCCATCAACTGAAAACCTATTTCCATTCCGCCGCGTTGCAATTACTCGCTCCCCTGTTCCATCAACGCCAGCGATAATCAAAAGGTACTCGCCGTTAGCACTATTGGAACGAACGAATGCAAACCTGTCGCCGGTAGGGGAAAACGCGATCGGACTGTCGACCCAGTCCTTGATTCTTCTTGGCGAACCGCCCGGCAGGGCCACCTGATAGAGGATGCCCGTATCGCTCTTCTCAGCACGCGTGAAATACAGGTAGTTGCCGTCTTGAGAAAACGTGACGCCATGGTATTCAACATTGTCCGGAGGAATGACAACTGAAGTGCCACTGGTGGCCAGGCCGGTAAGAACAAGTTGCTGCATTCCATCTTTCTTCTCGACGTGAGCAACATATTTACCGTCCGGCGAGATCGCCGCGCAAACTGATTGGCCCGAGTTTGTCAGCGGAGTCATTCTTATCGTTTGCAATGACGTGTCTGACTGCTGACTGGACGAGCTGAACAAACTTTTCAACCGGTTGGACAAACGCGGAAGATTGGGACCGATTAATAAGAGGACAACGACAGCCGTGAGTCCTGCAAGGGTCGTCGCCTTAGGATGTTCTTTGATTTCACTGAGAATCGACACGGCCGTGCGTACAGCCAAAGTTTTCGTTCTCTCAAGTGTCGTCGATATGCCGCCGCCATCTACTGCTACCGGCGCCGGAGAGTCTTCGGCTGACTGCCTGGACGACATTGGCTGGGCCGAGAATTCTTGAGGGGCGCTGGTGGCAATCTGCCGGCGCAGTTTTCTCAGATCTTCCGCCAGGTCCTTGACTCTCTGATATCGTTCGCGGCGTTTCTTGCCTAGCGCCCTCTTCACAATATGCTGGAACGCGGCCGGGACCTCATTGGAGGGGGGAGCAAACTGAATGGGGTGCCGCTCTAATATTGCAGCGATGGTCTCGTTAGTCGTTCGTGCTCCGAAAGGTGTCGTTCCCGTTACCATCTCATGAAGCACCACGCCCAAACTCCAAATGTCTGTTCGTGCATCTACCGAAAGTTCGCGTAATTGTTCGGGAGACATGTAGTTCACCGTGCCGATTCGCATTCCCGGCTCAGTCTGCACTTTGTCGATCGTGGACGCTTCGTTGATGTCATTTATTTTCGAGAGCCTCTCGTTGAGCTTGGCGATGCCAAAGTCCAGTACTTTTACGTAGCCGTCTTTGCGCAGCATGATGTTTTCGGGCTTGATATCACGATGGACGATCCCGGCAGCGTGCGCTGCTTCCAGGGCCCACGCAACCTGAGCTCCGACATCCAGCGCCTCCAGCAATTTCATCTGTTTTTGCGCCATGCGGTCGCGAAGCGTGGTGCCGTCGATGTACTCCATCGCGATGAAGTGACGGCCATTATCTGTTTTGCCAATCTCATGAATGACGCAGACATTTGGGTGGTTGAGGGCCGAAGCTGCGCGCGCCTCTTGTTCAAAGCGGCGCACGCGCCCGTGGTCGCGGGCAAAGTCGAAAGGCAGAAGTTTGAGCGCGACCTTTCGACCCAGCCTCGCGTCCTTCGCGAGATAGACTTCCCCCATCCCGCCGGCGCCCAGCGACGACAGAATCGTGTAAGGGCCGACTTCCTGGCCGGCTACAAACTCCACTTTACCATCGGCCAGGACTCCCGCCATCAGCTCATATGCCGGAGCGCCTAAAAAGTCTTCATTGGTCTCGTCGGCCGCCAATAACGATTCGACTTCCTGCCGGATCGATTCATCGTCCCCGCAGGCTCTCTTGAGAAAGTTGGCGCGCTCTGCCGGCGCACACTCCTGGGCAGAGTGGAAGATTGCCTTGATTCGTTGCCACTGTTCGCGCGTGATCATAACGATTTGTAAGCGGCTAGCGGTCCGCCCAACTGTGGGCGAAAGGCCCGTCTGTAACGCGAAGTTCGATGAGAAAGTCCCTCACTTCTTGGTTAGCTCGCGCTTGAGCCAGGCTTTGGCGAGTTTCCATTCGCGTTCCACCGTCGAGTGCGATACATGCGTTACTTCCGCCGTTTCCTCGATAGTCAGTCCACCGAAGAACCGCAACTCAACGATGCGGCTCTGATCAGGATCGATCTCCGCCAGCCGATTCAGAACATCATGAAGTGCCAAAAGGTCTGCGTCGGGCTGCCCGCCAAAAGCGCCGATGTTTTTCAGTGAGACATTGATTCGATCGCCCCCGCGCTTGATGGCATAGTGAGCGCGCGCATGATCGACCAGGATGCGACGCATCAACTGCGCCGCGACGCCGTAAAAGTGCGCCCGGTTTTGCCAGCGAGGGCTACGCTGATCAATTAACTTCAGGTAGGCCTCGTTGACCAACTCGGTAGGTTGCAGCGTTTGCTCGCGACGTTCGCGGCGCAGGTAAGCTCCTGCCAGTCTATGCAGTTCGTCATAAACCAGCGGCATCAACTGATCCAGTGCTTTCTCATCACCCTCACTCCATCTTTCAAGGAGTTGGGTGATGCCTTGCGGCGAGCGTGTCGCCATCCGATTGCCTCTTTCTTGCTAGCAGATTGACTGTCTTCTAGCGAGGTTAGTAGTCCTGCCCGTTGGAACCCCAATTCTAGCACTCTCAAAAATATTTGTGGGAGTTCCGCTGCGGATTACGCGTTAGTCGCTGAGAATGAATTTGACGGTTGGAACAGTTTTTCGTGCGAACACTTGGATAACTCGGTCTTATGATAGAGGTGACTCCACGGAATACTCATCATTGACGTCCCTGAAATGGTATGGGGATGCAATCAACTCGCTACTAAACGATCGCCGCGCCACCGCGTAATCCTTGCTGTGGCTGCGCCCGATATTAAGCCTGACGGACCCGCGCTTGGCATAAGAGAAGCAGAGCGTTAGGCAGGCCAGAATGACCATCATTGAGTAAAGGAGATTCACCATGGGCGTCAATCTTGTCCCAGAACTGCGCAATTTCGAAGTCGTTGATTTCACTTTCCCGGATGCCGCCGCTGCTGCACAACTGTCGGAACATGATAAGCAGCAGACCGCCGGCTCGGTTCTCGACGAGTGCGTTACACCGGGAATGCACCGCATTCTCAAGTTCGACTTCTTGAGCAAAAACATCGGTACCGCGGACCTTAATATTGGTGATCCGCAGAATCACAAAACCTGGTACGAGTTTTCAAAGGCGCACGGTCACTATCATCTCAAGGACTATAACGTCTACGCACTATACGATGCCCAGGGCAACCAGGCCGCTCCCGGTAAGAAGCAAGGCTTCTGCATGGTTGACATCGAGCCCATTCAAGGTTTCATCAATCCCGGGCAGAAGAAGTTCACCGACTGCGTGAGCAACCAGGGGATTACCGTGGGATGGGCGGACGTGTACCACCGCAATCTGGCATGCCAATTCATCGTCATCGACGGCGTTCCTGATGGCGACTACACGATCGTCGCCACGACGAATGCGAGCCACGTTATCCCCGAGGACACCTACGACGACAATACGATTTGCGTAGGGATTCGCCTACACGGCAAGGCTAATCCGCAGACGATCGATCCACCAATCTACCACGCGCTCTCCACGCCAACCGTCAATTTCAATGACGTGCCCGAGGGCGAGACTGCCGCCCGCCCTGTGGAGTTCGAGGTGCGGTCGTGCAGCGCCGTCAGCTTCTCGATCATTAGCGGCCCCACCAAGTTGACGGGTCCAGGCGGCGCCACGTTTGGCACCCTCACTACTCCGGGTTCGTCACTGGCCGACGAGCATTCTCTTCTACCGAGAAATGCCTTTCTCTGGCTGACCTGCAAGGGCACAACTGCTGGCGATGTGGCGACTGGCGAGGTGAAAGTGAAATGCAACGAGACGGGCCAGCAGTGGACCGTTCCTATCACCGCCAACACGATCAAGCGCCCAACGGTGGCGGCGGTGCTGGTTCTCGACCAGTCGGGTAGTATGGGCCAGCCCGCAGGTACCGGAGCTAAGAGGATCGACGTGCTTCATGACGCGGCTTCGCGATTCGTAGAGTTGGCCCAGGCAAACAACGGCGTCGGCCTTGTTCGTTTCGATGATAAGGCCTACTTCGTTGACGGAGTGCTGCACTTGACGGATCCCTCCATCGACGCGAATCGGGCGAAGCTCGTGGCCGATATAAAGGCGACAGCCCCGCAGGGCGCGACGTCAATCGGCAACGGCCTGGAGCTGGCGCGTACCACGATTGACCCAGTGATGGGGTATGAGAATAAAGCCCTGGTTGTCTTTACCGATGGACTAGAGAACACCAGCAAGTTCATCAGTGACGTCAAGGGTCTGATCACCGATCGTACCTTTGCCATTGGCCTCGGTACTGCCCAACAGGTAAGCACGTCCGCGCTGACGGCACTGACCCAGGGGACCGGGGGCTATCTGCTGGTCAGCGGCGCTCTCTCAACTGCAATCGACGATTACTTTCGCCTCAGCAAATACTTCTTGCAGATCCTGGCGGCCGTTACGAACAATAACGTCGTCAAGGACCCGAGCGGCTACATTACTCGAGGGCAAAAGGTACGCGTGCCGTTCAGGCTGAACTCCTCCGACATCGACGCCACGGCGATCCTGATGATGGATCTGCCGATCGTCAAATTTGCCCTTGAGACGCCCGCCGGGCATGTCGTCGATCCAGCCGAGGCCATCGCGTTAGGCGCGACAGTGGCTGCGGGTACGAATATGGTGTATTACCGCTTCGGGCTGCCGTTGCTTGGTGGAGGGAAGCCTGCGCACGCCGGAGTTTGGCACGCCATTCTTGGTATTGAGGATCGAGGCATAAGCCAATTTGGCGGAAATTTCGGGAAGTCCACCGCGCGCTACAGCGTGAGTGTGCATGCGTACTCCAACGTGCGCATGACGGCTAATTTGACGCAGAGCAGCTTCGAGCCGGGCGCGACGCTGGTTGTGCGCGCTACGCTGACCGAGTTCGGTATTCCGCTCGCGGGTACGTGTAAGGTTCAAGCGGAGTTGCGCCGACCGGATGGCACGCAGACTTTGATCTCGCTTGACGAGGTCGAGCCCGGAGTCTTCGAGACCAATGTCGTCGCCAGCCTTGCCGGTGCCTATCAGTTCCACGTGCTTGCCAACGGGTGGACACATCGCGGCGAAGCTTTCACGCGTGAGCAGCTTCTGACCGGAGTAACAGTGGTTGGCGGCAACTCGCCTTCTCCGACGACACCGCCGGTAGATCGCCGCGATGACTTGCTCTGCTGTTTGCTCAATTGCTTGCTGAAAAGTGGGGGCGTCGACCGCTTCCTCGCACAAAACAACATTGATCCGGCAGCGCTTCAGCGATGCCTAAAGATTTGCTGTGAAGCGAGAAACGCGCCGCCCTCCGCGCATGAGTTGGCTGAGCGCGAGGGCCTCGGGATGCCTACGGTACCGGCAGTCCTCGGTCGCTTCAGCGAGCTTCTATCACAGCCAGAGTTTGCGGATGCTTTGCGGAGACTCGTGGAGAGTGGCGGTCAATAGGCCTTCGTCGCGCGGAAACCGAGATCAATTCGAAGTCGGCGAAGGCACCTATCTGTATCCGCAGTTGTTCAACCAGCCCGCGCGGCGAGGGATCGAGCAAGCGCGCCATCCCACGTCGCTGCGACAGGTGAATGAAAGGTCAGCCCGGTTGACAGCATCAACAAAGCCATAGGTATTTTCAGGGCATCGTTTAACGCCGAAGAAAGTGCCTAACACGCGTTAGGCGCAGGAAGAATAATCCGAGCCAGCCAACCTCTGAAGACGAAAGGACAAGAATAATGCGTTGCCACATTTACCCCATAAATCAAATCCTAATTACGGCCACTTTGCTGTTGTGCTGCTCTGCCGGCTATGCGAGCGCACCGACGGTCCAAGTTGGCGGAGACTTTCGCCAGATGAGCGTCGCCACCTGCACGCTGAAAGCGGTCGAAGCGATGGCGATCAAACAAGACTTCATCCATGCGGAGATCAACGGCCCTGAAGCCTGGGGATATAACGAAAATAGCTTCGTTATGGTCCATGCGATTCCCATCAATGATGGCGTTCAGATTTTTGTCGTGGCGTTCAGCACCGACAACGCGGAGGCCGAGCGGCTGCGCAATGAGATACGCGAGCACGTTTTTAACGGTCCTTTCAATCAACGGATTTCGCAGGGCTATACCAGCAGCGATGCTAATCGCAGACAAACTCCTTTAAGGATACATTGGGGTAACTTCAACAAGGGAGTCTCTCAGAAGACTTTCCGGTTGTGCGCGCAGAGCGCAATGTCGCATAACGGGCTTCGCGCCAGCGTTGGGAGCGATCGTGTTGTATACGGCAGGAGCAACACCGTCACCGTGGTCGCGATTGGATTGCGATTGCCTTCAACCGCCCAAGTTCTGGTAATAACAGCCTCAATGGATTCAGACGAAGCCGAACGGCTAAGGAACGAAGTACGATCACAAATCGTAAGTTGCACTCCCTTCGATGACTCACAATAAAAGTTGGAGCGACCGCCAAAAGACGATACCGTCGAGGTGAGTTGAGGCCTGGACAGACAGACGCATTATGGTATGACGATAAATCTCACGGACGGAGAGACCAGTTGTCCTTCATCGAAACCGCGCGGAAATTTGTGCAGATTGAATCCCTGCCTATTGCGCGGGAACAATCCGCCAGTTGTTATTGGATTGGGTGGGAATCGTCTTGTGCTTTTCTACCCAATCGATAATCAGTTCGCGCACTTCTTCGCTGGAGCGATACACGACGGGGGCGTCTTTGTACATCGTGTAGTTGCCGCCGCCGTTGACTCGATAGTTATTCGTCACCACGCGCAGCTTCTGTGTCGGCGCCAGCGGCTGGCCTTTGAATTTCAGATTCTGAATCCGCTGTCCTAAGGGCTTGGTGAGATCGATGTCGTAGGTCACGCCTGCGGCCATGTCAAAGTTGTAGCCGGGAACGCGCTGATCGATTAACTCGGCGAGGCTCTTTCCCTGCTCGTATTCGCGAAAGTACTGTGCGGAATGCTCCAGAGCCTCCTTCAACTGCTGACCGGTCAGTTCCAAAGTAACGAGCGTGTTTTCATATTCGTAGAGCCCGGCGATATTGCGCACCGTGACTTTGCCTTTCGGAATGCGCGCCTCGGGATTAAAGCAAGCGGCCATTGAGACGTCGGCGTTTCCGGCTTCGAGCTGCACGCGTTGAATCAAATCGATGATTGCGGTATCGCGAAAGCGACAATCGCGCGCAGTCAGTTCTTCCGCAGATTCGCCGATCGATCGACTGAGCCAATCCTGCGTTTCCTTGTCATAGGGCTCGCCGAGTTTCGCGATTTCGGGATCGAGCGCCGTCTTTTCGGTGACTGGAATTGTGCGCGCGGATCTGGCGATCACGCGCCATCGTCCGCCAACTTGTTCAAAATAAACATCGACCCGAGCAACATGACTGGCCCAGCGATTTGCCTGCGTCAGCAATACGCCGTTGACCACGAGCGAAGACACTTCGCGATGCGTATGGCCCATCAGGATTATGTCCACGCCCGGCACGCGGCGCGCAATCGCCATCGCCGCGTTTTCGTTCGGCACTTGCGAAGGATTGATCTGGCCCGTGCGCAAATCCTCTTCCACCCCCATGTGCATCGCGATGACGACGAGATCGACTTTCTCAGTATGGCGCAACACGGCGACCCACTTCCTGGCTTCGCCGACGGTCTCGTGAAATTCAAGGCCCGCGTAATTGGGCACGTTTTCCCAGTTGGGAATCCCCGGCGTCGTCAGTCCCAGGACGCCGATGCGAACCCGGCCGACTTCTTTGACGATATACGGCTTATAGTGAGTGCGGGCGGCGCCTTTGTCATAAGTATTCGCCGAAAGCCATGGAAACCGTGCTTCGCTGCGCGCTTTCTCCAGAACTGTCAAGCCGAAGTTGTATTCATGATTGCCCACCGCCATCGCGTCGTAATGCAGAGCGTTCATCGACAGCATCATCGGATCGGGCGGTGTGTTGTTGCGCTTGTTATGAAAGTATTCGAGCGGCGTTCCCTGAATCGTGTCGCCCGAATCGAGCAATAACAGATCGGGGTCATTCTTGCGCGCCTCTTTGACCAGCGTGGCAACTTTCGCGATCCCGACGTTGTCGTATTTGTTCGTGTAGTAATCAATCGGAAAGATGCGGCCGTGCATGTCAGTCGTGCTGATAATGACAAGATGCGCCCGCGCGGGCGCGTTCGCCCGAGCCGCGATCGAGAGCAGAATAGCTAAGGTTATTGTAAGAGCTGGCGCGGCAATTCTAAATAGAGTTATCCAACCGCGTTCAGTTTTTTGTGGAGTCAACAGTTCAGCCATTTTGATTTACAACGTAGGAAAGTTTACCACACGGGAGGTAACAATTCCTTCAACGTTTTTGCGTTTTCGCTTTCTTCTTGATTATGATGTCGATTCAAGATCGGCCAGCAAATTTTTCCCGCGGTTCGACCATCATGAGTCAAGCACAAATTGAAATTGAACAATCATTCGCGCGTCCGCTAACGACCCTATCGGAAGACGAACAGATGTTTCGCGACAGTGTGCGCGAGTTTGCCGAAGGCGAGATTCGCAAACGCGTCGAAGAGATGGAAGAGCAGGGGCGTCTCGATCCGACGTTGATAAAACAATGCTTCGAGGTGGGCTTGATGGGAATTGAAACGCCGGAAGAATTCGGCGGCGCCGGCGGCTCGTTCTTTCAGGCGATTCTGGCCGTGGAAGAACTCTCCCGCGTCGATGCTTCGGTTGGTGTCCTTATCGATGTGCAGAACACTCTGGTCAATAACGCGCTTTCGCGTTGGGCAGATCCTGGGCAGAAAAAGAGATATCTTCCGCAACTCGCGGCTGAGAAAGTGGGCGCCTATGCACTGAGCGAAGCCGGTTCGGGTTCAGATGCATTCGCGATGCAAACGCGGGCGGTCGATCGCGGCGACCATTTCATCTTGAACGGGCGCAAGCTCTGGATCACAAACGGCAAGGAAGCGGACATCTTCGTGCTCTTCGCGAATGCGAATCCTGAAGCAGGTTATCGCGGCATCACGGCCTTCATAGTTGAGAAAGGCTTCGAAGGTTTCTCGATAGGCAAGAAAGAAGACAAGCTGGGCATTCGCGCGTCGTCGACAACTGAGTTGATTCTGGAAGATTGTGTGGTTCCTAAAGAAAACGTGCTCGGTGAAATCGGCAAAGGCTACAAAGTTTCGATTGAAACTCTGAACGAAGGCCGCATCGGCATTGGCGCCCAGATGATTGGAATCGCAGGCGCCGCGCTCGAAGCCTCGCTAGCGTACACAACCGAGCGGCAACAATTCGGAAAAAGCATCAACGCGTTTCAGGGCGTGCAATTTCAACTCGCCGAGATGGCGACTGAATTGGAAGCCGCACGCCTGATGGTTTATAACGCCGCGCGCATGAAAGACGCTCGCCAGAACTTCGTGAAAGAAGCTGCCATGGCCAAGCTCTTTTCGTCGCGCGCCGCCGAACGCATCACTTCGAAAGCGATTGAGTTGTATGGCGGCTACGGCTATGTCAAAGATTATCCGGTGGAAAAGTACTGGCGCGATTCAAAGATCGGCGCGATCTACGAAGGCACTTCAAATATGCAGTTGCAGACAATTGCGAAGTTGTTAATTGGGAAGTGAATGGCGGGGATCTATTCAAACGAATGTTGACCATTCAAGTTACTTTTAGCGACGGTGATTGTGCCCGCGCTACGCGGTTCATAC
>WNGH01002956.1_pt1 | contig 23206 bp, 24 predicted proteins | sample 5400631 | NCBI WGS metagenome assembly WNGH01 (sample SAMN13153373, study PRJNA577476) | soil metagenome | isolation source: 115 cm soil or saprolite under Garry oak tree replicate 1 | place: USA:California | collected 2016-06-15
TGGCTTTGTGGCCAACGTGGTGGTCCTTTGAGCCGCAGCGAATGACACCAACCGGTGATCCGGGTCGATGACCACGGAGGCGCCCGTGGATCAGGCCAGTTCTGGGCCGCCTCAGAAGGTTCCGTTCAGTTAGTTCCTGCGCTACTTCCTCTCGCTGGGTGCCTTTGGGTTTGGCGGCCCAATCGCGACGGTCGGCTACATGCAGCGGGACCTGGTGGAACGCCGGCGGTGGCTCGACCGAGAGGACTTCGTCAATGGGGTTGCCCTGGGGCAGACCATGCCCGGCCCGCTGGCGGCGCAGGTGGCGATGTGGGTGGGCTTCCTGCGGCGCGGCGCGCTCGGCGCGCTGGCGGTCGCTCTCGCCTTTGTGCTGCCTTCGTTTTTGATCGTGGTCGCCCTCGGCTTCTTCTACGTCCGCTTTCAGGGGCTGTCCTGGATGCAGGCGGTCTTCTATGGCATCGCCCCGGCGATCATGGCGATCATCGCCATCGCGGCGGTCAAGCTCGCGCGGTTGACGAACAAGACCGATTGGCGGCTGTGGGCGATCTCGGCGATCATCCTCATCATTACGGCGGCCACCGGGGCCGAGATCGCGCTTCTGTTCATCGCCGCCGGCCTGGTGATGATCCTCTGGGATGCGCCGCCGGCCTTCCTCCGCCGGCCGAAGGTCGCCCTCTTCGGCGTGCCGCTGGTCGCGCCAGCGCTGGCCGGGGCGGTGGCGTCGCCCAGCACGTTGCGCGATCTCTTCCTGTTTTTCCTCAAGGCCGGCGCCTTCATCTTCGGCAGCGGCCTGGCGATCGTGCCGTTCCTCCGCGAGGGAGTGGTCAACCAGTATCACTGGCTGAGCCCGAACCAGTTCCTCGACGCCGTCGCCGTCGGGCTGATCACGCCCGGACCGGTGGTGATCACGGCCGCCTTCATCGGCTACCTGGTGGCTGGGTTGCTAGGCGCTGTGATCGCCAGCGTGGCCATCTTCACGCCGATCTACGCCGGCGTGGTGATTCCCGGCCGCTGGTTCATCCGCCACCGGCACAACGCGCAGATCCAGGCTTTCGTCAAGGGCGCTACCGCCGCGGCGGCCGGCGCCATCGGTGGGGCGACGATCGTACTCACGCAACAGGCGGTGCGCGATGTTGCCACGGCCGCGATTGGGCTGGTAAGCCTCGGACTCCTACTGCGCTTCAAGATCCCGGAGCCGCTCCTGGTGCTGCTGGCAGCGATCGCGGGTGTTGCGATCCATCGCTGAGAAGGCATGACTCGGGCTTGCGGATCCTGTATCGGGAAGATCAATTTCGCCTGCTTGACAAGGTTGTCGTTGGTGGCGGCCGTTCTGCTCGGGATGACGGCGTGCAACCTTCCGCCTTCTGGCAATCCGCCGGTGACGGTGCCCGGCTATCGGCTGGTCGGCGACATCCAACTGCCCGGTGACGGCTCGAGATTCGACTACGAGTCTCTCGACGTCGCATCGCACCGTCTGTACATCGCTCACCTTGGAGCGAGCGAGGTGGTTGTCTTTGACACCGCCAGCGAGAAGGTGCTGCACGTGGTGCCAAACATCGCCGGCGTCCACGGCGTCATCGTCGTGCCCGAACTCGATCGTGTTTATGCAACTGCCACCGACAAGGATCAGGTTGTCGTGCTTGGTGAGACATCCCTTCAGGTCGTCGCCACCGTGCCCACGGGACGCTATCCGGACGGTCTCGCCTATCCAGGGACCAGCGGCAAGATCTACGTCGCGAATGAGCAGGGGTCGAGCGAGACGGTGATCGACGTGCGAACGAATCAGCGGGTCGCGACCCTCGACCTGGGGGGAGAGGTAGGGAATACCCAATACGATCCAGGCTCCAACCGCGTCTATGCCGCCGTTCAAACGAGAAATGAGATGGTGGCTATTGACCCGCTCAGCGATCGAGTCATCGGCCGCTATCCCGTATCGGGCTGCGATTTCCCCCACGGGGTTGCGATGGACATCCCAGCGCGGCACCGCGCCTTTGTGGCCTGTGCCGGCAATGCCAAACTGGCGGTCTTCGACTTGCGATCGGATCGGGTGATCCAGCTGATGGACGTGGGCAGCGACCCGGATGTGCTGGCCCTCGACACCGGCTTACACCGTCTTTATGTCGCGGCTGAGAGTGGCGTCTTGACCGTGTTCGATGTCGCTGCTGGCGTCGTGCGGTCGGTCGCCCGGGATAGCGCTGGCGCCAATGCCCATTCGGTCGCGGTCGACCCGACCACGCACGTCGTCTACCTTCCGCTTACCGACGTGGGAGGCCATCCGGCTTTGAGAGAGCTCGCTCCAACGTGACGGGACGGAGTCCCCAGGTCCGGTTGGAGGTCCCAAACGGTGACGTTCCATGAGTAAACCGCGTCGTCGGAAGCCGGGCCAAACGCAGACGCCGTCTCGGCGGCCTCCGCGCCATGGGAGGCGCTGGCTCTATGCGGCCGGCGGTGCCGTGGTGGTGGCTGTCGGGCTCGTGCTCGCGGTAGCGTTGGGCGTTGGCGGGAAGGGTGCCACCACTGCCCGAGCGCCGGGAGCGCCGATCGACGGCACCCAGTGTCAGGCCGAAATGGTCCAGATCCACTTCCACGCTCACCTCGCCCTGATTCAAAGCGGGACCGCCATTCCACTACCTGGGGGCATTGGCATCCTCCAAGACCAAGGGTGTCTCTACTGGCTTCATACCCATGCGGCCGATGGGATCATCCACATCGAGTCGCCAGGGGCGGCAACCTTCACTCTGGGGCAATTCTTTGACATCTGGGGTCAGCCGCTCAGCTCCAGTCGAGCGGGCGCGCTGCGCGCCGAACCCGGAGCCCGGCTGCGAGTTTTTGTCGACGGCATCTCCTACGCCGGCGACCCGCGCGCCATCGCGCTCACCGCTCACGAACTCATCACGATCGAATCAGGCGGCGAGGTGCCGCCACCCGCGTTCACGTTTCCCGACGGTTATTAGGAAGGAGGTACAAGATGAAGTGGGTCACGCGGAAGAATGCCAACGTCGACCGGATTGCCTGCCCCTGGCTGATCAAGCGCTTTGTCGACAAGGACGCGGAGTTCCTCTACGTGCCGGCGGACGAGGTCTCGGCGGTCGCGCAACACGAAGGGGCGATTCCCTATGACGTCAAGGGCGTCGAGTTGGGGCACGTCGATGGCCGCAGTAGCTTCGAGTCGATCATGGTCAAGTACAAGCTCAACGATCCGGCCCTGCAGCGGCTCGCCAAGATCGTCCACGGCGCCGACGTCTCCGCCGACCTTAATATCACGCCCGAGTCGGCCGGGCTACTGGCAATCGCGCACGGGTTCGCGCTAGCCCACGGCGACAAGGACCACAAGAAGATCCAGCTGGAGACACCGATGTACGACGCGCTCTATTTCTGGTGCCAGGACCAGGTGAAGTCGGGCTAACGTCGTGACGCTGACCCTGCGCGGCTTCATCGATCTGCCGCCGCACGCGCGTGGTGGCTTCGACCACGGCGACGTCGAGCTCTCGAGCGGCCGGGTGTTCGTCGCCCACACGGCGAACGGAACCGTCGAGGTCATCGACGGCCCGGCGGGCCGGCATCTCTCGACGATCGACGGGTGCCCGGAAGCCAGCGGGGTCCTCTGCGCGCAGGACGACGGACTGGTGTTTGCCGCCGCCCGGGGCGCCGGGAAGGTGCTAGTGATCGAGGCGAGCTCGACAACCGTGGTCAGGGAGGTGTTGGTCGGGCCGCGTCCCAACGGGCTCGCCTGGGATCCCGACCGGCGGCGGTTGCTGGTCGCCGACGTCGAGGACATGAACGGGCGGCTCATCGATCCGCTGAGCGGGAGCCTGCTTCAACTGATCACCCTGACGGGCCGTCCCCGCTGGGCCGTCTACGATACGGCGCGCGACCGGTTTCTGGTCAACATTCGCGAACCGGCCGTCGTCCTCGTGCTCGCCGGCCAGGACGGTGCGCGAATAGCGGCCTGGCCGGTGTCGTCGGACGGCCCTCACGGACTCGACGTTGATGTGGGGGAAGGGAAGGCGTTCGTCGCCTGTGACGGCGCGATGGTCGTGGCGCTCGACCTTACGACGGGAGCGGAACTCGCGCATGCCCCCATCGCCGGCGAGCCCGATGTGGTGTGGGTAAACGCCGACCGTCATCATCTTTACGTCGCGATCGGCAAACCGGGCGTGATCGACGTGCTCGAGACGCGTTCGCTCACGCCCGTCGAGATGGTGACGACCGAGGAAGGCGCGCATACGACGGCCTTCGATCGCCGGCGTGGCCGACTCTATGCCTTCTTGCCGCAGACCTCTCGGGCAGCGGTTTACGAGGAAGTCTAGAACGCGCTCTCCGTAGGCTCGCCTTCGGTGCCCTTCCATGGGGTTGTGGATCGGCAGGCCACTGATGCGCTGTTCGGTTGCCGCAACCCTGGTCGTCTGTCGACCATAATGGCTTCGCGATGTTTAGCATCGAGTCTCTCGTTGCGAACCAGGGCCGAGATGAACCGCTCCGGCACACGTGGTTACGCTCGAGGGCTGGCTCGCACCTCTGCATCGTTATTCCTGACATCGGACTTGCGCCGCGTGGCGTTGTGCTTTCCTTCGTGGTGTGGGCCTTTCTCCGCGAAGGCGCTGACGTTGTTTGGCTCGAGCTCCCCTATCAGAGGAGTCCCCAGTTCGAGGGACTACCGATTCACCAGCAGCATGGCTGGATGCTGGCAGATCTGTCGGCGGCGGTTATGGCCGCGCGAGCACAGAGACGGTATCGGCGCCTTAGTCTGGTCGCCAAGTCCCGGGGAACGGTGGCCCTGGCTCTTCTGTTGGGTAACCTCGGACTTGATTGTTGCAGCGAAGCGATTTGGATATCGCCTTACCTCGACTTCCGCGAGGTTACGGAGACGATTCGGGATCTCGGCGGGCGTTCCCTTGTTGTCACCGGATCATCGGACACTCATTTCGACCCGGTGGCTATTGATCGAATGCAGCAACGACAGGTGAGGCTCGAGGTGATATCCAAGGCGGATCAGGACTTAGTGATTTCCGGTGAGGAGGCGAGTTCACTCTCCGGCGTCGCTCGCCTCGAGCATGAACTTGGGGCTTTCCTCAGAAGGCCATGACTGATCGGACACGCAGGAGGTTCTCGTGAAAGGGGTGCTGCAGCCGGGACGAGCCCGTCTGGGTTTCGTCGGTCTTGGCCTGATGGGCCTCCCCATGGCGCGCCGGCTGCTCAAGGGCGGTTATCAGTTGACCGTCTTCACCAGGACCCCGAAGAAGGCCGAGCCCCTGGTGTTGGAAGGCGCCCGTGCGGCGCGCGATCCTGCCGACGTCGCCCGCCAGTCCGACGCCGTGATCACCATGCTTCCGGATTCTCCGGAGGTGATCGAGGTGGTGACGGGCGAGGTGGGACTGTTGGCGGGCGCCGCCCCGGGCATGCTCTGGATCGATATGAGCACGATCTCGCCGGCCGTCACCCGTGACCTCGCTGACCGCTGTGCCCGGAAGGGGATCGATTGTCTTGATGCCCCGGTTAGCGGCGGGCCTCCTGGTGCCGCTGAAGGGTCGCTGGCGATCATGGTGGGCGGCTCCCAGAAGATCTTCGACCGCTGCCTGCCGGTGCTGCAGTGCCTTGGTCAGAACATCGTGCGGACGGGGGACACCGGCGCTGGTCAGGTGACCAAGGCATGCAACCAGATCGTCATCGCCGCCACCCTATCCGGCATCGCCGAAGCCCTTGCCGTCGGCGGCAAGGCCGGGGTCGACACGGCGCTGATCCGTCAAGCGCTGTTGGGAGGCTACGCCGCGAGCCGGCTGCTTGAAGTGCACGGCCAACGGATGATTAAGCACGAATTCGCGCCTGGCTTCTTCGTTCGCCTCCACCGTAAAGACCTTCATATTGTCCTCGACATGGCTCGCGAGCTTTCGCTCCCGGTACCAATCACGGCCTTCGCGGAACAGTTCTTCAATGCGCTGGTTGCCGACGGCGATGGGGAACTCGATAATTCGGCAATAGTGAAGGTTTATGAGCGGCTGGGCCAGGTTAGCGTCGAATCACCTTCCAGCCGACCGTAAATGCTGGCGGTCGCGCCTTTGGCCGCGCTGCGGACCGACGCGCCGAGCCTGCATCGCATCGTCGAAGGCCGCCGGCGGATAGTCGGCAAGGTAGGGCAGGGGCGTTGGCCCGAGCTCCGAGGCGTTGTTCACCAGGATGTCGACCCGCTCGTACCGATCCAGCGTCAGCGCCACGAGCCGATCGAGATCGCGCGTCGACCGCAGGTCGACCGGAACCGCTGCGTGGGAAGACCTCACCCCTCTTGCCCGCAATGAATCGATCTGCTGGGTGCTCTGGCCAAAGAAAGCAGAAACGAGGAGCCAGCACATCCAGCGATTGCAATCCGAGCTGTTGGAGGGGAAGCGGCGGCGGTGTTGTTGGCTTGGCTGCATCCACCGCAAGGACAAGGAACTGAGCCCTTCGGTCCGCTGGGTGCTGAGCATCCGCAGCAAAGCGTCGAAATGAGCGACGCATCCGCATCCCAACAGATAGATGACATAGTCCGCAGGACGGCTGGCTGGAGGGGATCGTCTGCATCGGCGAGGCCCTCAAGAACGCGGTGAGGCTGACGTTTCCAAAGGGTGCCCAGCTGAGGGATCCGAAGGGGCTGTTCAACACGCGTCTGGACAGCAAGACGGTACGTGCCATCGATTTCCATGAGGGCGATGCCATCAACGCGTCCGCGTTGAAGGCACTCATCCTCGAAGGTGCCCGCCTAAATCGAAGCTAACATCGGTAACGGATGTCCGGGCTTTGAAGCTGTCCTGGCCAGTCCGAACCCGAGCGGAGCTTCAGCTTCCCACCTAACGCGGCAATGCTTTTCGGCAATCTGCAAAACAAGCCCCGCGGCTGACTGCTACTTCGGGGTGCGTCTGGTCGGCTATTTGGCTGCGAGGGTTACTGGCCTATGCGTCCGTCGATCCGCTCGCGCAAAAGGTCGATGTGACCCATGTGGCGGGCGTACTCCTCGATCATTCCGACCAGCACCTCGCGCAGCGACATCAGCCCTCCACCGCTGCCATGCTGATTCAACGGATCGTTGCCGGTGATGTCGAGACTGGGCGCCTCGGCTACGAACCGCGTAGCGAAGTCCACCTCTGCACGCCATGCATCCCACGCTTCCGCAACCATCCGGGGGTCGGCAACAGCACCATCAAAATCGCCGTCGCGGTCGGTGTCGGAGCAGAAGAGCCGGGGCCCGTCCTGTCCCGCCATCATCACCCGGAACGTCGCACGCTCCCCATCGGCCAGGTGTCGGACGATTCCCAGTAGCGACATCGTCGACGGCTCCACGGAACGGCGCGCCATAGCCGCGGCATCAAGACCTGAGCACTTCATCTCCAATGTGAGGCGTTGACAGCGCAGGGCTTCGACAAGCGTGGTGCGCTCATCGCCTAAGCTTGGTCCGTTCTCACGCGGGTCGTCGTGAGACGGCTTGCCGTCCGCAGTGAACATGTCGGCTCGTCGGGTCGTGGCCATGGCCACAGATTATCGGCGATGCGCATGGCGGCCGACAAGCGATTAACGACACTCGCGGACCCGGATGGCCTGTGTTTAAGCCACGGCGGGCCCTATACCGGGCGGCAGGCGTGGCTTTTCACCGCGTACTGTCCGGGCAGGGCCAACGGTACCGCGTCAACTTTGCAGTAACGGACGGAGTCAAATGTATTTAGCTAGGGGCAGTGGTATTTGCGCCCCCGAACCCGCTCGGGGTCGTTGAACCCTCGTTTTTCTATTCGATTTGACAGGTGGTGGCTAGTTGACTAATCGGGTCAACATGTACACGTTTTCTTCGAGCTGGAATGGCTGCCCCGTCGGCGGTTCGCCTGGGCTTTGACCGGCACAGACAAATATCTAATAGGTATCGCGAGTCGGAAATGCTGCGTCGTGGATCAGCTAATCTGCGCCGCCAAGATCTCGTAATTTGGCAAACGTACTCTGCCTCGGAATCGGTGGGCTCAGCTACTCTACTTCGAGCGGGACTCATCAACCAGGGTTGTCGCGGAGGGGACGGCCTCCAAGCGTTCGATTGGGATGGGCTTGCCGGAGACTTCGCTCAGCCCGTAGGTTCCTTGTTCGATACGGTCGAGCGCTCTGTTGACCTGCGCCAGTTCAATCTGATCCCGGGCATTTTCGTCGATCTCTGCTTCTCGCTCGTAAAGGAGGTTTGATTCATCGCCTGAATCGCCCACTCCGGACTCGTCCTGCACCGTTTCCTGGATACCATGTTTGTTGGTTGCGATACGCGACTCGATCGCATCCCGCTCCCTCTTGAGTCGCTCCTGAAAGCGGCGAACGTCTTGTGATTTCAACATCTCACGTCCTCCTACAATGCAGCCCAATGTTAGCGCGGCAACGGCACTGCTCCAACGTTAGTTCGAATCGTTGAATACCGGCTCCCCAGGCTCAGAACAAGGCCGGTGTTCGGGCGGGCGCAGCGCCAAAAGTCCAGGAGGAGGTTGACCAAAGTGCGGATAAGCGTGCGCTCCCAACCGGCCGCAACACCACGGCCGCGCACCGCTGAGCTGGCTTGGGTACGCGGAAGGCACGCCGAGCTGCATCAGCGCCCCGTGTTGACCTATGTGGCTACGCTCATCCGTCTGGCCGGCGGGTGAACCGGCGATCGGGTACGAACCACATCAGCGCTACCGCGACGAAAATGCCGTATGAGATCCAGGGGCTCACGAAGGCGAGGCCGACGGCCGCGGCGTAGAGCACGAGCGACAGGTATCCCTTGATGTCGGACCCGATGGCCCTGGCCAGCCGCGACTCACGGCCGTTCGCCTGAATGAGCGCTCGAACGAGGATCGTGTACGCAACACCTGCAGCGAGCGCTACGGCTCCATAACTCGCCGCTGGAAGCGCGTGGCGATACTCGTCTCGAACCCACTCCGTGAGCACCGGAATGAGTGATAACCAGAACAAGAGGAACAGGTTTGCCCACATCGCCGCCCCACTGATCCGATCGGCAGCGCGGAGCAGGTGATGGTGATTGTTCCAGTAGATGCCCACGAAGACGAAGCTCAGCATGTACACAAGCACGCCCGGCAGCTGGTCGCGCATCGCGTCCAGGCCGGCGCCCTGTGGAGGGCGCAACTCGAACGCCATGATCGTGACGATCACCGCCATAACCGAGTCGCTGAACGCCTCGACCCGGGTCGTGCCCACCTCGGGCGATAGAGCCGAACGCCCCTCAACCTCTGTCATGGGGCTGATCATATGAGGTAGCGGCGTCCAGTCCGGGGCGCTCGCCATCCGAGAATGGCGACTGTCGCCGTTCTACCGCCGCCGGGTAATCAGCCCTCTTGTGATTCGAGGGCGCCGCGTTGATCCAGATAGACGAGCAAGCCGAGGCTCGGAAGGACGAGCACCACGACAAGCAGCGTCACGATCGACAAGAGAACCTGGGCTCCAGGGGGCGCGGCCGATTGGGCGATCGTTAGCTGGCCGGGTAACAAGTACGGCGATTGCCCAAAACCCCAGGCGAAGACAAGGGAGCCCACGACCACGACGCTCAGCACGCGATACCAATGGAAGATCCCGCGCCAGAGCAGGACCCCGACAACCGGGGTCGCAATCACGGCGGCCACCGCGAACGGTGTACCCAGCCCAATCAACATCGCGCTGAGCAACCGCGAATTCTCGAGTCCGAGGGCAGCGAGCGCAATCGTTCCCGTGATGATCAGCACCGCGGTGGCAATCACGGCCCGCAGCCGGAAGTAGTCCGTCATATCCGGCATGCCAAACCGACGCGCGTCACCGACCAGGAACGACGCGCCGATGAAGGCGGTTGCGGCCAGCGAAACGAGACCAAATGCTATCGATGTCGGATTGAAGCAGGCCTGCCAGACCGGAGTGTTGGGCCCATTAACGGCCACCCGGCCAGAGGCGATCGCGCCCAGGGCGGCGGCAAAGAAGAAGGGGGCAAGGACTGACGAGATGCCGAACACGACGCCCGTCCTGCGTCGTCCGCTCGGCCCCGTCCAGACATGGCGGAAGGCGAAGAAAGCTCCCCGTAGGATGAGGGCGAGCAGGGCGAAGGCAAAAAGCGGATAGAGGCTGGCGAATACCGACTGAAACAGCAGGGGGAACCCGGTCCAGCAGACCACGATTGCCAGGACCAGCCAGACGTTGTTGGCCTCCCACACCGGCGCCATGGCCTGTTCGATTAGCGCGCGGGCCCTATCGGCCCGCGCGCCACGACCGGCGAGAAGATCCCAGATACCGGCGCCATAGTCGACTCCGCCGGCCACGCTGTAGGCGGTGATGGTGAGCAGAAGAACGAACGCCGTGGAACTAGCGAGGACCGCCGTCACGGCGACGACCTCACAGAACCGTCGGCCGCGAGTTCGGGCCTCGGGCCGTATGGAGCACCCGCCTCGGGAGCCCGCACCAGTTGACGCTCGTCCTCGTGGCGCCAGCGCGTGACCAGCCCCAGCAGCACGGTGACGAAGATGATGGCGATCACTGCATACACGACGAGCAACACAGCCAACATGGCCCACACGAACGACCCTGGGGCAGTGGTCACCGCGTCGTCGACTCGCATCAGGTTGTAGACGATCCACGGTTGTCGCCCGACTTCTGTCGTGGTCCATCCACTCTCGATAGCGACATATGACCCGATACCGGCGAGGGATGCCGTTCGATAAAACCAGCGCGATTGGGGGAGGCGTCGACGTCCGAGCAGCACGACGAAGTACCAGACCATAAGGACCACACCTGCACTGCCGAGTCCGACCATCAGATCGAACGCAAGGTGAGTGATGTTGGCCTCGGCGATCGACGGCCGCGCATCGGCGGCCGCTGCGGTCAGCCCCGGTGCGACGCTGTCCGGATTCAGGCCGATCAGAATGGAATCGAAGGACGGGATCGCGATGCCGAAATTGACCTGGCCAGCGCCATTGATCAGGCCGCCGATGTACTCCGGGTTGTGGGATCGAGTTTTCCAGGTGATCTCCATGGCCGCGAACTTGGCGGGCTGGTCGACGACAAGAGCGCGCGCTGAAAGATCGCCCACCACCAGCTGGAGGGGCGTCAGCAGCGCCGCGACTGTAAAAGGAACCGCAAAGGCGAGCCGCTGATACCGGTCGCGCCGTCCGCGAAGCCAGGACACGGCATAGATGGAGGCCACCACGAACCCGGCCGCGATGTAGGCCGCGATCAGAAAGTGCCAGAACTCATAGCCCAGGGAGCGCGTGAACAACACGCCAAGCACGTCGACGTTAAGCAACTGCCCCGTCGAACTCAAGGTGATGCCGCCGGGCGTCTGCATGAAGGAATTCGACGCGAGCACGCTGAACGTCCCCAGCACACCTGCTGGTGGGAGTGACAGCCCGAGCAGGAAATGCGTTCTTGGTCGGAGGCGCGTCCATCCGTACAGGTAGATGCCGATAAAGATCGCCTCGAGAAAAAAAGCCAGCCCTTCGATAGCAAAGCCCAAGCCGAGCGCGGCGCCGTAGCGGCCCATCAACCTGGGCCAGAGGATCCCGAACTCGAAGGACAGGATCGTACCGGTAACGGCACCGACCGCGAACTGGACGGCCATCACAACGGACCACCGGCGGGCGATCCGCAGGGCGACCGGGTCGTTCTTGAAGATGCCGATGCCATTCATCAGCAGGGCATACGTGGGGAGCGCGACGCCGAGGGGCACCATGATGACGTGGTAGGCAAGCGTGAACGCCATCTGAATCCGACTTGGAAGGAGGGCATCGGCGGCGAGGTAGGTGTGGAATCGCATCATCAGCAGGATGGGGAACAGCCGCCGTTAAGTATCTCCTATGCGTCTTGAAAGATTCAGCTCAGGGTCGCTGAACCGTGTCATCGAACCTTGTCCAAGTACGACCGCCGTCAGTCCGAATAAGGCAATGTCCCCTGGGTCCACGAAGCCGAAGAGGCGACCAATTCGCTCCGGACATCGCGCCCAGCCGTCTCGTATCGCTGCTGAAAGCCGCGAACTCTGGGAACGGCCATAGTCATCGTCCGACGGTATGGCGTGGCGCTTCGTAAAGCTCGTCCGGAAAGACGCTGACCCAACCGGAATCTTGACGCCCTGGACGTTGAAGAATCCGAACTTGTTTTCCCGGTAGAGCTGAGCCGAAGAAATCCCGGTGTGCGTCAACCAGTAGAACGTGACGTTGTCGAGGACATCGTCACGTCCCATCGAGGTTGTCAAACATCGAATATGCCGGCCGCAATAGCTTCAACCCCAGCGCTTGCTGGAGGTTGAAGGATATACACGCCAAGGTCAAATGCGCTAACGCATTGAGCGGAATGCCGTTCCGCGCTCGCTCGCTAATAGATAATTTGTCCGAGGCAGGGAAGAAGCATCCCTCTATAGCGCATTTGACGCCACTGTTCTCTTCACACGTAGCCGGTCCTGAATATGGTCTCGGATCGCCACGATCCAATTCTCCACGGTTTCCGTCGGGCAGGGGCATGCTCTCGTTGCGAGAGCCAGTGCCGATCTCACACACTCAACGCTGCCCTGCCAGTCTCCTTACTATTGCTCTAAAAGGTACATCGAGCCACAAAGTGAGGAGCGCCATGAGCACGATGAAGGCAGTTCGAGCACACAAGCGTGGAGGGCCCGAAGTTCTCCGCTACGAGGACGCCCCCGTGCCAGAGGTGGGGGCAAATGAGGTGCTCGTCGAGGTGAATGCAGCGGCGGTCACCCCGGGTGAGCTTGCGTGGGACGAGACCTGGCAATCAGCGGACGGGGCCGATCGCATGCCCATCATCCCATCGCACGAATTCTCGGGCGTGATCGCTCAGGTCGGCGGAGACGTGAGGTCCCTGACGCCTGGCACCCAGGTATACGGGCTCATCGACTTCAACCATGATGGCGCAGCGGCCGAGTACGTGTCGTTACCCCAAGAAGGGGTGGTCCCCCGGCCCGTACGTCTCTCCCATGTCGAATCGGCCGCATTGCCGCTGGCGGCCCTGACCGCGTGGCAGGCGCTCGCGGATCGTGCCCGCGTGCAGCCCGGCGAACGAGTGTTCATCCAGGGTGGCGCAGGGGGGGTGGGTTCTCTGGCGGTGCAGTTTGCCAAGGCGCTGGGAGCAGAAGTGACGGCTACCGCGATCGACGACGATGAGCCCCTGGTCAAGACACTGGGTGCCGCCGGGGTCGTGCCCTCGGTGTCGGCTGCACGCTCCCGAGGTGAACCACTCTTCGACGTCCTCTTGAACACGTTCGGTGGACCAGTACCCGTGGAGTCGTACGGACTGGTACGGCCGGGAGGACGGCTCGTGACCTTGGCGCAACCGCTGGACCAATCAATGGCAGAGCGCCACGGAATCCAGGGAACCTTCTTCGTGGTGGCGTCTGATCCTGGCGAGCTGCGGCGCATCACCGACCTTGCCGAGCAGGGTAAGCTCCGCCCGGTCATCGCCCGGACGCTGCCACTCGCCGACGCGTCCATCGCCTATGGGCCGCCCCCCGCCCCTCGGCGACCCGGAAAGACCGTGTTGGTGGTCCGGCCGTGACTGCCCGCGAGGTGAGCGAACCAAGCGCCCGGCCCGATCTCCGGCAGCGGTTCCACAGGGGGTTCCTCCGCCTGAGCAACCCGGTCGTCGCCGGATGATCTCCGCAGGGCTCCCAACCCCAATATTCTCCGGGCGGTGAGGGGTCGGCGGTCGCTTAACCGCCGTCCCTCCTAATAATGCAAGCCCAACAGGAGATCGCATGGTCTCCGTCGCGGTGATGAAGGACCCGGACAGGGGCTATGCAAAAGGCAGCCGCGCCTACGTATATAAGGATGTTTCCAGCGTCACGTTGTGCACGCTCGGCAACTGGTGTCTCGTTGCCGCGTTGCACTCGCTGGCGGAGAGCAGCACCTAACGTCTGGGATCGATCACGACGACTCCCGGACTTCCTGCCACCGCTTCGGCTAACGCCGCCGATGCCTGACCAAGTCCGAACATGGCGGCGATTGGCAGGGTAAGGCCACGATTCGCAAAATCCGCAGCCAGTCGCTCGAGCGCAGCCCCGTCTGGCTTGACGTAGACATTGCTGATTCGAATACCGCGCTCACTTGGCGGCGGGTCACCTGTTATCGTCGCCAGCCGTCCGTTGTCGGCCACTAGAGGTAGGACACTGGCCGTTGCGCCTCTGACGGCATTAACCACGGCAGGGAAGCTACCGCCCGCCAGTCGTCTGGCTGATTGCGGCCAAGTCGAGGCGCGGTCGAGGACAGTCGTTGCGCCGAAATGCTTAAGCCTTTCTTCACTCCGGGCGCTGGCAATCGCTATGACGTTAGCACCCATCGCCGCCGCCACGGCCGTCAACAAGCTACCGGTTACACCTCCGCCGCCATTTATGAGAACCGATTCGCCAGCCTGTACATCAAGCGTCGCACCAAGAACCTGATGAGCTGTGAGGGCGGGCACACAGAAGGCACCGGCAACCCCCATCTCCATTGTTAGCGGCTTGCGGGCAACGTGCCCTTCGGGAGCAACGAAACTCTCGGCCCAAGCGCCCTGGTTGCGCAGCGGTGCGGAATGGGTCAGGACCTCATCGCCGGGTTTGAATCGGGATCCTGCAGCGCCGACCTGGCGTATGGTGCCGGCCGCCTCCACGCCGAGAGCCATAGGAGGCGTGAGTCCGACATCCCAGCCACCGGTGCGAATGAGGTCATCCCAGTTGGCGACGCCGGCTGCGTGAACCTCCATCAGTACCTCGTCCGACTTCAAGCTCGCCAGCTCCGGCAGGTCAACAAGCTGGACCCGGCCTCCAATCTCAAGGATCCCCGCCCCTTTCACCCAGAGCCCTCCTCCTCTGACATTAGCAATCGCTAAGTCCGCGAGGCGTGGCGGAATTCATGGAGCGCGTCCCGTTCGAGGAGTCTCCGGAAACTCCAGGAATTTGCCATTTTCGCCGCTCCGAGGTTTGACAACAATTTTGACAACAACGCCGGAGGACGTCTGTGACTCCGGCGACTCGCAGAGGACGATTCGGCGAATACAATTACCGGTGCCCCTGCATAGCTCAGTTGGTAGAGCAGCCTGACCGCCGATACTTGGCAGGCCGGGCCACCAACACTGCCATGGGGGCGTTCAGGATTCGCATCCTGCTCTCCTCGGACTCGTCAGGCCGGCGCGGCGTGGACGGCGGATTGAGCAAGCCAATCCTCGAAGCGAATGTCGCCCAGCCTTGCGTCGGCACCAGGCACCAGCGTCCGCTCGCCCAGCTCGGTGCCGAAGTAGCGCGCTTGCGGGTCGGCGGCCACCACCCGTGGATCCTGGCGGGCACGGAGACCGAGTCTGATGAATTCGTCAAAGCGGAACTGTTGTGGCCCCGCGATCTCTACGATGCCGTTCACCGGAGCCGACACGGCGACCCGACTTACCGCCTTAGCGACGTCGTCCGCCGCTATGGGTTGGAACAGCACGGGAGCGATTCGCACCGTATTCCCGTCGGTGGCCTCGTCTGCGATGCTCTTGAAGAACTCGAAGAACTGCGTGGCGCGGACGATCGAGTACGGGATCGAGGAGTTTCGGATCAGCGTCTCCTGGGCGACTTTGGCGCGGAAATACCCGCTGTCCGGCGCCCCGTCGATGCCGACGATCGACAACGCGACGTGATGACTTACACCCGCTGCCGCTTCGGCGGCAAGGAGATTGGTGGTCGACGTCTCGAAGAACTTCAGAACCGCCGCGTCTTCGAAGGAGGGAGAGTTCGACACGTCGACGACTACGGCCGCGCCGGCGAGGACTTCGGCTAGGCCCTGGCCCGTGAGCGTGTTGACGCCCGAGTCCGGTGATGCGGGCACCGCCTGATGGCGTCGCTCACGCAGGAGTGTGACGACCTTCGACCCGATGCGCCCGGTTCCGCCGATGATGACGATCTTCATGGTGTGCCTCCCTGCTGCCGTGCCCGCTACGATCCGCCCCTTGCTCTCATCGTAGGCCGCACCTCGATGTTGTCAAGAAAAGAATTGGTTCACCATGCTTGCTCTCTACGCCAGATGCGCTCACCCTGAGTGAACGGCTAGAGAGCCTGCGTCCGTTCGCAGGGTCATGGATATCGCGGAGGAAGTTCTCACGAAGTACCGCCAAGAGGGCCGCGACTACATCGGCGCTTACATGCTTGAGGGTATACCGACCGGGGGCGAAGCAGTTCTGTGGCCATTTGCCGGCCCGGTCACGCGCCAGTTCATGCAACCTTTCCTTGAATAGGCTCCGTGCGCAGGCGATCCGGTAGCCTGAACTGGCGCGGCCCTTGCATCCGGCGCGACAACCTCAGCGCCACCTCCGCCGTTCGCGGCGCCCTTGGCGTTCTCGCACGCGCCGGTGGTGTCCAAGGTTGGGGGCGGAGGCTCCTGACCCCTCGCGGTTGCATTACCGTCGTCGGATGAGGACTCTGCACCCGGCGTACCGCGTCACGGACCTTGGCGCCTCCGTGGTTTTCTACACGGCTCTCGGGTACGGCCAGGTCGGTCGCGTTGACCTCGGCGAGGGGGCCAGCCTAACCATGCTCAAGTTCCCCAGCGATGAGTTCGTTGCGCTCGAACTCGTGCATCGGCCAGGCGACGGCCCGGTGGACATCGGCACCGGCTTCAGCCACCTCGCCGTCCAGATCGACAACCTCAAGGCCACCGTCGAGGCGTTAACGCAAGCGGAACTGAGGCCCGGTCCAATCGAGCTTCCTGGCGGACCGGATGGGGCTCAAACTTCATGGCTCACCGACCCCGACGGCTATCGGATCGAGTTGGTCCAATGGCCACCCGGGCATCCCGATGGCATCACCGCGGCCGACTTCCCTCAGCCAGCAGGCCTATAGACCGCGAGGACGACGCCCGTCGTGGTGGTTCTGCTCTCCGGCTAACCCGCCAGAGAGCCATATCCGAATTCAGATGGAGTTCGAAACTTGTTCGGTCGGAGTCGCCCGCGATTCGAGTTTTTGGACCTCGTTAAGCGAAATCAAGACTTCGTCCAGATAGGTCGATCATCAGGCCTCATCCAGATGGTCGCGTCACTGGACGAAGGCTTGATCGTTTCTTAAGGCTCGGCGCGGCTCGCTTGGCCGCGACCAACGAACCTAATTAGTTGGAGTAAAGGATCGGCGGTTCGAATCCAGTTGGGGCCGTTGACCTCCGTCCATGCGCCCCCACCCCGTCAAGAAGCCGAACCTGGCCCGGAAACCATCGATCGTTTGCGCGACGGGCACGCCGCGGGCCACGCGCCCCGTCCCACAACGGATCACCCCGCCGGGTTTCGGGCTCAGTGTCCGGCCAACGCAGCAACGACCGGGGCGAGCGTGTCGGCAGAGCCGGCGCCGAAGACGAAGTAGGAGTAGCCGATCTCCTCCCGTCGCCGCTGGATTTCCTCGGTTGCTGCCGCCGGGTCAGCGGGGAGTATGGCCAGTGAGTCTATGGCGCGCAGTGCGACCGGGTCGGTGTCGGGCGGGGCCATGAACGGCGCGACCGCGTCGCCGACAACCGGCACATGGAGCGCGAGCTCGACGTCCCGGAGAGCGCGGAAGTTACGAGCGAGCTGGGCGATCTCGACGCCAGGGTCATCCGGCATCGCCACGAAGGTAACCGTGTCCGCCAGCTCGGCAGCAAGTGCTTGACCCTTCGGTCCGCGCACTGCCATCACCACCGGTGTATGCAGGTCGGGGCCGTCGAGCTGTCGTAGCGCCGCGACGGTGTCACGTACCTGGGCGAGCCGCTCGCCTTGTGGGACAACGGGCAGGCCGAGTTCGCGGAGCTGGTCCTCGATCCCTGGCCGTCCGGTGCCGATGCCCATCTCGAAGCGACCCTCGCTGAGCACCGACAGCGAGTGCGCTTCCCACGCCGTGGTCCAAGCAGGGCGTACGGGCGAGGCGTACACCCAGGTGCCGACCCGCATTTCGGCGAGCTCCGCTGCGAGGGCCAGCGTCGGGCCTGGCGCCGGTTGCCATCCGGGGACGTCGGGCATCAGCAGCGTCGAATAGCCGCTGTCTGCGATGCGACGAACTCGATCTCGCCAGGCCCGCAGGTCAGTGGTGAACGGGCAAACGACCCCGAATCGGAACGGCCTGGTCACGTACTTGGACACTTCTCCTCCTTAGATTGCCGAAGCGGCGCGCTCATCGCGGACTCGGCGATGCACAACACATCGCCCAGTCGTCTCTAAAGTATGAGACCGCCGGGCGGCGCGAAATTCATCGCCGACGAGCGCCTGGAGGAAGTCGACGGCGCGTCGGTGGAGTAGCGCGCCTCGCCGCCGGTCGACGAAGAGCTCGGCGTTGGGCACGGTGGCTGCGAGGGTCTGGGCGATCTCGTGATCGTCGTCGCCTTCGGTGATGTGCAGTTGCAGGGCGACACCGGTCGGCCAGCTGGCTGGCCAGGCCCCGGAAAAGCCCATATACGGAAGCTGTTGTAGTGCCCTCTGACGGCCTCGAACCGTCGACCCCCTCTCTACGAAGACCCGTCCCTCGATGGCATTCATCCAAGGATCGGTTGTTTGTCTACGCAAGACGATGAGGGCAAGTTTCCAGACGGCAGCCTTTGCTACCTCGACCATCGTCCAGATGAACGCGCGACTGGACGAATGGTTCATCGACTCTTAACAAGCACGGTTCGGGACCATGAGGACCCGGGTTCAATTGGGCTGGCGCAGTAGTTCCCCGTGGCGAAGGTCGCCGGTTTCAATCCACCCGACGAGGACCGACCTCCACATCGTCCGCTACTCGGCTGACTGGTGGGCGCCCAGCGCCTCTCGGCGCTACTTCGCGAGGAACTCGAGAGCCCTCTCGACGAACTGCTCGTGGAACTGGAAGATTCCGGCGTGGCCGGCGTCTGGGTAGATCACCAACTCGTTGTTCGGCAGACGTCGGGCCATGTCGAGGGTGTTCGGGGTCGGCAACATCCGGTCGTGATCGCCGTTCGCGAGGAGCACGGGCTGGCGGATGAGTGAGAGGTCGTGAGGCTCCTCCTTGCCCCAGCGGTAGCAGGCTCTGAGCTGCGCGAAGTACGACTTGATGGAGATCGGCGTATCGCGGTCGACCGTGCGCTCCTGTAGTCGTGCCAGGAATTCCTTGCCCGCACGTTTGCCGTTCGCGGTCCGGGTGAAGAACAGGAACTGCTTCGGGTCCTGGCGACTCAGCAGGCCGCGGACGGTGTCGAGTTGCGCGACCCACACGACGTCCTTCATGCCCTTGCCGCCGGCCGGGCCGGTGCCCGTAAGGATCAGCCTGCGGACCAGCTCCGGCTCGTCCTGGACGATCACCTGGGCGATCATGCCGCCCATGGAGAATCCGTGAAGATCGACCTGGTCGAAACCCAGCGCGCGGATGAACGTGACGGCGTCCTTAGCCATCGCCTGGATGGTTTCTGGCGTCTTGCCAGTGGAGGCACCGATGCCGCGGTTATCGAAGGTGATGACGCGGTGTTTCGCCGCGATGCCATCGACCACCCGCGGATCCCAGTTGTCGAGGTTCCCTGCCAAGTGCACGAGGAAGATCACGGGCACGCCCGTATCCGCACCGAATTGCCGGTACGCGAAATCCACGCCACCGGCCGCGACGGTGCGGGTGGATGCGTTCTTGTACGACGTGGTCGCGCCGCTCTGGGGCGTTCCGTTGTCATTCATGGCAGTCTCCTGTTATCTCGGTCTGGTTCGTGGTTCGAACTTGGACTGCGCCCGGCTTGTGACCTGTCCGGCGCGGGCTTTAGGTTGATTGACGCGCTTCTCTTCTTGCTTTGTGGAGTGAGGGTCGGAGCCTCCGGCCGGCAGACGATTGAGCTTCCGGATCTGCCTGTCAAACGCCCAGGCGGGAACGAAGCGACGCAGGGCGCTTACCCGACGGGCCGTCGAGCCGACCGTGTACCGCAGCTTCGGCTTCGGGTCGGTCGCCGCCGCGACAATCGACTTGGCGACGGTGGCCGGATCGTCGCCGCCCGCCATTGCTCGCGCGATTACGCCGTCGAAGACCTGCCGCTGCTCCGCATAGATCGGCAACGGTGCGTCGGGCTGAATGGCCTTCGCGTCGAAGCCGGTCCTGGTATAGGCGGGCTCGACAAGGAGCACCCGAACGCCGTGCTCCCGGACCTCGTGGTCCACCGATTCGGAGTAACCCTCGATCGCGTGCTTGGTCGCGGCATAACTGGCCATGTACGGCGCGGGGACGAGCCCGAGCACGGACGAGATGTTGATGATGCGTCCACTGGCTTGGGCGCGCATGTGCGGCAGGACGGCCTTCGTCATACGGATGAGGCCGAAGAAGTTGATGTCGAAGACGCGCTGGTCCTGAGCGACGGAACTTTCCTCGGCGGCACCCGCTGCACCGGTGCCTGCATTGTTGACCAGGACGTCGAGCCGCCCAAACCGCTCGATCACGCGCCGGACCACCGCGCTCACCGACTCGTCACTGGTCACGTCGAGGTCGAGGAACGTTACCCCGTCGCGCTGGGCGACACCCGATGCCTTCCGGCTCGTTCCGACTACCTCGAAACCGGCTTCGACGAGCGCGAGCGATGCTGCCTTCCCGATCCCCGAGGACGCGCCCGTCACGAGCGCTACCGGCTTGGCTGTTGTCATTTGCTACCTCCTTGACCTTTGAAGTACGATCATAATATAATGGCGGCAAACGCTAAGTCAAGGGTTCTTTAGAAGTGGAGGCGCGCATGGCTCGGTACGGGAAAGCGCACAAGCAGGCGACGAGGCAGCGGATCATCGAGGCGGCAGGCGGTCGGCTCAAGCGGGACGGCATTCACGGCTCGGGGATCGCCACACTCATGGCAGACGTGGGGCTGACCAACGGCGCTTTCTACGCCCACTTCGATTCCAAGGAGGATCTCGTCGCAAGGGCCGTCGCCGAACAGCTACGCGAGCAGCGTGAGAGCTTCAGCGCGCAGCCGCCGGGCCGCGCCGGACTCGAGCAGATTGTGCGCGCGTATCTCTCGGTTGAGCATCGAGACAACCCCGAGAGCGGCTGCCCATCCGCTGCGCTGCTCGACGAGATCGGGCGCTCGCCGGACGCCATAAAGCGCGCCTACACCGACGGCCTGCTGGTGGTGATCGACGACATCGCTACGCGCCTGGCGTCGGACGATCCGAATTGGGCACGTACGAAGACGCTCAGCGTCTTCGCCATGATGGTCGGGACGCTCCAGGTCTCCCGCGCCCTGGCCAATCGACAGCTCGCCGACGAGGTCCTCGAGCAGGGCATCCAGAACGCCCTCGCTTTACTGAGCACCAAGCATCCGATGACGAGGCGCTGATGCCCCGCGCAGTGGATCTCCGGCTCGATGCGATCGAGCTGGCCCAGGACCGCAGAGTGCTCACCGCGACCGCCGTCGCACCGCCGCTGAACTTCGTCACCACCGAATTCATCCGCGATCTAGACTGGCTCACTGCCGCCGTCGACAGCGACGACACGGTGGGCGCGGTGGTGCTCACCGGTGGCCTGCCCGGCCGCTTCCTCATCCACGCCGATCCGAGGGCGATGGCCGCGATGGTCGAGCTCCCGCATCCGTTCGTGCCCGCCCGAGTGGTAAGGCCGTTCCTGCGGGTGACCGATATGGCCCTCCGGCTGCCGGGCGCTATTCGGGCGCTGGAGCGATTCGGCGGCGGTATCGGCGTGGGCCTGGTCTGGTTCCATCGCTGGAAGCGGACGACGTTGCGGATGAACCGGTCCGGGGTGGTCTACCTGGCGGCCATCAACGGTCCTGCGCTGGGCGGCGGCCACGAGATCGCGCTGGCCTGCGACCTGCGCTACGCCGCGGATGCCGAGTACGTACGGCTCGGCCAGATCGAGACGATCGGCTGTCTCATTCCCGGCGGCGGCGGAACTCAGCGACTGCCACGGATGCTCGGCGCGGCGAAGGCGCTCGAGCTGACCCTCGAAGGAGCACCGGTCGACGTGCACGAGGCGTACCGCCTCGGCCTGGTGCACCGCGTGTTCCCGGAGGACCAGTTGCTCGCCGAAACCCAGGCCACCGCCGCCCGGTTGGCGACCCGCAACCCGGTCGTGCTCGCGGAGTTGAAGCGCGCCATCTATTTCGGTGCCGCCAAATCACTCTCGCGCGGACTCGATCAGGAACGAGCGGGGTTCCTATCGGTCGGTACCACCGCTGCCGCGACTCGGACCACCCGCGCATTTTTCGAGGACCTCGAGCGCCTCGGCGATACCCCGTTCATCGCCGACCTGAAGCCGTGGCTGGACGGCACCCGAGTGGACCAGACGAGCCGATAACCACCACCGATCTGCCTTTTGTGGCACAAGACCGCGAGGTCGCAACAAGCCCGATTTGCGGTGAATCCTATAGAGCTCGCACCCTCCCGCAACGCATAGCACGAATCCGGCTGGGACGGAAGGGTCGCCTTCCTAAGGCGCGATCCAACGGGAAGAACTCGAGAATTTCGCTTCGTCTCTTCCTCTATACGCCTGCCGACGAACGCACCGAGGCCACGCTGCGAGAGGCTGCCGCGAAGCGACCAGGCATAGCTTCGTGACGGTCTCGAGATGATCGACCTAACTCGTCCAAGCGTCTCGATCATCACACCTCATCCAGATGAAGGTGCTCATCGAGACCACGCTTGACGGCAACCGTGACGTCAACCGCGGCGAACTATGGCGAACGTTGGCGAACGTTGGCGGACGATCGACCGCTACCGTGTATACAGCGCGAACGTCGGCGAACGATGGCGAACGATGATGGACAGAAAATTACGGTCTTGAAAACCACCTGGACGAATCGCCTGACAGGTTTCTTTAGCCCGCCACTGTCTCAAACGTATTTGAGAAGGACAGGTGGTATTTGCGCCCCCGAGTCCGCTCGGGGTCGCCAGATACGGTTCGCAGGCGCGCGGGGCCAGCAAAACAGAAGGGCGGCGCGAGGCCGCTCTTCCCGCCCTGTCAACGCGATCCGCTTATCCGGTCGTGATCGACATCGTGTCGGTGTTGCCGAAGTTCGATGGGCAGTCAGTTAGCGGCCATGGGGCGCCGGGCAAGACCCGATGCCCTGCGGCGAACGAGCTGGCTCGCCAATTCTGGATCGCATCGCAGACCGCCGCGTTGTTGGCGGAGATCCACAGTCCAACGCCGTAGTCGTTCGAGGCTGCCGCATAGATGTAGTCGCCGATGCGTTCCTGGTACAGGTCGTGGCCGGGATAGGTGGCCCGCAGGTCACCGAGGGGCGGCTCATTGAACACCGCCGTCCACCCGGTCGGGGCGCCGCTCGCAGCTAAGGCCGAG
>WNGH01001299.1_pt1 | contig 23196 bp, 19 predicted proteins | sample 5400631 | NCBI WGS metagenome assembly WNGH01 (sample SAMN13153373, study PRJNA577476) | soil metagenome | isolation source: 115 cm soil or saprolite under Garry oak tree replicate 1 | place: USA:California | collected 2016-06-15
CGCCACCTCCGGAAAGACGCGGTCCTCGATCACCCCGGAGGTGCCGACCCTGGACGAAGCCGGCCTGCCCGGTTACGACGCAGTCATCTGGCTGGGGATGATGGCCCCGGCCGGAACCCAGAAACCCATCGTCGACAAGCTGAATTCCGAAATCCAGAAAATCGCCGGCTTACCGGACGTGAAGGAAATCTGGACCAAGCAGGGCGCGGTTCCGATGCATATGTCGCCGGCAGAATTCGGAAAATTCCTGGAGGAGGACATCCAGAAGTGGGCGAAGGTCGTGACATTTTCGGGAGCGAAAGTCGAGTAGGACGCGGACACGAGAGGGCACGATCTTCCTGCCGAAAGAACCCGGAAACCCGTGACCGAGCGCTTCCGGCTGACCATCAACGGCGCTGAAACCGCGCTTGAGGCGGATCCGGACACGCCGCTTCTCTACGCGCTACGCAACGACCTCGAGCTGAAAGGCACGCGCTTCGGCTGCGGCAGCGGTCAGTGCGGCGCGTGCTTCGTATTGATCGACGGCCATCCGGCCCCCGCATGCGACACCCCTCTGTGGTCCGCCGCCGGCAAGAGTATTACCACGGTCGAAGGGCTGGGCACGGGCGGGGTGCTGCATCCCCTTCAGAACGCCTTCCTCGCCGAGCAGGCGGCCCAGTGCGGCTATTGCACCAGCGGCATCCTGATCAGTGCCGCGGCGCTCTTGGCGAAGAATCCCAGGCCGACCGAAAGCGCAGTGCGCGCGGCGCTCGACCGCAACTTGTGCCGCTGCGGCTCGCACAATCGCATGGTGCGCGCGGTGTTGCGCGCGGCGTCGGAAATCGCGCCATGAGCACCGTTGCCGAAAGCCGGCTCAAGCGGCAGGGAAGCCTGGAGAGAAACCCGGGACTTTCGCGGTGGCTGCGCGTGCATCGCGACGGCACAATATCGATCTACAGCGGAAAGGTCGAGATAGGTCAAGGTATCTTGACGGCCCTTGCGCAGATTGCGGCGGAAGAGCTCGAGGTCGCACTGGAACGCATTCGCATGGTTCCTGCCGATACATCGGTGAGTCCCGATGAGGGCGTCACTTCGGGCAGCCTCTCGATCCAGGATTCCGGAGCTGCGCTGCGTCGTGCCTGCGCGCAGGCCCGCGCGTTGCTCCTTGAGCGCGCTGCGACGCGCCTCAACGTACCGGCTGGCGATTTGTGGGTGGAGGACGGCACCGTACGGGCGGCAGGCCGGAGCACAAGCTTTTGGGAATGCGCGGACGACGCTTTGTTCGACTGCGAGATCGATGAGACGGCGACATTGAGATCGCCGCGCGACTACCGGGTGGTCGGCAAGCCTGCGCCGCGGCGCGACCTGCCCGACAAGATCGCCGGTCGCCCCCGCTTCATTCAGGATATGGCGTTCCCGGGAATGCTTTACGGCCGCATAGTTCGCCCATCGCACAATTTCGCGGGGCTTGTCTCACTCGACGACAGCAAGCTCAAGTCGATGCCGGGGCTCGCAGCGATCGTACGCAACGGCGGCTTTGTCGGAGTACTCGCCGAGCGCGAGGATGTGGCGATCTCCGCCCAGCGTGCCCTTCGACGGACGGCGTCCTGGAGAGAGGTCGATCCGCCGCCCCGGGACGTGCATGCATGGCTCATAGAGCACGCTGCCGAGCACCGCGTCATCAGCCAGAAAGAAAGCGCCGAGGCGAAATCCCGCGCGGCGAAAGTGCTCGAAGCGTCTTATACCAAACCCTATATATCGCACGCCTCGATCGGTCCGTCCTGCGCGATCGCCCGGATCGATGACGGCAAACTCATGGTGTGGAGCCACAGCCAGGGGATATTCAATCTACGCCGCGACTTGGCGGTGGCGATGGCGATGCGCGAAGATGCGATCACGGTGCGGCATGTTGAAGGAGCGGGCTGCTACGGACACAATGGCGCCGACGATGCCGCGCTCGACGCCGCCCTGCTCGCGCGAGCGGCGGGCGGGCGTCCGGTGCAGGTCCAGTGGATGCGCGACGACGAATTCGCGTGGGCTCCATGCGGTCCGGCCATGGCCTTGAGCCTGCGCGCGGCGCTCGACTCGCAGGGCGACATCGTCGACTGGCAGCACGAGCTTTGGAGCAACGGGCACAGCAGCAGACCCGGGCGCGCGGATGGTTCGGCCCTCGTGGCGGCCTGGCACCTGGCGAGGCCACATGAGCGGCCTTCGGCGATCAACATGCCGCTTCCCGCAGGGGCGGCGGACCGCAACGCCATACCGATATACGACTTTCCGAATCAGCGCGTCGTCAACCATTACGTGCGCGAAATGCCCGTGCGGACCTCGGCGCTGCGCTCCCTGGGCGCCTACGCCAACGTGTTTGCGATCGAATCCTTCATGGATGAGCTCGCTCTGGCGGCGGAAGCCGATGGGATCGCCTTCCGCCTGCGGCATCTCGAGGATCCGCGGGGTCGGGCGGTCATCGACGCGGCGGCGCGACGCGCCGGGTGGGGCAACTGGAAACCCGCTGAAGGCCGCGGTCACGGCATCGGATTTGCGAAATACAAGAATCTTGGCGCCTACTGTGCAGCGATCGCCGAAGTACAGATCGACCATGAGGTGCGCGTGAATCGGCTTGTTCTTGCGGTCGATGTCGGGCTCGTCATCAACTCCGACGGCGTGATCAACCAAATCGAGGGCGGAGCGATTCAATCGACCAGCTGGACCTTGAAAGAACAGGTGAAGCTCGACGCCAGCGGTATCGCAAGCCTCGACTGGGAGCATTACCCTATCCTGAAATTCAGCGAAGTACCTGCGGTCGAAGTCGAGCTGATTGACCGCCCCGACCTGCCCGCCGTCGGTGCGGGCGAAGCCGCTCAGGGCCCCACCGCAGCGGCGATCGCCAACGCGGTGGCGCATGCGCTCGGGTTGCGCGTGCGCGACCTCCCGCTTACGCACGAGCGCATTGCCGCAGCGATAAGTCAGTCGACGTAGTTGTAGGCCGGCAGGGTAAGGAATTCGACGTAGCGATCGTCAGTTGTGATGTGGTCGAAGAGCTTCGCGCCTTCTTCGTATTTACCCGCTTTCCACGCCTCGTCACCGAGATAGGTTTTCACCTTGGGCAATTCTTCGGCGAGGAGCTTTCTGAACAGCTCCTGGGTGACTTTACGGCCGTCTTGCAGCTTCCCCTTGGGAGAACGCATCCATTGCCAGATCTGAGAGCGCGAGATTTCAGCCGTGGCCGCATCCTCCATCAGATTGAATACGGGCACGCAACCGTTCCCGGCGAGCCACGCTCCCAAATACTGGATTCCGACCGAGATATTGTTGCGCAGGCCGGCTTCGGTGATCGGTCCCTCGGGCCTGAATTCGAGCAGGTCTCTTGCGGCGACAATTACATCAGGGCGTTGCCTGTCGTACTGGTTGGGTCTCGGCATGTGTTCATCGAATACCTCTTTGGCGATCGGCACCAGACCGGGGTGCGCGACCCAGGTTCCGTCGCAGCCGTCGGTCACTTCGCGCAGTTTGTCCTCGCGAACCTTCCGGAGTGCCGCTTCGTTGGCCGCAGGATCATTCTTGATCGGAATCTGCGCGGCCATCCCGCCCATGGCTGGAGCGCCCCGGCGATGACAGGTCTTCACCAGGAGCAAGGCGTAGGCGCGCATGAACGGCGCGGTCATCGTCACCTGTGCCCGATCGGCGAGGCAAAAATCCCGGTTCGTGCGGAACTTCTTGATGCACGAAAAAATGTAATCCCATCGGCCGATGTTGAGGCCGGCGGAGTGCTCGCGCAGCTCCCACAGAATTTCGTCCATTTCGAACGCGGCAACCACTGTCTCGATCAGCGCGGTGGCCTTGATCGATCCCTGCGGCACGCCCAATTCCTTCTGGGCGAGCACGAAAATATCGTTCCAAAGCCGAGCCTCGAGATGGGACTCCATCTTCGGTAGGTAGAAGTAAGGGCCCGTACCGCGCGCCAGCAGTTCCTTTGCGTTGTGAAAGGAGTACAGGGCGAAGTCGAATATCGCGCCTGAAACGGGTTTCCCGTCGACCCACAGATGTTTCTCATCCAGATGCCAGCCGCGCGGGCGAGGAATCAGAACCGCCACCTTGCTCTTCAACCGGTATGACTTTCCCTCCTGCACGAAACTGATGCTCCCGCGCACGGCGTCGTGCAAGTTGACCTGGCCTTCGATCATGTTGGACCAAGTCGGACAATTGGCGTCCTCGAAATCCGCCATGAAAGTAGAGGCGCCCGAGTTGAGTGCATTGATAACCATTTTGCGGTCGGTCGGCCCCGTGATCTCCACCCGGCGGTCAAGCAAATCCTTCGGCTGCGGTGCGATCGTCCACTCTTTGGAGCGAAGCGGTGCGGTCTCCGGAATGAAATCGGGAAACTTGCCAGCGTCAAATTCTCTCTGGCGCGCCGTGCGCAGCGCGAGCAGCTCCTGGCGGCGCGATTCGAAGGCGCGGTGCAGCTTGGCGACGAAGCTCAAGGCCGCGGGTGTCAGAACCTGTGCCGCCTCGGACACGGCGGGAGCACGGATTTCGACTCCCGCCGGAAGAGTAGCCCTCTGAGAGGCGACTGAAGGTGCAATGTTCAAGACGTTCCCAAAATCAAGCTTGTACCATTCTAGCTATTGCGCATCCGCGGAGGTCCCGTCTCCGATGCCCAGTTCGCTGATCTTTCGGGTAATCGTGTTGCGGCCTATGCCCAGCAGACCCGCCGCCTCGATGCGCCGGCCGCCGGTATGCGCGAGAGCTTTCGCGATCAGTGTCTTCTCGAAGCTTTTGGACAGGTTTTCCATGATGTTCGTTTCCCCACTTACCAGCCTGCGATCCGCTTCCCGTCCCAGCGCCGCGAGCCATTCGCCGGAGGGCGCTACGGCATCCTCGCGGAGCTCCGGCGGAAAATCACCGACCTCGATGACCTGCGTGGGCGACATCACGGTGAGCCAGTGACACACATTTTCGAGCTGACGGACGTTTCCCGCAAGATTCTGAGCCGAGAGGTGGACCATCGCTGAATCCGACAGACGCTTGGGTTCCACACCGAGCTCCCGGGCCGATTTTGCGAGGAAGTGTCGTGCAAGCAGCGGAATATCTTCGCGGCGTTCTCGCAGCGAGGGCAGCCGCAGCCGGATTACGTTCAGCCGGTGATACAGATCCTCGCGGAACATGCCTTCGCGAACTCGGGCTTCCAGGTCTTGATTGGTCGCGGCGATAACGCGTACGCTCGCGCGAATCGGCTGATGGCCGCCGACCCGATAGAAAGTTCCGTCGGACAATACGCGCAGCAGGCGCGTTTGCAGCTCGGCCGGCATGTCGCCGATTTCATCCAGGAATAGCGTGCCGCCTTCGGCCTGCTCGAAGCGACCCCGCCGCAGAGCCTGTGCCCCCGTGAAGGCCCCACGCTCGTGCCCGAAGAGCTCCGATTCCAGAAGGTCTTTCGGCATCGCCGCCGTATTTATTGCGATGAATGGCTTGTCTGCGCGCGGGCTGTGGCGGTGCAGCGCTCGCGCCACGAGCTCCTTGCCTGTTCCGGACTCGCCGGTGATCAGGACCGTGGCGCTCGACTGCGACAAGCGGCCGACTGCGCGGAACACCTCTTGCATCGACTGAGCTTGGCCGAGGATATCCGGCGTACCGGTCAACGACTCCTCGGCTTCGTCCTCCCGTATGCTCTCGCCGAGTGCCCGACGGATGAGCTCGACAGCCTGGTCAACATCGAACGGCTTTGGCAGATACTCGAACGCACCGCCCTGGAACGCCGCCACTGCCGACTCCAAATCGGAGTACGCGGTCATGACAATGACCGGAAGATTCGGGAAACGCTGCTTTAGGGTTTGCAAGAGCTCCAGACCCGAGGTGCCGGGCATGCGTATGTCTGAAACGAGCACCTGCGGGGCACCGGCTGCGTCGAGCGCCTCGATGGCCTCAGTCGCCTGCGCAAAGGTCTGGAAGGGAATGCCTTCGCGGGCGAGTGCCTTCTCGAACACCCAACGGATGGAGCGGTCGTCATCGATGACCCAGACAGGTCTCATCATGGTCTTTCAGCGAAGCGGTAGCACGATGCGGAAACTGGTTCTTCCTGGCTGGCTATCGCACTCAACCACCCCGTGGTGCTGTTGCACGAACGTCTGCGCGAGCGTCAGGCCGAGCCCGGTCCCACCTTCACGGCCGGATACCAGCGGATAGAAAATCTGGTCGCGGATTTCCGCCGGCACGCCCGGCCCGTCGTCTACCACTTGCAATTCTAATGCCAGCCTGTGAAAGCGCCGGGCGAGCGTCACCTGGCGGGCGACCCGGGTGCGCAGGACGATTTCGCCCCGGCTTTGAAGCCCCGCCGCGGCGGCAGCACCGGTTCCCAGTATGGCTTGCGCAGCGTTCCGCGCGATGTTGAGCACGGCCTGGATGAGTTGCTCCGGATCGCCGGGAAACTCGGGGAGACCGACGTCGTAGTCGCGTCTTACCCGTATGCCTTCCGGAAACTCGGCGAGAATAAGGCTGCGCACCCGCTCACATACCTCGTGGATGTTCATCGGCACCTGGTTCGGAGGGCGATGTGGAGTAAGAAGTCGGTCCATGAGAGCTTGCAGACGGTCGGCCTCCTTGATAATCACACGGGTGTATTCGCGCAGGCTCGGCCGGTCGAGTTCACGCTCGAGAAGTTGAGCCGAGCCGCGCAAACCTCCTAGCGGATTCTTGATTTCGTGAGCGAGGTTGCGGATCAGCTCCCGGTTAGCCCGGTGCTGGGTCATGCGTTGCTCTTCTCGTTCGATGCGTAGCCTCTGGTCGATCGGCCGCAGCTCAAGCAACAGCGCGGCCTGCGGCAGCTCGACTGGCGTAGCGATGCAGTCAAGGTGCAGGGGCTCCTGGCCCGTTGGTACGAGGATCAAGTCCTGATCGGCGAAGCCGCGCTCCTCGCGAATCGCTTGATGCAGGAGGCCTGCCAGGGGGCCCGAGTCTGCGAAAAGTCCCGGAAAAGGCTGGTCTAGGATGGACTTCCGGCTGACCGCGAACAGCGTTTCCGCCGCAGGGTTGACGTACTTTACGTGAAGTACCCGGTCCAAGAGCACCACGGCGGTGGCGAGCCAGTCTAGGCCCGGTGAGACCGCCGGATTCATGCGCTGGACCCGTTTCGGGGATCGGGGTGGCAGCAGCGCCGCGCCGAGGAAGCGCCAGCCCCCCGCCCGAACCAGGCTGCCTGATTCGTGCGAGCGGCTCGATTCGCCCTTACCTGAGGCGGCCGAGCTCGCCGCGAAGCTGCTCGATGTTCTTCGTGTGCTGGCTGACCGCTTCCTGGTACGGCTTCAATCGATCCAGCACTCGAGCGTAATTGCGCTCGCCGCCGTCGCGAATTCCTTCCTGCTCGGCGAGCTTCTGCTGGGCGTCGGAGAGCAGTTGCTGCTCGTTCTGGAGTTCCGACTCCAGGATCTTGCGGCGGTTCTCGTTGCGCGCCGAGGCAGCGTCCGATATGGCTGAAGATTGCACAGCGCGCGCCGGAACCTGAGCCGGCACAACGGATACTTCCTTGCTCACCAAGGTGCAGTTCTTGCCCACGGTGTCGCGTTTGACATTGGTGTAAGTCGGACGCCCGCTTGCGTCGGGGCACTTGTACACCTCGCTCTGAGCATGACCACAGGGCGCCGCCAGCGCGAGAAAAACCCAGCCGATCAATCGCTTGTTCAGTGCCATGGCCTCCCCAAACCCTAGTGGGAACTTTAAGTGTAGGCCAAAACAACCCTGATTTCAAATGAAAAAAAGGACGAAGCTCCCGACCCGGGGCGCTCCGTGCCTCCGCGCTAAGTAAAATCCAAATGCTGCCCGGAGCTACCGGCCCATCCCTTTCGAGGCTTCCTTCTTACGAGCTGTAGTACATGTCGAATTCGACTGGATGAGTCGTCATGCGGAAGCGCGTGAGCTCTTCATGTTTCAGGGCACAGTAGGCATCGAGCATGTCGTCGGAAAACACCCCACCCCTGGTCAGAAAGTCGCGGTCCTTGTTTAGGCACTCCAGGGCCATTTCGAGTGACGAGCACACCTGCTGGACCTTTTTCGCCTGGGCCGGCGGTAGGTCGTACATGTTTTTGTCGATCGGGTCACCGGGGTGGATCTTATTCTGCACTCCGTCCAGGCCGGCCATCAGCATCGCTGCAAACGCGAGATAAGAATTGGTCGTCGGGTCCGGGAAGCGCACTTCCACCCGGCGCGCCTTGGGGTTGGTGACGAGCGGGATCCGGCAGGCGGCGGAGCGGTTGCGCGACGAGTAAGCGAGGTTGATCGGTGCCTCGAACCCCGGCACCAGACGCTTGTACGAATTGGTCCCCGGATTGGTAATGGCGTTCAAGGCTTTTGCGTGCTTGATGATGCCGCCTATGTAGTAGAGGGCGAAATCGGACAGCCCCGAGTAGCCGTTGCCCTGAAACAAGTTCTTGCCCTCTTTCCATACCGACTGATGGACGTGCATGCCCGACCCGTTATCGCCCACGACGGGCTTGGGCATGAAGGTCGCGGTCTTGCCGTAGGAATGCGCCACGTTCCAGACCGTGTACTTCAGAATCTGCATCCAGTCGGCGCGTTTCACCAAGCTGTTGAACTTGGTACCGATTTCGTTCTGGCCCATCGCACCCACTTCGTGATGGTGCACCTCGCACTCAACGCCCTGCTGCTCCATAGCGAGCACCATGGCGTTGCGGATGTCCTGCAGCGTGTCCGTCGGCGGCACCGGGAAATAACCGCCTTTGATTGGAGCGCGGTGGCCCATGTTGCCGCCCTCGTACTCCTCCCCGGAGGACCACGGGGCTTCCTCGGATTTGATCTTGCAGAAGCAGCCGGACATGTCCACGTTCCAGGTGACCGAGTCGAAAACGAAGAATTCGGGCTCGGGACCGAAATAGGCGGTGTCGCCCAAACCGCTCGATTTCAGATGGGCCTCGGCGCGTTTAGCGATGGTGCGCGGGTCACGGTCGTAGCCTTTTCCATCGGAGGGTTCGACGCAATCGCAGGTAATGTTGAGCACCGGCTCATCGGTAAAGGGGTCCATTCGTGCGCTGTCTGGATCGGGCATCAACAGCATGTCCGACGCCTCGATGCTCTTCCACCCCGCGATCGAGGAGCCGTCGAAGAAATGTCCGCTCTCGAACTTATCCATGGTGAACGCCTTGACCGGCACGGACACGTGTTGTTCCTTGCCACGGGTGTCGGTAAAGCGCAGGTCCACGAACTTGACCTCCTTGTCCTTGATCAATTTCATGACGTCATTGGCAGACATTGCCATTGCAGGATCTCCTCAGGTTTCGGATTGTTGGTGAATTAGGAAGGAAACAAGCGCTAGATCGAGGGAATCTCTGCAGATTCCATGCCATCCGGCGCGAAAAGGCAGGCCATTGTGCCATAAGAGAGCACTCGTAGCGATTGGGGAGGTCGCGCACCAAACCGGCGCAAAGCGCCCATTATGCGCACCGGGTCAGTGCGAATCAACTCCCAACGGCCCTGTCCAAGCTAAACTACACATATCGCGTTCCTACCGTATCCCATCATGAAGAACGACTCCGTCGAGAGCATCCTCTCCCAGGCCAAACAGCGAGCTAAGGCGATGAATCTGCCTTACGCTGGAGCATTGCTGCCGCTCGAAGTGCACGCGCTGATGCAAAATATCCCGGAAGCGAAACTGGTCGACGTGCGCACCCAGGCGGAGTGGGACTATGTCGGCCATGTTCCTGAGTCGGTATTGATCGAATGGAACACGTACCCGAGCGGCCAGCGCAACCCGCGCTTCGTCGAACAGCTCCAGGCACGGGTCGCGAAGACCGAAGCTCCGGTAATGTTTTTGTGCCGCTCCGGTGCGCGCTCGCACCACGCTGCAGCGGCAGCAAGCCAAGCCGGTTATCCCAACTCCTACAACGTGCTCGAGGGATTCGAAGGCGAGAAGGATCCGCACGGCCGTCGCGGTACGGTCGGCGGCTGGCGATTTGCCGGCTTACCCTGGGTCCAAGGCTGATCTACGTTACGGGCCCGATCGGCTCTCCCCTCGGCTATCCCGCTGACCAATTGACGACCCCCGCGTAGCCCGTAACGAGCACCGCCGCGCCGAAAGCGATCCGGTACCAGGCGAACGGCGAGAAGTCGTGCGCGGCGATGTAGCGCAGCAGCCAACGTACGCAGAGGAAAGCGGACACGAACGCAGCGGCCGAGCCGACCGCGAACATCCCTGCATCGCCCGAATCGAAGAGCGCGCGGTTCTTCCAGAAATCGTATGCGCCGGCCGCCACGAGCGTCGGCACGGCTAGGAAAAAGGAAAACTCCGTCGCCGCGCGCCGCGAAAGTCCGAAGAGCATCCCGCCGATGATGGTCGCACCCGAACGCGAAGTACCGGGGATCAGCGCGAACGCCTGCGCAACGCCGACTTTCAATGCGTCTTTCCAGGTCATCTCGTCCACGCTTTGAATCACGGCGGCGCGTCGATGTCTTTCCACCCAAAGAATGATGAACGCTCCGACGATGAACGCGAGCGCAACGGGGACGGCGTGGAACAGGTAGGTCTTGATCAGCTTCCCGAACGCGAGGCCTAGCACCGCTGCAGGGGTGAAAGCGACTAGGAGATTGAGAGCGAAACGCTGTGCAGCGCGATCGGTGGCGATCCCTGCGAGCACGCGAGCGAACCGCTGACGGTATTCCCAGACGATGGCGAACATCGCGCCGGTCTGGATCACGATCTCGAACACTTTTGCCTTCTCATCGGTGAAGCCGAGCAGCTCGCCGACGAGAATCAGGTGTCCGGTCGACGAGATCGGCAGAAACTCGGTCAAGCCCTCCACGACACCGAGGACGAAAGCCTTTGCGAGCAGTGCGAATTCCACGGCGTCTCCAGAAAATAAAAGGCGGCAGAAACTGCCGCCTTGAAATTCTAACGGAAACCGTCAGAAGCGGTGGTAAGCCTGGTTCACCGCGTGATTTCGATCCTTGCCTTTCATGTTCGGATGCAGGCTTCTCAGGCCTTCTGATAGACCTCCGCGCCTTTCCTGACGAACTCCACCGCCTTCTGTTCCATGCCCTTCTTCAACGCATCCTGCTCTGAAAGACCGTGTTTTTCCGCGTACTCGCGCACATCCTGTGTGATCTTCATCGAGCAAAAATGCGGGCCGCACATCGAGCAGAAATGCGCGAGCTTCGCGCCTTCCTGCGGCAGCGTCTCATCGTGAAACTGCTTCGCCTTGTCCGGGTCGAGGCCTAGGTTGAACTGGTCCTCCCAACGGAACTCGAAACGCGCTTTCGAGAGCGCGTTGTCGCGGATCTGCGCGCCGGGATGCCCTTTGGCAAGGTCCGCGGCATGCGCCGCGATCCTATACGCCATGATGCCGTCCTTGACGTCGTCCTTGTCCGGCAGTCCGAGGTGTTCCTTGGGCGTCACGTAGCACAACATCGCCGTACCGTACCAACCGATCATCGCCGCGCCGATCGCGCTGGTGATGTGATCGTAACCGGGCGCGATGTCGGTCGTGAGCGGTCCCAGCGTGTAGAACGGAGCTTCCTTGCAGTACTTGAGCTGCAGGTCCATGTTCTCGCGGATGAGCTGCATGGGCACATGTCCCGGTCCCTCGATCATCACCTGGCAGTCATGACTCCAGGCGATATCAGTCAACTCGCCGAGCGTCTTGAGTTCCGCGATCTGTGCCTCGTCGTTCGCATCGCAGATCGAACCGGGACGCAGGCCGTCGCCGAGCGAGTACGACACGTCGTACGCCGCCATGATCTCGCAGATGTCTTCGAAATGCGTATAGAGAAAACTCTCCTTGTGGTGCGCCAGGCACCACTTCGCCATGATCGAACCGCCGCGCGAAACGATTCCCGTCATGCGTTTTGCCGTCATTGGAATGAATGGGAGCCGCACGCCTGCGTGGATGGTGAAATAGTCCACGCCCTGCTCGGCCTGCTCGATCAGCGTATCGCGAAAAATTTCCCAGGTCAGCTCTTCGGCTTTGCCGTCCACCTTTTCCAGCGCCTGGTAGATCGGCACCGTGCCTATCGGCACCGGAGCGTTGCGGATGATCCATTCGCGCGTCTCGTGAATGTGCTTGCCAGTGGAGAGATCCATAACCGTGTCGCCGCCCCAGCGTATCGCCCAGGTCATTTTCTCGACCTCCTCGGCGATGCCGGAACTGATAGCCGAGTTTCCGATGTTGGCGTTGATCTTCACCAAAAAGTTGCGCCCGATAATCATCGGTTCGGTTTCGGGATGATTGATATTCGCCGGAATGATCGCACGGCCGCGAGCCACTTCCTCGCGAACGAATTCCGGGGTGATGAAGTTCGGCAGTGACGCTCCGAACGACTCGCCCTGGTGCTGCCGAGTGATCAATTCCGGGAGCTCGTCGCGCCGCTGGTTTTCCCGGACCGCGACATATTCCATCTCCGGCGTGACGATGCCCCTTTTCGCGTAGTGCATCTGGGTCACGTTGCGGCCCGACGCCCCCCGGCGCGGCTTTCTTTTCAGGTCAAAGCGCATCTCTGCGAGCTTTGGATCAACAAGGCGTTCAATACCGTACCTCGAAGTCGGGCCAGGCAATTCTTCCGTATCGGCGCGCTCCTCGATCCACTTCGCGCGCACGGGCGCTAGGCCGGTGCGAATGTCGATTTTGACCCGCGGGTCGGTGTAGGGGCCGGAGGTGTCATAGACGAAAAGCGGAGGATTTTTCTCCGCCCCGAACGAGGCCGGCGTCTCGGACTGAACGATCTCGCGCATCGGCACAAGAAGGTCGCTGCGCGAGCCTTCGACGTAAACTTTGCGCGAGTTCGGCATGGGTTTGACCGCGGCATCATCGACGCGCGCGGTCTGGGCGAGAAACTTCGGATTGGCGTTCATGGCGCTCCTCTCACGCACGGACCGCAGGGAGCGAAGGGACCAGCCGTTCAACGCTTCCCTGCGGCGGCATTATCCGCATCAGGTTCGAAGGGTTTGCTCTCACCCGGCCAAGCAAGTTTGCTTGGTCAGGACCCCTACGTTGCTCGAAGAAACCTTACTCTAAGCGGTGGGGGTTGGCAAGGGTATCAATCGCGGGGGCGTATCGCGAATGTCAGCCGGATGCAGTTGCGCTCGCCTTCGCGGCTGTAACCCGCGTCCCTGGCAAGCGATCTAATTAGTTTCAGGCCGAGACCACCCACCGGTTGCTGAGCGATGAGGACAGCCGTATCCATGGGGCGATATTCGCCGAACGGATTGTGCGGAGGGGCTGCGTCCTCATAGCGCAAGGTAAATCCCGTATCGCAGGGATCAAATGCTATCCACACCGGGGACTCGCTCTCCTCGCGGTAACCGTGGGTGACGGTATTCGTGAATAGTTCCTCGACGATAAGGAGGAGCTTCAGGCAATCTTCCCGACCAATTCCGGCCGTGGTGCACGCGTCCTCAACAAAGGTCCGGATTTCAGCCATGGAGTCCATCCTGGCCGGGAACCGGGCAAGCGGGGCGTTAGCCATTGACGGGATGAGCCGGGAAAAGGCCGTTGGGCTATTATAGGAACAAAGCGTCTTCGCAGGCGCTGGCCACCTCCGGAATTGCAAAGCGGGTCATCATTGGGGGGTTATTATGCAATCAACTCGTTTGATCGTCATTCGTCGGTTTCTCCTTGCGTGCGCATGCAGCATCGCGCCGATTGCAGGCTGGGCAGCCGACATAGCCCAGTTTAAAGTCGCCAGAGGCTCGGTGTATCTCGAGCGCAGCGGCCATCGCCTCCCGGCGCGTGTCGGAACGCATCTGCAGGCGACCGACACCGTGGTGACCGGAGCGGACGGATCAGCCGGCATTGCATTCGTCGACAATTCGCTTCTGTCGGTCGGCCCCAACAGCGTGCTTGCCATCGAGCGCTACGCGTTCAATTCGACCACGCACGAAGGTACTTTCGAATCCTCTCTGCGCAAGGGAACGCTGTCGGTGGTGTCGGGCAAAATAGCCAAACAGTCACCCGATGCGATGAAAGTAAAGACTCCGTCTTCGATCCTCGGAGTACGCGGAACAGAATTCCTCGTTCACTCCGGCGACTGAGCCTTCAGGACCCTCATGCGCCGGCACTATGCTGCGCTCATTGCGGCACTGGTCCTGGCAGGCTGCGCCACGCCGAGTCAGGACTTGGTCGTGCTATTGCCGGACAAGGAGGGCAAGGTAGGAACGGTCATTGTCCAAGGGCAGAAGGGCAAGGCTGTGCTCAACACCGCGTACGCCTCGGCCCGGACGACATCCGAGGGCGGCGTGCAACGCGGCACCGCAAGCCAGAGCGAGGTAAAAGACGTTTTTGGCAACGCGCTCGCGGCGCAGCCGCCACGCCCGATCTCCTTTACCCTCTATTTCGAGAGCGGCAACGACGAATTTACCGAGGAATCGAAGCAGGAAGTGAAGCGTTTGCTCGCCGAGATGGCGCGCAGACAGGCGTCGGACATAACCGTTATCGGACACACCGATCTGGTCGGCCCGGATCCATCTAACGATGCGCTTTCTCTTCAGCGCGCCGAACGCGTGAAGTCGATCCTCGCTGGAATGGGCGTCGCCGCCGAGCGGATCCTGACCGCTGGCCGCGGCCGACGCGAGCCCTTGATCCCCACGGCCGACGGAGTTTCCGAGCCGCGGAATCGGCGCGTAGAAATCAGCGTGCGCTAGGTCCGTTCCAGCGCAGCACCAAGAGCGTGAGGTCGTCGGCGGCTTCGGCACCGCCGACGAACTGCGCGATGTCGGCACGGATCGCATCGACGAGCGCCGCCGGATTTTCGATGTTCCGCCCCTGCTTAAGGGCCTGGCGCAACCGACCCGCCCCGTAGAGCTCTCCCGCCGGATTCATTGCCTCGGTCACCCCGTCGGATACAACACATACAATTCCTCCTCGGCTCATCTTATGCTCGGCGGCGACGTAGGAAAATCCCTCGAGCACGCATAGCGGCGGCCCACCGCCTTCCTCGAGCCGGGCAATCTCGCCATCAGGAGTCAGAACGAAGGGCGGTTCATGTCCGGCGCTGCAATATTCCAAGCGACCGCTCGGAACCTCGAGCACGCCTGCAAAAACGGTTATGAACAAGAACTCGGGATTCTCCCGCGCGATTTCCGCGTTGGCTTCACGGAGCAATTCATCGACCCGACGCCCACGTCGAAGGGCAGTACTTTTGCACAGAGCTTTGCTGACCGCCATGAAGATGCTGGCAGGCAAGCCCTTCCCGGACACATCGCCTACGAGAAAGAATAAGTGCTCAGCATCGAGCATGAAGAAGTCGTATAGATCCCCTCCCACTTCACGCGCGGGCTCCATGGCGGCGGAAATCTCGAAACGATGTTCTGAAGGAAATACCACCTCGGGCCGCGGCAGGCTACCGACTTGGATGCGTCGCGCCGCGTCAAGCTCGCCGGCGAGGCGCGCGGCCGCCTCGCGCTCGCGTTGCAGGCGCTCCTGCAGCAATTTTCGCTGGGCGTTCGCCTCGGCGAGCGTCTCAACTAGCATCGCAGCGAACAGGAAGGCGATGGCGGCGCCGGGAACCGAGGCGTCGATCAAAAGCCCCTCGACCCGATAGGTCCCGAAGCCAGCTGCACCGAGCATGATCAGTAGAAAACCGAGCAGGAACGTCGAACGCCCCGGGGAGAGCCGAGGCACGGAACAGACGACAACCAAGCCCACGACGAAAAGCGCCACTCCCTCTACCCAGACTGCCCATCGCGGGCGCATCAATAGTGCGCCGTCAAAAACGTTCTCAAGCACCTGCGCGTGAATCTCGATCCCGGGCATGCGTTCGCCGAGCGGCGTGGTTTGGTAGTCGATCAAGCCGAGTCCGGTAACGCCGACGAGCACGAGTTTCCGCTCGAGCTGAGCGCGATGCACCGCCCCGCCCAGCACATCCGCGGCCGAAATGAATCGGCTCGCATCGTGGGGCGTGTAGTGCACCCACAGGCGCCCGTCCGGTTGAGTGGGCACGGTCAAGTCGCCGAACCCCACGGCTTCGACGCCGGCCGCGCCCCCGCGCACGAAGAAGAGCGCTTCGCCGCTCGCCAAGCGAAGCGTCTCCAGACTCAAGGGCAGCACTGGTGTCGCGCCGATAAGCGCCACCATTGGCATGCGCCGAACAACGCCTGCTTCGGTATCGGCGCTAAGTAGTCCGTGTCCTTCGGCGGCCGCGTCGATATCCGGGAGACTCCGGAGCGCCGAAGCATAGTGACGCAGAGCCCCTCGCGCGTCGGTACCTTGTTGCAGAGACGGGGTGAACGACACCGGCCCGGAGACCACGCCGGTCTCAAGCCCCGCAACGCCCAGTACGACCGGAGCGGCCCTGATCGACGCGGCAAGAACCGCATCGTGGCGCGGCAGCCTTGCCAAACGCGCCGCCAATTGCGGATCTGCGGCGGCCACTGACGGTGCAAGCCATTCCGGGGAGAGACGATCGGGCTCCGGAAACAATATGTCCACCCCGATTGCCGCGGGACGGGCTGCCCGCAGCTTGTCGATAAGCTGCGCAACCAAGGTGCGCGGCCACGGCCATTGACCAAACCGGTCCAGACTCGCCTCGTCGATGGCTACGATGACCGAAGGCGCGGAGCGCCTTTCGCGCGGAGACAGTTCCTGGTAGACGTCGAGCCACGCTAGACGCAACGCCGCGGATACCGGCATGTCCTGCCACAGGATCGGCACAAAAAGCAGGGCCAGCAAGACCAGACCGTGCCCAACCCCGCGGGATTTGAACATAGCCCGAAAGCGATTTGCTCGGGCGGCCAACTCCGATCCGGAGTACCGGCCGTCCCCGACATCCGACGACGATTCGCCTCTCAGAGCTCGATCTCCAGGCCGTCGTAGGCTGCCGAGATGCGCAGCGGTTCGCCCGTTCGCGAGATCTCTTCGTAACGCAAGGTCTCCCGCCAGATCTCCGCGATGCGTTCGTCGTTGTTGGCTGGTTCGTGATGGAAAAGCACCAGGTGTTTCACGTTGGCAAGCTGGCACAACTCGACTCCGACCACGTTGCTCGAATGGCCCCAATCCTCTTTCACCGAAACGGCCTCGGCGAGCGAGTACATGGCGTCGAAGATCACCAAGTCGGCGTCGGCAAAAAAAGTGGCGGCGCCTTCGACCGCATCCGGCACATCTAGCCTGTGCTCGGAGTCGGTCGAATAGACGATGATCCGACCGTCCCGGACGAATCGATAGCCGAAGGAATCACCGGAATGGCTCTGAAGCTTCGCGGTCACGCTCCATCCGGCGACGTCATAGCTCCGGCCAGGCTGGAGTGTGACGAATTCTATCGAGGCCCCGAGGCGATGAAATGGCACGGGAAAACTGGGCGGGTCCTGTTGGCGGCGAAGGGCCTCTTCGAGATTGGTGTGACAGCCGTAAATCCGAATACGATTTCCGGGGACGTAGGCCGGAGCAAAAAAAGGAAAGCCCATGATGTGGTCCCAGTGAAGATGGGACAGGAACACGTGGAAGACGTTGGGCTTGGAGGGCCCGTCCCGGGCTAACACGTGGTTTCCGAAAGCGCGCACACCGCTTCCAAGATCGCACAATAGGTGCTCAGCGTCGCCTGCATCGAGCTGCACGCAAGGGGAATTGCCTCCGAAGGTGTGCGAAACCGCAAAATCAAGCTCGGAGTCGACCCACGCCCGCGCTTTTTCCTGCGTGTCGAGGCGCTTACCGGAAGCCGCGACTATCGCACGGGCAAGCTTGTCCCTGATCGACGCGGAGTCCAGGGAGACGGGGATCGAACCGCGCGTTCCCCAGAACGTGACCCATAGCGCCATCGATCAGGCGCCATGGGTGGAATCATAGGCCGCCAGAGCGGCTGGCGAAACCTTGGCCAGAGCCTCGCGCACGGATCCAAAACACTGGAAGACGAGGTTGAAGCGGCTGATCTCGAAGATTTCGCGCACCACCGGCTGGAGCGCGGCTACCACGATCGAGCCTCCCTGCTCACGGATTTGCTTGGCCGCCAGCATCAAGACGCGCAATCCAACGCTGCTGATGTAGTCCACCTTCGAAAAATCCAAAACCAGGCGATCCCCCCCCGCGCGACAGCTAGCTACATAGGCGTCCAGTCCGGACTTCAGCCCGTCCGTGGTGCTGTTGTCGACTCGCCCGATAGGGGTGAGCACAAGCGCGTCGCCATAACGTTCTTGGGATACATGCATGGAACGGATAGGCCCCCGGACGGTTAAATGGGCTCGCGGCGCACTGATAATGGTACCCTCATTTCGTTTCAGGCTCACGAGATCGACCCTTGAGCGCGGAACGCTATCTCAACAGTGATAAAATCGGCGCCTTTCGCCCGGCCTTCCAGTCCCGTTCATGAGCGTCGAGCAAGCCCGCTTCAACATGGTCGAGCAGCAGATCCGCACGTGGGAGGTGCTCGACCAGGATGTGCTCGATCTTTTATACGTGGTGCGCCGCGAGGATTTTGTCCCCGCCGAGTACAGAGCGTTCGCCTTCTCGGACCTGGAAATCCCTTTATACGAGGGCGCAGGCGAGGGCGAACGCATGATGCAGCCCAAAGTCGAGGCTCGCATTCTGCAGGAGCTGGCGGTGAAGAAAAGCGAACACGTGCTCGAAGTGGGCACCGGCAGCGGCTATCTCACCGCGCTTCTCGCCGCCCGGGGGCACTACGTGCATTCGGTCGAGATCAGTCCGAAGCTGAAAGCGTTCGGGGAGGAGAATCTCCGGCGCGGCGGCGTGGAGAACGCCACCGTCCAGCTCGGCGACGCGGCACAAGGCTGGCGAACACATGCGCCTTACGACGTCATCGTACTCACCGGCTCGACGCCCGTTTTGCCGCAGACATTGATCTTGCAGCTCAAAATGGGGGGAAGACTTTTCGCTGTCGTGGGCGATCCGCCGGTGATGGAAGCGCGGCTCATGACCAGCCTTGGCGAAGGCTCATGCCATACCACCGATCTGTTCGAGACCTGTCTCGCTCCGCTCAAGAACGCGCTGCAGCCAGCGCGCTTCGAATTCTAGGCAACCCCCACCAAGTTGCAGCGCTCATGCCACGGCTTTGTTTCGCACTGTCATTGACCGTTGCATTGTCGGCGGTGCCCGCGCGCGCAGCCGACCTTTTGCAGATCTATCGCGACGCTCTCGCGAACGATTCCACCTACGCCTCGGCGCGCGCGACACGCGACGCGGGTCTTGAAAGTTTGCCCCAGGGCCTTGCCCAGATCCTGCCTACCGTCAACGCGACGGCGTTCACCCAATACAACGACGTCGCCATAGGGTTCCGAGGCGCGGCCCCGGAACAATATCAATATCGTCTGGGCAATTCGAACGGATATACCGTGACGCTCACGCAACCCCTCTTCAATTGGCAGAACATTCAGGTATACAAGGAGGCGGGATTCAAGGCGGTACAGGCCGAAGCCACATTCGGCCAAGCGACCCAGGATCTGATCGTGCGCGCCGCGCAAGCCTATTTCGACGTCCTCGCCTCACAGGACAGCCTCGCATTCATCCAAGGACAAAAGGTGGCGATCTCCGAGCAGCTCGCCCAAGCCAAGCGCAACTTCGAGGTCGGCACCGCAACGATCACCGATACTCACGAAGCGCAGGCCCGCTTCGACCTCGCGACCTCCCAGGAAATCGCAGCTCAAAGCGATATCGAAATCAAGAAGCGCACGTTGCAGCAGATCGTGGGCAAGTTTCCAGAGAGGCTCGAGCCGCTGAAGTCGAACATCGAGCTCAACCCGCCCAAGCCGAACTCGATGGAAGACTGGGCCACTGCAGCCGCGACCCAGGGCTATCCGGTGCGCGCCCAGGAGGCCGCGCTCGAAATCGCCGTGCGTGAGATCGAACGCATTCGCGGCGGCCATTTACCCACCTTGAACATCGTCGGCAGCGCGGGCCAGAACTCGACGAGTATCAGTGCCACCGCCTCAAACAATGCCGCCTCGGACTCGATCAACCGCACTATCGGATTGCAGCTTGCCATCCCTCTCTACGCGGGAGGCGGCGTCAGCTCGCAGGTACGGCAAGCGGTCGCCAATCGCGACAAAGCGCAGCAGGATCTGGAAAGCGCGCGGCGTACCGCCGCGCTATCCGCTCGCCAATCCTACGTCGGCGTGACCAACGGGATGGCCCAGGTAAAGGCCCTGGAGGCGGCACTCGTTTCCAGCCGGAGCGCTCTTGATTCGAACAAGCTCGGCTACGAGGTCGGCGTGCGCATCAACATCGACGTCTTGAACGCGCAGCAGCAGGTCTTCAGTACCTTGCGCGATCTTTCGAGGGCGCGCTATGACACCATCCTGAACGGCCTACGGTTGAAGTCGGCTTCGGGGATTCTCGGCGAGACCGACGTCGAAGACGTGAACCGCCTGTTGGGTACGAACTGATCGCCAGGAGTCACTCGAGCAGCCGCTCGCAGATCGCGAGCGTCCGCTCGGTGGCACCTCGATGCGCCGCACAGAAAGCGACCCCGGCCTTTCCCATGCGCTCGCGCAGACCCGCGTCATGAAGTATTGATCGCGCCAGGCGTATCACTTCCTCGGCGCCGTTGACCCGCAGCGCCGCGCCGGCAGCGACGGCGCTATCGGCCACCTGCGCGAAATTGTAAGTGTAAGGTCCGATCAGTACCGGCACGCCTGCTGCGCAAGCCTCGATCAGGTTCTGACCGCCGTAGGGAAGCAGACTTCCCCCGACGAACGCAGTGTCGCAGGCCCGATAGTAGGCCGCCATTTCGCCCATGCTGTCGCCGAGCACGATGCCGCAGTCGGCATCGAGCGGCGTGTTCGCGCTGCGCCGGACAAACTTCAGACCCCGGGATTCAAGGATCTGCGCTACCGCGTCGAAGCGTTGGGGGTGCCGCGGCACGATGACCAGAATTGCGTTCCGTAGAACGTTCTGTTCCAAAGCGTCAAGCAGCAGCTCTTCCTCGCCCTCGCGAGTGCTCGCGGCGAGCAACACAGCCCGACTGCCGAACCCGTCCCGAAATTGCGCCGCGAGCGACTCGCTCCCCGCGCTCGGGTCAGCGTCGAACTTGAGGTTCCCCGTGACTTCCACGGCGCGCGCGCCTAAGGATCGAAGCCGTTCGGCGTCCTCGGTGGTTTGCGCAGCAACCGCACTCAGACCCCCGAGAGCGACCCGTACGAGCGGCGCGACGGCGGAGTAGCCGCGCGCCGACTTGGCCGACATTCGAGCGTTGGCAAGCAAGAGCGGCACGCCGGAGCGTTGACACTCGCCCACGAGGTGAAACCAGATTTCAGTTTCCATCAGAATGCCGAGCCGTGGCCGGAAGTTGCGCAGGAACCGCCTGACGGCCGAAGGGTAGTCGTAAGCGAGCCAGGCAACGCGCACAGCGCCGCCAAAGAGCTGCTGCGCTGCCTCCCGGCCGGTTGCGGTCATCTGGGTAATCAACAGATCGCAGTCCGGATGACGCGATCGCAGCGCGAGCAGGAGCGGCTCTGCGGCACGCGTCTCACCCACCGATACCGCATGCAACCAGATCACCGGCCTCGGGGGCGTCGTGGGGTAGAAGCCGAATCGCTCCGCTATGTTCCGCCTGTATCCCGGCTCGCGCCGCCCCCGCCACCACAGGCGCGCGAGCACGAGGGGGAAAGCGAGCCAAAGGAGCAGCCTGTAGCCGGCCTGCCACATCAGAACGCCCCGACGGACCCAAAGGCGGTTAGAATGCCGCGCATAAGCCGCTGATTATACGGGTTTGCCGTCTCTCCCTTCGCGCCCATGCCCTTGTCCGTAACCATTATCACCCGCAACGCCGCCAGCCAGCTGGAACGGTGCCTTTCGAGCGTCGCGTTTGCCGAGGAGATCGTCGTGGTGGACTCGGGTTCCACGGACGGCACGGTCGAACTCGCCGCTCGCCACGGGGCTTACGCAATCCGGAAAGACTGGCTCGGGTTCGGCGCGCAAAAGCAGTTCGCCGTCGACGCCGCGAGCCACGAGTGGGTGTTGTGCGTGGACGCCGACGAATCCCTGAGCCCCGAGCTGCGCGAGGCTATCGTTGAGGAGCTCAAAGCGCCGCGCGGGTTTGTGTACGCCGTGGCACGCCGCAACCGCTTTTTGGGACGCTGGCTCAGGCACGGCGAGGGCTATCCCGACTGGAACGTGCGCCTGTTTCACCGCGGGCATGCGCGCTGGGGAAGCGAGTCGGTGCATGAAAAGGTCGTAAGCCGGTCGCCTGTGCTCAGGCTCCGAGGCGACCTGCTGCACGATTCGGCGGAAACGCTGGAGAAGTATCTCGACAAGCAGAACCGCTATACGAGCCTGCAGGCTGAATCGCTGCGCGCCTCGGGTCGCCGCGCGAATGCGTGGCAGCTGGTGCTCTCACCCCTGCTGCGCTTCGTCAAGTTCTACCTGTTGCGGCTCGGTTTTCTCGACGGTGTGCCGGGCCTGGTGCACGTCACGATCGGCTGCATGAACAGCTTCAACAAGTACGCGAAGCTGAAGGCGCTGGAGCGCGCCTCCGAATGACTATTTTGGTCACAGGCGGCGCCGGATTCATAGGCTCGAATTTCGTCCTGGACTGGTTCGCGCAAGGCGCAGGCCCCCTGATCAACCTGGACAAGCTCACCTACGCCGGCAATCCTGCGAATCTCCAGACCCTCAAGGACAACCCGGAGCACGTGTTTGTCCATGGGGACATCTGCGACCGGGAACTAGTGCGGCATCTCTTCGAACGACACGCGCCACGCGCCATCGTTCACTTCGCTGCGGAAAGCCACGTCGATCGTTCCATTCACGGGCCTGCTGAGTTCGTTCAGACCAATATCCTCGGCACCTTCGCCTTGCTCGAGGAAGCGCGCATCTGGCTGGAAAAGCAAGCGCCTTCTCAGCGCGAGGATTTCCGATTTCTGCACGTCTCGACCGACGAGGTATTCGGCTCGCTCGGGCCCCATGACCCCCCTTTCAACGAATCGACTCCGTTCGCGCCGAACAGCCCCTATGCAGCCTCGAAGGCGGCCGCCGACCACTTGGTGCGGGCGTACCATCAAACCTATGGGCTTTCGACGCTGACCGTCAACTGCTCGAACAACTACGGCCCTTATCAGTTTCCCGAAAAGCTCATCCCCCTCGTGATCCTGAACGCCATCACCCACAAGCCCCTGCCGGTCTACGGCGAGGGCGGCAACGTGCGCGACTGGTTGTACGTGCAGGATCATTGCACGGCGATCCGACGGGTCCTGGAGCGCGGCCGCGTCGGTGAGAGCTACAACGTCGGGGGCTACAACCAGAAGACCAATCTCGAGGTGGTGAACGCGATCTGCTCGCT
>WNGH01004170.1_pt1 | contig 23195 bp, 18 predicted proteins | sample 5400631 | NCBI WGS metagenome assembly WNGH01 (sample SAMN13153373, study PRJNA577476) | soil metagenome | isolation source: 115 cm soil or saprolite under Garry oak tree replicate 1 | place: USA:California | collected 2016-06-15
GCCCGCCCCAGCGCCGCCCGCCCCAGCGCCGGCTCCTCCCAGGCAAGCTGCCGCGCGATGATCCGCGGCCTTACGAGGCCAGCGGCGTGGCGGCCGCCAGCCGTCCCAAGGCGGCCAGCGACTCGGAGATATCACGGCGCATCCTCGGGGCAAACAGCCGGATCAAAGGCGCGATGCCGCCCTCCACCTCGACCTTCTTGACCACGCGGACACGGTCCTTGCCGACCGGCTCGAGCACATGGTCGAAGATCACCTTGCCCAACGGCACCGGGCATTCGCTCACCCAGCGCCGCCCGGCCTCGACCGCCGTAATGGTGAAGGAGCCGCCCAGGTTGCCGCGCTGCTTGGCCCAGCCGGACACGCCCGGCTCGAACGGGCCGTCCAGCCGCGCGATCTCCTTGCTGACGTCCCACTCAGGCCAGCGGGCCACGTCGGTCCACACCGCCCACACCGCGGCCGGCCTGGCCTTCAGTGTTGCCTCGCATTCGAACAGGTACATGCCCTGCCCCCCAGAGGACTCAGCCGAATCAAAGCTAGCCGGCTAAAGCATCCGAAAACAGGCGTTCGCAAGCCGGGGCATCTCCACGGCAACTACGCCAAACGATGGCCCGGCCGTAAAGGGCCCGCCGGCACCAGCCATGCCTCTTCCCTGCGCGCATCCCAGGCCGAGCGGCGGGAACCCTGGCCAGGCTGCGGCAGCGCGGCTACACCGACGTGACCCACTGCGACAGGCGCACTCGGCGCGGGCTGACCGGCCCGGAGCGGCGGGCCGAAGCCGGCCGGGCTGGGCGCGGTGCGACTGCTCCGGGGCCAGGGGTCATGACGCGCGTTAAAAGGTACCTCGTGCCGCAGTAGGCCCATGCGTCACATAGCTGACTCCATACCGCGCATGGGATGTTGCCGAGCGTTACAAGGGTAGCAAGAATGACTGATGGTAATTGTGTCGATACTCGTTGTCGTTCCGTGATCTGCACGGAGGGTGACGGCGGCGGCGCGACACAAGCTATTTCCGCGAATTCTCAGGAATCCCACCTGTCCTTCTGGCAAGGTATCGCCGATGGCCGAGGGCGGAAGGCCCGTGAGCCCGGGCACCGCCCGGCGCCGGGCCGGGGAGCACCCGGATGGTCATCACGCGACGCGCTGCCCTGCCCCGCAGCGGTCCGCACCCTGGGCGCCCCGCCCCGGAGTGCATGGCCGACGGAAGGACTGCCTTGTCACAACACCGGAGGCGGAGCCCCGGAAGGAGGCGTGCCGCGCGCCGGTCCGGCTTTCTGATGCCGGTGGCAGCCACGGCCATCGCCCTCATCACCGGGACGACCGTCGCTGGCTACCTGGTTGTGCGGTCCGATCACTCCGATGTGGGAGCCGCCTTCGCCGCGGCCGCGCTCCCGGGGAGCCGCGCCATGACCGTGCTGGAGCAGGCGCGCCAGCAGATGATCGTCATGAACACCGCTTCCCACACGATGCACCGGGTCGGCGCCCCGAAACTGGCCAGCACGGCCAGTGCCACCGCTGCGACCAGCACATCTACCGGCGGAGGCGGTGCCGGCACCACCGTGAGCTTCCCGCCGCCCAACCCGGGCACCGCGCAGTCCACCGCGTACAACATGATGTCGTCGTTCGGCTTCAACCCGAAGACCCAGTTTGGCTGCCTGAATAACATCTGGACCCGGGAAAGCGGATGGCGGTATAACGCGGAAAATGCGAGCGGCGCATACGGTATACCGCAGGCATTGCCCGGATCGAAGATGGCCACCGCGGGCGCGGACTGGCAGACGAACCCCGCCACACAGATCAGGTGGGGACTCGGTTACATCAAGTCCATTTACGTCACTCCGTGCGATGCGTGGGGTTTCTGGCAAGCACACGGGTACTACTAAGCGTATCGGTTTGTTACCGTACGTTGATCTTTCCCGTGATTCTTGTCACAGCCCTTTTACGCCAATTCCGCCGCAAGGAGGCCGTGGTAGACGGCACACTCGCTTGCAGACAGCACCCGGCGTGTGATGGTTGCCCCGAGCGACGCGTCGCCTTGAACCTGCGTCACATCAGCGCGCCTCTGCCCTGGCCGGGCGTCTAGTCATCGGTCGGCAGTGTCCCGGGTGGAGCCGAGCGCACAAAGCGCCCGACCAAAGGTAATTCGTGCCTGCGCGACACAAAAAGAAGCGCAACCTGATTCTGCACAATCGCAAATTGTCCAAGATTACCGTCGCAATGGCGGGGGTCGGCGTCATCGTCCCCATTGCGGTCGTCGCCGGGATCACCGCCTCCGGCCCGGACGCCGGGAACTCGTCGTCGTTGCTGGCGATGGACGGGGCGCGGCCGGGCACGATGGCCACCGGCGCGCACCTCGACAGCGGGGTAAGGCTGACCGGAGCGGCCCGCCGTGAGGTGGCCACGCTCAGCGTCAGCCGGGTCCTCGCCGAGCGTGCCGCCGACCGGCGCGCGGATCGCCGGGCAGCCAGGCTGGCTGCGGAACGTGCCGCCGCGCGGGCCGCGGCCACGCCTTCGCCGTCACCGTCGCCAAGCTCGGCGGGCACCACGGCCTCCGCGCCGCAGCCATCGGGGAATCCCCAGAAGATCGCCGAGGGCATGCTGGGCTCCTACGGATGGTCGTCGAGCCAGTTCGGCTGCCTGGTGAGCCTGTGGAACACCGAGAGCGGCTGGAACGTCTACGCGACGAACCCGAGCAGCGGGGCTTACGGCATCCCGCAGGCGCTGCCCGGCTCGAAGATGGCCAGCGCCGGCCCGGACTGGCCGAGCGACGCGGCCACCCAGATCCGCTGGGGCCTGGGATACATCAAGTCGCTCTACGGCTCGCCCTGCGGCGCGTGGGGGCACGAGCAGGCCGACGGCTGGTATTAGCCGGAATCGGTCCTTGCCCGCTGACCGGCCAGGACCACGTCCCCCTGATGGCCCCGCCGGCCCGCCCCGGCGGGGCCATCGGGTTTCCGCCAGGGAGCCGGCGCGGGAAAGAGGCGGGCGCGGGGTGCCGGGGAAGCGCACGGGGCGCGGAAGCCGTCCCGGGAGACGGCGCTGGAGGCGGGCGCCGGGAGCGTCTCCCCGGGAAGCGCGCCCAGGGGCAGGCCCGCGAACAGGGGGTGCCCGGAACCAGCCGGCCAGCGGCGCAGCGGGTGCGGGAGAGCGCGCTAGGACCGCGGGGTGAAGGCGGCCATCGCCGCACCGAACGCGGCGTGGGCGAAGCCCATGGCGAGCATGAGGGCGGCCAGGACCACGGCCGTCCCGCCGCCACCGAACAGCAGTGCCCGCCGGTGCCGTCCCGGGCGCCGCCGCTGCCCACCCTGACCCGGCTGGCCGCCCTGGGCCGGTTGCTTGCCCGCCGTGGGTTGCCAGCCCGGGGCCGGCTGCCAGCCCGGTGCCGCAGGCGCGGCGGGCGTCGCCATGCCCGCCTGGGCCTCGGCAGTCACGGTCGTGGCGAACTCGGCCCCGGGCAGTCCAGCCCCGGCAACCCCGTCCCCGGCGGCTCCGGCCAGCCCCGCTTGCGCGATCCCCGCCCCGGCCGGCCCCGCGCCGGCCGGCCCGGCGCCGGGCAGCCCGGCGCCGGATCCGGTCGGCCAGGCGGATACGGTCGCGGCGGATTCCAGGCCGGCGACCGGCCGCGCGGGTTCCGCGGGGGGCGGTTGCCCGGCGAACGCCGCGGCACCTTCCGGCGGAGCGGCGGGGAACGCAAGCGTGCTGTGCGGGCCGCCGGTCCCGCCCCGGATCCCGGTCTGACCCGGGACGCCGCCAGCGCCGGCCAGCCTCGCGCGGTCACCGGCGGGGGCGCCGTCCCGCGCCACGGAACCATGCCGCGCCCCGGCGCTGCCGCCCGCCCCCGGGCCGCCCTGCGCCAGTGCCCCGTTCTGTGCCACGGCACCGTTCTGTGCCACGGCACCGTTCTGCGCAACGGCACCGTTCTGCGCAACGGCGGAACCGTGTGCGGTGGCACCGTTCTGCGCGGCGGCACCGGTCCCGGTGCCGTAACCGCTGCACGCCGCGGCGAGCAGCCTGCGGGCGGCGGTCGCATCCGGCCGCGCCGCCGGGTCGCGCCGCATCAGCGCGGTGATCACCGGGCCCAGCGGCCCGGCGGATGTCGCTGGCGGCGGGTCGCCGTGCACGATGTTGGCCAGTACGGCCATCGCGCTGCCCTGGCCCTCGAACGGGCCCCGCCCCTCAACGGCTGCGTACAGGGTCGCCCCGAGCGACCACAGGTCGGAGGCGGGGCTGGCGGGCACGCCCCGGATCCGCTCTGGGGCGCAAAAACCAGGTGTCCCCATGACCATGCCCGCCTGGGTCAGTCCGGGATCGCCGTGCAAGGTCGCGATGCCGAAGTCGGTCAGCACCACCCGGCCGTCCGGGGCGACCAGGATGTTGCCGGGCTTGACGTCCCGGTGCACCACGCCCGCCGCGTGCGCACTGCCCAGCGCTTCGAGCAGCGTCATGCCCATCATCGCGGCCCGCGCCGGCGGCAGCGGGCCGTCCTCGGCCAGGACCTGGGACAGTGACCTGGACGGCACCAGCTCCATGATGATCCACGGGCTGCCCCCGGCCTCGATCACGTCGTGCACCGTGACCACGCCGGGATGGGTCAGCCGGGCCGCGACCCGTGCCTCCCGCAGCGAGCGCTCCCGGAGGATGTTCCGGTCCTGATGCGTCATCGGCCCGGGAACGCGGACCTCCTTCACCGCGACGTCGCGGTCAAGGCGCAAGTCGCGGGCCCGCCACACGGTGCCCATGGCGCCGTGACCGACCGGATCCAGCAGTTGATAGCGCCCGGCGACCACGCGTCCCGACCCGGTCACTGACTGCATGGGCGGGACATTACACCGATCGGCCGGCCTTTTTCCTGGGAGCTAGATAAGAATTCACCCAGTTTCACCGGTTAGCCGGCCTAGGCTCCGTCCGGCACCGATGTCATTCGTGCGAATCGCAAAATCCTACGAGGATTCGGCAATCGCGTGCGGTCACGCTCAGCGCCGGCCGATGGTGAGCAGCGGGCCCGATCCCTGGCCTCCCGCGGGGCCGGAGAAGAAATCATTCCCCTTGTCGTCCACGATGATGAACGCGGGGAAGTCGCGCACCTCGATCTGCCACACCGCTTCCATCCCCAGTTCCGGGTACTCGAGCACGTCTACCCTGGTGATGCAGTCCTGCGCCAGCTTCGCGGCGGCCCCGCCGATCGAGCCGAGGTAGAACCCGCCATGGGCCTGGCATGCGGCGGTTACCGCGGGCGACCGGTTGCCTTTGGCGAGCATCACCAGCGAGCCCCCGGCGGCCTGGAATTGGTCTACATAAGAATCCATCCGCCCGGCCGTCGTCGGCCCGAACGATCCTGACGGATATCCCTTGGGGGTCTTGGCAGGGCCCGCGTAGTACACCGGGTGATCCGCCATGTATGGGGGCATCGGGTCTCCCGCCGACAGGCGTTCGGCAATTCTTGCGTGCGCGATGTCGCGGGCGACGACCAGGGGGCCGGTCAGCGCCAGCCTGGTCGCGACGGGATGCCTGGAAAGCTCGGCCCTGATCTCGCTCATCGGCCTGGTCAGGTCGATTCGCACCACGTCCGCGGTGAGGTCTTTCCCGGACGGCTCGGGCAGGTACTGCGCCGGGTCGGTCTCCAGCCGCTCCAGGAACACGCCCTCGGCGGTGATCTTGGCCAGCGCCTGCCGGTCGGCGGAACAGGAGACGGCGATCGCGACCGGGCAGGAGGCGCCGTGCCGGGGCAGCCGGATGACTCGCACGTCATGGCAGAAGTACTTGCCGCCGAACTGCGCCCCGATGCCGAGCTTCCTGGTGATCTCCAGGACCTGCTGCTCCAGCCCCCGGTCGCGGAAGCCGTGCCCGGACGGCGACCCGGCGGACGGCAGCGTGTCCAGGTAGCGGGCCGAGGCGTACTTCGCGGTCTTCAGCGCGTACTCGGCGCTGGTGCCGCCGACCACGATCGCCAGGTGATACGGGGGGCAGGCGGCGGTGCCCAGGGAGCGGATCTTCTCCTCGAGGAAGGCGAGCATGCTGGCCTCGTTCAGCACCGCCTTGGTCTGCTGGTACAGGAACGACTTGTTGGCCGACCCGCCGCCCTTGGCCATGACCAGGAACTTGTACTCCGCGCCCGGGGCCGCGTACAGCTCGATCTGCGCCGGCAGGTTGCTGCCGGTGTTCCGCTCGTCCCACATGGTCAGCGGCGCGAGCTGGGAATACCGCAGGTTGAGCTCGGTGTAGGCGTCGAACACGCCGCGGGCCAGGTGCTCCTCGTCGCGCCCGTCGGTGAGCACGCCGCCGCCGCGCTTGCCCATGATGATCGCCGTGCCGGTGTCCTGGCACATCGGCAGCACCCCGCCCGCCGCGATGCAGGCGTTCTGCAGCAGGTCCCGGGCGACGTACCGGTCGTTGGGGGAGGCCTCCGGATCGTCAAGGATCGCCCGCAGCTGGCGCAGGTGACCTGGCCGCAGCAGGTGCGCGATGTCCCGCATGCCCTCCCGCGCGACCAGCGTGAGCAGCTCCGGCGCCACCTCGAGAAATTCTCTGCCAAACGCCTGCCGGGTGGTGACCCCGTCCGCGGTGAGCAGCCGGTAATCCGTGGTATCCGGGCCAAGAGGCAACAGTTCGGTGGGCGTGAATTCGGGCATTGAGGCACTTCCTCGTGCGGTGGAGCCGGTCGGCTTTATGGTAGGTCCCGTGCCGGGGCGCGGCAGGGGATGCATGCCTGCGAACAGGCGGGGAAGTCCGTAGGCAGCACCGGCACCCCGGCTCGGTGTACCAGTTAAGGATGGCGGCCGATGAGCGTTCCCGAGACAGGCACGAGTCAGGTTGACATCGACGAGGCGGCCAGGCAACTGGAGCTCGCGATTCATGACGCCCGGGTCGCCTTCGACTGCATCCAGCTCGGCGAGCTGGACCGCGCGCATACCAGCGCGATCACCGCGCGCGCGGCCGCCGATGCCGCGGAGAACATGCTGCGGGCCGCGCTGGGCCAGGGCACGCACCAGCCCGGCGAGGCGTGATCGCGGCCTCAGTGGCGGGGCACGAGCCGGACAGCGTCCGCTGCCATGCGTCCTCGAGCTGAGTGACATTCGACGGGTTCACCGGGATTTCGCTGCCCTCGTTGCCGGCATGAAGGCTGCCCCGTCGCTGCGCTGCGCACGTCACGACAACAGCAGAAACCCCGGCGGGGAACCACCGCTGCGGTGCCGGTTGGTCTTGACCTGTACTATCTGCGTGCCTTGAGCCAATTGTTCCGGGTGCTTCCCCTGATTCACCGTAGGGTTGGCCCAGCAACCATTATCTTGAGCCGCGGAGGTTCCGGTGGAGCGGGTTCGACAGGGTCCCGGTGAACGCGTTCCAGTGGCGTGGGCAAATCGGCCGTGAGCAGCAGCGTCCCCGGCAGTCTGGCGGCCGGCCCAGACGGCCGCCCGCAAGCCAGCCCGGCCCGGTCCGGGACCATTCCTGCGCTGGCTGACTGCTTCACCGCCAGGCTGCAAACCGGGCCTGGCCCGTTAGACAAGCACCCGCCCGGTCAGTGGCTGGTGCTCACCGGCCCGGCCGCGCCGGCCAGGCCGGCGTATGACTGGCCCGGCGGCACCGGGAAGACTCAGCTCGCCGTGTATCTGGCGCAGACCTGGTGGCAGCGAAGCCAGGCCGGCCTGCTGGTCTGGCTGACCGCCGCCAGCCGCGACGCCGTGCTGTCCGGGTACCTGCAGGCCGCCACCGGGCGTACCGGAACGGTCCCCACGGACGACGCCGAGAAGGCCGCCGCCCGGTTCCTGTCCTGGCTGGCGGAGACCACCCAGCCGTGGCTGGTGGTCCTGGACGGGGTGACCGACCCGGTGAACCTCGACGAGCTGTGGCCAGACGGCCCGGCCGGACGAGTGCTGATGACCGCCGCGCAGGACATAGCGGTCCCCGGGCCCCGGGACCCGCTGGTCTTCCCGGTCGGGACGTTCAGCTCCCATGAGGCCCTCACCTACCTCATGGCCCGGCTCAGCGCCGATACCGACCAGCGGCTGGGCGCGGTGGACCTGGTAGCCGACCTCGGCTGCGACCCGCTTGCCCTGGCCCAGGCCAGCGCGGCAATCAGCAGCTCGGCGATCACCTGCCGGGACTACCTCGACCTGTTCCTGCGGCGGCGGGAGCAGATCGCCGAGGCGGTCGGTGTCCAGCCCGCGGCCAAGGCGGTCACCTGGACCCTGTCGGTGGAGCGCGCCGAGCAGCTGTCGCCGGGCGGTCTCGCCCAGTTGTGCCTGGCGCTCGCCGTGCTCCTCGGCTGCCACGGCATCCCGGATGCGGTGTTCGCCACCCGCCCCGCGGCCGAGTTCATCACGGCGCCCGGCGGCGGCCCGGCCGATCCCCAGGCCGTCCGTTCTGCCCTGCTCAGCCTGCACAGCACCGGCCTGCTGGACATCGACCCCGGCGCCGCGCGGATGGTGCGGGTGCACCCGGCCGTGCAGGCGGCGGTCAGGTCAGCCATGCCAGAGGAGGTGCGGGACCAGGCTGCCCGGGCGGCCGCGGACGCGCTGATCCAGGCCTGGCCGGACGATGCGGAGCAGTCTCCGCTGGCGGAATCGCTCCGGGCCTGCGAGGCCAGCCTGGAGCGGGCCACGGCTGACACGCTGTGGGCCGGCGGAGCGCACCCTGTCCTGTTCCGGGCCGGGCGGAGCCTCGACGGCGCCCGGCTCACCGGGCCCGCGGTCAGTCACTGGCGCGCGGTCGCCCGGACCAGCGAGAGGGTGCTCGGCCCGGCCCACCCCGACACTCTCGTGGCCGCCGTCAGGCTGGCCAGCGCCGCGCTCGCCGCCGGGCAGAACGACGATGCGGTCGCGCTGTACCGGTGGATCGTGGACACCCAGGTCAGATCGCTCGGCCCCGACCATCCGCGCACGGTCGCAGCCCGGGTGGATGTCGGGAGCGCGCTGCTCGCCGCCGGGCGGCCCAGCGAGGCGATCGGCGTCCTGGAAGACGTGCTCGCCGCGGTTGAGCGCCTCCATGGCTCGGGCGCCTTGGACAGCCTTGCCGTCCAGGACAGCCTGGCCTCCGCCTACCAGGCCACCGGGCGGTACCAGGACGCGATCCAGCTAGCCCGGCGGACGCTGGCCGAGCGGGAGCGGCGGTACGGGGCCGACCATCCCGGCACCATGGCCACCCGGGCCGACCTGGCCAGCGCCTGCCTGGCCGATGGCCGGAAGCGGGAGGCCATCACCTATGCCAAGCGCACCCTGGCCGACCGGGAACGGGTGCTGGGCCACGACCACCCCGACACCCTCGCATCACTGAGCACACTCGCTGCCGCCGCCTACTCAGCCCGGCGCCTCAAGGAAGCGCTGCCGCTCTACGCGCGCATGCTGGAGGTCCAGACCCGGCTGCACGGTACGGATCACCCGGACACGATCACCGCCCGCGGCAACCTCGCCTCCGTCTACCACTCGGCCGGGCGGCTGGCCGCCGCGATCCAGCTCTACGAGCAGGCCCTCGCGGGCCGGCAGCGGATCCTGGGGCCGGTTCACCCGGATACCCTGGCCTCGCGCACGAACCTGGCCCACGCGTACAACGCGATAGGCCGCCTGAGCGAGGCTGTCGCGCTGCTGCGGGGGACGCTAGCCGACTGCGAACGGGTGCTGGGAGCCAATGATCTTCTGACGAAGACCGTGCGAGAGAGCATCCAGGAAAGAGGGCAATGTCTAGGTTTACCGTCTATTTCGCTACGGACCTGCACGGCTCGGAGCGATGCTTCCGCAAATTCCTGAATGCCGGAAAGTTCTACGATGCGGACGCGGTGATCCTGGGCGGAGACGTGGCTGGCAAGGCGCTCGTTCCGGTGGTGAGCGGCCCCCAAGGCAGCTTCGAGGCCAGCGCCTACGGGAGGTCGGTCCGTGCCGAGGGCGAGGATGGCCTGGCCAGCATCGAGGACTGGATACGGGCGCTCGGCTGCTATCCCTACCGGGCCACCCCGGACGAGCTCCAGGAGATGCGCGATGACCCGGACCGGCTCAATCGCGCCTTCGAGCAGGTGATCAGCGAGACGCTCGAGCGCTGGATCTCCATGGCCGAGGACCGGCTGCGTGCGCTCGGGCTGCCCTGCCTGGTGATGCCCGGCAATGACGATCCGCCCTGGGTGCGGCGGCTGCTGGATCAGGCCGGGTGGCTGCAGCAGGCCGAGGAGCGCATCGTCGGGTTCGGGCCCTATCAGGTACTGAGCCTCGGCTATTCGACGCCGACCCCGTGGGACTCGCCCCGGGAGATCACCGAGGATCAGATGCGCGCCAAGCTGACGACGCTGGCTGAGCATCTGGACCCGGCCCAGCCGACGATCTTCAACCTGCACAACCCGCCGTTCGGGACCGCGACCGATCGCGCGTTCAAGCTGAACGACGACCTGCGAATCCAGACCGCGGGCGGGGAGCCGGTACAGGTGCCGGTGGGCAGTCACGCCATCCGGGAATCCATCGAGGATGTGCAGCCGGTTGTGGCGCTCTGCGGCCACATCCACGAGTCCCGTGCCACCAGCAAGCTGGGGCGCACCCTCGTGGTGAACCCCGGATCCCAGTACTCGGAGGGGATCTTGCAGGGCTCGATCCTGACCCTGGACCGGGCCAAGGTAACGTCGCACCGGTTCGTGGCCGGGTGAACACCGCCAGCGGGCCCGGTGGCGCGGGCGCGGCCGCCGCCACGCTGTGGCCGGAGGGCTTCCGTGCCGCGGTCGCGCTGACCTTCGACGTCGACGCGGAATCGGTGATGCTGGCCAGTGACCCTTCGCTGGCACAGCGAACCTCGCTGATGTCACACCAGCGTTACGGGCCGCAGACCGGCTTGCCCCGGATACTCCGCCTGCTCGCGGAACGCGGGGTCCGGGCCACGTTCTTCGTCCCGGGCTACACCGCCGAGCAGCATCCCGGCCCGATCCGGGCCATCCGCGACGCCGGGCACGAGATCGGCCATCACGGCTACCTGCACGAGCTTCTGACCGGCACCGACGAGGCAACCGAGCGGGAGTACCTGGAGCGCGGGCTGCACGCACTCGACCAGGTGACCGGCGTCCGGCCGATCGGTTACCGCGCGCCCTGGTGGGAGACCACGGACCGGACCCTGGACCTGCTGGTGGAGTACGGCTTCCGTTTTGACAGCAGCCTGTTCGACGCCGACCTGCCGTATGTTCGCCGGCTGCCGGGTGGCTCGATCACCGAGATCCCTGTTTCCTGGGCGCTTGATGACTGGGAGAAGTATGCGTTCTGGCCCGGGGTCACCGGCACCGGCACGATCGAGCGCCCCTCCCTGGTGGCCGAGCACTGGTGGGAGGAGGTGCTGGCTTACGCGGAGGAGGGCGCATGCTGTGTGATCACCATGCACCCGTTCCTGTCCGGGCGCCCGGCGCGGGCCAGGGCGCTCGGCTGGCTGATCGACAAGATCGCCCAGCACGGGGAGATCTGGCTCGCCCCCCTGTGCGAGATCGCGGACCGGGCAATGGCCGCATGAGCAGCCGCGCCCGGACCCGGCTACGTTAAGATCCTATTCAGTCAAAAAGGGAGCAAATCATGAAATTAATGGCCGAGGCAGGAGGCAGCCGTGACCATACGTGACGACTCCGGGCTATACGTCAGGAAGGCGACTGGCCTTGTCCGCGCTGCGGGCAGGTGGAGTGTCCTGATCTACAACATTATGTTCGTGAGCATCGGGCTCATGGTAGTGTTCGCTATTTCGCTTATCCCCGCCTTCTACCCCGGCTCCAACATACAGCTCTCGTTTCTTCTTGCACTGATCATCGTGCTGCCCACGTCGATGGTTTTCGCGATGCTGTCGGTGGCGATGCCCCGTTCCGGGGGCGACTACGTCTACGTGAGCCGGGCACTCGGGCCCGCGTGGGGCATGATGTCCAACTGGAACCAGACGGTCTGGTGGGTACTGTACGGCGGGGTCCCATCCGCGTTCTTCGCCTACTACGGGCTGACTCCGCTGCTGCGCTCGCTGGGCGTGCTGACCAACCATCCTGGACTGATCACATGGGGTGACCGGCTGTCCACGCCGACCGGTGCGTTCCTGACCGGCACCGCGCTGATAGTGATCCTGGTCGTTATCTTCGCGACCGGCCTGAACTTCTACTTCCGGATCCAGAACGTCTTGTTCGGCGTGGCGATGATCGGCGTCCTGATCACGGTGGTCGTGCTGCTGACCAAGAACCCGGCCAGCTTCCAGGCTGGATTCAACCATTCGCTGAGGGGCACGGCCGGGACCCCGGATCCCTACCATGCGGTCCTCGCCGCCGCTAAAAAGGACGGCTTCACGACCGCCCCATTCAGCCTGTACTGGACCATCATCCCGATCACCTGGATCTACCTCGAGCTGGTGTTCAACCAGTCGTCCGCCTACATCGGCGGCGAGGTGCGCAGGCCGGGGCGGGTGCAGATCTGGTCGATGCCGGCCGCGGCAGTCATATCCACGGCGACGGCCATGCTGGTGGTCTGGATGTTCCAGCGCACCGCAGGCACCACTTTCCTTGGCGCGCTCTCCTTCAATAACGGGGCGGCGCTCCATTTCAGCACCGCGCCGACCTACAGCGAGCTGGCGTCCTACGCGACCGGGAGCGGGATCGTGGCCTTCCTGCTCTGTTTCGGGTTCATCTTCTGGGCCTACTCCTGGCTTCCCGGCCAGATCCTCAACGCGTCGAGAAACCTGCTCGCGTACGGGGTCGACGGGGTTATGCCGAGTTGGCTCGCGAACGTCAACGGGCGGCGGCACACCCCGGTGAACGCCCTGACCGTCATGGGGCTGGGCTCCATCGCGGCGCTGTGGCTGTACACCCGCCCCGATTCCCCGTTCAAGACGCTGACCGGGATCTTCGGCTTCATCCTGTCGTTCTGCATCACCTCCATCGCGGCTATCGTGCTTCCCTACCGGCAGCGCAAGGTCTGGGAGAACTCCTCGGTCAACTGGCGCCTGGGCCGGATCCCGGTGATGTCGATCGTCGGTGTCCTGTCCCTGATCGCGGCTGGTTTCATGGGCTGGGACTACCTGCACGACCCGCTGTCCGGAATAACCTGGAAGCCGACCGGCGGCGGCGGGATCCTCTTCGGCAGCCGGTCGTTCGACATGTTCCTGCTGAACATCCTGATCCTGCTGTCCGGGCTGGTTATCTACCTGGTGGCGCGGGTCGTGCAACGCCGCCGCGGGGTGAACCTGGACGCCGCCTACCGCGAGATCCCGATCGAGTAAGAGCGGGTACTGGCGTCAGGGGCCGGCCGGTGCTCTCCGGCCGCCCCTGACGGCGCCTGCTCCACGCTGCCGGCCAGGTCAGCGATCCGTGGTAAGGATTTCGTGCAGTCTGGTGAGCAGGGTGGCTTCGGAGAACGGTTTTTCGATGAGGTGGACGCCGGGTTCGAGGACGCCTTGTGCGCTGAGGAGACCTTTGGTGTAGCCAGACATGAATACCACCCGGGCGGCGGGCTGGAGGATGCGGATCTTTTCGGCGAGTTCTTTTCCCTGCATCTGCGGCATGATCACGTCGGTGAGCAGCACGTCGATGCGCTCTAGCTGGCTGGCGAGGATGTGGAGCGCATCGTGCCCGCTGGCGGAGGCCACGACGCGGTAACCGTTGCGGTCGAGGATCCGGCGGGTGACCTCACGCATCGCGGCTTCGTCTTCCACGACCAGGACCGTCTCGCCGTGGCCGCGCTGGGGCTCGGCGGGCGGCGGCACCCCACAGCTGGCGGTCTGTTCGGTGATGGGCAGCAGGGCGGTGAGGATGGTGCCCGTCCCGGGTTCGGAATAGATCTTCACGTCCCCGCCGGCTTGAGTGATGATCCCGTACACGGTGGCCAGCCCCAGGCCGGTTCCCTCGCCTTTGGGTTTGGTGCTGAAGAACGGCTCGAACACCCGGTCCAGGACGTCTTTGGGTATCCCGGTGCCGGTATCACTCACCTTCAGGGCGACGTACCGGCCGGGGGCCGGCCCGCCCTGGCCAGCCATGGTCTCATCGACGCGGGTGTTGGCGGTCTGGATGACCAGTTTCCCGCCCCGCGGCATCGCATCACGGGCGTTGACCGCCAGGTTGACCAGGACCTGCTCGATCTGCCCAGGATCGGCCAGCACCAAATCCAAGTCCTGGGCCAGGTCGGCGATCAGCTCGATGTGCTCGCCGAGGGTGCGGGCCAGGAGCTGCTCGACACTTTCGACCACGTCGTTGATGTTGAGCACCCGCGGCTGGATCACCTCCTGGCGGGCGAACGCCAGCAACTGGTGGGTCAGCCCAGCGGCCCGTGCGGCGGCCTGCTGGACCTCCTTGATGTCGGCGCTGAGAGTCTGCCAGCGCTCGTCCGGCAGTTCCTTGGCGACTTCTTCGCCGACGAATGCGGCGTAGTTGGAGATCACGCCCAGCAAGTTGTTGAAGTCGTGGGCCACCCCGCCCGCAAGCTGGCCCAGGCTTTCCAGCCGCTGCGACTGGTGGAGCTGCCGTTCCAGCTTGTCCCGCTCGGCCTGAGTGCGCAGCCGCTCCCGCTCGGCGGCGATCTCCAGCCGCTCGGTCACGTCCCGGACCACGGCGGTGACCAGGATCCCCTGGTCGGTGTCGATGGCCGACAGCGAGATTTCGGCGGGGAAGGTGGTGCCATCCCGGCGGCGCCCGGCCAGTTCCATCACCGCGCCCATGGGGCGGGGCCGGGGATCGGCCACATACCCGGCCCGGAGCCGGGAATGCAGGTCGCGTACCTGGTCAGGGACCAGAATTTCTACCGGCTGGCCGACCAGCTCGTCCCTGCTGTAGCCGAACAGCCGTTCGGTCTGCGCGTTCACCAGTGCGATCCGGCCGTCGGCGTCCACGCACACCATCGCGTCCGGGGCCGCCTCCAGCAAACCGGCGAACCGGTGATCCCCAAGATGCTCCACAGCCACCTCGCGTGATCGCTTGATAACTAACCGTAGCAGTCCGAATTCGCGGTTACCTGGCGGGACTCGGGGTTACTCGGCGAGCCGGGGGAGGAGCAACGAACTCGTGGCCGGGCGCCCTGGTCAGGCGCGCCCGCTGCGCTCCAGCGCGGCCTGGCCGGTGCCCTCCGGCTGCCCCGCTGGTGCCTGCTCCTCGTGCACGTACCGCCCGCCGCGCAGCAGGGACACCCCGGCGGCGATGACGAGCAGGCAGATCGCCATGATGAACACGATGTTCAGGCCGTGGTGGAACGGGCCGGAAATGAGCTGCGGGAAGAACGCCTTGCCGGTGAGCAGTGCCACGTGGCTGGCGGGCAGGTGGGCCAGGATGCCGGTCGGGCCGAGCAACTGGGCGACCGGGTTGTAGCCGAGGAAGGCGGCGAACAGGCTGCCGACCGGGGGCAGTGACCCGATCTTGAACGCGACGGCGTGCGGGACGCCCTGGGCGGCGAGCCCGTGGGTCAGCGTGCTCGGCAGGGTGGCGGCCAGCCCGGCGATCATCAGCGTGAAGAACACGCCGATCGAGAGCACGAAACCGGAGTTCTGGAACGTGGCGAGCATGCCGGATGCGGCGCCGCGCTGCTTGGCCGGGACGCTGTTCATGATCCCGGCCGCGTTCGGCGCGGAGAACAGGCCCATGCCCGCGCCGGCCACGAAGATCAGCACGGCGAACACGGGATAGCTGAAGTCGGTGGGGATGAGCAGCAGGCCGGCGAACGCCAGGGCGGAGACCATCAGGCCGCCGGAGGCGAACCAGCGGGCCCCGTGCTTGTCCGACAGCCAGCCGGACACCGGCCCGGAGAAGACGAACCCGCCGGTCAGTGGCAGCAGGAAGATGCCCGCCCACAGCGGGGTGTCCTTGAAATCGTAGCCGTGCAGCGGCAGCCAGATGCCCTGCAGCCAGATGATCAGCATGAACTGCAGCCCGCCGCGGGCGATCGAGGCGAGCAGGGTGGCGCTGATCCCGGCGGCGAACGCCCGGATCCTCATCAGTTGCATGTCGAACATGGGCGCGGCGACGTGCTGTTCGACGAAGCAGAACACCACCAGCATCGCCACGCCGCCGAAAATGCCGCTCAGCACCAGCGGGCTGGTCCAGCCCATCGAGTGCCCGCCGTACGGCAGCAGCCCGTAGGTGATGCCGACCAGCAGCGCGATCAGGCCGATCGCGAACGTGACGTTACCGAGCCAGTCGATCCGGGCCGGCGTCCTGATGCCGATCTCGTGCAGGCTGAAGTACGACCAGATGGCGCCGCCCAGGCCGATCGGGACCGACACGATGAACACAAGCCGCCAGTCGACCGCGGCCAGCACGCCACCGAGGATCAGGCCGATGAACATGCCGGAGATGCCGGCCACCTGGTTGATGCCCATCGCGGTGCCGCGCTGGTTGGACGGGAACGCGTCGGTCAGGATCGCCGGGGCGTTGGCCATCAGCATCGCCCCGCCGACCGCCTGGATCACCCGGAAGCCGATCAGCCACAGCGCGCCGGACGGCCCGGTCAGGGGGTCGAACGGCAGGGCGAGCGCGCCCAGGGCGAAGATCGTGAACCCGGCGTTGTACATCTTGACCCGGCCGTAGATGTCGCCGAGGCGGCCCAGGGTGACCACGAGCACCGCCGAGACGACCAGGTAACCCATCAGCATCCACAGCAGGTAGCTGACGTTGCCCGGGGTCAGCGGGTTGAGCTTGATGCCGCGGAAGATGGCGGGCAGCGAGATGATCACGATCGACGCGTTGACCGTGGCCGCGAGCATGCCCAGCGTCGTGTTGGACAGCGCCAGCCACTTGTAGTGCGTCCCGCGCAACATGGCGGAGGTGCCGCGCGGCATCCCACTCGGCGCGGCGCCGTCCGGGGCCGGATCGGACCCGGGGCCGGCCGTGCTGCCGTTGGGCGGTGCCCCGCCCTGGCCGGAGCCGTCGTGCCCGCCCGGGCTACCGTGCCCGGGCACCTTCCCTTGGCCGTTCGCGGACTCGGTCACCTGCTGCGGATCTCCTCGCTCAGCATTAATTGTTATTAGCAAACTAACAGAGAAAGAGGCTCGCACCCACGCTAGTCCGGCCCGTCGGGCCCGCGGAAGCCGCTGTTGGCGGGGGCGTTGCCCGGCCGCCTTAGCCGGGGATGGCCGACCGCGGGGTGCCGTGGGAAGGGGCGCCGCCGGGCCGGTTTGCCCGGGGATGGCTGGCGGCGGGGTGCCGTGGGAAGGACGGACCCGGCGCTGTGCTCATCCGATTCAGGCTGATCTGTGCCCCGAAGGTGGGAATGACGATCTAACGACCACAATTCGGCAACATCCGGTCGATAGGGACACGATCATGGCGGTCGTTGTGTCATCCTTCTGCGCGGAATCCAGGGGGACGTCCGGCTGCGCGCTGGCGCCAGCCGGCGGCACCCGGCGTTCCGCGCGCCGGGGATAGCGACGAAAGGATCCCCTCGCCCATGAGCTGCAACTCACGCGCCCGCTCCGGGGGCCGGGGTTCCTGACCCGCGGGGCGCGGCCGGCGGCAGGCCCGGCCGGATCCTTGTCTTCGTCCCCGCGAAAGACAATGGCTCGCGTCCCCTGGCCGGATCGGGCCGCGCGCTCCCACCGGGAACGCCGCTCCCACCGGCAACGCCACCCCCGGAAACACCGCCCCCGGAAACACCGGCCACGGAAACACCGGCCACGGCGCAAGCGCCGCCCCCAGCACGAGCGCGGCACCCGGCGGAACCGGGGACACCCCGCCTGGACTGCGCATGATGGCGGCCCGGCTGCTGTCCGGGATGGCCCGGCTGGATAGCCGGTTCGCCTCGCTGTGGCAGCCCTGCTCGCGTGAGGTGTTCCTGGTCACGGTCACCGCGCCGGGCGGCGGGGGCATCGCGGCCCGGTGGCGGGTGGACCTCGAGGCGCCCGCCATCATCTCGGCGAGCGGGCTCGCGCCGGGGGAGACCGGCGGCGCCCAGTGGGACATCATCGGGTCCGCCGACACCTGGAAACAGGTGCTCGATGGCGGCATGAACCTCAGCGTCGCCTTCCGCGCCCGCCAGCTCCGCTACTGCGACACCGGCGACGTCGCGGCCAGCGTCCCCGGGATCAGGGTGGCCATGCTCGGCGAACTGCTCGGCATCACCGTGTGGCAGCCGGCCGAGGCGGACCACCTGGTGGCGCTCCCGCTCGGCGGGCCGGTCCCGTTCCGGTGACCGGGCCCACGCCGACCCCGTCAGCGAGCACGCCGTCGGTGGGCGCGCCGCCAGCGGGCGCGTCACGAGCGGGCGCGTCACGAGCGGGCGCGCGGGGCGGAGCGCAAGTGCCGCCGGCGGGCGCGCCGCTCGCGGCCCCGCCCGGCCAGGAAAGGTGACGGCGCTGGCCAGGGGCGGATATTTTCGTCAGGTGAGCCCGGCACGCAAACCCAGCGACCTGCGCGCGTCCGACGACGACAGGGAACGGGTCGTGGCGGTGCTCGCGGCGGCGGCCGCGGACGGGCGGCTCACCCTGGAAGAGCACTCCCAGCGGGTCCAGCGCGCCTACCAGGCGCGCACCCTCGGCGAGCTCGCCTCCCTGACCATGGACCTGGCACCGGCCACGGGACAGCCGCTTCAGCTCGACGACTCCCGCGCGATCACCGCGCTCTTTGCCACCGTCCAGCGCGCCGGGCGCTGGGTGGTGCCCGACCGGCTCGCCGTGACGGCCGTGGGCGGGCAGGTGATCCTGGACATGCGGGAGGCGCTGCTCCAGGACATGCACATCGTGCTGCAGGCCACCTTGCTCGGCGGCCAGTTGCACCTGCTCGTTCCGGACCGGGTCCAGGTGGTCGTGACCAGCTCCCGGCAGCCGGGCCGGGCCCGCTCCGGCCCTGCTGTCCGCCAGGCTGCCCCGGCACCGGCCGGCTCGCCGCTGATCGAGGTCCGGGCGTTCACCGTCGCGGGCCGGGTGCAGGTGCACGCGCCGCGCCGCCCCGGGCTGCGCTGGCGCGGCCGGTTCACGCGGCGCGCCACCGGCCCGCGCTGACCAACCGCCCGCGCTGACCAACCGCCCGCGCTGACCAACCGCCCGCGCTGACCGGCCTCCGCGCTGACCGGCCTCCGCGCTGACCGCCGCCCCCCGCGCGATTCCAGGCCCGCGCTCATCGCCAGGCCCGCGCCGGTCACCCGCCCCCGCGCCGATCACCCTCCCCGCGACCAGCCCCCGCTGGGGTAGTCTGGCCGTCGCCAACGCAGCTCAAGCCGAGGAGGTGAGACCCGTTTCCGCCAGATCAGCCCGGGTGCTCCCGCCTCATGGCTGCGCGATTCACGCGGCCTAAGCGGCCAGGCGAGCGCCCTCGGACCTCCCGGAAGGCGCTGCCATGACCCTGACCCCCTCCGCCGTAGCCCGGTCCGCCATCGTCGCCAGGCTCCGGGCCGCCGGATGCGTGTTCGCCGAGGACGAGGCGGAACTGCTGATCTCCGCGGCCGCCACGCCCGCCGAGCTCACCGCCATGGTGGACCGGCGCGTGTCCGGGCTGCCGCTGGAACACGTCGTCGGCTGGGCGGACTTCTGCGGCCTGCGAATAGCCGTCGAGCCCGGCGTTTTCGTGCCGCGCCGCCGCACCGAGTTCCTGGTCAGGCAGGCTATCGCGGTCGCCCCGCCGCACCCGGTCATCGTGGACCTGTGCTGCGGTTCCGGCGCGGTGGGCGCGGCGCTCGCCGCGGCGCTGGACCCTGCCGAACTGCACGCCGCTGACATCGACCCGGTCGCGGTCCGGTGCGCTCGCCGCAACCTCGCCCCGCACGGCTACGTCTACACCGGCGACCTGTTCGAGCCGCTGCCCGCCGCGCTGCGGGGCCGCGTCGACATCCTGGCCGCCAACGTGCCGTACGTGCCCACCGGCGAGGTCACGCTGCTGCCGGCCGAGGCCCGGCTGCACGAGCCGCAGGTGGCGCTGGACGGCGGCGGCGACGGGCTCGGCGTCCTGCGGCGGGTGGCCGCGCAGGCTCGGCTGTGGCTGGCCGAGGGAGGCACCCTGCTGGTCGAGACCACCGAGCGGCAAGAACTCCAAGCATGCAATACGATGCGGCGCGGTGGCCTGGTCCCACGGGTGGCCCGTTCGCCCGAGCTGGCCGCCACGGTGCTCATCGCCAGCAGGTCCACCGGATAACGGCGGTGGTGCAGTCAATCGCAGCCGGTCCGGTGTGTCGCGTAGATGATCACTGACGGGTTCTGGAACACCTGCCGGTAGTGAGCCGGGTCGGCGGCGAACGCGGGCAGGTCGGCGCCGTTGCCGACCCGGTACAGCACCACGTAACGCACGTCCTGGAGCACCAGGATGTTCGCGGACTGGCAGCTCTGCGGGTGCAGCAGCACCTCTTGCGAGTCGAGCAGCGGTGTCTTGCCCGCCGTGGGCAGGGAACGCGGGTGGGCGATGCGGAACGGGCTGTAGGACTGCAGGCCGGTGTATCCGCCCAGGGCCAGGACGGCCCGGTTGGTGATCCCGGGGCTCATGTACGGCGTCGAGATGATCGTGCCCCCGGTGTTGTGCGCCGCCAGCCACCGCCCGGCCGCGGCGACCCGGTGGCTCAGCAACTCACCGGCGGACCGGTCGCTGGCGTTCACCGCGTGGAACGCCTGGGCCAGCAGCATCACCGCGGCCAGGATGCCGGCCGTGGTGGCGGCCAGCGCCGCCGCGGTCCGTGCGGCGGCACCGCGGACCGGCAGCGAACGGACCACCAGGCCGGCGCCGAAGGCCGCCATGACCGAGAGGGGCGCGCCGAGGTCGCGCTCGAACCGCTGCGGGAACCCGTCCAGGGACGTCCGGCTGCCCAGGTACATCACCACGCACCAGGCGACCACGGTCGCGGCGGTCATTACCTGGGCCGGCTTGCGCAGGTAGCGCAGGCTCACCGCGAGCGCGGCCAGCCCCAGCACCCCGAACCACACGATCGGCGGCCCGAGCTCCTTGAGCAGCGCTCCCTGGCTGGCGGGGGCCTGGCTGCCGAGCACGATGGACACCGCGCCGCCGGTGGAGGACTTGCCGCCGAGGATCCCGCCCGGGTTGTAGACGTAGATCGCGTAGCAGGCCGAGAGCACCGCGACGCCGGCCAGGGACAGCAGCAGCGCCTTGGTCTGCGCGCGGTGCCGGCCGCGCACCAGGTACGGCAGGCAGATCAGTGCCACCAGGACGAACAGCACCGCCGCGTACAGGGTGGCCACCGAGTGATAGAACACCGCCGAGGCGCCCACCACGGTGACCAGCGCGGCGGAGCGCACCGTGGCCGCCTCGTACAGCGTGACCAGCGCCGCGACGGTCATCACCAGCAGGAAGAAGGCGGAGATGAGGTCGGGGTAGCGGCCGCCAGCGAAGCCGTTGAACGCGCCGGTCAGCACCAGCCCGGACAGCGCCGCCGCGCCGAGCCCGTACTCCCAGCCCCACAGCCTGGTGGCCAGGGCGTAGGCGCCCGCCGCGGTGACCACCAGCAGCATCGGCGCCAGCACCGGGAACAGTGCCAGCGGGGTGAGGCCGGCGAACCTGCAGATGACCGCGGTGAGCGCGGAGAACCCCGGCGGGTAGATGAGGTAGCCGGGGTACTGCCCGTGCGCGAGCATCTGCTCGGCCATGACCGCGTGCGAGTACTGGTCCCCGCCGCTGACATAGGGCCACTCGAAACGCACCACGCCGGAGTAGACCCGGAACGCGGTCAGCACCAGGATCACGGCCAGGCCGCCGTCGCGTACCACGGACACCGGCAGGCCGAACGGCCGCGGGTCCGCCGTGTGCCCGGCGGTACCGGGCCCGGCCTGCGCGGGCCCCGGGGACCCCGCCGCCCGGGCCGCGGATGCCTGGGCCGGCGGGGCCTGGGCCGCCGGTGCCGGTGGCTCCGGTGGTGAGGGAGCCGATGCCGGCGATGCGGGCTCCGAGGACGCGGGCGGGGGCGCCGAGAGGAACCCCGTGGGCCCCGGGGACGATGCCGGCGGGGAACTCTCCGGTTCGGCGGGCCGCTGCCACGCCATCAGGGCACCGCCGGCCAGCAGCGCGATGGCGATGAGCGCGAGCACCAGGACCGGCGGCCGGTGGTCCGCCATCATCAGCAGGCCGAGGGCGATCCCCGTGGCGACCAGGCCGAGCGCCCGGGGATCCCGGGACGGCTCCGGCATCCGCAGCACCGGGGCCGAGGTCCCGGGTGCCGGGCCCCTCAGCCGGAAGACCAGCAGGCCCGAGCCGAACACGATGAGCACCGCGACCAGCGCCACCCAGAGCGCGACCCCGGTATGGGCGGCCCGGGCGATGATCACAGCGACGCCCGGCACCGAGGCCATCGACACCCCGGTGGACCAGGCCAGCCGCTCACCAAGCCCGCTGGCCGGCCGCAGCACCACGGCCCAGAAGTACCCGGGCAGCACGGCCCCCGCCGCCCCGGCCAGCAGCGCGCGGATCAGGTCCAGGCCCACGAGACACCGCCGAACATCGAGTCAGGCGCCAGGCAGGTACAACGGCCCGGCAGCCCGAGGAGCACCGAAGAAGACGCACCGTACCTTATGCGGTCAAGCTTGCGGCGGGAGCGCTTTTACCGCGCCCTTTGCGCCGGCCGCCACCCGCGCCGCCGCGCAGGAAGCCGCATGGGAGGCGGCGGCCTGCTCGGCCTACGAGGTGCCGGAACTCCCGCGTGTATAGCTTCCCCAGCCGGGCACGGTCTCGATCAGGCCCTCGTCTCGGAGCAGCTTGACGGCCTTGCGGACGGTACCGAGGGCCAGCCCATACTCCTGCATCAGGGTCTTCTCACCGGGCATGCGACCGGCCAGCTTGCCGCTCTCGATCTGCCCGCGCAGGATGGCAGCGAGCTGGCGGTAGGGCGGAACCGCCGAGTCATGATCAATCGCAGCCACGCGATCAAGGTAACTGACCAGGGAAGATGCAGATTAATCCTGTCTCTATATAGAACTGCATGCAACTGTATGGATAAGCTCTCCGCATGCCCAGTCTTGCTGCGCTCGATGCTGAGCGAACCGCCCTGATGCGCGACCACCCGGGCTGGACGGTCTGGTTCGTCCCCAACGCCCTCGACGGCTCGGTGACGTGGTGCGCGCAGCGCGAGCCCACGATCCACGCCTACAGCCCGGAGGATCTGGGCAAGGACATGGCCCTGGCCGACGCCGAACTGGCCGCCGACGTGACCGGGCGGGCGGAGACCCCCGCGCCGGGCGGGGCTCAGTCGGCGGAGTCGAAGTTGACCGAGCTGTAGGCGCGCAGCTTCCAGAGCTGATGCTCGCTGGTGATGGTCCTGATGGTGCCCGAGCGGGCCCGCATCACCAGGGAGTGCGACGTGGCGCCGCCGGCC
>WNGH01006853.1_pt1 | contig 23192 bp, 16 predicted proteins | sample 5400631 | NCBI WGS metagenome assembly WNGH01 (sample SAMN13153373, study PRJNA577476) | soil metagenome | isolation source: 115 cm soil or saprolite under Garry oak tree replicate 1 | place: USA:California | collected 2016-06-15
TGGTAGCTCGCTACGGTCAGGAGGGCGGAATTGGCGGCCTTCTGGGAGTGGTTGGTCCCACCCGCATGCAGTATAGTCGTGCTATTGCGGTGGTACGCTACATGACGCAGGTGATGAATGAACTGCTGGCAGAAGTCTACGGATTTTAAAGTAATACAAACGATTAATGTATATGTAATAGGAGGCAAATGTGCCAAAAGTTATTGGAATCGATCTAGGAACAACAAACTCGTGTGTTGCCGTCATGGAAGCGGGAGAGCCAGTCGTTATCCCGAACGCGGAAGGGGCGCGCACAACACCCTCAATTGTGGCTATCAACAAGAGCGGTGAGCGTCTCGTCGGCGAGGTTGCGAAGCGCCAGGCCATCACAAATCCCGATAATACAGTTTACTCTATCAAACGCTTTATGGGACGTAAGTATGGAGATGCCGAGGTAGATCGTGATAAGCGCCTGGTACCCTATAAAGTTGTGAAAGCCCCCAATGGTGATGCCTGGGTGGAGGTTCAGGGGAAGGCATACAGTCCCCCAGAAAAAAGGACGCCGGTCGCATCGCTGGCCTTGAAGTACTGCGTATCATCAACGAACCGACGGCTGCATCCCTGGCCTATGGCCTTGATAAGAAGAAAGATGAGCGTATCGCCGTCTATGACCTTGGCGGCGGTACCTTTGATATATCGATCCTTGAGTTAGGCGATGGTGTCTTCGAGGTCAAAAGCACCAATGGTGATACGCACCTGGGCGGTGACGACTTCGACCTGCGCGTTATTACCTGGCTGGCCGATGAGTTCCGCAAGGAGCAGGGCATCGACCTGCGCCAGGATCGCATGGCTCTCCAGCGTTTGAAAGAAGCGGCTGAAAAGGCGAAGAAAGAGCTATCTAGCTCGATGCAAACAGAGATCAATCTCCCGTTCATCACAGCAGACGCCAGTGGGCCAAAGCATCTCACCATGACTCTGACGCGCTCCAAGCTTGAGCAGTTGGTAGAAGATCTGATCGAGAAATCACGTGGCCCGGTCATGAAGGCTCTCTCAGATGCCGGAGTACGCCCCGGCGATGTTAACGAAATTGTACTCGTCGGCGGCCAGACGCGTATGCCAGCCGTACAAACCATGGTTCGCCGCATCTATGATCGCGAACCGCATCGTGGTGTGAACCCGGACGAAGTAGTAGCGATTGGCGCCGCTATTCAGGCTGGTGTCTTGACTGGCGATGTCAAAGATGTGCTCCTGCTAGATGTCACTCCGCTCTCACTGGGTATTGAGACGCTCGGTGGTGTCTTTACACGCTTGATTGAGCGCAACTCCACCATCCCGATACAAAAGAGCCAGGTCTTCTCAACGGCCAGCGACAACCAGCCCAGTGTAGAGATCAATGTCTTGCAGGGTGAGCGTGAGTTTGCTAAGGACAACCGCTCTCTCGGCAGCTTTATTCTCGACGGTATTCCACCTGCTCCACGCGGTGTACCTCAGATTGAGGTCATGTTCGATATCGATGTCAATGGTATCGTGAATGTATCCGCCAAGGACAAGGGTACCGGACGCGAGCAGAAGATCACCATTGTTGCATCGAGTGGTCTCTCGAAAGATCAGATCAACCGTATGGTGCAGGATGCTGAGGCTCATGCAGCCGAGGACAAGCGTCGTAAGGAAGAGGTTGAAGAGCGCAACTTGGCGGATAGCGCAGCTTACCGTTCAGAGAAGAGCATAGCTGACCTGGGTGATAAGATTACCCCGGAGCAGAAGAGCGATCTTGAATCCAAGATCGCTGATGTACGTGCCGCTCTTTCAACCGATGATGTTACTCGTATCAAGGCATCTCGAGAGGCGCTGGAGCAGGCTTTCTACAAAGTCACCGAGTCGGTTTATCGTTCGGGCGCTGCCGAGGCCACTGATGGAGCTAACCCCAACTTCGGCGGAGGTACCGACCAGGAAGCCCCTCACGACGACACCATCGAGGGTGAATACAAAGAAATGTAAGCAACGTCCCTTCAGGGTACTCTTCAATAGAAGAGTACCCTGAGTGGATGTACCTATCATTTTTGGGCTATACTCTTGCATATCGTAGTGGAACATTGTAACATCAAATGAAGCAAAGTAAAGTAGCATTGAATGCGGTAGCGCGAAACTAAAAGCGCCCTGTTTTCTTACGGTAAAGGACCAGTTGATGGCAACTAATAAACGAGATTATTATGAGATACTCGGTGTATCCAAGAGTGCAACCGACGATGAGTTGAAAAAAGCGTATCGCCGTCTTGCTAAACAGTACCATCCTGATGCCAACAAAGAGCAGGGAGCGGAAGCCCGTTTTATTGAAGTCAATGAAGCCTATGAAGTGCTGAGCGATACGCAGAAGCGAGCCGCGTATGATCGCTTCGGACATGCCGGCCTCAATAATGGCATGGGCGGCGCAGGCGCCTACGACTTTGGCGGATTCAGCAGTATCAATGACATCTTTGAGACGTTCTTTGCCGGAGCAGGGGCAAGCACTCAGCGCCGAGCAGGGACACAGCGTGGCGCCGACCTTCGTTACGACCTGACTATTACCTTCGAGGAAGCAGTCTTTGGTTGCCAGAAAGAGATAGAACTGCCTCGCTGGGAAGCCTGTTCCACCTGTCGCGGCAGTGGAGCGCAACCGGGAACCTCTACATCACGCTGTTCAGTATGTCAGGGCACTGGCGAGATACGTCGTGTACAACAGTCCATTTTTGGCCAATTCGTCAACGTCACGATGTGCGAACGCTGCCGAGGCGAGGGGCGTGTCATCACTACGCCCTGTGAGAAATGCCGGGGCCAGGGCCGGGTGCGTAATAACCGCCGCGTGGTGGTCAATATCCCCGCCGGAGTAGACGATGGCATTAATGTACGTGTCACTGGCGAGGGTGAAGTCAGCTCCCGTGGCGGCACACCTGGTAATCTGTATGTTATTCTGACAGTAAAGCCTCACCAGTTCTTCAAACGGCAAGGAAACGACATTCTCTATGAATTGCCGATCAGCTTTACGCAAGCAGCCCTCGGCGACGAGGTTGAAGTGCCTACGGTAGATGGCAAGACAACGAATCTGAAGATTCCTGCTGGGACGCAAAGCAATCGATCGTTCCGCCTCAAAGGGATGGGTGTGCCTGTCGTGCATAGCAGTGCTCGTGGCGATCAGCATGTCATCGTCAAAGTTGTGACTCCGACCAGTTTGACCACTGAGCAGAAGCGTCTGCTTGAGGAGTTCGCTCGCCTGGAACGCGAACAAAGCGAGCAGAACGACAAGAACATCTTCCGCAATCTGTTTGAAAAAACAAAGGATGTATTCCAATAAACAAGAGGAGAGGGGCTTTGCAAACTCCTCTCCTCTTGTTTATGCTGCTTATTTATGCTCTGGCTTCTTCAATATCCTCTTTCTCCCTAAGCCCCGCGTGCTTGCCAACCACTTTCCCAAAATCGGCCACAACAGGTAGATGATCACTGGCTTCTTGACCATGTACGCCGTCGCCCTGTGTTGGTATGTAACACCTTGAGAGATGCTGCGACATCTCCGGATTGGCAAAGATGTAATCGATACGGCCAGCGGGCGCGGCAGCGGGACAGGAGAAACCCGCCAGACCAGGATTTGTCTCGCGGAAACAATCCACGTAGCCCGCGTTGAGCAATAAACTGATGCAGCCTCTTGGGGCATAGAGAGAGGCGGCTCTGTCAAAAAGTGCAGAGAGCAAGCGGCTGCGCGGAATGGCCCGGAGTAGTGGATAAAAGATGCGCAATGGACGAGGTACCACAAAATCCAGGTATGGGTGTCCTACCATCGCATGAGGGTTCTGCCGGTAACGTTGATCCTGCTGTACGACATAGCGCAAAAGAGCGCTGGCTTTGAAGGTATCGCCTGGCGCAAGAGAGTTGAAATCGCCAATGACGAGATGGGGCATTCCTTGCTTTGCCTTCATGATGCGAATGAGTTCCCGCACTTCGCGGCGGCGGATGGCATCGCCCGCCCGGCCTTTATTGAATGCCGCGGATAGGTGAGTCACAAAGACAGTGAATTGCCTCCCACCTGGCTCCTCTACACCCACTTCTAAAACTGGTTTTGTAAGTATAGCAGGACAAACATGTGTCACTGTATTAATGATAGGCAAGCGGCTCAGCAGAGCAACCTGCCAATCGCGAGGATGTGAGGCATAGCTACTCATCACATGCTGCATCTCCAGCCGTTGCGCCAGTTCTTCAACGACCCGAGGATCGTTGGCCTCGACCAGTCCAACGATATCTGGCTGAGTTGGCTGTATCATACTTGCCAATGGAGCAACGCGGCGGGTACCACCCACCAGGATATTATAAGAGAGTATACGAGTCATTTGTAAAAAGTATCCTTTTATCTATGATTTCAACCATGCATTTGCAATAGAGTATCCATATATCAGACGAAAACGTCATCACAAAAGACACGTTCATACGAGAACCAGCTTACCGAATATGGAAGGGCCTGGCATCCACTTGTAGATACCAGGCACTTCCATAGTTGATAGGTAAGGAGTACCTATTGCCAGGTCACGCGCTCCAGGAGATAGGCTGGAAGCTCGTCGATATTGACACGTACCTGCGTCATGTGATCGCGCTCACGGACAGTCACCGTTCGATCCTCCAGGGTCTGGAAATCTATAGTAACACAGTAGGGTGTACCAATCTCATCTTGACGGCGATAGCGGCGGCCAATATTCGCCACGTCGTCATACTGCGACACCATCAGCCGCTGCAACTTCTTATGGATATTCCTGGCAGTGGTCACCAGTTCCTCTTTGTTCTTTTGTAGCGGCAACACGGCCACCTTGACCGGCGCGAGAGCTGGATGCAGGCGCAGCACAGTACGTGGCTCTTTACCCGTTGGATCTGGTTCTTCCTCATAGGCGTCCAGCAGCAGATTGAGGAAGGTACGATCTACCCCACCCGAGGTCTCCACAATCCAGGGTATATAGCGCTCTTTGGTATTTTGATCGGTATAGCTCAAATCCTGGCCGCTATACTCGCTGTGACGAGAGAGATCCCAGTCCTGACGCCAGTGGATGCCCTCCCACTCCTGCCAGCCGAGGATTGTCTTATATTCGATGTCGAAGGCCTGTTTGGCGTAATGAGCCAGTTCATCGGGACCATGCTCGCGGAAGTGCAAACGGTCCTTGTGGTTAATGAGCCCCATGTACCACTCGAAGCGTTTCTCCTTCCAGTAGTCAAACCACTGCAGCATCTCACTGGGGTGGACGAAGAATTGCAGATCCCATTGCTCAAACTCGCGCTGGCGGAACAGGAAGTTACCTGGAGTGACCTCGTTACGGAAAGCCTTACCAATCTGGCAGATACCAAATGGAATCTGCACACGTGAGGACTTGACCACATTGTCAAAGTCGAGGTAGATGTTCTGGCAGGCTTCACCGCGCAGGTAGGTCTGCATACGTTCACCTTCAACAACGCCGAGGTATGTCTCCATCAGGAGGTTAAACGTACGCGGCTCCATCAACTCGCCGCCGCATTCTGGGCACTTGTTCTGAATGACATTCTCTTCCGGTAGGTGATCGATGCGGAAACGCCGCTTGCAATTCTTGCAGTCCACGAGGCGATCTACGAAGTTTTCCACGTGGCCGCTGGCCTCCCACACCCTGGGATGGGTGATAATCGCGCCTTCGATCCCCACGATGTTGTCGTGCAGCTGCACCATTGACCACCACCAGTAGCGGCGAATATTGTTGCGCAGCTCAACACCTAGGGGGCCAAAGTCATAAATGCCAGAAACGCCGCCATAGATTTCAGAATTCGGGTAGACGAAACCGCGCCGTTTGCAGAGTGCGACAATCTTTTCAATCGGCACAAAAGGGGTGTCATTGGTGGTTGGTTTGCTCTCAACCTGTGTCATAATGAGTGATCCTCCTCAAAAAAATGCCCCAGGCGTCAAATTCAAACGTATCAAATGACGCCCAGGGACGAATATATGCCTGCGTAGGCCTGGGGCCACTACGTCTTACAGCATAATGCGCGGTTCCACCCTGCTTCTTCACGCTCAATTTGTGAAGCCACTCATTGAATCCAACTCCGAAGCGCCCTTCACCTTTTGCGGATTGCCGATCTTGCACTGGCTATCGGCTCGCTGCTATCCCCCTTCTAAGGCAGATATCGAGAAGTTCCTAGAGGCTTTGGGGAATTCATTTCGCAAACCTGGTCGCTTATACCTGGCAGGCGGCGCTGCTCTCGTTCATATTGGGCTGCGACCTGGTTCTACCATGGATATTGACGTGGCGATAGAGGCTTCGGACGAAGATGAAATGGTGACGGCTATACGAAAATCGGTAGAAAAGATGCAAATCAACGTTAAATTTGCTTCACCTGGGGATTCTATCCCGCTGCCTGCTCAGTGGATGGCACAAGCAAGATATGTTGGGCGCTATGGTAGCATTGATGTCTTCTATTTTGATTTCTATAGCCTTGCTTTGAGTAAAATATCTCGAGGGAATGATCGCGACCTCATTGACGTTCAACTACTTCTTCAACAAAAGCTCATTACGTTGGAAGAGTTGGATGCTGCCTACAATGAGGTGCTACCCGGTATGGGCAAACGGCCGTATATCAATCTCAACCCTCAACGATTTGCGGAGCGCTATGCTCTGGTGCGGCAGAAACTCCAGGAATAAGCGGACCGGGCGACCACCGGCGCTCCGGGCGACCACAAGGGTCGCCCCTACCATGGACGAACGGGCTTGAGAAGCGACTCCGTGGCATATTCGTTGTCTGGGAGGCATTCGCCTCAATTGCACTTAAGATGTTATTCACCAACAAAGACTTATAAAGCGGATGTTTAAGGATGGAGACATCCAGGACCTAATACACGACCACCTGAGTGACAGGAAACCATGGCTGTAGCATAACTTTTATCTTACTTTCGCCAAACATGCCTTTATTTGATCTATGTGACTCCTCAGATGCCCTGTAACAAACTCTTCGATAAACCATTCCAGGGTGTTTTCGCCAAATTTGATATGGTGGCCGGTCAACGCCAAATCGCTATCCTTCAAGCTGCCAAGGACATCTTCCAGGCGTGCATAGCTCGCTGGTAAAGCGGCTTTCACCTGTTTCAGGCTGTCCCTCCCATGTTCGTCGATAGCCTGCAATCGGCCTGCGTGCTGCATGGTGCGGCCAAAATTCTGGCCGGGGGCAGCGACTAACTTTTCGATCTCACCGGCCCAATACGGCATAATTTCCACGATGTGGGCCAAAATTTGCATGATTGACCACTCGTTTTCACCGGATGGTATATAGAGTTTCTCAGGGTCTAATGCCGTTATTGGTCCGTCGATAAGTCGCAGCAGTTCAGCGTAGGAATCCTGGACATCCTGGCAAATTTTCTCTACCTTTGGATTGGTTGGTGTTGCGGCCATGTTATTGCCCCTTTACTTTATTATTGATTTTCCTCCATTATGAATATATGTCTATTATGATATATGATGGTGCAAAGCACAATGTGATGTGCCCATAAGCCCCCAAAGGAGATGCCAGCCATGAATGAAGGAACCGCCAGAATGAATATCCCCACGTTCTCAGATGTCCTGTTCGCCAGGCGCCAGATCGTCCCCTATTTGCGACGGACTCCCTTGCACAGCTATCCGGCGATGAACGCGTTGATTGGTACTGAAGTCTACATTAAGCACGAGAACTACCAGCCAATCGGGGCCTTCAAAATGCGTGGAGGTGTCAATTTGATCTCTCAACTCAGCCCAGGCGAACGAGAACGGGGCGTGATCGCCGCCTCTACAGGAAACCACGGGCAGTCTGTGGCCTATGCGGCGCGATTATTTAGTGTGAAAGCACGCATCGTGGTGCCGGAGGGAGCGAATCCTGGCAAGGTGGCTGCTATGCAAGGAATGGGGGCCGAGGTCATCTTTTATGGCGCGATCTATGATGACGCACAACTGCATTGCGAGGCGCTGGCACGAGAACATGGCTACCGCTACATCCATTCGGGCAATGAGCCTCTGCTCATCGCGGGGGTCGCAACAGAGACGTTAGAGATGCTGGAGGATGAACCCGGCCTGGAGGTGATTATTGTCCCCATCGGTGGAGGCAGTGGCGCAGCGGGCACTTGCATCGTAGCGCGTACACTCAATCCCTCGATACGGGTGATTGGCGTCCAGTCGGAGGCCTCTCCCGCGGCATATGAATCCTGGCGGCAGGGACGATTAGTAGAAATGGCTAACCGCACGATGGCCGAGGGGCTGGCGACCGGTAGGGCATTTGAGTTGCCACAGGAGATCATGAGACAAATGCTGCGCGAGTTCATGCTTGTGAGTGAAGAGGAGATTATGCAAGCCATGGTCTGGATGCTTGAGCGTGCTCATACGCTGGCTGAGGGGGCGGGGGCAGCCTCGCTGGCGGCTGCTTATCGCTTACGAGATGAGTTGAGGGGGAAGAAGGTGGGGATTGTGTGCTCTGGGGGGAATGCTTCTTTGGAGCAGTTGAAGAGGGTGCTGGTGCTGGCCTGAGGGCTATACATCCAATAAGAAAGAGGTCGCCGGCCGGCGACCTCTTTCTTATTGGATGTATTAATCTTAACCTACGCTACCTGACATTTCAAGCTGGATCAGGCGGTTCAACTCGACCGCGTATTCCATTGGGAGCTCTTTGGTGATTGGCTCAATGAAACCATTGACGATCAAGGAGTAGGCTTCGGACTCGTCCAGGCCGCGGCTCATGAGGTAGAAGAGCTGATCCTCGCCGACTTTGGAGACGGTGGCCTCGTGGCCGATCTCGGTCTGGTTCTCCTCGACGCGAATGGTCGGATAGGTGTCCGTGCGGGCATTCTCATCGAGTAAGAGCGCATCACAACGCACGTTGGACCTGGTGTGGTGCGCGCCGGGATTGACCCGAACCAGGCCGCGATACGAAGCTCGGCCCGTGCCCTTCGAAACCGACTTCGAGAGAATCTGCGAGGTCGTATGTGGGGCAAGGTGCGTCACCTTCGCGCCAGCATCCTGGTGCATCCCATCGCTGGCGAACGCCACCGAGAGAATGTCTCCGCGAGCGCCGGGTTCCATCAACAGCACTGCCGGATACTTCATAGTGACTTTTGAGCCAAGGTTGCCATCGACCCATTCCATGGTCGCATCCCTGTAGGCGGCGGCCCGTTTCGTCACCAGGTTATACACGTTCTTCGACCAGTTCTGGATGGTTGTATAGCGCACGCGCGCACCCTGCTGCACCTTGATCTCTACGACGGCGCTATGCAGGCTATCGCTCGTATAAGTCGGAGCGGTACAACCTTCTACATAATGCACATAAGAGCCGGGAGCGGCAATAATCAGGGTACGCTCGAACTGGCCCATGTTCTGGGCATTAATACGGAAGTAGGCCTGCAACGGTATCTCTACACGGACACCCTCTGGGACGTAAACAAAGCTTCCGCCGCTCCAAACGGCGCTATTCAGTGCTGCGAACTTGTTGTCCGTGTAAGGAATGACCGTGCCAAAGTGTTCCTTGATAATATCCGGGTACAGGCGCAGAGCCGTATCCATATCGGTAAAGATAACCCCTAGCTTCTCCAGGTCCTCACGCACTTTGTGGTAAACCGCTTCACTCTCGTACTGCGCGGTCACACCGGCAAGGAACTTGCGCTCAGCCTCTGGAATGCCCAGGCGATCGAAGGTATCCTTAATCTCGGCAGGCACGTCTTCCCAGGTTTTGCCCTGCTCCTGGACTGGCTTGATATAGTAATAGATATTGTCGAAGTCTATTCCTGAAAGATCAGCACCCCAGGTGGGCATGGGGCGTTTCCAAAAGTGCTCAAGACTCTTGAGGCGGAACGCTCGCATCCAGCCAGGCTCGCCCTTCATTTCGGAGATTTGCTCAACAATCTCGCGGGTCAGTCCTCTCTCGGACTTGAATGCATAGTTTTCAGCTACATGGAAACCTGCAGTATAGGTGTCCTGTGCTACCTGATTTGTCTGGCTCATTCTATTTGCTCCATTTGCTGGCTGCTTTATCTCGTCGTTATCTCATATAGATAATACAGAAAGCGACTGCTCTCTGATAATCCTTAGTTAACTACTCGGATTTACTTGTATTATAGGTCTTTTAGTATGTGTTGTCAAGTTAATTGAGATGATTGGCGGGTGGAATGGGCCTCGCACCAAGTGGCGCGAGGCCCATTCCACCCGCCAATAGGTTCCAGGGTCTATGAATTATCGTGAAAATGTCTTTATTACGGCTAGGGGCTGGCGAATTCCTTGCAGGCCGTTTCAGGGGTGTTGGTCCGAATGTGAACCAGCGGTCTTTTTCTCAAACAGAATTGCAAGTGTTGCAAGTGTATCAGAGTATCAGGTGTATCAGGTGTATCAGTTCACAGCTTCAGTTCAGAGAACTAAAATACAATTGTATGTGGGAAGGCACATCTCTCGTTACCATCTGGGTACCATCTAGTATGCTCTGTTGTCCTCAGTAGCTATTCTTCATAAGGCAAGGTCAATTTGGCCGAATCGTACTTGACAGCTTGAACAGTCCAAATCAAATCCGGTATTACTGTGAAGCGGCAGCAGACCACCTTCTTGTCGTACGACTTCCTGCTCAGCCTCAGCCCATAAGATGGGGTTCCCGTAGCAAGTGGACGGGAACCAACGTTAAGAGCATAAACTGGCTTGTGAAGGGGAACAAAGTGGCGTGAGCCATCCTTGTATTCCCGCTGATAATCCGCTTTCTCATCTATGCAAACAGGGCAATTGGTCTGAAATGGGCTGCTGATAATACGAGGTGAGATCTAAACGTTGTTTTTTTACCATCTGCTGCGGAACCCCTGGTAGGATGATCTCACTTGAAAGGAGGAGGGTCGGTGGCCATTCGTGTCTTAATTGCTGACGATCATAGTGTCGTGCGCGAGGGACTGCGCATGTTCCTGCAGCGCGACCCGGACCTGGAGGTGGTAGGGGAGGCGGCAGATGGAGCCGAGGCGATTCAGCAGGCCAGACTCCTGCGGCCCGATGTCGTAGTCATGGACTTGCTCTTGCCGGTCCTGGATGGGATGGCCGCGACCCGGGCGATCCGCAGCGAACTGCCGGAGACCGAGGTTCTCGCCCTCACCAGCATCCTGGGGAGCGCCTCGGTAGTCGAGGCGATTCGGGCGGGGGCGATTGGCTACCTGCACAAGGATACCCAGGCCGCCGAACTCCGCACAGCCATCAAAGCTGCCGCCGCCGGGCAGGTGCACCTCTCTCCCCAGGCCGCCGCCTATCTCCTGGGTGCCGTCCGTATGCCAGAACGTCCCGAACCCCTGACCCCGCGTGAAATGGACGTGCTTCGCTTGCTCGCGCAGGGGCAATCGAATAAAGAGATCGCCCGCACCCTGCATCTCGTCGAGGAAACCGTCAAAGACCATGTGCGTCATATTCTGGCCAAGCTTGGCGTTAAGAGCCGGACCCAGGCAGTACTCGCGGCGATCCGGTTGAGAATTGTTTCTCCCCAGTCGTGAGCGCAGGAGGAGGCACCAGATCATGCGTGGGCCGGGCCAGGATAGCAGCACGAATGCAGGCAGAGGGAGAACGCCGAAGCAAGACGAACGCGTCCCTATGCAGCAAGCAAGAGCAGCGCCAGGATGGCGACGTTCTGCCAGTGATAGTCTGCTGGCCATAGCAGGAGTCGCCCTGGTCACCGGCGTCATCGCTGCCACGCACCTGTACCCGCGCCTTCCGAGCAGCGCGTTGACCTATCTGCTCGTGATCGTCGCACTGGCCAGCACACGGGGACACTATGCCGCAATCCTGGCGGCCCTGCTGGCCAGCTTCTCCTTTAACTTCTTCCTGGCTCCCTCGCCCAACGAGTTTGCCTTCGCCGAGCTGGAAGACCCGCTCGATCCGGTGGTTTTCCTGGCAACGGCCATCGTGACTGGGCATTTGACCGCAGCACTGCGCCGTCATGCCGAGCAGGCGAGGCGCAGAGAGCGCGAAGCACGCCTCCTCTCCGAACATGCGCAAGAACTCGCCGCCCTTCAGGAACGCCAGCGCCTCGCTCGCGAGTTGCACGACTCGGTCTCCCAGGCCCTCTACGGCATCAGTCTGGGGACCCATACCGCCCTGGAAGCCCTCGAAAGTGATCCAGGCGAGGCAATCGCCCCGCTAGAGTACGTCATTACCTTGGCCGAGGTGGGCCTGGCCGAGATGCGTGCCCTGATCTTCGAGCTACGCCCCGAATCCCTGGCCACCGAGGGGGCCATTGCCGCGCTCACCAAACAGGTGGCCGTCTTGCGCTCTCGCTACAAACTCACAGTTGATGCGCAGCTGGGCGAGGAGCCGGCTCTCTCCCTGGAGCGCAAACAGGCGCTCTATCGCATCGCCCAGGAGGCTCTGCACAACATCGTCAAGCACGCGCGTGCTAGCACAGTCCTCCTCCGCCTGAACAGGCAGGACGGCAAGCTGATCTTAGAAGTATGCGATGATGGGAAGGGCTTTGACCCGACCGGGCCGTTCCCCGGCCACCTCGGGCTCCACTCAATACAGGAGCGTGCGGCCTGGCTGGGTGGCACCTGCTCCATTGAGAGCGCCCCGGCACAGGGGACCCCTTACTTCCCCCTTTCGAGTGAGGTCCCCTATCCCCCCAAAGGGGGAACAAAAACACGCCCAATGAGGGTAGCCTTTTCCCATCTTGATCATTACACTAGAGAGAGAGTCACGTAAGGTGCCACGAAGTGCCAGAGGGCGGGAAATTCAGGCGGAATAGGCCTCTGAGGAGCACCAGAACGAAAAAACACGGTGAGCTACGAGATGGCTTCTCAGGCTAATCGATGAGGGAAGGAAGAGCAGTTCGTGACGCGGAAAATTCCCTGAAAAGACACGTGTTTTGCATCTATTAACGGAGCCTATCCTGAGAGGATGAGGACATTGACTGCGCCGGGAGGTCTCGAGCCATGATGCATTGGATCGTTGGATGGAGCCTGAAGTTCCGACTTTTCGTAGTTGCTCTCGCCGTGGCGATGATGTTCGTTGGTATCACCCAACTTCGCAACATGCCGGTGGACGCCTTACCTGAGTTCGCGCCCCCATATGTGGAGGTGCAGACCGAAGCCCTCGGGCTTTCGGCCCCCGAAGTAGAAGAATTGGTCACCCTCAACCTCGAGGAGTTGCTGAACGGTACGCCGTGGCTTCAAACCATGCGCTCCACGTCGGTCCCCGGGCTCTCGTCGATCACCCTCATCTTCCAGCCCGGGACCGACATCATCCGTGCACGGCAGTTGGTGAGTGAGCGCCTGAGTCTGGCGTATGCGTTGCCAAACGTGGCACAACCGCCTGTCATCCTGCCGCCCCTATCGGCGACGAGCCGGGCCATGATCGTCGGCCTGTCCTCGAAGCAGGTGTCTGCGATCGAGATGTCGGTGCTCGCTCGCTGGACTATTCGGCCTGCCCTGTTGTCCGTCCCCGGCGTGGCGAATGTGGCCATCTGGGGCATGCGGGACCGGCAGTTGCAGGTGCAAGTCGATCCGGCAAAGTTGCGAGCGAACCATATCACGCTCGATCAAATCGTCTCAACCACCGGCAATGCCTTGTGGGTGTCGCCACTCACCTTCTTGAACGCATCGACGCCCGGTAGCGGAGGGTGGATCGATGGACCCCAACAGCGGATCGAGGTCCGGCACGTCTTGCCTATCTCATCACCAAAGGACCTCGCCCAGGTGAATGTCGAGGATACGACGTTGAGCCTGGGTGACGTGGCCGCGGTAGTGGAAGATCATCAGCCGCTCATCGGGGACGATATTCTCGCCAACGACAGTCCCGGCCTCCTGCTCGTCATCGAGAAGTTCCCAGGTGCCAACCCAGAGGATGTGACGCGGGGGGTCGAAGCAAAGCTCGCTGAGTTGCAGCCCGGCCTTTCCGGTATACAGATCGACACCAATATTTTCCGGCCAGCGAACTTCATCGATATGGCGATGGGCAACCTTACCTGGTCGCTGCTCATCGGCTTTCTTCTCCTGGTGCTCGTCCTTCTCGCCTTTTTTTACCACTGGCGTGTCGCACTGATCAGCCTGGTGGTAATCCCGTTGTCGCTGGTGACGGCGGGGCTTGTGCTTGACCTGCGCGGCTCCACAATGAACATGATGGTCCTGGCGGGGTTGCTGATCGCCGTCGCCATCGTCGTCGACGACGCGATCATGGACGTGGAGAACATCGTGCGACGTCTGCGCCAGCATCGCCTGGAGGGGAGCGACAGGTCAACGGCGAGCATCATCCTGGAGGCCTCGCTCGAGGTGCGCAGCGCCATGATCTTTGCAACGCTGATCATCCTGCTGGCGCTGTTGCCGATCTTCCTCCTAGGGGGCGTCTCCGGCGCCTTCTTCCAGCCGCTCGCCATCTCCTATGCGCTGGCCTTGCTGGCCTCGCTGGTGGTGGCGCTGACCGTCACGCCGGCGCTTTGTCTGCTCCTGTTGCGCAATGTCCCGCTCGAGCGGCGCGAGTCCCCCCTCCTGTGCTGGTTGCAGCGTGGTTACGAGGGGTTGCTCATGCGGCTTATTCGCGTACTTCGCCCGGCGTTTCTCGCCATTGGTGCCCTCGCCACCAGTGCCCTAGCATTGGTCGGCCTCGCGATGTTGCCCTCGCTTGGGGGAATGCCAACGCTCCCTTCGTTCAAGGAGCCAAATGTCATGATCCGGTGGCAGGCTCCGCCGGGCACGTCCTATCCTGAAATGGCCCGGGTCACGACGCTGGTCAGCCGCGAACTGCGGACCATACCGGGGGTGCGTAACGTTGCAGCCAATGTAGGGCGTGCCGTGCTGGGGGATCAGGTGGTCGATGTCAATTCCGCCCAGCTTGTGGTCAGCATCGATCCTGCCGCCAATTATGACGCGACGGTGGCTGCCATCCGCAAGGTGGCCGGCGGCTACCCCGGAATCAGGAGCGAAGTGCAGACCTACTTGAAGGAGGCCACCAGCCAGGTGCTGACGGGAACGAGCAACGATATCGTCGTGCGTATCTCCGGCCCAGACCTGGGTGTCCTGCGCAGCAAAGCCGAGGAAGTGAGGCGCGCCATTTCGCAGATCAACGGTGCCGTTGATGTGCATACGGAGCTGCAAGTCGAGAAGCCACAGGTGGATATCGAGGTGAACCTTGCCAAGGCTCAGCGCTATGGGCTCAAACCGGGTGATGTCCGCCGGGCGGCATCTACGTTGGTAGCCGGCATTGAAGCCGGGAGTCTCTTCGAGGAGCAGAAGGTGTTCCAGGTGGTCGTGTGGGGTACGCCACAGACGCGCTACAGTCTGAGCAGTATCCGTGATCTGCTCATCGATACGCCCGACGGCGGCCAGGTGCGCCTGGGGGATGTGGCCGACGTGCGCATCGTGCCGACCCCGAACCTCATCCAACATGAAACCGTCTCGCGTCGCGTCGACGTGGGGCTCAATGTGCGTGGGCGCGATCCCAATGCCGTCGTGAGTGACATTCAACAGCGTCTCTCGGCGATCAAGTTCCCACTCGAATACCGTGGGGCGGTGCTCGGGGGGTACCAGGAGCAACAGGCTGATCAGAGAAACCTGCTTATCTTCGGTCTCGCCGCTGCCATCGGAGTCTTTCTCCTCTTGCAGGCGGCCTTCGGGAGCTGGCGCCTGGCAGCGCTGGCCTTCTTCACTCTGCCATCAGCCCTTCTAGGTGGAGTGCTGGCGGCGTTCGCGGCTGGCAGGATGATCCCGTTCGCTTCGTTCGTCGGCCTGCTCGCTGTGTTCGGGATAGCAATACGCAGCAGCATCATGCTGATCAAACACTACCAGCATCTTGAGCAGCACGAAGATAAGCCGTTCGGTCTCGACCTCGTTTTGCAGGGGACGCGGGAGCGGTTCGCGCCGATTCTGATGATCGCGTTAGCGGTGGGGCTGGCTCTCATGCCGCTGGTGATTTCCGGTAGCATCCCCGGTCAAGAGATTGCCAGCCCGATGGCCATCGTTATCCTGGGTGGCCTGGTCACCTCGACGCTGCTCAACCTGTTCGTTGTCCCTTCCCTGTACTTGCGGTTCGGTGCTAGATCGCAAGCACGCGCCTCAATGGAAATTCCGCAAGTTCACCATGAAAGCAGTGAGGCGGCTATCTCTGAAGCTTACACGACGAGGAGGAATCCAGATGTGGCATAGAAATCGCTGGATGATTGCGGTACTGATTATCGCTGCTGCTCTCACACTTGCGGCATGTGCGGCACAGACGCCCCGGACGTCAGAAAGTCTCACCAGCAGCCCACCCGCCAGGGTCGAGCGTATTGCGGGGACGAACTTTAGTCGCGTGATCTTGACCGCGGAGGCGGCCAAACGGCTCGATATCCAGACAGCCCCGGTTCATGACGCGCAAGTTCGAGGGAAGCTGCGAAAGGTCGTCCCCTACGCTGCGGTGTTCTACGACCTGAACGGCGCAACCTGGGTGTACACGAACCTCGAACCCCTTAACTTCGTTCGCGCTAGCATTAGTGTCGACTACATCGATGGTGATCTGGCTGTTCTGTCGGATGGTCCACCCTCTGGCACCGAGGTGGTGACCGTCGGAGCGCCTGAGTTGTACGGCACTGAGTTCGGGGTTGGGCAATGATCGCGCAAGGAGGTCTTGAGCCATGTTACGTTGGATCGTCAGATCGAGCCTACACTTTCGCTTCCTGGTGATTGCTGCCGCCGCGGTGATGATGCTCCTGGGCACCAAGCAACTTTTCGGCCTGCCGGTGGATGTCTTTCCCGAGTTCGCGCCGCCGTATGTGGAGATTCAGACCGAAGGCCCAGGCATGTCCACCCAGGAGGTGGAATCGCTGATCACTGTCCCGCTGGAGAACTCGCTCAACAGCACCCCGCATCTCGACACTCTGCGCTCCAAGTCGGTTCCCGGGGTCTCAGCGATCACTCTCATCTTCAAGCCAGGGACCGACATCATGGAGGCACGGCAGTTGGTGCAGGAACGCCTTGCAATAGCGATACGTACGTTGCCATCCTGGGCAGGCATACCCTGGATGCTCCCGCCCCTGTCGGCGACGAGCCGGGTCATGCAGATCGGAATTTCTTCGAACACCTATTCCCAGACTGATCTGGCGATGACCACCTACTGGTCGATCAGGTGGCGCTTGATGGCTGTTCCCGGCGTGGCGAATGTCGTCATATGGGGCGACCGGTTTAAGCAGTTGCAGGTGCAAACTGATCCAGCAAAGTTGCAAACCTACCACGTGTCGCTGGATGAGGTGCAGGAGGTCACCTCGGATGCCCTGGACTACGGGTTATTGAAGTATACGAACGCAGCGAAGACGCGTGTTGGCGGGTTCATCGATACCCCCGCTCAACGGCTCGCGGTTCAGCACCTCTTGCCCGTCATCGGGCCGGAGGATCTGGCCAAAGTGCCCGTCCATGACAGGAGAAAGAGCGATGGCTCGCCGCTGACCCTGGGCGACCTGAGCCAGGTGGTGTGGGATCATCAACCGCTCATCGGGGATGCTGTCATTAACGACAGTCCCGGCCTCCTGCTCATCGTTGAGAAATTCCCATGGGGCAACACGCTGGATGTGACGCGGGGGGTCGATGCAGCGCTCGCGGAGATGCTGCCCGGTCTTCCAGGTGTACAGATCGATTCTACCATCTTCCGACCGGCGACCTTCATCCAGACGGCGATAGACGACCTCACCAGGTCGTTGCTCATCTCTTGTCTGCTCGTGATGCTGGTCCTCGCTGCCTTCCTCTTCGAGTGGCGTACCGCGCTGATCAGCATGATAGCGATTCCATTGTCGCTGGTGATAGCGGGGCTTGTGCTCGACCTGCGCGGGGCCACGATCAACACGATGATCCTGGCAGGTCTCGTAATAGCTATTGGTGGTGTTGTCGATGACGCGATTATCGACGTGGAGAACATCGTGCGGCGTCTGCGCCAGCACCGCAGGGAGGGAAGCAACCGGTCGACGGCGAGCATCATCCTGGAGGCCTCGCTCGAGGTGCGCAGTGCGATCATCTACGCGGTGCTAATTGATGTGATGGTCTTGTTGCCGGTCTTCTTCCTGGGAGGTGTCTCCGGTGCCTTCTTCCAGCCGCTTGCTATCTCCTATGCGCTAGCCCTGCTGGCCTCGATGGTGGTGGCGCTGACCGTCACGCCGGCGCTGTGCCTGCTTCTGTTGCGCAATGCCCCGCTCGAGCGGCGCGAGTCCCCCCTCCTACGCTGGCTGCAACGCGGTTATGAGGGGCTGCTTGGGAGGATCATCCGCTCACCGGGTCCCGCGTTCCTCACCGTCGGTGCCCTCGTGGTGATCGGCTGCTCGGTGTTGCCATTTCTTGGACAGTCGCTGTTCCCTACGTTCAAGGAGAAGGATTTCCTTATGCACTGGGTCACTACGCCGGGTACGTCCCCAAATGAAGTCGTCCGGATCACGACCCAGGTCAGTCGCGAGCTGCGCACCATCCCGGGGATCCGTAGCTTCGGCTCCCATATCGGGCGCGCTGTGCAGGGGGAGGAGATATCCGGTATCAATTTTGCCGAGAATTGGGTCAGCATTGACCCTGCCGCCGATTACGACACGACGGTGGACGCCATCCGCAACGTGGTCTACAGCTACCCCGGGCTGTATCACGATGTGCAGACCTACCTCAATGAGAGAATCGATGAGGTGCTGGTGGGATCGAGCGATCAGATCGTTGTGCGCATCTCCGGCCCTGATCTGGGCGTCCTGCGCAGCAAGGCCGAGGAGGTGAGACGCGCCCTCTCGCAGATCAATGGTGCCATTGACGTACATTCGGAGCTGCAAGTTGACGTGGCACACATACAAGTCGAGGTGGACCTCGCCAAGGCCCAGCACTATGGACTCAAACCGGGCGATGTGCGCCGGGCGGCGGCCACATTGGTAGCGGGCACCGAAGTCAGTGACATTCACCGGGACGGAAAAGTGTACGATGTGATGGTGTGGGGTACGCCCGGGGCGCGCGATAGCCTGAGCAGTATCCGCAATCTGCTCATCAGCACGCCCAACGGCGGCACGGTGCACCTGGGGGATGTGGCCAACGTGAGCGTCCTGCCGACCCCAAACCTCATAGCGCGCGAAAACAACTCGCGTCGCATCGACGTGGGCCTCAACGTCAGTGGGCGCGATCTCGGTGCAGTAGTGAGCGATGTCCAACAGCGCCTTTCGGCGATCAAGTTCCCGCTCGAATACCATGCGGAACTACTCGGGGAGTACCAGGAGCGACAGACTGCCCAGCAGAACCTGCTCCTCTTCGGCATCGCCGCCGCCACCGGGGTCCTCCTCCTCCTACAGGCAGCCTTCGGCTCCTGGCGTCTGGCGACTCTGGCCTTCTTCACCCTACCGTCGGCCCTGGTGGGAGGGGTGCTGGCAGCGTTCGCGACTGGCGGGGTGATCTCGATGGGGTCACTGGTGGGATTCTTCACGGTGTTCGGAGTTGCGGCACGCAACGGCATTATGCTGATCAATCACTGTCAGCATCTTGAGCGGGAAGAAGGTGAACCCTTCGGTCTCGGGCTTGTGCTGCGGGGAGCGCGGGAGCGGCTCGCGCCGATCCTGATGACCGCGCTAGCGGCGGGGTTGGCGCTCGTGCCCCTGGTGATCTTCGGCAACATCCCCGGTCAAGAGATCGAGTACCCGATGGCCATCGTGATCCTGGGTGGTCTGGTCACCTCGACGGTGCTCAACCTGTTCGTCGTCCCCTCCCTGTACTTGCGGTTCGGGAAGAAGGATCTGCTTTCCCGTCGCAGCGCCGGGTAGTCGATCGGCAGCGGGGATGCACCGAGACCCGCTCTATTGAGGTTAGTTGTGGCATGAACGACTATCTGGCTTTCACCTTTCTTCTTCAAAGGAGATCTGCCTAGCAATAATTCACAGATCCTGAATAGCGGTCTGTTTTGTGCTTGACGATCTTATTATGACTTGCTATTATGAGTGATGACATTTGGAGAGAGCTAGTTCTCCAGATGAGACTGCGCCCGTAGCTCAGTGGACAGAGCAATCGCCTTCTAAGTGATTGGCCGTGGGTTCGAGTCCCGCCGGGCGCGCCTTTTTTATGCCAGGCCAGCCACGCCGTTAGCCTACAGCCTGCCCTGCTCCTCATTCGCCACATCAAGACGCAGAGCATAAGCCTCACCATGTCGCTCTACACCCAAATGAAATTGTCCCCGTTCTCCTTCTCCGTATGGCCCTTTCTGTTTCAGACTAGACGCAACCTCAGCAATGTGAGCGAATGCGCGGGAAATGTATATGTGAAACTTTGCCCATTCACTTCCAACGTTTGTTGGCATACCGAGACCGCCTCAGGCTCATCAAAGGAGTTGATAACACTTGGACTCGCCCCATTCACCTCATAAACCTCAGCCCCAACAAGCGAACCTGCATCCGTCAACTGAACTGTACTTGTGTGGGCATGCTCCTGGTCACGATTCACCACCGCCAGTGCAAGCACATTTTCAGCTTCATAATAGGTCCCCGCCGCATCCAACAACTGAAACGGCCCTAAATCCAGAATCCGGTGATGGTGCCAGGCAGGAATTTCCTCTCGCAGCAGTTCGTAACGTTCGCTCTCAACATACACATCCAGCGCAATCCCCTGCATGTACTTCGCGTAGAGCAGCAGCGGGAAATAGATCGTTTGGAGGAACAGACCATCCTTACTGGTGAAAATAGGAGAGAGCGCATTCACCATCTGAGCAAGATTCGCCATCCGTACCGTGCGACAATGCCGGATAAAAATATTGAGGTACGTTGCAACCGCCAATGCATCGGCAAGAGTGTAGCGTTCCTCCAACACTCCCAACTCAGGAGCTTCGCGAAACCAGATATTCCACTCATCATACGCAACATAGATGGGATGCTTGATATCCTGTTGATAGCGAACGCGATCAATCACCGCCTGGCAACTCTTCAGCGCCCGCTCCGCTTGGTGAGGCAAGAAGACATTGTTATAGTACTCATTACTGCCCGTATAAATATGAATGCTATGGAAATCTACAAAAGGAGCCAACGCCTCCAAAACGATCCGATCCCAGTCATCCCAGCCGGTCATCCCACAACTAACCAGCTTGATGCCAGGATCAGTCCACTTCATCACCTTCGCAAACTCTCGCGCCTTCTTGCTATAATCTACGGCATCAAGAGCGCCGATCTGCCAATTCCCATACATCTCATTGCCCAGCCCCCAGTACTTCACCTTGTAGGGCTCTTCTCGTCCATGCTTACGACGCAGAATAGCCCAGTACGTATTGCTGGTACCATTGCAGTACTCCACCCACGCCTGCGCCTCATCGATCGTACCATTGCCCATATTGACACAGATATACGGCTCAATATCGAGCAGTTCGCAGTATTGCAAGAACTCATTGGTACCGAAACGATTGGACTCCTCAGCATGCCATGCCAACTCCAAACGTGGTGGTCGTTGCTCTACTGGCCCCACACCATCAAGCCAGTGATAGCCACTGACAAAATTACCGCCCGGCCAACGCAATACAGGTATCCGCAGCGCCTCCAGAGCCTCTATAACATCGCGCCTGAAGCCATGTTCATCACTGAGCGGTGACCCCTCATCAAATATCCCGCCATAAATACACCGCCCCAGGTGCTCAATGAACCCTCCATAGATTCTCCTATCCACGCTGCCAATCCTGCGATCCAGGTCAATTTTGATCTTCGCCACGCTTTATCTCCCGTTCAAACCCACCGTGCTCTCACGCAAATGCCCACCGCATCTTCACAGCGATCCGTCGTTCTCACCGTTACAATGGTGCGACCGGCCTCAAACTCGTCTTCGTAGTAGAAAGAAGTCAATTATCCCTTTACGGATGTTTATATAAAAACTGCTCGATTTCGGCAAGTTCCGATGTCGTAGTATTGACGATCAGGCCCAATACAATCGCCCTTGACACCAGCAGCGCAGATACATACAGTTATATCATCCACTTGAGTATATGATATCAGGAATCACTCTTCCAGTGGACGCTAGTTGGACTACCTGGTAATGGCTGGCAGGATGCAAACCTCAGTCGAAAGGAGATTCCACGATGAGCGAAATAGAACATATCCTGGCCGTGAAGAATAAATTGGGCGAAGGCCCTGTATGGAGTCAGCACGAGCAGGCATTATACTGGGTCGATATCGAAAACAGCCGCTTTTACCGCTTTTATCCGGCAACAGGGAAACACGAATTCTTTGATGTTGGCGTACCGGTAGGAGTTTTAGCCTTAAGAGCCTCGGGCGGCCTGGTCATGGCAACGAAGAATGGTTTCGCCTTCTGGGATCCACAAACCCAACAGCTTCACTTTATTGGAGACGCCGAGGCAGATAAACCTCACAACCGCTTTAATGATGGAGCCGTCGATTGCCAGGGCCGTTTCTGGGCCGGAACAATGTGCGAAGTTCCGGCGGTACGTAAAGGTGGTGAAGGGAGCCTCTACCGCCTTGATCCCGATGGCTCTATTCACCTGATGGAAACAGGCCTTACCATATCCAACGGCATTGGTTGGAGCCCTGACAACCAAATCATGTATCTTACCGACTCACCTCAGCATGTGATCTATGCCTATGATTTCGATCCTGCAACAGGCACCATCACAAATCGCCGACCCTTCCTACATACACCTGAGGAAGAAGGTGTTCCAGATGGCCTTACCGTTGACAGCGAGGGCTACATCTGGAGCGCTCACTGGGGCGGCTGGAAGATAACGCGCTATGATCCTACTGGAAAAGTAGAGCGAGTCATCTCACTTCCAGTACCACATCCTACCAGTTGCACATTTGGCGGCCCAGATTTAGATGAGCTATACATCACCTCTGCCTGGACTGAACTAGGCGAGGAACAAAGAAAGAACCATCCCTTGGCTGGTGATCTTTTTCGACTCAAAACAGGTGTTAAAGGGCAAGTACGACCGAAATTTGCCGGATAGATACATGCATTATGGTCACTCGCAAGACTGCCTCATGTCTATTCTGTAAGTGCTCAATGAAAGGAGTGAAGCCGCTAGAGAACATTCCTTCCTTTTTCTCAGCTTTTGCTAGGCTCCTTGAACGCCTCTTGCAGCAGAAACTTCACCATGCTGGGCTGCACCGAGAACGTTGCTACTGCCAGAACCTTGCGCGAATACTGGTCGGTGGCGAGTTGCTGGAGCATGCAGTCCGCCAGATCTGCCCTGGAGGTAAATTGTCCTCTTATGTGATCTTCAGCCACTTGATAGTCAGTGACGGCTGGCGTCTCAAAGAGACCAGAG
>WNGH01009775.1_pt1 | contig 23192 bp, 22 predicted proteins | sample 5400631 | NCBI WGS metagenome assembly WNGH01 (sample SAMN13153373, study PRJNA577476) | soil metagenome | isolation source: 115 cm soil or saprolite under Garry oak tree replicate 1 | place: USA:California | collected 2016-06-15
CTCGGTGACGCAGCGGCGGTGCCCGTGCTTGTGGATCTCCTCCGCGCCTCGGTGCCGGGCACGGACTCCGAGGAGGCCGGCGCGCGGCATGAGCGAGCGCTCAACGCCATCCGCGGTCTCGCCCTGCTACGAGCGCCCGAGGGGCGCGCTCCGCTCGAGCAGGCGGCGGCGACGGCGGACGACCCGGGCGTGCGCGAGGCGGCGCGGGCGGTGCTCGGCTCGTACGACGCGCAGGCCGCACGCGGCTCGCCTTGACAGCGGTCGGCGGCGCCACCTACGATGATATGGGAACGGATCGGTCCGTATTCTCCGGAATGACCGCCGGAGCGGCCATGGCGCCCCGCGGAGATCCGAGAGGAGGGTCCATGCCCGGGCCGGCCGGGTACAATCCGATCGTCCTGGATCACTACCGCAACCCCAGGAACGTCGGTGAGATCCAGGGGAGCGTGGCGACGGCGCAGGTGGGCGACCCGGCCACCGGGGATGTCCTGAAGATCAGCCTGCGGATCGTGGACGACCGGGTCGTGGAGGCGCGATTCAAGAGCTTCGGCTGCACCGCGGCCATCGCCGTGGGCAGCATGGCGACGGTGCTGATCACCGGAAAGACCCTGCCCGAGATCGCTCGGATGACCAACCGGGAGGTGGTCGACGCGCTCGGCGGACTTCCCGACTCCAAGATCGGCTGCTCCGTCCTCGCCGAGCAGGCGATTCGCGAGGCGCTGAGGCGCCACCTCCAGGGAGCGGCCGGGGCCGCCTGAGAGAGGAGAGGATGCCGCTCGTCGGAAAGCCTGTACAGCGTGCCGCCTCGCGGGGGATCCTGGCGGCGACCTACCTGCCGTCGATTTTGAAGGGGATGTGGATCACCCTGCGGCACATCTTCCGGCCGAAGGTCACGATGCAGTACCCCGAGGAGACCTGGCGGCTGCCGGAGAACTACCGTGGCCTGCCGGCCCTGGTGAAGGACGACGCGGGGCGGGTCAAGTGCGTCGCCTGCTTCCTGTGCGAGTACGTCTGCCCCCCCAAGGCGATCCAGATCGAAGCGCAGGAGATCACGAGCGGCGTCGAGAAGGGGCCGAAGGTCTTCGACATCAACATGCTGCGCTGCATCATGTGCGGCTACTGTGAGGAGGTCTGCCCCGAGCAGGCGATCTTCCTGACCAAGGAATACACCACCGTCGGAGTCAGCCGTCAGGAGATGATCTTCCACAAGGACAGGCTGCTCGAGATGGGCGGCGTCCGCCCCGATCCGATCAGGAAGTGGGCGCGCCTCACCGGGGACGGCGGCCTGGCGGCGCGGCCTGCGGAGGGAGGCGGGGGAGGCCGATGACCGAGTCGAAGCCGGACGGGCCGGTGCCGGGCGGTCTCCCGGAGCGGATGCAGGCGATGGAGGAGGGGCACGCCCTCGACCAGTGGGTGATGACCACGCGCCTGGCCGACTACGTCGCCTGGGGGCGGAAGAACTCCCTCTGGCCGATGCCGATGGGGCTCGCCTGCTGCGCCATCGAGCTGATGGCGATGGTGGCGTCGCGCTACGACGTGGCGCGTTTCGGCGCGGAGGCGCTCCGCTTCTCGCCGCGCCAGGCCGATATGATGATCGTCGCCGGCACCGTCACCAAGAAGATGGCCCCCGCCGTGAAGCGGATCTACGACCAGATGCCCGATCCCAAGTGGGTGATCGCGATGGGGGCCTGCGCCTCCACGGGAGGGATGTTCCGCTCGTATTCGGTGACCCAGGGAGTGGACGAGATCATCCCGGTGGACGTCTACATCCCGGGCTGCCCGCCGCGCCCGGAGGCCCTGATCGAAGGGATCATGAAAGTGCAGCGGCTCGTGGAGGGGCGAGCGCGCGAGGGACGAGGGGGAGCCGTGCGCCCGGAGCCGGTGGGCGCCTCGCGGTGAAGGCCGATGTCTGAACCCTCCAGCGATCTGCAGGCCGAGATCCTGGCCGAGATCGCCGCCCGCGGTCCGATCCCGTTCGCCCGCTTCATGGATCTGTGTCTGTACCATCCGCGGCTCGGCTACTACACGCGGGGCCTCGGGGGGGGAGGGGGGCGGGACTACCTGACCAGCAGCGGGCTCCACCACGTCTTCGGGACCCTCGTGGCCCGCCAGGCGGAGGAGATGTGGGTCCGCGCCGGACGCCCGCGGCGCTTCGCCTTCGTGGAGCTCGGTCCGGGCGAGGGGCGCTTCGCGCGGGATGTCTTGGAGCAGGCGGAGCGGTCGCCCGGCTTCGCGGCGGCCCTGCGCTACCTGCTGCTGGAACGCAGCCCGGCGCTGCGTGATCGCCAGGTGCTTCGCCTGGCCGGCCGGACGTCCGTGCCGGTCTCCTGGACGTCGGTCGAGGAGATCGAGCGGGAGGCGCCGTTCGAAGGGTGCCTGTTCGCCAACGAGGTCCTCGACGCCTTCCCGGTTCACCGCGTGGTCGGAACCCCGGACGGCGTGCGCGAGATCCACGTCGCGGCGCGCGACGGTCTCCTGATGGAGACGCTAGGGCCGCCGTCGACCGAAGCGATCGTGAGCTTCCTCGAGGAGGCGGGGATCGTCCTGCAGGACGGCCAGGAGGTCGATCTCAACCTGGAGGCGCCGCGCGTCCTGGCGCGGGCGGTTCGGCTGCTGTCGCGTGGCTACGTCATCGTGGTCGATTACGGGTACGAGGCGGGCGAGCTGTATCGTCCCGAGCGACGGCGGGGCACGCTGCGCGCCTTCCATCGCCATCGCATCGGCGAGGACTATCTGCTCCGGCCGGGCGAGCAGGACCTGACGGCGCACCTCGACTTCAGCGCGCTGACGCGGGCTGCGGCGCGCGCCGGCGCGCGCCGCCTCGGGCGGACGACGCAGTCGCGCTTCCTCCTGTCGCTGGGGGCCCTCGAGTGCCTTCCGGAGCCCGAGCCTTCCGGGGCGCCGGCGCGCCGGCCCGAGGAGGCGGCCGCGCGCGTCCGCCGGCTCAAGGAGAGGGAAGCGCTGAAGGAGCTCGTCCTCCCCGATCGGATGGGCGAGCGCTTCCACGTCCTGATCTTCGGGGTGGGCGGCGTCCCGGGCGATCTCGCCGGTCTCGCCGAGCCGTGGGCGCGGGCCGCCGCGTCCGCAACGGCGGCCGCGGGGGCCGTACCGCCGCCGGCCGCACCGCCGCTTCCGGACGCGAGGACTTGACCATGTCGGCGCGCCTCGAGGAGTCGAAGGTGCTGGAGGCGCTGCGCGCCGTCAAGGACCCGGAGCTGCACGTCGACATCGTGACCCTCAAGATGATCGACGATCTGAAGGTCGACGGTGGGAGCGTCAGCCTGACGGTCAATCTCACGACTCCCGGCTGCCCGCTCAAGGCGCAGATCGAGAAGGAGGTGCGGGCGGCCCTCGCCGGCCTGCCGGGCGTCGAGGCTGTCTCCTTGAAGATGGGAGCGAAGGTCCGCAGGAGCATCGAGACCCAGGGCGACCTGATCCCCGAGGTGGCCAACACCGTGGCGGTCGGCTCGGGGAAGGGAGGGGTCGGAAAATCGACGGTCGCCGTGAACCTCGCGCTCTCGTTCGCGCGGGCGGGCGCGGCGGTCGGTCTGATGGACGCCGACGTCTACGGCCCCAACCTCGTGCAGATGATGGGGGTCAAGGCCAAGCCCGAGATCCACGAGAAGAAGATCCTGCCGGTCCAGACGAACGGGCTGAAACTGATGTCGATGGCCTTCTTCCTCAAGGAGGACCAGCCGGTGGTCTGGCGCGGGCCGATGCTGCACGGCGCCATGAAGCAGTTCCTCGGGGACGTGATCTGGGGCCGGCTCGACTACCTGTTCATCGACATGCCTCCCGGGACGGGGGACGTGCAGCTGACGCTGTCGCAGATCATCCCGCTCACGGGCGCCGTCCTGGTGACGACGCCGCAAGATGTCGCCCTCTCCGACGTGCGCAAGGCCGCGGCCATGTTCAGGACGGTCAACGTGCCGATCCTGGGCGTGGTGGAGAACATGTCGTACTTCAACTGCCCGCATTGCGGCGAGCGCGCCGAGATTTTCAGCCACGGCGGCGGGCGAAAGGCGGCGGAGGCGTTCGGGACGCAGTTCCTGGGAGAGATCCCGCTCGACATCCGCGTGCGGCAGGGGGGCGACGAGGGCCGGCCCCCCGTCGTCTACGACCCGAAGTCGGGTCCCGCCCTGGTCTTCAAGGAGATCGCCGAGAAGCTGGCGGCGATCATCAGCGTCAACACCTACCGGAAATACGAGCAGGAGATGGCGGCCGAGGTGTGAGGCCGCAGGAGCGTCGCGTGTCGCATCGTGCCATGTCCGGGGTCCCTGGAACGCGCCTCCGCGCGCTGCTCTGCCTCGCCGCGGCCCTGGCCTGCTCCGCGCCGGCCGGTGCGGGGGCGCGTGGGGGAGACAAGCGCCCGGCGGACGACGTGGTGGGCCGCGTGAACGGGCAGGCGATCCTCCGCCGGGACTTCGAGCTGGCGGTGCAGATCCACTTCGCCGGGCGCCGGCCGGCGAACGTCCGCCTCACGGAACTGCAGGCGGTCCGCGAGAAGGTCCTCGACAAGCTGATCGACAGCGAGCTCCTCCATCAGAGCGCCGTCAAGAGCTCCGTGGCCGTCCCGGAGGCGGACGTCGACGCGGAGCTCAAGCGGATGCAGCAGCACGTGGGCACGCCGGGCGACTTCGCGAAGCTCCTCGGCGAGAACCAGGTCACCGAGGCGGAGTTCAGGGAGCAGCTCCGGCGCTCCTTGAGGGTGCGCAGGTTCGTCGATCGCGAGGTCGTCGGCGCCGTGGCGGTGACGGACGAGGAGGTGAAGCGCTACTACGATCAGAACCCCAACGAGATGAAGCTGCCCGAGCGGGTTCGCGTCAGCCAGATCATGGTGCGCGCCCCCGCCGGCGCCTCGTCCCAGGCGCGCGCCGAGGGCCGCGAGCGGATCGAGGAGGCCGCGTTCCGGCTGAAGCCGGGGGAGACCAGCGACGTGCTGGAGACCCGGCTCGGGTATCACATCATCCGGGTCGGCGAGCACCGCACGGAGGGGCCGACCCCGTTCGAGGACGCGAAGAAGACGATCGTGGCCAAGCTGACCGCCCAGCAGCGCGAGGAGAAGATCCACGCGTACGTCGCCGCGCTCCGGGAGAAGGCCCGCATCGAGCGCCGCCTCCCCGCGCCGGCCGCGCCGAAGCCGACTCCTTCGGGGGCCCGGGTGGGCGCGTAGCCCCTCAGGCCCGGCGTCGCCGCACGGCGCCCCGTCGGTTCGGGCCGGGGCGGCGCGCGCCCCGCGCCACTCCCGGCCGCGTCAGGCGCGCCGGGTCGAACACCCGGGCGATCCGCTCCTGAGGCAGCAGGCCCTTCTCGCGCACCAGGTCGACGATCGTCACCCCGCGCCGGACCGCCTCCTTCGCCAGCTCGGCCGACCGCTCATAGCCGAGCACCGGGCTGAGCGCGGTGACGAGAGCGGGGCTCCTCTCGAAGTAGGCGCGGCAGCGACGCTCATCGGCGCGGATCCCTCGCAGGCAGCGCCGGGCGAAGAGATCCAGGGCCGAGGTCAGGATCGCCATCGACTCGAGCAGCGCGTGGATCATCACCGGCATCATCACGTTCAGCTCGAGCTGGCCGGCGCCCCCGGCCGAGGCGACGACCAGGTCGTCGCCGGCCACCCGGAAGCAGACCATGTTGAGCATCTCGCACATGACCGGGTTCACCTTGCCCGGCATGATCGACGATCCCGGCTGCACGGCGGGCAGCTCGATCTCGGCCAGTCCGGTCTCGGGACCCGAGGCCATCAGGCGAAGGTCGTTGGCGATCTTCCCCAGATCGATCGTCAGGGTCCTCAGGGCCGCGGAGAAGGAGACGAAGTCGGCGGTGCTCATGGCCGCCTCCGTCAGGTTCTCCGCGGGCCGGAGCGGCAGCCCCGTCGCAAGCGCGAGGCGGCGGGCCACCCGGACGGCGTACGACGGGTGCGCGTTCAGACCGGTGCCGGCCGCCGTGGCGCCGAGGTTCAGACGTCGGAGAGGCCGAGAGGCCTCCTCGAGACGCGCCGCCGCCCGCCCCACCATCGCGGCGTAGGCCTCGAACTCCTGGCCGAGCGTGATCGGCACGGCGTCCTGCAGGTGGGTGCGCGCCGATTTCACCGTTCCGCGGAAGCGGCGCGCCAGCGCCCGGCACTCGCGCTCGCACGAGCGCAGCGCCCGGAGCAGACCCGGCAGGCCCAGAAGGATCGCGATCCGCATGGCGGCGGGGAAGGTGTCGTTGGTCGACTGGGACATGTTCACGTGGTCGTTGGGATGGACGACCGCGTAGTCGCCGCGCCGGCCGCCCAGGATCTCGATCGCCCGGTTGGCGATCACCTCGTTCATATTCATGTTCTGGGAGGTGCCGGCGCCCGCCTGGAAGACGTCGACGATGAATTGGTCGAGGTGGCGTCCCGCGAGGATCTCGGCCGCGGCCCGGGCGATGGCTCCCGCCCGCCGGCGGTCGAGGAGGCCGAGCGAGGCGTTGACCTCGGCCGCCGCCTTCTTGATGTGGGCGTAGGCCCGCACGAAGATCTCCGGCAGCCGGCGGCCGCTGACGGGAAAGTTTCGCGCGGCGCGGACCGTATGGATGCCGTAGTAGACGCCTGCCGGAACCGGCAGCGCCCCGAGCGCGTCACGCTCGATCCGCTTCCGTGCCCGGCGGCTTCGTGTTCTCCCCATGACCGCCCCCGCGCCGTCGTGGCGCGCCGCGATGCTAGCAGACGGCGGCTCGGCGCCACAACCGAGGGAGGGAGCGCGGCCGCCCGGGGTCGCGGAAACCCCCTCGCACCCGCCGCCTCGAACGGGCCCGGCGCGCGACCGCGCCGTGGTCGGCAGCGACCAGTGGAGGTTCGCGATGGGGAAGCAGGAGACGCCACCGATCGGCTCCAAGGCTCCCGACTTCACGCTTCTCGGGACCGGGGGGAAGAAGGTGGCCTTGAAGGATTTCCGAGGCAGGAAGAACCTCGTCCTCTATTTCTACCCCAAGGACGGCACCCCCGGATGCACGGTGGAGGCCTGCGGCTTCCGGGACGCGTACGGCCGCTTCGAGGAGCACGACACCGTCATCCTCGGCGTGAGCCGCGACGATCTGGAGGCCCACCAGAAGTTCTCGACCAGGCACCATCTCCCGTTCCTCCTCCTGAGCGATCGCGAGTCGGAGGTCGCCAAGGCCTACGGGGTGTTTGGCAAGAAGAGCTTCATGGGGCGGGAATTCTTCGGCGTCCACCGGTCGACCTTCATCATCGACAAAGCGGGGACGATCCGCAAGGTGTACCCCCGCGTGAAGGTCAGGGAACACCCGGCGGAGGTCCTGGGCTTCGTCCGGGACGAGCTGTCCTGAGCGCGGCGCGGGGAGCGGCGTGCCGCACGTCGTCCTGGAAGGGCGGATCACGATCGACGACTGCCAGGGGCGCTTCGAGCCGTTCGTCGTCCGCGAGGGGGAGCTCCTGGTCAAGATCGAGCGCTTTTACCGCGAGCGCGACGGGCGGGCCGCCCTGCTCGATACGCTCGTCGTCGATCGGGGACACACGCAGAAGTTTTTCATCCAGCTCTCTCCCAGGGGTGACGGCCTCACCGTGCGGCTCGAGCCTCTGACCGATCCGGAGAAGACGGCCGGGGTGCGCCGGGCGCTGGCCCTCGTGGCGCACCGCATCCGTCAGGCCACCGGCTGCTCGTACGGGGCCACCAACATCGGGGAGTACCTGATTCGCTGAAGGGGAGCCGATGCCGATCCAGGCGCGCTGCGGCCGGGCGGATGAGATCCCGCCGGGCGGGAGCAAGGTGGTGAAGGTGAACGAGCACGTCGTCGCGATCTTCAACTTCGGCGGACGGATCCATGCGCTCGACAACACCTGCCCGCACCAGGGCGGGCCGCTGGGCGAGGGGTACCTCGAGGAGAACGGGGTCGTCTCCTGTCCGTGGCACGGCTGGACCTTCGACCTCTGCACCGGCGTCTCCCCCATCGACCCCGACGTGAAGGTCCGCCGCTATCCGGTCCGCGTCGAGGCGGGCCAGATCATCGTCGAGATCGATTAGGAGACCGCCCCCGCGCCGGTCCGCGCGAAGCTGGCGCGGTGGATCGCCCGCCCCGCCTTCAGGTACTTCACCTCGTAGTTGGTCTTCCCGTCCCCCCCCTCGATCGGGAAGAGTGGGTCGGGCGCCTCGCGCAGGCGGGTGTGCGCGCGCAGGATCTCGAGGATCTCGTCGAAATACTCCTGCACGTCGGTGGACAGATCGAGGAAGCCTCCCGGTACCAGGATCCGCTCCAGGTGCGGCGCCATCTCCGCGCTGAAGAAGCGGCGCTTCCGATGCCGCTTCTTGGGCCACGGGTCGGGGCAGTAGACGTGCAAGCGGGCGACGGAGGCGTCCTCGACGAGCGCGGCGACGACGTGGCGGGCGTCGGCGCGGCAGAGACGCACGTTGGCCAGGCGCCGCCGCTCCGCCCTCTCCTTGGCGACCCGCAGGTGCTTGAGCGACCACTCCAGCCCCAGGAAGTTCACCCCGGGGCGCGCCTCGGCCTGCTGCAGCAGGAAGCGCCCCTTGCCGATCCCGACCTCGATCTCCACCGCGCCCTGGCGCCCGAAGACCGCCGCGAAGCGCAGCGGTCCGCTGATCTGCCCCGGGAGGACCTCGATCGATCCGTCCGTGGTGTCGGGGCGGCCGGAGGCCGGAGCGTCGGCGGGGCCGGGGGAGACCGTCATCGTCGCGTCGCCCCGCGCGTCAGATGACGCGGCGGTAGTCCTCGAGGCGGTAGGTCCAGACGCGCTCGCCGCAGTACCGCTTCCCCTCCGGGCAGACCGGCGTCCGGCCGGCGAGAAGGCGCAGCGTGCAGGGCGGCAGGAGGTAGCGGCCGATGCGCGGGTTCACCTCGCGGATCTGCAGCGCCTCGTCGAGGGAGGCCCGCCAGATCTCCTCCTGCGCGTTGTAGCACAGGCGCATGGCGTGCTTGTGGTGCAGGTCGAGGAGGTTGGCCGACTCGGTGAAGCGGATCGACACGGCGTTCGGGAGTAGGTAGAGAGCGAACTCGTCGGGCACGCCGAGGGCCCGCAGCCGGCCGATCCCGTCCCAGGCCAGCGCCATGGCCTCGCGGTAGCGGGCGTGGGCGTCGTCGTTGGTCGGCACCAGGGACGGCGTGACGTAGTCGGGGTCGGAGGTCAGGTGCGTCTCCAGGATCGGCCGCGACGCCGGCGTCGTGCGGTGCCGCTGGTTCTGCGAGTCTCCGGCGTGGCTCATGCGCTTGCGGAAGGTGTAGTGGCAGTGGACCATGGCGCGCGACAGCTTGCTGAGGCTCGTCAGATTCAGGGACTCGCCGAGATAGCGGTTGCGCGCGGGGTCGAGCGCGAGGGCGATCGCCTCGTCGTCCGGGAGGCGCGCGCGCGTGATCCCGAGCACCTCGCGCACCGCCTGCGCCAACGTCTCCTCGTTGCGCGCGGGGTGATCGACCAGGCGGGAGACGCGGCCGTCGAGGTCGCGGTCGAACTCGCGCAGGAAGGCGCGGCGCGCGCCGTCGTCGGCGCGCGTCTGCCGGAGCGCCCGGTGCTCCACCATCTCCTCGGCCGGGAGAGGCTCCTCCAGGACCGCGGCGTAGGCCGGGTCGAGCGCCAGCAGCTCCTCCACCATCCGGCCGACGACCATCCGCTGCTCGAGCGGCGCGTCGAACTCCTGGCAGATGCGATGGTAGCGCAGCAGCGTCAGCCCGCTCACGGTGTGGTACAGGTAGGCGAAGGTGGCGACCGGCAGGACGTAGCGCGCCACCTCTTGCGCCTTCTTCTGGATCTCCTTCGCGTAGCGGCCGGCGAGGCGCCGCCGCGACGGGAAGCTCCGGTAATAGGCGTCCGACGCCGGACGCACGAGCAGGCGGCAGAGATCCTCGTAGGCCGCCTGCTGGCGCGCGATGGTCTCCTCGAAGACGGTCCGCGCCTGCCCCGCGAGCGGCGGCACGGCGTAGTTCCCCGGCTTCACCGTGACGTAGCGCTGGCTGACCTGCTCCGAGTTGTAGAACGGGTGGCTGTGCAGGAACGACCAGAGGAACTGGCGGCTCACGTTGCTCAACGCGAACTGGAAGTGGGCGTGCTGCAAGGTCGTGTGGTGGCCGGCCTGGTAGAGGTCGCGCGCCAGGGTGTCACGCCGCCGGCGCCTCTCGGCCTGCAGCTCGTCCGGCGCCGCCAGATCGACCACCTGATTCTCGCGCACGATGCCGCTGCCCGAGTAGCAGGTGCGCGCCGTCGCCACCACGTTGTCGAACGGCCGGACGAAGGCGTTGGTGATCGTCACCTCGGGAGGAGGCGACAGGAACCGCAGGCTCTTCGTGGACGTGACGATGGTGGCCATGAACGTGGACAGCAATTGTATCATGTCGATCCGGCGCAATCGTCAAAGCGCTTGACGGTCTTCGGGTGCATCCGTTAGCATCCAGACGAAGCGGACGATCCCCCTACTGCGCGGCTGATTCGGCGCGGCCCACCGGGGCTTCTGGCCCTCCGAGAGAAGGCGGGCACACGCACGCGAGGCCAGTCCGGTGGCCGCGAGGAAGGACGCATGGTCCCACGATGGCCAGGCGGTGGCCATTCTGCCCGGGTTCTCGGGGCCGTGCTCGGCACTCTGGGCTTCGCGGCGCTTTCGGTGATCCTGACGCGCCCCCCTCGCGATCCCGGCATCCACGACAGCGATTCCGCGCTGTACATCGTCGAGGCGATCTCGCTCAGCCAGACCTCGGTGCTGGATCCGCGGCCGGAGTGGAACACGGTGGTGCGCCTCGCGGCGCTGCCCTGGGGCGGGATGCATGTCCTGCTGCTGAGACTGGGCCTGCGGCTGTGCGGCGATTCGCCGGATGGGTGCGAATTCCGCGCCTCCTGCCTGTGCTGGTTCTGGTCCATGACGTCCGCCGTGTCGGTCGTGCTGGCCTCCCTTCTCGGATACCTTCTGCGCGGATCCTGGGGCGCGGTGTGGGCGTCCGGGCTTGTCGCGCTGAGCTCCTCCCACCTGGGGCTCTACACGCAGCTGAACCAGGTCGGGACGACCGCCCTGTTCTCGCTGCTGCTGCTCGTCGCCGGCGCCTGGAGGGCGCTGCGCCCCGAGGGTCGGGGTGCGGCCGTGGTCCTCGGGCTCGTCGGTTTTCTCTACCCGTTCGCGGACAACATGTCGATCATGATGTGGGCCGTGTTTCCGGGGTACATCTGGCTCCTCCTGTCGCGCCCGCACGGCCGCGCGCTCGTGAAGGCGATCGCGCCGTTCGCGACCGGGACCGGGCTGGCCCTCGTCGGCATGGCGACCCTGACCGGCCTCAGGTTCGCCACGGGAGCGACCGTCTACGACTGCACGCTGCTTCACTTCGCGGGACGCGTCGTCTCCCTGCTGTCGCGATCGACCGGGTCGGCGACGTCCGCCGCCCCGTGGATGAACCTTCCGGGCGCGGCGGCATCGCTCGGGGTCGGAGGGGCCCTGGCGGTCGCCCTGGCGGCCCTGTACGCCGTGGCGCGGGTCCGCACGACACGCGATCTTTGCCTGGTGCCGGTGGCGCTGGCGTACGCGGTGCCCCTGCTCTTCGTGTCCCGCTCCGCGACGCTGGTCTCCGAATATCTCAACCACGCGCTCACCCTGGTCCTGCTGGCGACCGGCGTGATCGTCGGCCACCTGTGGTCGCAGCAGAACCCGGGAACGAGGCGGGTCGTGGTGGCCCGGATGACCACCGTGGCGTGCGCGCTGCTCATGCTCCGCTCGGCGGCGGGCGGAAGCGGCGCGGCGCGGCGCGAACGGGCGGGCGAGGCCTGGGCCCTCGTGGGGGCCCGGTTGTCGCGCCTCCCGGCCGACGACGTCATCGCGTCCACCGCGGAGGAGGAGGTCGGCATCCTCTACACGGGCCGGCGCATCCTGACGCGGAATGACACCGCCGCGCAGGATCTCGTCCCGCGTCTCGAGGCATGGCCCGGTCGCATCGACTATCTCGTCATCCGATCCGACGAGCAGGATCGATTCGCCGCCCTGCTCGCGCGGCGGCGCCTGGAACTCCTGCACGTCGCGGAGGGGGCCGGAAGCGCGGAGTGGAGAGTCTTCGGGCCTCGTGGCGACGCTTCGGCGCCGCCGGGTCGCCTGCGCCTTCCGCGGGCGGGCGAGATCTGCCGGCGTCAACCCTACATCCCGTACTCCTTCGATGCCGCCTGGCGCTACGCCCCCGACAGTGTCCTCAGGACGTGGGGCCTGGCCGGGCTCCTGCAGGGGGATCCTCGGCTGTGGCAGGACTGGTCGCGGGCGACGCGCTTGGCCTACGAGCCCTTCGCGAGCTTCGACCCCGGCGGGCCGCCGGCGACCCCGCCGCCCGCGTCGGCGCCGCGATGACGGCCCGGCAGGCCGTGGGAAACGGATCGCCGGGTGAGGTCCGTCCGCTCGTCGTCATCGTGGCGTACGAGGCGGAGGCCCACCTCCCCGAGCTGATCGGCCGCCTGGCCAGGGTCGAGGGGATGAAGGAGCGCTGGTCCGTGCTCCTGCTGGACGATGCGTCGCGGGATCGGACGAGCGCCATCGCCCGGGAGCTCTTCGCGCGGCACGGGTTCGCGATGTGGCGCGTGGCCCGGAACGCGGAGAACCAGGGCTACGGCGGCAACCAGAAGGTCGGCTATCGGCATGCCCTGCGGGCGGGGCGGTTCACGCACGTGGCGCTGCTGCACGGCGACTGCCAGTACCCGCCCGAGGCCCTGCCCGTCATGCTGGCCGAGGCGCTGCGAGGCGACGGAGACGTGGTGCTGGCGTCCCGTATGTGGAGCGTGGTGTCGGCCCGGCGCGGAGGGATGCCGCTCTACAAAATCATCGGCAACCGCGTGCTGACCTGGATCCAGAACCGTCTGACCGGCCAGCGGCTCAGGGAATACCACACCGGCATGCGTCTCTTCTCGATCGATTTTCTGTCGCGCGTGCCCTTCGATCTGAACTCCGACGACTTCGATTTCGACACCGAGATCCTGCTCCAGGCGTTCTACGTAGGCGCCAGGGTTGCCGAGATCAGAATCCCCACGCGCTATGCGGGCGAAATCTCCCGCGTCCGTGGGCTGCGTTATGCGATGCGGATCCTGGGGAGCAGCCTCGATTTCTGGCTCCAGATGCACGGCATGGGTTGCTCGCTCCGCTTCCGCGATCTGCAGGGCCGGCGGACCCTGTATGTCGACAAGACGCGTCTGGCAGGTTCGGCGCACGACATGGCGGTCCGATACGTGATGCAGGCGCGGCCGCGATCCGTGCTCGATCTCGGCTGCGGGCAGGGCTTCATCGGCCAGCACGTGAAGCGCCTGGCTCCTCACGTCCGGTACGACGGAGCGGATCTGGGCCCGCACACTCCGGCGGCCTGTGATACGTACTGGCCGTGTGACTTCGATGCGGGCCTGCCGCCTCTCAATCCCTTCGACTACGACATGGTGCTCTGCCTCGACGTTCTGGAGCACCTCAGCGAGCCCGAGGCCTTCATGCTGCGACTTCGCGAAGCGCAGAGAGGCGGGCAGGGCACGTTGTTCGTGTTCTCGACCGCGAACCTGGCGTTCATCTCGATCCGGCTGGGCCTTCTCCTCGGACGATTCGAGTACGGCGACCGGGGCATCCTGGACATCACGCACAGGCGCCTCATGACGCGCGGTTCGTTCAAGCGGCTGGTGCGCGAGACCGGCTTCGAGATCGAGAGGGTCCGCGGCACGGCGATCCCCTTCCAGCTCGTCTTCGGAGACAACTGGATCACCCGAGGGATGACGAGACTCTGGCTGGTCCTGGTCGCGCTTCTTCCGGGAGTGTTCTCGTTCCAGACGGTGGTCGCGGCGCGCGCCAGACGATCGATCCCCGACGTCGCCGAGGCCGCCGACGCGGACAGGGTGACCGAGGAGACCGGCTCCGGCTCACATTGACCCTCCGCGACGCGGGTGACTATAATCGCCGCCGTTTCCCGGACGCCCGCGAGCGCTCGCTCCTTGGCCCGGGCCGTCCGTCGAGAGGCGCGCCCGCGGCGCGGCGGCGCGACGATGCGACGGCGGGGGGGGGGCGATCCAGCGGACGCGTCGCGGAGGCGCCGTGCCCGAGGAGGCGACGCGCTTCAGGGACCACTTCTCCGACTTCGGGGGGCAGGTCTACCTCGACTGCGCCGCCCAGGGCCCCTTCCCCAAGGAAACGGTCGAGGAGGTCCGCCGCGCTCTGCGGCTCAAGTCCCACCCCGAGGAGATCCCCGAGACGCTGTTCGAGGAGCTGCCCGATCGGGCGCGGGCGGCAGTCGCGCGTCTGATCGGCTGCAAACCGGCCAGCGTGGCCCTCGGCTCCGGCGCCTCGCACGGCATCAACGTGGCCGCCCGCGGCCTGCCGCTCGGGAACGGTGACGAGGTCCTGGTCGGCCAGGGGGAGTTCCCCGCCCTTCTCCTCCCCTGGATCGGTCTCACGGAGCGCGGCGTCGGCGTCCGCCTGGTGCCGCCCGCCGGGGGGCGGATGGTCACGGCGGAGGACCTGATCGCGGCGGTCGGCCCGCGGACCCGCGTCGTCGCCGTCAGCCTGGTCGCCTTCGCGACCGGCTACCGGATCGATCTGCAGGCCCTCGGCGAGGCCTGCCGGAGGCGCGATCTCTTCCTGGTGGTCGACGGCGCGCAGGGGGTCGGGGCGATCGACTTCCGCGTGGCGGATCACCCGATCGACGTCCTGGCGGTCAGCGGTTACAAGTGGCTCCTGGGCCCGTACGGCACCGGCTTCACCTACGTCAACCCGCGCGTCCTGGAGCGTCTGCGGGTGGTCGACGTCAACTGGCTCGGGATCGAGGGGGCGGATCGCCCGAATCGCCGCGCGCCCGCGGAGCTGAAATTCAAGGAGGGGGCGCGCCGCTTCGACATTCCCGAGACCGCCTCCTTCCTCAACGTGAGCGCCTTCGCCGCCTCGGTGGAGTTCGTCGCCCGCCTGCGCGTGCCGACCATCGAGTCGCACGTGAGGCGCCTGATCGACCTCCTGGCGCGCGGCGTCACGACGACGCGGCTGAAGATCGTGAGCGATCTCACCGTCGAGAGACGCTCGACGATCGTCGCCCTGGAGGCGCCGACGCTCGACGACACGCGCACGGTCTACCGCCGGCTCCGGGAGAAGGGGATCGTGGTCAGCCTGCGGGAGAACCTGATCCGGGTCTCGCCGAACGTCTACAACACGCCCGACGACATCGACCTCTTCCTCGCCGCGGCGCGCGCGTGAATTGACCCTCGCGAAGGGGGGGCGCTATAATCCCGCACCCTGCCAGGAAACCCACCGGAGAGGAATTGGGCCCGCGCCCGCGCCGGTCGGGGCCGCGGGCCGAGCGGGCGAAGCGGCGCCGAAGGCGCCCGGAGAGGATCAGGGTGACCGAACCTCAGCAGACCTTCGATCTCACCATCATCGGCAGCGGCCCGGGCGGGTATGTGGCGGCGATCCGGGCGGCGCAGGTCGGCCTCAAGACCGCCCTGGTCGAGAAGTCCCCGGCCCTCGGCGGGACCTGCCTGCACATCGGCTGCATCCCCGCCAAGGCGCTCCTCTACAGCGCCGAGCTGCTCGACACGGCCCGGCAGGCGGGGCGCTTCGGCGTGAAGATCGGGGAGGTGAAGCTCGACCTGGCCGGGGTGCACAAGCACAAGGCGGACGTGGTGCGCCGCCTGGCGCGCGGCATCGAGTATCTGATGAAGAAGAACGCCGTCACGGTGCTGCACGGCCAGGGCCGGCTCAAGGGGCCGGGGAAGGTGGAGGTGGCGAGCGGCCAGGGGGCGCCGAGCGTCGTCTCCACGCGCAACGTCATCCTGGCGACCGGCTCGGTGCCGAAGCTCCTCCCGGGTCTCAAGATCGACGTGGCCCTCGAGTTCGTCCCCAAGACCTTCCTGATCCTGGGAGCCGGCGCGGTCGGCGTCGAATTCGCGTCGATGTACCAGAGCTTCGGGAGCTCTGTGACGCTGGTCGAGATGCTGCCGCGCGTGCTGCCGCTGGAGGACGAGGAGATCTCCGCCGAGCTCTCGAAGGCCCTCAAGAAGCGCGGCATCAACGTCCGCGTCGGGACGAAGGTGGAGGAGGTCAGGGTCACGGACAAGGGGGTCGAGGTGCGGGTCCAGACCGACAAGGGAGCGAAAGAAGAGCTGAAGGCCGAGGTGCTCCTCGTGGCGGTCGGCCGGAAGCCGGTGACCGAGGGGATCGGCCTCGAGGGAACGCGGGTCGAGCTGGACCGCGGGTTCGTCAAGGTGGATGGACGGCTGCGGACCGGCGAGCCATCGGTCTACGCCATCGGAGACCTGCTGCCGACGCCGGCGCTGGCGCACGTCGCCTCGCACGAGGGGATCGTCGCGGTCGAGGCGATCGCCGGGCGCGACCCGGAGCCGATCGACTACGATCAAGTCCCCAGCGCCACCTACTGCGAGCCGGAGGTCGCCAGCATCGGCCTGACGGAGCAGGCGGCGCGCGCCCGCGGCCGCAAGGTGCGCGTCGGCCGGTTCCCGTTCGCGCCGATGGGCAAGGCGAGCATCCTCGGCGTGCAGGAGGGGATGATCAAGCTGGTGGGGGACGAGCGTTACGACGAGCTGCTCGGCATCCACATCATCGGCCCGAAGGCGACCGAGCTGATCGCCGAGGGGGGGATGGCCCTGCGGCTCGAGGCGACCGTCGAGGAGCTGTTCCACGCCATCCACGCCCACCCCACGCTCTCCGAGGTCATGGCGGAGGCGGCGCTGAACCTGCACGCCCGCGGGATCCATCTCTGAGGCCCGAGACATGCCACCGTTGAAGGGCTCCGCCGGGAGCGGGCGGACGAAGGGGCGCGCCGGGGCCTCGATGCCGACCGCCGCCGCCTCAGGCGCGCGGGTCGCGGGAGAGTCGGCGTTCCTCCCCCCGCCCCTTGTCCCGCTGCGGAACCCGGGGCTGCCGCGCGAGTCCCTCCTCGAGATGCATCGCCTCTTGAGACTGAACCGCCTCGTCGAGGAGAAGCTCTCCGCGTTGTACCGGCAGGGGAAGATCCTCGGGGGGCTGTATAGCAGCCTGGGGCAGGAGGCGATCTCGGTCGGCACCGCCTTCGCCCTGCGGCCGGACGATCTCCTGGCGCCGATGATAAGGAACATCGGGTCGCTCCTCGTCCGGGGCGTCGCGCCGAGGGACCTCTTCCTGCAGTTCCTGGCGCGCCATGCCGGGCCGACGCGCGGCAGGGACGGCACGCTCCACTTCGGCAACGTCGAGCGGCGGGCGCTCATCGGTCCGATCAGCCACCTCGGGACGCTGATCCCGGTCATGGCCGGGGCCGCGCTCGCCGTCCGCATGCGCGGGGAGGATCGCGTGGCGCTGACCTACATCGGGGACGGCGGGACGTCCACCGCCTCCTTCCACGAGGGGCTCAACCAGGCGGCCGTCCTGAAGCTCCCGCTCATTCTGGTGGTCGAGAACAACGGCTTCGCCTACTCCACCCCCACGCACCTCCAGTTCGCGGTCGCGAGCCTGGCGGAGCGCGGCCCGGCGTACGGCTGCGCCGGCGACTCGGTCGACGGGACCGACGTCCTGGCGGTCTTCGAGGCGACGCGGCGGGCCGTCGAGCGCGGCCGGAGGGGCGAGGGCCCGACCGTCCTGGAGTGCCGGGCGCTGCGCATGCGGGGCCATGCCGAGCACGACGACATGCGCTACGTGCCGCGCGACCTGCTGGAGGCGTGGAGGGAGCGCGATCCGATCGATCGCTTCGAGTCGTTCCTGGCCCGAGAGGGCCACGCCAGCCCGGAGGATCTGCGCGAGGCGGCGCGGACCCTCTCCGCCGGCCTGGACCGGGACGCCGCCGAGGCCGAGGCGAGCCCCTTTCCGCCGCCGGAGGAGGCGCTGCGCGGCGTCTACCGCGAGCCGGGGTACGAACGCCCCTGGTGGCCCGCCCCATGAGCGCCGCCCCGAGGTCGTCCGGCGCCCCCCGCCCCGCCCCGGCCCTGAAGCGCGAGGAGCGCGCCTTCGTGCCGGACGCCGCGGCGCTGCTCAGGATGTTCCACGTCATGAAGCAGACCCGCGCTCTGGAGGACCGCATCGAGCGCAAGCTGTACCGGCAGGGGAAGATCCTCGGTGGCGTCTACGTCGGCCGGGGCCAGGAGGCGATCTCGGTCGGCGCGGCGATGCACGTCCGCAGGACCGGCGACGACGCGCAGGACGACATCGTCTCCCCGTCGCACCGCGACATGGCGGTCTTCCTGATGCAGGGGATCGCCATGGAGCGGATCCTGGCGCAGTACATGGGGCGCCGGACCGGCCTCACCCGCGGCCGGGACGGGAACATGCACATGGGTGACCTGCGACAGCGCGTCGTCGCCTTCATCTCTCACCTCGGCGACAGCATCCCGGTCGCCGCCGGCTGCGCCCTGACGTTCAGGATGCGCGGCACCGACCAGGTCTCCTTCTGCTTCTTCGGCGAGGGGGCCGCCAGCCGCGGCGACTGGCACGAGGGGGTGAACTTCGCGGCGGTGCGGCGGCTGCCCGTGGTCTTCCTCTGCAACAACAACCAGTATGCCTACTCCACGCCGGCGTCGCGGCAGATGGCCGTCGAGCACCTGTCGGATCGCGCGCGGGGCTACGGAATTCCCGGGTCGAGCCACGACGGGAACGACGTCCTCGAGGTGTACGACGCGGTCGGGCGGGCGGTAGCGCGCGCCCGCGAAGGAGCCGGCCCGACCCTCCTGGAGTTCCTCACCTTCCGCATGACTGGACACTCGGCGCACGACGACGCGGGCTACGTGCCCCGGGGCCTGTTCGAGGAATGGGCCAAGAAGGACCCGATCGATCGTCTCACGGCGCACCTCCTGAATCTCCGCCTCGTCGATCACGGGGCGATCCGGGAGATGGAGGCGCGCATCGAGGCGGAGCTGGACGAGGCGGTCGCCTGGGCGGAGCGGCAGCCGTATCCGGATCCGGCGGAGTGCCTCGAAGGGATCTACAAGGAGTGAGCCGACGCCGGAGCCGGCCGTGGACGCCGCGGCGGGTCCGCGCCGGCGCGGCTCGAAACGGCGTACGCTGAAGGAGACGCGAGCGTGGCCTTGACGACCTACGTCGAAGCGATCCGGCAGGGGATCTGGGAGGAGATGGAGGCCGACGAGCGGGTCTTCATCCTGGGGGAGGACGTCGGCATCTACGGCGGGGCGTTCAAGGTGACCGAGGGGATGCTCGAGCGCTTCGGGGAGCTGCGGGTCATCGACACGCCGATTGCCGAGGCGGCGATCGTCGGTGCGGCGATCGGCGCGGCGCTCATGGGGATGCGTCCGATCGCGGAGATGCAGTTCATCGACTTCATCTCCTGCGCCTTCGATCAGATCACGAACTTCGCGGCCAAGAACCGCTACCGCTGGGGCGCCGGCGTGCCGATCGTCATTCGCGGCCCGAGCGGCGGCGGCGTGCACGGGGGGCCGTTCCACTCGCAGAACCCGGAGATGTACTTCGTGCACACTCCGGGCCTCAAGGTGGTGGCGCCGGCCACCGCCCACGACGCCAAGGGCCTGATCAAGGCGGCCATCCGCGACGACGACCCGGTCATCTATCTCGAGCACAAGTACCTCTACCGCCGCGTCAAGGAGGAGCTGCCCGCGGAGGACTACATCGTGCCGATCGGGCGCGCGGCGGTCCGGCGGGAGGGGCGCGATCTGACGATCCTGACCTACGGGGCGATGCTCTACCCGTCTCTCGAGGCGGCCGAGGCCCTGGCGCGCGACCCGGGAATCGAGACGGAGGTCATCGACCTGCGCTCTCTCCTGCCGCTCGACAAGGACGCCGTCCTCGCCTCGGCGAAGAAGACGGGCAAGGTGCTGGTCGTGCACGAGGACACGCGCACCGGGGGGATCGCCGGCGAGATCGCCGCGATCATCAACGAGGAGGTGTTCGAGTACCTGGACGGGCCGATCCTGCGGGTGACGGCGCCCGACACTCCCGTCGCGGCTTCCGCCCGGCGGGAATGCAGCCGACGCAGATGACGCGCGGCTGATTCCCGCCTTGGGAAGAGCGCACGAGAGGTAGGATAGGGACCGAGGAGGGTCGCACGATGCGGGTCGACGTCATCATGCCGCAGATGGGGGAGAGCATCGCCGAGGGGACCCTCACGAAGTGGCTCAAGAAGCAGGGCGAGAAGGTGGCGCGCGACGAGCCGATCTTCGAGATCTCGACCGACAAGGTCGACGCCGAGATCCCGTCGCCCGCCGCCGGGGTGCTGGCGGAGATCAAGGTCAAGGAGGGGGAGACCGTCCCGGTCAACACGGTCGTCGCCCGGATCGAGACCGAGGCCTCGGCCGCCGTCGGCGCCGGGGTGCCGGCGACCCCCGCTCCGCCCGTGGCGGCGGCGCCCGGCGCCGCCCCCCCCGAGGCGTCCCCCGTCCCGGCGGCTCCGCCGAGGCCGGCCTCCGCCCCGCCGCCCCTGAGACCCGCCGCCTCCCCGCCCGCCGCCGGCGGCGCGTTCGCTCCGCCGTCCGTCGCCGCCGGCCGGGGGGAGCTCCCGAAGGCGGCGGCCCTCGCCGCCTCCGGCGCAACCGCCGACGACCTGCGCCGGGTCCGTTCCTCGCCGGTCGTCCGCAAAATCGCCCGGGAGCACGACCTCGACCTCGCCCGGATTCAAGGCTCCGGGATCGGCGGCCGCGTCACCAAGAAGGACGTGCTCCAGGCGGTGGCGTCGGGCGGCACGGCGACCGCCGGAGAGGGAGCTCCCGCGCCGGCGACCGCTCCCTTCCCCGCGGCGGCGTCCCGGCCGACCTACGCTCCCGGCGAGCGGGTGTCGATCGCGCCGATGAGCGCGATGCGCAAGAAGATCGCGGAGCACATGGTGATGAGCCGGCGCACGTCGGCCCACGTCACCACCGTCTTCGAGGTCGACATGAGCCGCGTGCAGCGCCTGCGCGAGGAGCACCGCCAGGCGTTCCAGGAACGTCACGGCGTCAAGCTGACGGTGACCCCCTTCTTCGTGAAGGCCGCGGTGGAGGCGCTCAAGGCGTTCCCGGTGGTCAACGCCTCGATCGACGGCGACAACATCGTCTACAAGAAGGACGTCAACATCGGAATCGCAGTGGCGCTCGACTGGGGGCTCATCGTGCCGGTCATCCGCAACGCCGACGACAAGAGCCTCTCCGGGATCGCCAAGGCGGTGACCGACCTGGCCGATCGCGCGCGCGCCAAGAAGCTCTCCCCCGAGGAGGTCCAGGGCGGAACCTTCAGCATCACGAACCCGGGGATCTACGGCGCCCTCTTCGGGACGCCGATCATCAACCAGCCGCAGGTCGCGATTCTGGGGGTGGGCGCGATCAACAAGGAGGTGGTCGTGGTGGATGACGCCATCGCGATCCGCCCGGTCGTGCATCTCACCCTGTCGTTCGACCACCGCCTGATCGACGGCGCCGTGGCCGATCAGTTCATGGCGCACGTCAAGGCGATCCTGCAGGAGGGGAGGTTCACGGAGATCGTCTGAGGGCCGGCGCGGGCGATCCCGCGCGCCCGGGCGACCCGGTCACGCATGCGACGCTGCACGCATCGATTCCTGGGACGGATCGGCTACGCCGAGGCGACGGCCCTGCAGGAGGGGATCGCGCGCCGGGTCAAGGAGGGCGCCGTCGACGCGGAGGAGCTCCTGCTGCTGGAGCACCCGCCGATCATCACCCTCGGGCGGAACGCGCGCGAGGCGGACGTGCTGGCCGGAGAGGAGGCGCTGCGCGCGCTGGGGGTCGGGGTCGAGCGCACCGATCGCGGCGGGCAGGTGACCTACCACGGTCCGGGCCAGCTCGTCGGCTACCCGATCCTGAGCCTGTCTCCGGATCGCCGGGACGTCGCGCGCTACCTGCGGGACCTCGAGGAGGTCCTGATCCGCGCCCTCGGCCGCATCGGGATCGCGGCGGGACGCAGGCCCGGCCTCACCGGGGTCTGGGTGGGGGAGGAGAAGATCGCCGCCATCGGGGTCCACCTGTCACGCTGGGTCACCACACACGGTTTCGCGCTCAATGTCACGACCGACCTCTCCCACTTCGACCTGATCGTCCCCTGCGGCCAGCGGGCCCGGGAGGTCACCTCGATCCGCCGGATCGTGGGGAGGTCGATCCGGACCGAGGAGGTGGCGGCGGCCGTCGTGCCGGAGTTCGGCGCGGTCTTCGAGAGGCGGATGGTGCCCGCGCCCGACGCGCGGCGGGAGGCCTGCTGATGCAGGCCGACGCCGCCCCGCCCTCGGCTGGGTCGCCGAAGCCTCCCTGGCTGAAGATCCGCCTGGAGACCGGCGAGGGCTATCAGACCGTCCGGCGGATGATGCGCGGGCTGAAGCTCCACACCGTCTGCGAAGAGGCGCGCTGCCCGAACATCTACGAGTGCTGGGGGGAGCGCACCGCCACCTTCATGATCCTGGGCGACCTCTGCACGCGACGCTGCGGGTTCTGCGCCGTGACGACGGGGCGTCCCGCGGCCGGCGTCGACGCCGGAGAGCCGGCGCGCGTCGCGGAGGCGGTGGCCCACCTCGGGCTCGACCACGCGGTCATCACGTCCGTCGATCGCGACGATCTCCCGGACGGCGGCGCGGGGCACTTCGCGGCGGTCATCCGGGCGGTGCGCGCGCGCAGCCCAGGGTGCGAGGTGGAGGTCCTGACGCCCGACTTCCGAGGCGTCCACCGCCCGCTCGACCTGATCCTACCGGCGGGTCCGGTGGTCTTCAGCCACAACGTCGAGACGGTGCCCTCCCTGTACGGCGCGGCGCGCCCGGGATCGCGTTTCGAGCGCTCGGTCGGCCTGCTGCACGACGCCGTCCTGTGGCGCGGGCCGGCCGCGCGTCCTCTCGTCAAGACCGGCCTGATGCTCGGCCTCGGCGAGACCCGTGCGGAGCTGGGCGCGATCTTCGCCGTGCTCGCGCGCGCCGGCATCGAGATCCTGACGCTCGGGCAGTACCTGCGCCCCACGCTCCGGCACCTGCCCGTGGCGCGCTACTATCCTCCGGAGGAGTTCGCCGCCCTCAAGGACGAGGCCCTCGGCTTCGGCTTCAGGCACGTGGAGGCGGGACCGCTGGTGCGGAGCTCGTATCACGCCAGGCGGCACGCCCGCGGCGCGGCCGGCGGTGGCGCCGAGCCTCCGGCCGCGCCCGCCCCGCTCCCGGCGGACTCGGCGACTTGACAGCTCTTTCCCGCGGCCGTAATATACGACTCATAGGGTCGGAATTCAGCGGCACGGCCCTCCGGGAGGGGGATCCTTGATCCGGCTTTCGAAGCGGACCGATTACGGGCTGATGGCGATCCGGCGTCTGGCCCT
>WNGH01001304.1_pt1 | contig 23180 bp, 18 predicted proteins | sample 5400631 | NCBI WGS metagenome assembly WNGH01 (sample SAMN13153373, study PRJNA577476) | soil metagenome | isolation source: 115 cm soil or saprolite under Garry oak tree replicate 1 | place: USA:California | collected 2016-06-15
CAGGATGACTCTTGTTCTTTGAAGCGGCAGCGTTTTTCGGCCGCGATACGCCCAAGATTAACTTCTCTTGTAATATATCACAACATGTTTTAAGTTCGTCGACAAGACAGACGACCTGGCAAAAACGCCGGGCGGAGGAAGCAGGGATGGCAAAGCGCAAAAGCGCGCTCGAACTTGTGCGTCCGGACGCCGGCGGCGTCCCGAGCCGGCGCAACCGCGTCAATTTCTTCGAACTCGCCTACCAGCGCATCGAAGATCTCCTGGTCAATTGCGAACTAAAGCCGGGCCGGTTCCTGACGGTGCAGGAACTGCAGACCGTGACCGGCTTCGGACGAACGCCGGTGCACAACGCGGTGAACCAGTTCGCCGCCGACACGCTGATCATCATCCGGCCGCGACACGGCCTCCAGATCGCACCGATCGATCTGGCGCGCGAGCGTTTGTTGCTTGAATTGCGGCGCGACATCGAGCGTTTCGTGGTCAAGCTGGCAGCCGAGCGCGCCAGCCTATCGCACCGCAATCAGGCCCTTCACATCGAGCGCGTGCTGAAAGACAAGCACGACACGATGACGCTCGACGAGTTCAACAAGCTCGACCGGCGCATCGACACGTTGCTGCTGGCAGCCTCCGGCGAGCCTTTCCTGACGCACACATTGCGCCCGCTGCACACCATCTACCGCCGCATCGGCTTCATCCATCATCGCCACATGCCTGGTCAGACCGATCTGTCAGGCACGATCGATCGCCATGTCGTGATCCTCAACGCTTTCGCGAACCGGCGCGTCGATCGCGCCGTCGCGGCGACTGACGCGCTGATCGACTTCATGGACACGATGTTCGAGGGAATGGAATCCGGCATCGATCCGCGGCTGCTGGATTGCAGCATCGAGCCGCTGTTCGATACCTAGGCGATCAATTTACAGAGAATAACAGGGAGCAACGAACATGACGACGGCTGTTCTTCCACAACGAGCGGCGATGGATGGCGCCGTGCGCTACCTCATCGGCAAATATACCCCCAAGGGCAACAAGGTCGGATGGCTGATGATGGCCTCGATCCTGGTCGAAGCCTGGGACCTTTATTCCATCGCCTTCGTCCTGATTTTCATCCGCGAACAGTATCAGCCGGATCCGTTGCTGCTGGGTCTGGCGGCCGCCGGCACCCAAGGCGGTGCGCTGATTGGCGCCCTGATCGGCGGATGGCTGTCCGACAAGATCGGCCGGCGCATCATGTTCCTGGTGACGATGATCCTGTTCATCGTCCTGGCGCTGGCGCAGGCGTTCGTCACCAGTATCGGCATGCTCATCGTCATTCGCTTCCTGCTGGGCGTGCCGCTCGGAAGCGATATCTCGACCGGCTACACCTACATCATGGAGTCGATGGCCAAGGGCGAGCGCGAGGTGATGGGCAACCGCTGGCAGTTCATGTTCGCGGTCGGTGAAGTGCTGACGCTGGGGGTGATCGCGATCTTCCTCATTCTCAACCTCGACCACGAGACAGTCTGGCGCGTGACGCTCGGGCTTGGCGCGCTCCCGGCCCTGGTCATTCTCATCATGCGTCACGACGTGCCGGAAACCGCCGTTTGGCTCGTACAGCAAGGCCGTTTCAGCGAGGCCAAGCGGGTCGCGCGGGAGATGTACGATGATCCGCTGGACATGCTTCCGGACCAGGACATCGTGATGCCGAAGGCGCGCCCGACGGCTTTCCTCGCCGACTTGCGCAAGGATCCGATCCGCTGGCGCGCGACGCTCTACGGCTGGATCGCCTGCTTTGCGCAGGCGAGCGAGTTCTCAACCTTCGCGTTCTACCTGCCGGTCATGTTCGCGATGGTCGGCGTCTCCACGATCCTCGGCAACAATCTCGTCACCATGGCGCTGTTTTCGTTCGCGGCGATATCCGGCTGGGTCGGACCGCTGCTGACCCCGAAAATCGGTCATCGCGGCATCGGCATTGCTGGCTTTTCCATCGTGCTGGTTTCGCTGTTAATCGCCGCCGCCGCGCTCTACACCGACCATAAGTACATCCTGCCGTTCGCTGCGGCCGGTATGTTATGGGGCCACTATTGGGACGCCTCGAACTGCATGACCATCCCGACCATGATGGCGAAACCCGAGTACCGCGGCACGGCGAGCGGCTTCGCCTACATGTTCGTCAAACTGCCGGCCTTCCTCGCGATCTTCCTGTTCCCGTCCCTGTTCGCGGCGATCGGACAGGCCGGCGCCACGCTCTTCGTTGCAATCTTTCCGCTGATTGGTCTGCTTGCGGCGATCTTCATCCTGCCGGAGGTCTACGGCTTCGAGCACGACTGAGGGGAACAGCCGAACAAGCAGACATGCCACGTCACGCCGTGGAATTGCAGTTCCACGGCGGCCGCCGGGTGCGGCGCTTATCCTCGGGGCGGCGCTCGCGGGATGTCTCGCAACTTTCTGCGTTTTCCTGACCAATCAGATACTGGATAATTTTCTACTCGGCCCCGAACTTAGATGCGTTTCTTGCAGTGAACGGCCGCTTTGCGCCAGATGCGGCCATTCGGTTGATCAAGGTACGCGGACCAGCGATTTCGTGACTTCCCGCGCGCAGTCAATAAACGCTTCTACCGCGGGGCTCAGCGTCCGATTCTTCAGGAATACGATCTCGGCCGAAATTCGTGGGCCCAGATTTTTCAACGGCAAAACCTTCAGCGCGGTTTGATGCGCGCTGAATGCCGCGACGGACATCGGGAGAATTCCTACAAATTCTCCACTCGCAATAAGCGACACCGTGAGCTGAATGGCGATGGTCTTGACCACCGGCTTCGGTGGTGAAAAGCCATTGGCTCGAAATACCTTGCCAACGAGTGCGCCTGGCGCGCTGTCATAGGGTGGCAAGACCCAATTGCCCTTGATGATGTCCGTGAGGGCAATTCGGCGCTTTCGCGCCAATTCACTGTGCGCTCCCACAACGAAGACAATGGGTTCATCGAACAAAACTTCGGAATGGAAGTCGTCATGCTGTCCCGTGGCCCTCGTCATCAGCAAATCGATCCTGCGTTCACGCAGCTCCTGGATCTGATGTTCGCCCGGATTGGTCAGCTTCACGCCGAGCTGAACCCCGGGATACTTCGCCGAAAAATCCCGCACGATTGGCGGCATCAAACTGTGCTGGATGATGTCGGTGCATCCCAACTTGACTTCGCCCGAATTGGGATCGGACAAATGCTCGAGCGAGCGAAGGCCTTGCTGCATCTCGTCGAAGACATTGATGCCGCAGCGAAGCAGCACCTCGCCATGGGCCGTGAGCTCGGCGCCGTGCGAGCCGCGATCGAATAACCGCACGCCAAGCGCCCCTTCAATTTCGGATATCGCCTTGGAGACGGCGGGATGGGAAATTCTCAGCCTAGCGGCCGCCTTTGCCATGCTGCCGGCGTCGGCAACCGCCATCAGGATATGAAGGTCGCGCAACTTGATGCGGCGGCCAATTCGATCGGACCAGTCCGTCGCGAGCCTTAACCTAGGGGTTACAGGGGTACCGCAATTTTCGGTCTACCAGATAATGGGCGGGCGGACCAGAGTGGCGGCGGTTCGATGATGACCGACCGGATGAACTCGCAGGAGAACAATCACATGATCACGAAACGAAGGTTCGTATCGTTGGCATGCACCGGTGGTTTCGCCGCCATTTTCCCCGATGCGATCCGCACCGCAGCCGCCGAGACCGTTTCGCGCATGCTGGTGGGCTTCGGTGCCGGTGGCGCGATCGACGTGATCGCCAGAATGCTGGTTAAGGGAATGAAGGATCACTCACCTTCATGCATCGTCGACAATCGTCCCGGCGCCGGCGGCCGCCTTGCACTCGGCGCGCTGAAAAGCAGTCCAGCCGACGGCACGGCGATGATCCTGACGCCCGCCTCCAGCGTCGCCGTATTCCCTCATGTCTACAAGTCACCTGGCTATGACGCGTTCAAGGATTTCGCTCCCGTCACCACGGTTTGCTCGTTTCCATTTCTGATCACGGTCGGCCCGATGGTGCCGGCCGACGTCAGGACGCTGGCCGACTTCGTGACATGGTGCGCCGCCAATCCGAAGCAGGCGACCTACGGCACCGCGGCGGCGGGATCGATGCTGCATTTCACCGGCGTGAGCTTGGCCAAGGCCGGCCGGTTCGAATTCGTGCATCTGCCCTATGGCGGCCCGGGCGGCATCCAGGACCTGATCGGCGGCCGCATTGCCGCGACGATCTATCCGATCGGCACCGCACTTGCGCACGTGCAATCCGGCGCCATCCAGGCACTGGCGACAACCGGGGCGCAGCGATCGCCACGAGTTGCCGATGTGCCAATGGTTCGCGAGGCCGGCTATCCGGCGCTGGAAGCCAATGAGTGGTTCGGCGTCTTCGTTCCGGCAAATACCTCTGCCGGAACGGTGAACCGCCTCAATGAGGCGATCCGCGCAGTGGTGAACACCGACGCCTTCAAAACGGCCTTGGCCAAGCTTTCCATGGATCCCGCCGGCGAAACGCCGACGGAATTTGCGCAACTGATCAAATCCGATTTCGAACGCTGGGGACCGATCGTGCAGGCCTCCGGCTTTACGCCGGAAGATTAAGGCGGGTCATCATCGCCTCCACCGACAGCACCGACAGACACCGGACACCGGACCAGATTCTCGGCCCCTATTTTCCAATCGGATGCACGCCGGCGAAGAAGGATGACCTAACCACCATCGATGGGCTTGATGGTGTTGCGCAAGGAGAAATTATCGAGATCACTGGGCGCATTCTCAATCGTCACGGTGAACCGATTTGCGGTGTGGGCCTCACGATCTGGCAGGCAAACACCTTCGGGCGGTACGCGCATTCCAATGACGCCAATCCCGCACCGTTAGACCCGAATTTCGTCGATTGCGTTGACATTCGATCTGACAACGACGGCGCCTATCGGATCAAAACCGTAAAGCCCGGCGCCTATCCAGCGGGTCCGGACTGGATGCGCCCGCCCCATATTCACTTCGAAATTCATGGTCAGTTCGAGCGGCTGATCACCCAGATGTACTTTCCGGGCGAGCCGCTCAATACCTCCGACAGGCTGCTCAGCACCGCACTGCGGCCTGATCTCCTTGATCGCGACCTGCCTCCCACCACAAGACCCGCTGGGTCGTCGCGTTCTACATTTCGACATTGTCCTATCGCGGGGATAGATGTTTTTCCATCGACAAGGACTGACGCCTGTTGGTAGCCGACTTCGCGAAGGTCCGCTCTGCGCCAAAGCACTAAATCGCTGCGCGATAGCCCGCTGCGCGGGTAGCCCAATCGCGAGTGCGGCAACTGGAGGCAAGATCGTCAGAGGCGGTGCGGCTTGTCTGCGTACATAGTGGTCGCGGATAGAACGGTCCGCAATTCCGCGCCCAAGATGCAGAAGGCTGCATCTGCATCGTCAAGAATTTGAATGACTGACACCGTGCAATCGGAGGAGCGGTGATCATCTTGACGAGAAGCTTGAAACGGTTTCGGTTGGACAACATTGAGGTTTGTTGCGGCCTTCAAAAGTTGGATCGCGCTATGATGCTCCAAGGTGTCGTAAGGCTGATCGCGCAGAAGTTGTCGAACGTGACCGTTTTGCAACGCCTAACTCTTTGAAATCACATAGGCAGAGAAACCCACTTTCCACAGTAGGCAATACTTGTGCCAGAACGCCAAAGTTGTGCATGCCTTCGAGGCCAATACACCCTTCGAAAAATTATTACGCGGCACTCAAATCACGTACCGCGGCTAAATCTCCATAGCCCCGCAGCACCGCCGGTGCCCAACTTCCCGCGATTTCGTGCCTTGGCGCTTTTCGGACGCCGGCCGCCGCAGCGCGTGGATAGCCTTGTCATGCCGGCATCCGAAAACCTGCACAGAAGCGGTCATTCCATAACCGCTCATTCTTTGAACGGGGACGGCTATTTCTCAAACTGATATGCGTTCGCCGCAAACCTTATCAATCGGCCTACTGACCTCCATTTTGCCTATTTGCTGATCAGGTCACGGGCTAACTGTTTGTGCAATTTAACGCGTGGCCGGTCCCGTTTCGGTGGGCGAACCATCTGACGCTGCATTGCATCGATCATTACACGAGTGATCTTGACCGACATACGGCGCGTTGCCGTGGATTTTGATGATTCGATACTCAATAAGAGAACTTGAAGTTGCAATGTGAGAGCTCGGAATCCTTATTCGCCAGGTGGCCCCATCGAAGGCGCGGTAAAACGTGGGATCTGTCCCATCACAAATACAGAAGCAGGAGGATGAAAACACCTCTTCAAATCAGAGCAACGGGTTCTGCCGGCGTAGCGCACGAAATTCGCCAAGCGGAATCACCGTGTGGCTCGCCCTCTTTCAGAACCACGAGGATGTTCTCGGTACTGAGGCAGCTGACATCCTCGTGCGGCTTGCCGCGGACAACGATAAGGTCGGCCAAATAGCCGTCACGAACGCGGCCAATCTCGTTGTCCATCCGCATGGCCTTCGCGCCATTGATAGTCCCGCAAACGAGCGCTTCCTCGGGCGTGTAGCCGAACCACTTGACGAAGTGGTCAAGGTCGCGCGCATTGGTTCCATGTGGAGTCCAGGCGAAGCCGTAGTCGCCGCCGATCAGCACCCGCAAGCCGCGTTTCCGTAGTTCACGGTAGACGTTGGCGCAGTTCTCGACCTGTTCAGGCAGGCCCCAGTCAGCCGCCTTTTCAGGCGTAATGCCCCAGGGAGCCGCCTCATAAAGGGTGTTGTGAAGGAGCCCAAAGGCGGGTGCCAAGAACACTCGGTCCTTGTGTTCCTCCAGCATATCGATCGTATGGTCATCGGCGAACTCGCAGTGGTTGAGGAATTCGATGCCATGCTTGAGCGAAAGCTGGACGGACTCGGATGAACGCGCGTGCGACATCACCCGCTTTCCGTATGCATGCGCCGTCGTGACAGCCGCCTCGATCTCGGCGTCCGTCATGATGGTCGCAGTCGGCGGCGCATTGGGCACCGTCTGGTTGCCCGAAATATTCAACTTGATGATATCGCAACCCTCACGGCTCATCGTGCGCACATAACGCCGGATGTCCTCGGCGCCATCGATGACTACGGCAAAGGATTCCCGATACATATGCAGGAGGCGCTCGTCACCGAGCCCGCCCGTGACTGTAATCTCCGGCGTTGAAGCCAGTAAGCGCGGTCCCGGAATACGGCCAGCTTTGATCTCGTTGCGGATGGCGATGTCAAGGCGCGGTTTGGCCGAACTCGCCCCCACGCACGACGTGAAGCCGCCGAGGAGAACACGGCGAGCATTGTGCATTGTCTGAAGCGTGTGCTCCTCTACGGGCACGAATCCAGTTTCGACAATGTCTGCTTTCTCCAGGAAGGAGAGATGGGAGTGCCCATCCACCAAGCCCGGCATGAGGGTAGCGCCACCGCAATCGACCACGACAGCGTCTTGCCTACGATCCGCGGCCACTGTAGTAGCAACGATCGTAATCCGGCTGCCTTCGACGAGAACCTCGCGTGCCGCCGCCGATCCAACATCGCCGGTCCAGACTATGCAGTTGGTGAACAGCAGCCTCCGTGCATTCTCTTTCAAGGTTTTCTCCTCCCAATTTTTGGCTTGATTTGCACCGTACGGTACCAAATTGCTGTCAGGTTCTAGAGATCTTCTAACGTCCTGGCTAACGGTTACCCTGCTATTGAGTAACCGCCATCTATCGGAATTGCAGTGCCCGTGGCGGAATCGGATGCGGCGCTCGTCAGAAAAATTGCGATCCCTGCAAAATCATCCGGCGAGACCCAGCGTTTCGCTGGCGTCGGGGTCATAACACGTTCGTTTAAGCCTTCTATCTGTGTGCGGGCAGTCCCGGTGAGATCCGTGTCGATCCATCCGGGTAAGATCGCGTTGACTTGAATATTGTCCTTTCCCCAAGCAGCGGCAAGAGATCGCCCCATCTGCACTATGCCGCCTTTACTGGCGCCATAAGGCACCGCGAGAGGCATTCCGAAGATCGATAGCATCGAGCCGACGTTAATGATCTTTCCGCCCCCGGCCTTGACCATGTGTGGATACACGGCTTGCGAGCACAGAAAGGCGCTAGGGAGTCGTCTCAACGAGGCCAGTCGCAGAGATCGAAGTCTCGTCAAGGCGCTCAAGCCGCGCAGGCTTGCCACTGGCGCATTCAAGATCGCCAAGGATTCGAGGTTGACAAGCTGGGCGAACCGAGCGACGTCCTTGCCTTTGTATCGATCGACGAAGAGATCTTTGAGCGTCGTGCATTTGAACAATGAGACGGCTTTGGGACGCCATTCCAAGACACAGCTTTCGAGCTCGGGAAAAGCGGAGAAATCGATCTCCGTCGAACAATAGGTCGTCACCCCCAGCCTTCTCAGGTTGTGGAGACGATGGATCTCCTTGATGTCGGGGATATTGAAGTCGAAGATCTCGAACGCCTTCAGGCTCGGCAATTCGGCCAAGAATGAAAGGCTTTGTCCGTGCCAACCTTTCGCATAATTCAATTCGAGCTCGACCACTGCATTGTCGGCCAAGTACTGGACAAAGTAGTCCAGCCAAGCGGAGTTGAGAATCGCTCGGCGGCCATACCTGCCGTTCTCAAGCGTGATACCACTATTCATGGGCTCATAAGCACGTTGAACCACGAGAGGGAGCCTGGCTCGTCGGCAATTATCAGGCGCAATCGGCGGCCAGAATGACTGCGAGGCGCAGTGCAAGGATTCTATGGGTTCTCCGATGAGAAGTCTATCAAGGCGGACGTCCGGATCGAGTCAAACTTGGCTGCGCCGGCTGCGGCGCAAATGGATCTGATCCGCACTTCTAGTCTGCGGACTATAGCACACGTTGGAGTTGTTTCATCTAATGCAGCTCGTGAGAACCCAAATGTGCTCGGCTTTTGCGCTCATTTGAGTCTCGTTCGGCCTGCAACTTTTCATGCCGAATGACAGCTTCGCGGCTCGCGCCGCAGACGCCGCGGACAATGCCAAACCAAGCGAAAACACGTGAGGGGCCCGCTACAAAACGATGACGCTGCCGACCAACGAGTTCATCCGGCGCTTCCTGATCCACGTGCTGCCGAAGGGCTTCCATCGCATTCGGCACTATGGGCTACTCGCCAACGGCAACCGACCCAGAAATATTGCGCACGCGCGCCAGCTGCTCGCCCTGCCGGCGCGCCCAAAAGAACCCGAGACGCCCGAAGCTGCGCTCGAACAACCCCGCGCGCTGCCGCGTCCATGCCCGTGCTGCGGCAGTCGCATGATCATCGAGACTTTCGCGCGCGGCTGCGAGCCGAAGTACCGGCCCACGCCGCCGGCGGCAATCAGGATCGACACCTCAAGATGCCGTCGCCATCGATCTACACCAATAGCAGCGCCCGGCATTTTTGCCGGCTCTCAGCCGGCATCGCCCAAGCTCGCATCGCTGCGCCGTATTCAATAGCCGTCACGCGACCAATTCTGTCGCGCTACCCGCAGATCGCTCGTTCAAACCGACGCATGCGACCCTCCTTCGCCGCAAGCCGATCGCGGCGACCGCTTCAATCCAACCTCAGCAAGCCCGAACCTGCGGCAAAATCCCCATAGCGCCCGCGGCTCCGCTCCCGCATACGTCCGCGATTTCGTGCCTTGGCGCTTTTTGGACGCCGGCCGCCACAGCGCGTGGAAGGGTTCGTCATGCCGGCGTCCAAAAAACTGCACAAGAGCAGACGGGAACCAAGCCTTGTCAAGCTGAGCGGACGGTGTCAAGAAATTTGCCGACCTCAAGCTTGAGGCGATTGCTCTCGCCCGACAACGACTGTGCTGACGAAAGAACTTGTGCGGAAGCCGAACCGGTCTCACGAGCTCCCTTGTTCACATCGACAATATTGGTGGCAACCTCGGAAGTACCTCGGGCTGCCTGCTCAACATTGCGGGCAATCTCCTGTGTCGCCCCGCCCTGCTGCTCGACAGAGGTCGCAATTGTCGCCGCGATTTCCGAAATCCGGCCGATGGTGGTTCCGATCTGTTTGATCGCCACTACCGAATCCTGGGTCGCAAGCTGCATCCCGGCGATCTGGCTGCTGATTTCATTGGTTGCGCGGGCGGTCTGCGCCGCGAGCGCCTTCACTTCCTGCGCCACGACCGCAAAACCCCGTCCAGAATCGCCCGCTCGCGCGGCCTCGATCGTGGCGTTGAGCGCGAGCAGATTGGTCTGCTCGGCGATCGTCGTGATCAGATTGACCACGTCGCCAATCCGCAGCGCGGCCTTCGACAGCTCGTTGATCCGCGCGTCGGTGGCCTCCGCCTGATTGACGGCTTCGCCGGCGATCCGGTTCGACTCCTGGACTTGTCGGCTGATTTCACCGATCGACGCGGTCATCTCGTCGGTTGCGGCGGCAACCGATTTGACATTCGATGAAGCTTCTTCGGAAGCAGCTTCGACCCGGCCGGAGAGCTGCCCGGTCTGCTCGGCGGTCTTGGTCAAGGTGATCGCCGAGGCTTCCAACTCCGTTGACGCGGTGGACACGGTCCGCACGATCTCGCCGACCGCGGCCTCGAACTCGTCAGCGAGTTTCCGCATCCCGGCACTTCGCTGAGTACGCGCCCGCATTTCTGTTTCCGATCGCTCCGCACGTAGACGGTTCGATTCTAGCATGTTGCCCTTGAAGACCTGCAGCGCTGCCGCCATGTCGGCAATTTCGTCCGAGCCGCCGGTCGCGATCTCGGTAGTCAGTTCACCGGCGGCAACGGATTTCATGCTGTTCTGCAGACCAACAAGACGACGTACCACCCCGCGGCCAACATAGTACCAGCCGATGACAAGCGCGGTGGCAAGGCTGCCGAGCGCGAGGCAAATCAGGATTATTCGACCCCTGCGGATCTCCGCCTCGGATTCACGAACCGCAACCGCGGCTGCCGCCTCGCTGCGCGATCGCAGGCCCGCGACTTCCTTTTCGAACTCCTGAGCGAGCGCGCGATTTTCCGTCACCACATTGGTGCCGGTCTTGGCGGCAACCAGTTCCTTTTGCTTGAGATCGAAGATATTGCCGTCACCCTTGCCGGTCTTGACCAATTCATCGACGAGCTTCGACGTATCGGTATCCTTGAAGGCGGAAGTGGCCTTCGCAAGGTGCCCTGCCGCCGCGGTGAACCGGTCCTTGACCGGCGGCAGCAGATCGGCAGACGGCAGGTCGGCCGCTTCAACAAGAAGACCCAGTATGAGGTTGCATTCTGCGCGCAATTCCAGGATTGCCTGCAGCGACACGAGTTCGTTGTCAGCCAGCGCGGCAAGCGTCTTCTTGACGACCGCCGGGTCCTTGTCGTCTGCGGCGGACTGCAGACCGATCGTCAGGGTGAACCCGGCGTCGTCGGCCATCGGCGCCAGCTTTTCGGCGAGCTTCTGATGCGATTTGCGCAAGTTGGCGACAAGCCCGTCCCGGGAAGCGGCAATCGTCTGGCGCTCGGCGACGGTCTGCATCAACCGGTCAAGATTCGCCTGCATCCGATCGGCGGTCTTGTTGAGCTTTGCCGCATCCTCCGCGGCGAGTGCGCCGATGGCCTGGTTGAGTTCCTGGCGTGCGGCGGACAGAAGCTTGGAGGCTTGCTCGCGCTCGGCCGCATCCTTTGCGGCAAGAAGACGCGGCGCAGCGGCGCCGACTTCACCGGCGGCTCTGACGACCTTGGAGGCGAGCGTGATCTCGGGCAGACTCCTTTCGGCGATTGCGCCGAGCGAGTGCCCAAGGCTGTCGTAGGAGATAATCGCGCTGCCGCTCGCCAGCACGGTGAGCGCAGCGACGACCCCGAAGGCCAAGAACAATCGACCGCGAAGGCCAAGGTGATACCACGACGCCGCAGTCTTCATCGTCAATCTCCCTGTAGCAACCGCAAAACCGGCCCGCGGACGAGCTGGATTTTTCTTCGGCGCTTCGCGGCCTTTTGTGTTTACGATCCCGACTTCTCAAGGCGATCGACCGCCTTGAAGCTTCCGTCCGGCTGGATCACGGTCAGGAACACTTGATCCGAGCCCCGATTGTTGGAGGGGCTGTAGACGAGCTTGAAGCCATCAAGATCCAGGGTGCCGGCTTTTTGCACGGCCTCGATCAAGGCTTGCCGGGTGGGGTCGCCACTGACCTTTTCGAGCGCCGCGATGATCGCGCGGCCAACAAGATAGCCCTCAAGCGAAACGAAGCCTGGCTGCGCATCGGGGGCGCTCGCCTTGAGCGACGCCTGATAGCGCCCGACCACCGGGATTGCCGCGTCTTTCGGAAAAGGAACGACCTGCGTGATCGCCACGCCGGCACCGACGGGACCGAGTTCCTTGGCAAGCGCATCGGATCCGACAAAGGAGATATTCACAAAGGTAACGTCGAGCTTGATCTGTTTGGCCAGTTTGATGAACTCGGCCGCAGGCTTGTAGGGGCTGATCATGATGACCGCATGAGGCTCGGCCTTCTTGATGGCCAGCAGCGCGGTCTTAACAGCCACCGTGTTGCGCTCGAAGGTACCTTCGCCGGCGAGCTGCATCTGCCGCTTGTCGAGCGCCTTCTTGACGCCGGCAAGGCCGGCCTGACCGAAAGCGTCGTCCTGATACATGATCGCAATCCTGGATGCGCCGAGATCCTTGGTCAGATGTTCGACCATGGCTTCGGTTTCCTGGAAGTAGCTGGCGCGAATATTCAGCACCAGGGGTTTGTAGGGCTCGCGCAGGAACTCGGCGCCCGTGAAAGCGCCGATAAAGGGTGCACCCGCTGCGGTCGCGATCGGCTGAGTGGCGGCGGCTGTCGGAGTACCAACTGCACCGGCGATAGCGAAGACCTTGTCTTCCTCAAGAAGTTTCTTGACCGCTTCGATGGACTTGGTGGGTTCGTAGCCGTCGTCGACGCTCTTGAGTTCGAGCTTCCGGCCCTTCACACCGCCGGCCTTGTTCACTTCAGCAAAGGCCGCTTCGAGTCCCATCTTCATGCCCTGGCCCAACGCCGAGGCCGGGCCGTCGAGAGCGGTTGCCTGACCAAACACGATCTTGTCGGGAGAGACACCATCTTCAGCGAACACAGAAATACTGGTCGCGAGGAAGGCAGCTAGCACCATAGGGAACGTGTGGCAGGGCGAGGCTCGCATAGGAAATTTTCCTTTGACGGGGGTAATGGTCGACCGGACCTCGGGCGCCGTTTGGCAGGAACGCATGATCAGCCATAATGTGAGCGCAACACCTTCAGATTCGATTAATTTGACATTCATCGTATTTCTACGGAGCCGAAATCAAATGGCAGGAGGTAACGCAGGCGAGCGAAATCGATAGAACAGTGCAAGCCGCCGTTCGTCACCGACTCAACACAGGGGCATCGTGATGCCAGGGCATGCGCGCCTCCCACAAAATGGAGAACGCGGTCTCAATTCAAACTATCGCTTTTCTGCTTCACCCCCTATTCACCCCGTTGCTGGATCGATCCCGCGAACAGGGATGCCTGAACCGCTCATTAAGCTGCCTTGCTTGAAGATGGCAAACCGCCTCGCTCAAGATGGCGGATCGGAAACAGGGGATCAAAATGAAAACAACCATCGTGCTTGTTGCTCTCATATGCGCTGTGGGCGCGTTCGCTGAACGTCCGTCGACTGAAATACCCCGTCAAGCCGCTGCCGAACCGCTGGCGCCACTAGCGATGATGCAGGCTCCGCATTGGCTTCCGACGGAAGCCTACGACGCCAACTGACTTTTACCCGCCCGCACGGCATAGAAAATGCCGATATCGGTTTGAACCTCTCTCGATATCGGAAGACGGGTGTACTGTCCCTAGTTGATCCATGCTCGTCTGCGTTTTGGTTGCTTAGACGGCCCAAAGACGGCGGCTTTGACGTGCACTGCACCGGAAAGCAGCGCGGTTTTACCTCAATGACGTATTGGTCGACGTAAATATGGTGTTCAGCTTTGTGCCGAGGCGTTAATTCGCCTTCCGAAAGACGAAGCTATCGATTGCCATTTTGTCGCAGGCCAGCCCACAATGTCGGTGTGGCGCCGGCCATTTGGCGACCTGCCTGATATCAAGAGATTGCGGGCATGCGCGAACAAGCGACCACGTACTACTACGGAGCTCTTTAGCTGCCAGGGCCTTCAGTCGATGTCCGCCGTGGGTCAATCGCGACTAAGATCGATCATCCAAACTTACTTCCGCTTATGCCCCAAAGAGCGGAAGTACTGCGAACATCGCTGGTGGTCCGTTTCGTGCCAATAGACAAAATAACTGCTCGCCTCAGGCCCACACTTCGCAATCGAATCGCGGCGTTTACGGGGGCCGATTAGCGGCCAACGAGGTGGCCCGTTATGCATAATAGGGGGCCTGCCAATTGTGGGGGTCAGTAAACAGTCACCAAAACTTGAAATAGCATGAGCGAGGACATGTTGAAAAAGATCATTGTAACCGGCGTGGCTTTGATAGGGTTTGCGGTGTAGACGATGTTGGGCCAGGTCGAACAAGGCGATAGGTCGCCATTAGATCTTGCGTCCCTGATGCGCTGACGACGGGTTTGCTGGAGTCATCGAACATCCATGCGGCATGGAAACCAAGCACCGCATTATGGGTCGCGCAGATTCGGTCGCTGGGCACTAATCCGAGCACCATCGTGCAGGCCGAAACGCATGTCCCGGCAATGACGACGGGCTCGCCGGAGTCGCGCACCTGTCGGAAGTGCGTCGTGTTGTCCCGCATCTTACCGCCGACGTCGTCGCTGATAATTACGGTCGCGGAAGCCGATGTAACGGTTAGCACCGTCGATACAACGGCAGCAATCAGGTGCGCTCGCATGTCCATTTTCCCGGCGTTATCGGATCAATCCTGCGCCACGCGTCGCAAATCGCGTGCCATCAGCCGATGCCCTTAAGACAGTCAACTAAGGGGCTGATTTGAAAGGACGCTTACGAGCGCGAGACCGGCCGCTGGCGGGCGACAATTAGGCGTCAGGACGGCACGAAAATCAGGGTTGCCGTCCCTCCTGCCGAACACCTCCAGGTCGTCACGTCCGCTGACACGCTGACGTCCCGAGAGGCCGTGAATCTCGCGAAGCTTCGGATTGACGGCGGCGGAATGATTTAGCCTTTCGCAGACTTGAGCCCGCGCCCTTGTTGTCAAGCGCCGCTTCCTACCTCGCTCGCAATATATCGAAGATGGCTAGCGGCGGAATTGCGTAAGCGCTCTGACCGATGTTCGTCGCGAATCTTCTCAAGCGCTGGAAACGACCTCCCTCAGGGTGCCCGCGACTTTCCTCTTGTTCTCGAGATCCAAGTCAGTCCCTGGCCGGTCCACCGGACCTCGAAACACTCGTAGCCCAAGCTCAACCCATTTCAATCTGCTGGTGGCGCTCGCCTTTGGGTCTAAAAGCCCGGACTCGATCGTAACCGCCATTCCTGCGAGCGCCTCACGAAGGAGTTTTCGCACTTCATCGTCATCGGACATCGTTTTGAGTCCTTCCGCCGCGCTCGCAAGAGTACTCCTGAAGACGTCGCGCTGCGAATCCTAACAGTAGGCGGGGGGACAAAGCCTCGCGCCCATTCTTGAATGTCAGGTTTGGTGCATGCCGTTTCCAATGCGTGAAGAAGTCTCAACGCCGTCTCCGTCCCTTTGCTTGGGATTGAGTCATCTCTTGGACTTGCGAGACCTTAAGAAACGCCTCTGGCCCCTTGGCAGGGTGACGCAGATCTCCCCGATCCATTCCAGCTTTACTCCGTTGATCGGCTTGGCGTTGAAGCTCGTGAGGTTGACCAGCGCGGAGGATTTTCCGCGCTCAATCGTCTTCAAATAGCGCTCGCCGGTCTTCAGCCTGACCGCGGCCTCTTCCCCGTAGAAGCTCGACGGCGGATGGCGCTGTTCCCTGAAGACCACGATGATGTCGCCATTTTCGTATTTCGGCAGCATGGAATCGCCGACCACTTCAAAGGCGATGGTTTCCTCCACAATCGGGAAAGGCAGTTCGACCTCGCCCAGCCCCTCAGGCGGCACCTGCTCATGTTCGGGCTCGATGATCGCCCCGGCGCCGACGCGGCCCATGATCGGCACCGAATTCAGCTCGAGGTAATCGATGATCGGCGCAATTTCTGAGGCTTTGATCAGGCGCATCTCGGCCAGGATCTCGGAAACCGCGCCGGGGCGGACGCCCATCGCCGTTGCCAGACCGCCCTTGGTCTTGCCCGGCTTCTCAAGGCCCCGCTCTATCATCTTGATATCCAGCATCCCGCTATAATTCTGACTTTCAGAAAAGAAAGCAATTCCGATTTTTCGAAATCGACTGACTTCTATTTCGGCATATCAGAAATTATGGATATGGATCCGGCAACAAGATGCCGTTGAAAGATGAAAGTTGCCGAACCCATCGACGTAGAATTTTCGACTCGCGACTCGGCCGATGAGCCCGTGCGCGGTGCGGCTGTTTCCTCGCTGAGTATCTCGGCATCTCGGATCGGTCGCACGAAAATAGGCGACGCTGGGCCATCGAGCGGAAGGCCCGCAAGTCGGCGCTCTCGTCGTCTGGCCTCACCATGTTGGAAAACTCGAAGCTGTGGCAGCGCACACCACGGAATGGAGTCGTGGGTGTATTCGGCGGTCCAGCATGTCGAGATGGTCTCGCACGATTTCCCGACAAACTGGCCCATGTGAATCGAACACACGCCGCGTGTGGCGATCCAGATGGCAGCCACGCCCGATGCGTGCGTCGCGCCCTCATTTTCGATTTCGCTCTCAGAACCGATTTAAAGTTCGGATGCTTCTAAAAATCCGGAGGTCCGATTTGGCCGGGTGCAGATTAGACACTGTCGACCGTGGGTTCGCATCCCGATTTGGCCCTGCGCATTACATGGTTTAAACCGTGGCTTTCTTCTGAAACATTAGAAATTCAGCCGCAGAATCAAAGCGGTTGACAACACCCCCTGCCCTACGCCGAAACACCGCAATTCATGCCTGAATTGGCTGGCGCCGATGGCCGCGCGGCGCAGGCACTCCGCTTTCTGATTTTTACAGCTTGTCGGACGAACGAAGTGCTCGGAGCTCGGTGGACCGAAATTGATCGGCCACGCGCAATCTGGAAAATTCCGGGCGAGCGGATGAAGATGGACGAGGATCACAGCGTGCCGCTTTCCGATCCAGCGTTGGCAATTCTCGACAAAATGAGAGACGGCAGCCAAAGCGAATTGATCTTTCCGAGCGTTGGCGATGAGCCGTTTTCAAATATGGCGATGCTCGCCGTTCTGATCGCTTGGGTTGGCGACGGCCGATGAGGTCCAGTAGGTCGCCGCCCCACCGGGCGTTCCAGGCCATTGGATCAAGCCGCCCTTGATTGAGATCGGAACAGCGCCAGCGGCGCGGAGATATTCGAGCGCGGGTTTGGTCATGGATTCCGCTTACGCCGATGGCGTAGGTAATACTACCCTCAGCCAATGCCCACACCTCAGCCGGCACGCTGGGCACGGCCCCGCGCCTCTGTAGATGGGGGGTACGGCGGGGACCGTGCAGGCCGAATGCAAAGCACTCGACCCGATTCAATAATGCAGGTTTTCGAGCGTTGTTCCCTTAAGAAACTACGGTGAGGTTTTCCTTATCAAAGTACCGTCCGAGCTGGATGATTGCCTACCGGTGCAGGGTGCGGTTTGATGGGGTATGGCATCCCGCTTTCTGACCATCCTGACCGGTCGAAACCTCCCGAGGATCATCGGGCCCGAGCCGTCGTCGACCATCAACGAAAAGATGATTGCGGACTTTACGCGCATTGTTGAGCAGACGGGAATCCTGCGCCAGCCGGGAGGGGTAAAGGCCCATGCCCGAACTCACCCGCCGCCACCGTCATAACTGCTGGCACATTTACTACGGCGATGTTCATGTCGGAACGATTGCCGAGCGCGTCGGCAATCCGCACGATACCGATCCTTGGGAATGGAGCTGCGGCTTCTATCCGGGCTCGCATCCAGGCGAACATCGGTCCAACACCATCGCGACCTTCGAAGAGGCCCGCGCCGATTTCGAACGTGCGTGGTTGGTGTTTTTATCGGACCGCACCGACACCGATTTCCAGGCATGGCGCGGTGAGAGAGATTGGACCGAACGGAAATATGCGCTGTGGGACGCTGGCAAGCGCCTGGAGCCGCCAAGCTATGGACCGGGCAAGCCGTGCAGCCGTTTTATGAAATGCCCCTGCGGCGAGGTCTTCGACATGCGCGGCCCGGACGCGGTGCTGATGCATGTTCCGCACATCACGGTGATAAGCAACGCATTATGATCAGGCTCGCGTTTTATGCCGGCGCGCGCCGTTGATCATTTTCTGAACGACCACGGACTAATTGCCCAGTCGATCCGTTTTACATAATCCCAAGGTAGAAGTCCGAAGCTCTGGGTGGCCGGATCGAAATACAAGACACCGCGCTCCCCTGCTCGTAGGATTCTCACCTTGATCTCTGTTTCCGTCTCCTTTCCCTTCTCCCCCATCTTGATAATATTTAGAGGCCGGGTGCTTATTATAAGGGCTTGCGCTTTATCGATACCAAGCCCGAGTGCCAAAACGAACACGCACAATAGGCTGGCGCAAATGACCATCCATGATTTCAACATCTGAAAGGGGACAAGCGGAAATTAAAGAGGGACACGATATGAAGCTCATCCATCGATTTGCGGAGATGACGCCCGAGAAACGTCCGCAAGACCCGCATATGGACGGCACCGGCTTGCGCTTCGAAACAATAGAGCACGGCGGCGTATATCCCGACACCATGCCGCAGGCAATCAAGCTATTCGATGCTGCGGGACTGTCCGCCATCTATGTGCCGATCACGCAAGACGGCAAGGTGGTCGAAAGCCTGTGGTTAATGTTCGATCCAGACGATGAATGATGACCGGTGATGTCTGCTTTCGAGAGTGATACAGACATCCGATTCCGAGGACGTCACGTCGGCTTTTGTTAACCCTAAGCGGACGTGGCTGGCTGGATCCACCTGCTTATTCGACACGCCGTTTCAGATGTTGATTTGTGTACCGATCTCGACAGCTCGTCCCGACGGTATATGAAAATATCTGCTGGCATCGTCCGAGGACCGGGCCAGACCGATAAACAGTTTGTCTTGCCAGTGGGGCATTTTAGATGTTTTGGCTGGCCGCAGTGCACGCCGGGACAGAAAGAAAGATGTACTCATCACGTCGAACTTGAGGCCGTATGTCCGACAGGCTGCCAAGCCAATCGGGACGTTTGGACTTTCCATATATCCAAAACGCATGACGACGCTCGTGAAGGTATCTGACAGCCGATCCAGAGTGATCCGTTCGCTGTCAGCGACCCGAGGCATATCTTCAGTAATGACTTTCAGGATGATGTTGTTCTCGTGCAAGACCTTGTTGTGTTTGATGTTGTGTAGCAAAGCTGTGGGCGTCGCATCAGGGTTGCCCGTTAGGAACACTGCGGTGCCCGATGCACGGGTAATCGACGACTTAGTGATCATGGTAATGAAATCCGCAAGCCGCACTTCGTCCTTTTTAGATACTTCAGCCAAAATACGCGTTCCCTGACGCCAAGTTAGCATTAAGAGCATCAGTGACGCGCCAACGGCGAGCGGCAGCCACCCGCCTTCGAAAACCTTGAGAAGGTTGGCCAGCAAGAAAATCAAATCGACAGCGAGAAAGGGTGCAATCACCAATGCAGCGGAAGCGACCTTCCATTGCCAGCACCTCCACATGACAAAAAAGGCCATGATGCTTGTAATAACCATCGTGCCGGTGACAGCCACTCCGTAAGCTGAGGCGAGTGCGCTAGAAGACTTAAAAGCGAAGACAAGATACAACACGGCCACCAGCAGCAGCCAATTGATACGGGGAATGTAGATTTGGCCTTTCTCGGTTTCGGAAGTTCGGCGCATTTCCATGCGAGGCAAAAGTCCGAGTTGCATTGCCTGATGGGTCAATGAGAATGCCCCACTGATGACAGCTTGGCTCGCAATAATGGTAGCGACAGTTGCGAGTAGAACCATCGGCAGGAGCGCCCAGTCCGGGTAGAGAAGAAAAAACGGATTTTCGAGCTTTTCTGGATGCGTGAGCAATAGCGCGCCTTGCCCCAGATAGTTGAGCACGAGAGAAGGCATGACAACGATCAGCCAAGCGGCTCGAATGGGCTTGGAGCCGAAGTGGCCCATGTCCGCATAGAGAGCCTCTGCACCCGTTACCGTTAGAAACACCGCCCCCAGCGCTAGAAGCCCGGCCTGACCATGCGTAAGCATAAAGGTAAAGCCGTAAATGGGATTGATTGCGGCTAGAATGCTGAGATTGTCGGCAACATGAATGACTCCGCCAAGCGCCATGACGAAGAACCAAATCATCATGATTGGGCCGAACCAAGCCGCAACTTTCGCCGTCCCCCTGCTTTGCAGGAAGAATAGTGCGATTATTATGATCATGCTCAGAGGAAGAATGAAGGGATCGAAAGCCGGGGCCACGAGCTTCAAACCTTCCACCGCAGAGAGAACAGAAATTGCGGGTGTGATGATCGCATCGCCATAGAACAGTGCTGCACCTGCCATCCCAAGCAGCGAAATCATAAGAAAGTTTCGGCCCATTGCGCGTTGCAGGAGCGCCATTAAGCTTAGGGTTCCGCCTTCGCCATGGTTGTCGGCGCTCATGATCAGCCAAACGTATTTTAAGGTCACAATGATCGTCAAAGCCCAGAGCATGAGCGACATGACCCCGATCACCATGTTTTCGGTAAGCTGCCCGCCCGCGGCAGCTGCCGTCAGACTCTCCTTAAGCGCGTAGAGGGGACTGGTGCCAATGTCGCCGTACACGACGCCGATAGAACCTAAGGCAAGCGTCCACACACGGGCGCGCGGGTGCGGCGTAACACTTGTGGGATCCTGAACAGGAAAAACCTGAGACATCGTCGCTTTCGTTGCTTTCGTTTGTTCTTATCGTTTTGACGAAGCGCAGACGCGTGCCAGTCAATTTTGATCAATTATGTGCAGGGGTCAGTAGCCAGACAGGTTCAAAAATCCCACTCAGCTAGCGGCTCGCTCCAACCCAAGCAAGGCAGGCAAATCGCATATAAAAACAATATGAATTAGGCATCCAAAATATAGGAATTCCATAAAGACCGGTGAGCTTCCGTGGTGTGCCTAAAAACCTGACCTGACGTCAGAGGTAATACTGTTCACACGACAACCCAAGGCGGCGACGTCCGCCATTTGTGCACAAATGCGAAGTGACGACGGCCTCTGAAATTGTCCGCTTATCGGGGTAGACCGGAAGTGGCTGGCCGACCGTCAAAACGACGCGATTGACCCCAAGCCAACATCCGGCTTCGACGTCGTAACCCATTGCTGCTAAGCTCGGCAGCATGAAACAGCCCTTCATAACTGCGCGAATTGACTCACACGAGGGGATGGTAGATTACGCCCAGCAACCGGGCGTTCCTTGGTGGAGCTTCACCAAAACCGCGCTGGCAACCGCGGCGTTACAGCTCGTCGCGCAAGAGCGTTTCGGACTAGACGAACCTTTCGACGGTCGGCCTTTCACGCTTCGTCAACTGCTCCAGCACCGGGCGGGCGTGCCAGACTATGGTGGTCTTCCATCCTATCACGCAGCCGTTCAGCGCGGCGAGAAGCCGTGGGATGTGGGGCAGTTGCTTGACCGCGTCGGGGCTGACCACCTCGACTTTGAGCCGGGCCACGGCTGGCGATATTCAAATGTCGGCTACTTTTTCATCCGCCGAAAAATCGAAGAAACCACTGGTCATGATATTGGCAGTGCTCTACGACATCTTGTTTTCGATGCGCTCGGCCTAAACTCCGTGCACGTAGTCACTACCGCAAGCGACCTCGCCAATACCGCGTGGGGCAACCATGGTGGTTATGATCCAGGCTGGGTCTACCACGGTCTTCTGGCCGGAACCGCGGATGATGCGGTACGCTTTCTACACAAGCTGATGTTGGGCGATGTTCTACCAGGTGAGCTTCTAACCGAAATGACCAAATGCGTCCCGCTTGGTGGACCTCTGCCTGGTCGTCCATGGGAGACGACTGGCTACGGACTTGGTTTGATGATCGGTCGAATGGCATCAGCAGGCGCTACCTTCGGCCACTCCGGTGCCGGCCCCGGAAGTGTCAGCGCGGTCTATCACTTCAGCAGCCTGGCCACGCCCCGCACGGTAGCCGCGTTTGCCCAAGCAGATACCGAAGGTGTAACTGAATATGAAGTCGCTCGTCTCGCGTGCGCCTGACCGTTCTTGTGCACGTTTTCGGACATGCGGGCATTTCTGCTATCAGGTGCTACGCGGATATCGATTGTGAGGACCGCCACCGCCGTCGGCCGCTCGCCAGTGCGTTGGCCTGATCCGGCGATGGTGCGGTGACCGGAATTGCCGGCACCAGCGGCCAGCGCTGCCGCAAGCCATCAAGCGCAGCGACGCCGAGGGCCGCTCCTGCATCAACGTGCCGATCACACAGAACGAAAAGGTTGTCGATAGCCAAGGATATGTGTTTGATCCAGAGGATGAATGATCGACAATCTCTCGAACGCGTTCCTGATGTCAGCGCAAATTTCGAGATCGGGGAAAACCCTGAACCGCTGCCACGCGGAGGGGTGCAATGACTCGATCGCTGGTCGCGCAAGAAGCGCAATAATAAATGCGCAGCTCGAAACCGGGGCTTGCGCGTTGATGGAGCGTGAGCAGCAACGGCTTGCGGCACCTCGAACACAGCGGTCGCAACTCGTCCGATATCTGCGTTTTGTGCGGCATGCAGTTGCGCCTAATTGCGCGAGTCGATCAGCGCCAAAATTGCGGTTACTCGGTCTTGCAGGGTTGCTTCGCGATTTCTCTTATCGAGCCAGAGCAGGCCCATCGCCAGCTGCCTCAGGTCATTTCTAGCGTGACCGATAGGGAGTTGCCGGGCTCGGCGGAGCACATCCGCCGCCTGCCGTCTAAGGGGCGAGGGCTGTGTATCCGAAGGGCTTTTCATTGGCTAACCCGACGGTTGGTGACACCGCCACGATAGGCCCTGAAAATCGAGGGTGTCTGTCCGATCCCCGACTCCATGGCGCTATTTTTCACCCTAGCTGGCCTCGCGAGACCCGATACCAGCGCGGTTCCACAGCGGAACCAGCAAACCTGGGGATGATGGCGATCTGCGTCGTGAGTAGTGTCGAGGACCGGATAGACAAAGGTGACGCTCTGTGCCGTAGTTTTTCACCATGAC
>WNGH01006444.1_pt1 | contig 23164 bp, 20 predicted proteins | sample 5400631 | NCBI WGS metagenome assembly WNGH01 (sample SAMN13153373, study PRJNA577476) | soil metagenome | isolation source: 115 cm soil or saprolite under Garry oak tree replicate 1 | place: USA:California | collected 2016-06-15
AGCTTGTCAACGAGATCATAATTGACGTAGATGTGCGCCTGGTGACCCCCTGTCGAGAAAGCCAGTGTCCTGTCCCAGTCGACATTGTCGATCAGTCCTTGCAGAGTGCGTTCTATGGCAGCCGAGGCGGTGAGTTTGTGGCTAACAAAATCCGGGGTAATCTTGTAGATACCGGCCACCATGCCGGGAGGCATGTTCCTCAGAACCCATCGTCTTAGCTTGGTATAATTGTCCCCTTTGTTCTTCACAGGACCCCTTACTGTCAGGAGCCCGTTCGATTCCAGATACTTGTTTACGAATAACGCGGATGATACAGGCGCCGATCCGTGATCCGAGAGGAGCAACACGTTGGTATTTTCTCCAACGAGCTTTCGGAGCTCGCCAACAGCGTCATCCATGTTGATGTACCAATCTCGCAACACGTTGGAATATGGCGAGTCTGGATTGTCCATATACTTCCAAAAGTCGTGATGGACTAGATCTATTCCTTGAAGCGTCATTACAAAGAGGTCAGGATTGTACCATTCTATGAGTAGCTTTGCAGTTTGTAGAGATTTGTCGTGTAACCGCTTAACGACTGGGAGGTATGCCTTTTCCCCTCCCTTCATCTCCGTTGGCTTCGTCAATGGAACGTCAACCTCGTATCCTCCTACCGCGGAATCGATCCTCCTCATCAAGTCAACCGGATACGACCATACCTTGCGGGTTGGGACGGGAAATCCTGAGACCATGAACCCGTTTACTGCGTAGGGCGGGTACGTTCCCGGGACATTGAAGACCCCCACTTTCATTCCTTTTTCAGAAGCAATGTCCCAGAAGCATCCAATGTCAGGGGTGGTCCTCCCGAACTTCAAGTGCCTGTCTCTTCCGATGTATGTGAAGCCAAATATCCCGATTTTCGCCGGGTTCTTCCCTGTCGCGAAGCACTGCCAGGCAGGCACGCTTTCAGGCGGAACAATCGATTCTAGAACTCCATGGGCACCGGCTTCGAAGATTGAACGAATGTTCGGAAGCTTGTCTATCCACTTCTCGATCAGAAACGGGGAAGCCGAATCTATACCTATGACTAGAGCTTTCATCAACCGATCACCTGTTGGAGCGTAATCTGCTCTACCGATGCTCTCTCCCCAAGAGCTACTTTGATCTCCGAAAGCATATTGCTCCAAACGATGGAAGGAGGGTCGCTCGTGCTGATTCTACTGAGGTTGAAATGATCTGCGACTTGTCGGTAGAGAATTTTTTCTTTGCGGATGAAACCTCCGCTATGCTCGGGTCTGTCCGCCAGAATCCTTTGCTCGGGTGCATCGAGGACGAATGATATATCGGGTCGTGGAAGAAGTCTCATCAGCAGGTTTTCTGACGGGACAGTCATGCCATTGTCTCTGAATCCTACCATAACATCGTACAGATACCTATCGGACACGACGCTGTATCCGAACAAATAGCGGAGCCTTATTCCACCGACCAGGATTGGACAGTAGATGAAGAGCAAGTAGAGGGACCAGGCAACTCTAGTTGGTTTCATCTTCTCCAGTCGGTTGGGTTCAAGGTGCAGTATTCTCGCTGTTCGCCTTACGATAAATCCGAACGGGTCAAGGAGGTCTTGATGCCTTATGTATGAGAACTTGTATCCGGAACGGTTGAGAAGATAGTAACACTTCCCTGCGTTAGTGGATTTTCCGGAACCATGCGTTCCGCTGAGTGTCAGCAGGATCTTCTTCACTACCAGACTCCGCCTCTCCCACCAGCTCTGAACGCTGCGCTGATAAAATCAAGCACTATGAGGGGCGGGGCGACTAGGCAGAAGATCGAGCTCTTCCATCTTGCGCGGGCCGCGTCTCTCGCTGCCTTAGCTAGAAATAGTATGATAATTGCCGCGGTGGGGATTCTGTAGGGGAGGACAAGTCTGTCACGTCTAAGGAATCGCAGTCGATCTTCACCGAACCTTTCCTGGGCCGATTTCTTCAATTCCTGGAAGCGCGGGTTTTCAACTTGACATGCTTTAAGGAAGCGCTCAATTGATGCTAGATAGAAAATGAAAGCGTCGCCGATCAGAGCGTTGTCAATCTTCTCTAGGACCTCATGAGAGTTGGCGGTTTCTATCAGTTTCAAGAAGTCCAGAATATCTGACAGCTTCAGGAAGTTGTGACGGAACATCGCATGAATCACCCGGATGAGTACTCTGTCCGAATCCGACGTCATCCACACCTCATGACCTTCGACCGTTTCTTTTCTTCGGTGAAGCAAGACTTGGCTAGGGTCCAGGTGGGTTTCGCCGAGTTGGCTGATTGTCGGATAGAGCTCGAAGTCGTGCTTGTAGCCCTGTAGAAAACAGCTGAATTTTCCCAGTAACCTATCACAATGAGTTAATCCTTGGGGTCGGACTTTATACTGATCGATTAAGAATTCTTCAGCATCTGCGAGCTCGGTCGGAGAAGGGACGAGCAGGTCAATGTCGTGTCCGATATCAGGTAGAGAGTCGAACGACTTTATCGCGACGAATGAAACTCCGTGCTTCGTGAAGACGTTGCTCATTTGATCATATAGGTCAAATGCCTCGGCAGCGTCTTTCTTCGCTTCGTCAACAACGTTCGAGGGAAGATGAATCAGATTGGCGGCTCGCAAAAGTACTTTGTTTTTCTTCGCGAGTTTTAACATTCGGTCTTCGTCTTTCACAACGATCTCGTCATTTTTTAGAAGCGCTGTTGCTAAGAGCAATGATTCTGCTTCCCTCCGAGCGGTTTTTACGCCCCCTATTTCTTCAAGGAAGTTCAGCTTCATGGATAATCGGCCACGCAGGTTACCAGCCAAGGGAAGAAGAACATTACTTTGACCATCAGTCGAATTTCATGATCGGTAATGTCTGCGAAGGCTAGGCCAAAACGGCGGGGGAAATCTCCAAGACAAATTAGCGGGATCAACTTGGTTATTCACAAGACTTAGTTTCGTCAGAGCTGTTTGACAAACGAATTCGGCTCACGTAGTATTTATCCAATTCCGGCCGCTGATTCAGGGAAAGCAGGATGATATCTTGGGATTTCTTTGTCATTACAACGATTGAAAGTGACGGTTTCTCCTAGGAAGGGTTAAAACTCGCGAGTCTCAAGTCAACCCTTCAAGGTAGTGGAAGACGGCCAAAGAAACGGTGCTCACTGCAAATCCCAACAGCGCAGCCGAGACTGTGCCACAGGTCAAACACGGATTCAAGATTCCCTTGATGAGGCCGGTCGTGGATGAAGAGATGCTTCAAGCCGCAATGTACTCTTTGCAAAACGAGAAGCTGGTCATGGGAGAGAGCGTATTCAAGTTCGAGGAGGAATTTGCCCGATACTGTGGCAGTCAATATGCAGTGTCAACCGGGTCCGGTACCGCCGCCCTTCAAATCGCGCTTCAGTCTATGCAAATCGGTCCGAACGATGAAGTCATGACTACCCCATTCTCATTCTTCGCCACATCCAACGCCGTAATCCACGCAGGAGCCCAGCCAAGATTTGCTGACGTGGAAGACAACGGGTTCAACCTCGACCCTGCAAAAGTTGAAGCGAAGCTCACGCCGAAAACCCGCGTCATCATTCCAGTTCATCTCTACGGACAACCTGCGAGGATGAACGAATTTCGGGACCTCGCCGAAGATAAAGAAATTAGCATCGTTGAGGACGCTTGTCAAGCACACGGTGCGGAGTACGAAGGACGACGAGTCGGCTCGCTCGGACACATAGCATGTTTCTCTTTCTACACCAGCAAGAACATGACCGTCTGCGGTGACGGCGGCATGATCGTGACGAACGATGAGGATGTTGCTGATGCCGCTCGTAGCTTCAGAGACTGCGGTCGAGCGTCAAAGTATACGATGTCGCGCGTTGGCTATACGTCAAGGCTCAACACTGTAAACGCTGCCATCGGAAGAGTCCAGTTGAGAAAGCTGGACAGCTGGAACAAGACTCGAAGAAGAATCGCGGACCTGTACAGAAAGGCGCTGGAAGGAGCGCGGGGAATAACACTGCCCCCAACGGAGACGCCCAAGGAAACACCTGTGTATCACCTGTTCGTTGTTCGTAGTGAGCGCAGAGATCAGCTCGCAGCGTATCTTGAAAGGAACGGAGTGGAAGCGGCGATCCACTATCCAGTACCCATCCACCTGCAAGTTCCTTACCAGGCAGAATACGGGTACTCAGAAGGATCGTTCCCCATAGCAGAAAAGCTGGCGGGACAAGTGCTCAGCTTACCTATTCACCCTGCCATCACCGAAGAAGAAGTCCACACAGTCTGCCGGCTCGTCAGAGAATCTACCACAGAATAGAGAGGCTTGTAAAGTGAGCACGACAAATCCCGTCCGAATCGCCGTCATAGGCGCGGGCTATTGGGGGAAGAAGGTCATTCGCGAGATTCTAGATGTCGGCAAGACCACCGGACGAGTCCAGCTCCACGCTGTCGTAGACAACTCCCCGACCATGCTGGCTCAGTGCCAACAGGAATTTGGACCGCTGGACTATCGGGTAGACTACCAGGGATTACTGACCGACCCTGAATTATCGGGAGTACACATTTGCACACCCAACGCCACCCACTTCGAAGTCGCCTCCAGCTTTCTCAGACATGGAAAAAACGTGTTAGTAGAAAAGCCCCTCACACTCGCCTCGAAGGAGGCCTACCAGCTCGTCGGAATCGCAGAAGAGAACAAGAAGGTCCTATGTGTCGGCCACATTCACCGATTCAACAATGGAGTCAGAGAACTCCGACATGCCATGAACACCGGAATACTCGGAGAACTCTACTACGTACGGTTCCGATGGACGGGCTTCTTACCCCCACAAGGATACCGAGAAGTTATCACCGACCTAGCTCCCCATCCATTCGACATATGCAACTACCTCCTAGACATGTGGCCGAACAAGATCACATGCAGAGGAAAAGGCTACAGAACCAAGGAGAACGAGGAAGTCGCCTTCATTACAGCTGAGCACCCGGGCGGCTTGGCAGCACAAGTTGAGGTAAGCTGGCTCGACCATGAGAAGCGCCGAGATGTTACCGTGGTGGGCAGCAAAGGCATGGCATACCTAGACTGCTCCGAACAGAAAGGAGTTCTTCACGCCTCGCCCAGTACCCAAATCTCCATCACGCCTAGCAACACACTGAGAGAGGAAGTTACCCACTTCGTCAACTGCATTTCAAGTAGCCATGACTCCAAACCCTTCGCTAATCTCTCAGACGGGGTTCTAGGGGCCCGGGTGGTCAGCGTCTTGGAAGCTGCACGGGAATCTCTACGTCAAGAAAGAACCGTGCACGTCCAGATGCCCCTGGCCGAGGAGATACGTGTAAAGTGAGGAGACGCCCAAAATACTCGATTATCAAGAACTCAAGAATCGCGAAGTCATCCCGGGTATATGACCAAGTAAACCTCTACGGCTGCACAATCGGAAAGAACACAAAGATAGACGCTTTCGTCTATCTTGAAGAAGGCGTCACAATAGGCGACAACTGCAAAATCCGACCCTTCGTCTTCATCCCAACCGGAGTAACCATAGAAGACAACGTGTTCATCGGACCGAGCGTCACATTCACCAACGACAAATACCCGAAAGCACACGGTGAATGGAAACTCCTTGAGACACGAGTCAAGAAGTTCGCATCTATCGGTGCAAAGAGCGTTATCAATCCAGGGGTAACGATCGGAGAAAACGCCCTCATAGGGTCAGGCTCAGTCGTGACAAGGGACATACCAGATAACGCTATTGCGTTCGGCAACCCTGCACGAGTCGTCAGTAAGAAGGAGCCTGTTCCTGCTACATCGACGCGTCCACATGGCGTGAAAGGAGCGTCGCGACATTGAAGACTATAGCAATAATCCCTGTTTACGGGGAGTCAGATACTATTGCCAGAGTTATCAAACGCTTCGAGCCAAGCTATGTCGATGAAATATGCGTGGTCGCAGACAAGCCCGGAGTCGTGACACTGGGAGCCATCGAAGAAGCGGGCCGACAAATACGAGTTCCAATAAAGACCATACAGAACACGGTCCGAAACGGAATAGGCTACGCGATACGGCAAGGCTACAAATACGCGCTCGAAAATAGATTCGAACTCATCGTAATCATGGCGGGAAATGGAAAGGATGACCCGCGCGAAATCCCTCGGTTGACAACGCCCATCCTCGAAGAGGGATACGACTACGTGCAGGGCTCCAGGTTTTTGCCCGGAGGCCGTCGAGAAAAGAATCCTTTCTTGAGAAGCATTTTCACCCGGCTCTTTCCCTATGTGTGGTCCATCATGACTGGCGTTCGGTGCACCGAGGTAACCAACGGCTTCAGAGCGTACAGGGCTTCGATTGTTGCGGACCCGCGCATCAACATGTGGCAGAGTTGGCTTGACAATTACGAGCTCGAGTACTACCTTCACTACAAAGTACTAACCCTAGGCTACAAGTTCGCTGAGAGACCAGTTTCAAAAGATTACTCCGCCCTAAAAGACAAGAAGTACTCGCATATCTCGCCGTCCAAAGACTGGTGGCAGATCGTAGGCCCGTTATTCCTACTCAGGCTAGGGGTGAGGAAATAGAGTTGGACCAGAAATTCGTGCCAATCGTATTGGCTGGGAACGACGATCATGACTTGTCCATTCTAAGCGAGTACGCGGAATTCTGGAAGGTGCCCTACAAGCTCAGGTCTCAAATTGATGGAAAACCGATCCTTTTCACATCTAGTCCGTGGAGAGAAATCGACACGCAAGACTCTCGGCCGGTAATCATTTCTCCAACAAGAATCGAAGGCGCAAGAGAGATCGCACGGCATTTCGGATTGGATGTGACCTTCAAGGAAACACTTGTTCGCTTGCCAATTGCCCAGGGAGTTTCTGTGTCCCTGCAAACCAGGCTCTACCGATTCTCTGGGCCGAACATTGAGCCCGTGTTGAAAGATGAAAAAAATACCATCATCAACAAGATTCGTCGATCAAATGTCCACATTCTCTCAGTGGACCTCGTATCGGAATATCAGCTAATGTACGGCCGAATGGACGAAAATCCAAACTGGAGATTCCGTCTCCTCACGCGAATGCCCTTCTCATACCGCCTTATACCTTCCAGCATTCGGAACAGGTTCTTCAAAGCGAAAAGAAGCGTTACAACCTTCAGAGAGGAACTACTAGGTCCAATAGAATTTCTACGCTCGCTCTTCCTTGCAAGCCTGGCAATTGCTTCCCAAGATCCGATCCCAATTATTGGTTTCTGGCGGCGAGGCAAGTCCTACGCGCTTGCAGTCAGCCATGACGTGGAAACACAGCTCGGACTTGAAGATGGTGCTGGACGCCTAATTGAGGTTGAGAAAGAGCTGGGCATACGTTCCACCTGGAACCTTCCAACCAATCGCTACCCTTTATCCGCGCAACTAGTAATTGCGCTCGCAGAGAATGGGGAAGTTGGAGGCCATGACACGAAGCATGATGGCCGATTGTTCTTCGCAAGCATCACAGAAAAGTTGGACAGGGTGCAACGTTGCAGAGAGCGGCTTGAATTTCTCTCGCGAAGACCTGTTCAAGGATTCAGAGCCCCTCTTCTACAACACTCGCGAGAACTCGTGGAAACGCTCGGAAAGGCGGGGTACGAATACGATTCCTCAATGCCGAGCTGGGAGCCTTTATCGCCGACTTCGCTCAAGCCTCACGGAATCGGAGCTGTCTTTCCCTTCCTAATATCGGGCTTGGTAGAGATTCCTGTCTCGATGCCACAAGACCACCAGCTCATCAGAGTAGGCGGATTGGGAGTCGCTGAAGCCGTCGACCAACTTCTCGAGGTCTCAAGATGGATCAAGGGGACACGAGGCGCTTGTGTTCTACTTGTTCACCCGGACTACGAGTTCGGTCAGGAAGAAGGGCGCAAGGAATACCTCCGTCTCCTACGGTCGTTCCGATCGGACCCAGCCTGCGACATCATGACTCTCGGCGAGATGGCGCGATGGTGGATCTATCGACAAGAGTCTTACATTGACGAGGAGGGGATGATCAACACTCGTTCAGACGAGAGCAAGAATGCGATTGGGGAACTTGAACTCGAACTCGTTATGGGCTATGGATTGGAAGGGTTCAAGATAGAACCTCCAATCGGCAATAGTGTGATGGAGATGCCCAAGAGTTCAAGGCTTAGGTCGTAACTTTCAAATGAGCTTCCTGATATCTGCTTTAGAAGTTCTCTACTACGTGACGATAAGCGTCGTTGTCGTAGCCTATACTCTCGGACTCTTTCTCCTGCACAAGGGTTCTCCAAAGCCTCGGTTCCAGCGGGCGAGCGGGGTTGTCCCTACCGTTTCTTTGGTCATTCCCACCTATAACGAAGCTTCAATTATCCATCAGAAGCTCGAAAATGTTCTCCAGCTAGACTATCCAAGGGAAAAGTTCGAGGTGGTCGTTGTTGACAGCGCGTCCAATGATGAAACCGGAAATATTGTCAAAAAGTTTGCCGGAGATCATAGGCGCGAGGTCAATCTTGTTCTGATAGAGCAGCCTGTCAGGCGAGGCAAAAGCGAGGCGATAAACGAAGCCTTGCGCAGCGTAAAATCTGAAATAATCATCCTGACGGACGCTGACGTTACCTTTCCTCCGGGTTCACTGCGGAAGCTGGTCGAGAATTTCGAGGGATCTGACATCGGAGCTGTCTCCGGTGTGGAAGTTCCCCTTGGAGGAAGGTCAATTTTGACCGGTATAGAAGCAGACTATCGACGGATATACACAGCTATCAGGATGGCTGAGGCCGAGACTGATTCTCCCTTCATGTGCGAGAGCGAGCTTTCAGCCTATAGGAGAGCGCTTCTAGAGCCATTGCGTCCAGGAGTTGTCTGTGATGATGTGGAACTTACAGTCACGGTCAGATCGAAGGGTTTCAAGGCGCTATACGCTCCAGATGTATCATTCCTAGAGACAGAAGCTGGTAAGCTGAGGCCAAAGCTGCAACATAAGCTTAGGAGGGGAATGAATAATCAGCATGCTCTCCTCCAGAACTCTAACATCTTGTTTAGGCGGAGCCTCGGGAAATACGGCACGATCGTCTTTCCGTTCGAATTCTTTGTTCACATTGTCTCGCCTATCCTCCTGACCGTTTCCTTGATTTTCTTCTTCGGTCTCTTGGTCGTTTCCCCGATTTCAGCGCTGGTCGCACTTCTTGCTACTGCGATACTGTCGATTCCCGCGCTTGCAATCTTGCGCGGGTTGATCGGCCGATATCGCGGAACCGATGTTGCGGGTCTTCACGGGACTGGGTCGTGGGTCTTCGGGGCTGTTGCGTTCCTTGGCTTCCAGCTTGTCTTGCTGGTTGGCCTAGTGAAGCTAGGCTTCAAGGGTCCCCAGATGAACTGGCAACAGGTGCCCGGGACGAGAGTTCCGATTACGGTTGAAGCGCCAAGGTAAGCGCTTTGCAAAGCATCCGAAATCGAGAAGGGAGATCCTCTCGGCTCCGGAGACGCGGGATTCTAGTCGCTTTCTCAGGAGTGGATGGCAGTGGCAAATCGACCCAGGTCGGGCTCCTCGAGAAGAGCTTTGAGAAAATCAACATGCCGGTTCTGAGAATCCGAAGTCGTTGGCGTCCGGTGCTGTCGCTTCCCTTGCTAGTTATCATGAGAAGGTTAGGATATGCAAGTGTTCATCGGGCAGGCGGAGTCTACATAGTCGAGATACGGCTGCCGAGCAGAGGTGGGCTTACCTCTCTCTGGTGCATTCTCACCCAGGTCGAGAATATTGTGAAGACCGGCGTAAAGCTTGTTTTTCCCTTGCTTCTCGGCCGGACGGTGATTTGCGACCGGTATGCGCTAGACATGGTGGTGGACGGCATGGCCGGGCTGCATGACGTGCCCGGCAGAACGAGACTGGGTTTTCAGCTTCTGCGGCTGCTTCCTAAGCCGAATTTTGCCTTCTTTATGGATATTGATCCTGAGGTTGCGTTCAAGAGAAAGCCTGATCTTCCAAGGCTGGAGGACTATGTCGAGAGGCTTCAGCTCTATCGCGAGCTGAGTTCTAGCTGGGACGTTGTCATCGTTAACGCTCGAGTGTCCGCAGACACGATTCATCGGAAAATCTGGAAAGACATAGCCTCAAGCTCTCCTCCAGGCGAGCTAGTGGGAGCTTCTGAGGAAATCGTAGGACCGATAGCTCGCAGCAACGTCCGCTAGGACAACATAGACGGTTAAGATGATAATGTTATTTGACGCCTGGAAGTAGGGGCCTAAACCTAGAAGTATCCCTACCGTTATGGATATCAGAACGCTTAGAAAAATACTGAGAGCAATTTTCTCCAGAGCATTCACTTGGCCCCCGGGGAAGACTATCAATACGGTAAGGAAGCCTGGTATAATGCCCAGCATACATAGTCCGAATAGGATTCTTAGAAACAGAGCCGCTCCTGCTTGCGCGTTGGAGATTACGAAGAAGAGTTCGGACAATGCCACGATGATTGCAAGATAGAACCACCAAGCGGTCCAGACGTCGGCGAGATACTCCTTGAACGACCCCGGAATCTTGACAGACAGCTTGATTCTTCCTTCGGATTTCAATTGTTCGATCAAGGCAAGAAGTTTCTTATCATCAATGTTGATGTTCTCCTCATCCAAGGATTTCTTGAGAGAAGCGAAATTCGTGGGACGATGTTGTTTGACAACCTCGATGAGCTCTTCTCGCGTTAGTTCAGGCAAATCCTAAAGCCTAACCTTTGCCCGTTAGCGTCTGAGACCCAGATATGCGCTTCCGTCAACGGGCCCCTCTGGGAATCCTCTTGGTTCTCATATTTTGTCTCTCGGTCGGCAGTGAGAACGCGATAGGACAATCGACTCAGATCGATGATGCTCAGAGCAAACTCGTCCAGGCGTTCGTGCTGGTTCGGCAGGCCGATTTGGAAGGCGCTTCTCCAGGGCAGATTTCCCTGCTAGCCAGCAACCTCAATCTAGCTCTCGGCTACAAGGATAATGCGACCCTGCTATTTTCGAAAGACATCAATGCATCCAACTTCTACGCGAGCAAGTCGGTGAGCCTGTCGAACGCCACCTCAGCCCAAGCACTAAGTCTAACTAGCGCCGCTCGGACACAAACATTCCTCAACCAGGTTGCCGCATATTCCATCGCGGTAGCTGCCGGGTTCGGCTCGGCCTTGTTTGTGCTGGAGCTCGATCGGCTGTAGACGCAACGAAGAATCCTAGTGCTGCTCCTTCTGTTCGGGAGTTTCAGCTTGGTCTACAGTTCCGTCGCGTACTATTCTTTGAGTCGACCTCCCACACAGGAGTTCATTGCATGGGGGGTTTTTTCGCCCAGTGGCACTCTCTCCAACTATTTCTCAGGGGCATCGGCCAACGTCGCGAGTGGCCAGACCCAGAATTGGCACTTTGCCATAACTAATCAAATGGGATCCGTTCAATACGTTCAGGTCGTTTACCGGTTGGCAAACCGTACAAGTGCTGACCCTAACGCGACGGTTCCCGGAAGCACTGTTTCGCAGCTTGGCAACCGCTCAATCTTCATTCCGAATGCGCAGACAGGGTTTGTGAATTTTACGTGGAGCATTAAATCGACAAATCCTTCTCCGGGTGGAATGGTATTCATCACGATGACAATTAATGGCCAACAAGTTTCCCCTTCCGTAGGTGCCATCGGGGGTCAAGGATTCAGATTTTTCTTCGAACTGTGGACTTTTGACATAGCTTCGAGCTCGTTCCTGTATGGCTACCAGGGGCAGGGCTCCAGGGTTGGAGTTCCTCTCCAAGTCTGGTTCAACTCTGTATGAGACTCTTGAGTATTCATCCTAGCGCCTGATTCGCGTAGATCTGGTCCGTACCTGTTGAGTATACGAGGTTGAAGTTTTGCATTACGATATCAGTATAATTATTCCTGGCTTGTGTGTAGATGGCTGAGTTCGATCCGAATCGCAACGTGTAGAGGTTCTGCCAATACGACGTGAATACAATGTAGTTCGCAGAACCGTCTGCCGGAGTGTAAGTTAGGTTAAACCCAGGCACAGTGGGGTCGGTGCCCGGCTTGACATAGCCTCCCGGCTGATTGGCAAGGTTCTTCTGTTCCAGCTTTGGCTCTCTTATTGCCCCGTTGATTCCAGCGTAGAATCTCCATCCGTCCTCGTCTGGATGAAGGAATAGGAGAGAATGCTGCTGTGTCAACCCTGATGATATATTCGATACATAAAGTGATGAGCTGGGGATGTACTCGATAGGGTCGACCCCGTATCTCGTGAGTGGTATTATGGCGGAGAAGAGGACCATCATTACGATGAACCCCACCTTCACCAATCGGAAAAGATTCCTGCCGCGTAATGTGAGAACTGTCCTCCGTTCGAGAAGCCACGCTGTGAGAATGATGAAGGGGAACAGGGCGAAAAGGTAACTTCTCTGGAGCACGTCTGCCCGACCGAAAACGGCGACTGGTATAGTTGATACGGCTGCCAAGAAGAGCCCGCCCATGAACAGTTCTCTAGGCTGGAGTTTTCGGACTAGCACGAAATAGGCGAGCCCTGTAGCCCATACTATTGCAGAGACCCCTTGCTCGGAGAGAACTGTTAGTCCGTAACTGTAAGATGGAACGGCTGAAACATTCGAGGTCTGCGTGGACATTCCTAAAGGTAGTCGAGAGAAGTATGTGAGAGCTTTATCCAAAATCGATCTCTGGACGAGGTCTCGCGCGTCGACAGCAACAAGACCCCACCAGAAGAGAACCCAGCCGATGAGAACAGCTAATGGCAGAGCTATTCTCAGGGTGTGCAGTTGCAGAGAACGCTTCGATTTCAGCAGAGACAAAGCTAGGAATGCGGCAAGACCGAGACTAACAGCTAGGGGCGTCTCAGGGTGGCTGGCTACAAAGATCGGGGTTGACGCAAGACCTACCACTGTCCAGAGCCTTCGGCGGGGCTCGTCTTCGATGACCTTCAACAACAGGAACAACGCTCCCAGGTATAGGATTAGCTCTAGGCTTTGGGGTGAGATGTGGAGCTGAAACCAGAGCCCGCCTAGAAGGGTCGCGGAAGCGATGGAGGCGTATTGTTCGCTGTGCATTCGAACTATGACGTATGTTAGGAATACGATTACAAGTGCTAGGCCCAGGGGGTAGAATCTCATGAGCTGGAATGGGTCGATTCCCGCCACCGAAACGAGCTGGGCGATGAACGCGAAGACGCCGGGGAATTGATGAACGTACCAGTTTGGAGATGTCAGCCATCCTTGGTAGTTGAGGAGGTCAAGAGAGTTTCCGGTATGATAGTACGTGTCTAGGAATCGAGGGTCCTGATACGTGAAGGATGGTATGCCGATGAGGTAGAAAACAAGCAGGAACAAAGCGCCCATGTCCAGTCCTATCCGGGCTCTTCCTCGGAGAATTGGCCTGGCGAAGAAGAGGGCTAGTGTTGCGCCCAGCCCCCACCAGTAAGTGAAGGGTAGGTGTGAGTAATAGTAGAAGGAGTTCGCGGTAAAAGTTGTGACTCGGAGGTTTGAGGCAGTGATGAGCCAGAGAGAGATTGCTTGAGTTGCAAGCATCAACATGATGATGAGAACCTTGAGGTCAACGATTTCATATATCCGGGTCGACCTCGAAAAGGGTTGTTCTCTCTGGCGAGCGGGTCGAGGCTCAAGTTGAGGCTCACGTAAAGGTTCGTCAATCCTTTCTATTTTCTTGGCCCCGGGCTTTGAAGCGGCCAGTCCAACTTCCAGTCTGCCGATCAAGAAACCAGTAACAAGAGCTAGCTCGGTGACTGCAAGCGCGACGATCCATCCGTTGAGCAGTACAAGGCCGAGAGGGAAATACTGGGATAACCACCCCCTGAAGTAAGCGTTGGACTGGCTTTCGAGGAACATCCAGTAGAGCAAGAGAGTTATGAAAATTGTCTGCGAGACGAGTAGGATCTCAGTGCGGCGTTTTTGGTCCATCCCTCTTTGCCTCACACTTTAGTCATGTTGCACGTGTTCTCTCGGCCACCCGTCCACGTGGCTCAGGCTCTGAAGAGGAGGTTCCTATAAGGAATCGCAGTGGCTCTGACCGTTTTCATCCGTAGAAAGCTGGAGATCTAGGACTATGGAGGAAGGAGGGTAATACTTCTAAAGGACGATCCGTACTCATCCGATTGGGTACGGTCAAGAATTGTCCAATGATCGGCAGTCAGACTCTATCGGGACGAAAGAGCAATTCACTAGTGATAGCCAACCCTGTCCTTTGTGCCAGATTCCCCAGGGGGAGGTTCTAGCCGAGTTCCATAGCTGGAAGTTGACGCGGACAAAAACCATGAAGGGTCATAGAGAGCGACTAATGTTGTTCTACAAAGAACATGTCAGGGTTCTCGACGAGGGATCAATCGGAGAGGCCTACTTGCTACTGGCGCAAGCGGGAGCAAAATTCTTTTCGTACGCCGATAAGTGGGCGATCTTCGAGCCAGTGTATGCAACAGTCCCTGATCACTGGCATAGGGTCGCTTCAGACCTAGATGAAAGAGCTCAGGATTACGGACAAATTCTCAAGACTCCGAGGATGATAATCGATAATCATGACGGAACAATCGTAAGAGCTTACCCTGAAAGGAACCAAGACACGCCTGGCACATAGCTAAGATCTGAATTTTGCCCCATCACTTCCAGAGCGGCCTATTTGCTAGCGCAGAGGCCAGTTGGCGAAAGTTGAAAACCCTCATGTTCCAGGTGCTAGTGTATTCTCCAAACAATCTCGCTCGGCCATGGGTAATATCCTCTAGGGGATCGTCGCAGACTATTCCTGCGTTTCCCACTGTCCTTTCCCAGTGAGCATCACTGCCCGCCGTTCCTCGACGACCGTGTGTTTGCGCTAGAAACAAGGCTCTAGAATTGGAATCTCCTCGATTTGTTGCGTTGAAAACCTCAACCCCATCGGTTTTCAAGCACTCTTCCCCTAGTGATGGTCGGACCCGGCTCGAAAAGGGATGAGAAGCGATGGCAATTCCTCCTAGGTCATGAATTCTTTCAACTGTCTCCTCCACAATGAGCCCCCTCGGAACATTATTTTCTATGCCAATTGCCAGAATGTGGCCAGAACTGCTCGTCACCTCCGCACCGGGGACCACTTTGAAGTCCTCGTATCCTCGCGCTACTTTTCTCCCGGCCAAGCCCCCTGCTACACTGTCATGATCTGTTATTATCATCCCTTGCAAGCCCTTTCTGATTGCTGCCTCTATCATCTCTCTTGGAGTGTTCAGCGCGTCGAATCTGCGATGGCGACGGTTACTATATACGGTGTGGCAATGAGTTTCCCATTTCAAGACGGAGTACACCTATTCCTTGCATTGAGTTCGTAGTGGATAAGCTCCGTTTCGGGACATCCCTTCTGGCGTAGTTTGACCGATTCCTGATCCTCAAGATGAAGCGAGCGAATTAGTAATCCTTGATAGCTAGTAACTACAAGTAGAAGCATTCAAACAATTCTGTGTCATGGTGCCGTTGAGAACCCATCATGTAGGTCCCTCGTTGTCCGGGTTTCTTGAAGAGTGCCTTCCGAGATGCCTTCCTTGAACTGTCGGACCGAATCGTTGCTGCTCAGCTCTCTCATGCTACTCGGCATTGTTACATTTTTCTTTTCTTCATCGCCTATGGGCACGTCTGTGGAAAGGCTGGGAGAGAATATGGTTAATCTCGCCGCTCCCACTGTTTCCGGTAGCCTCAGGCTCATGACTATCTCTGATCAAGTTGCGACTGAAGCACCCGTAATCCAAGGATGGGGTGGGGTCACGCTGGATGAGGCCTCCACGGGACAAATGCAATCCACTCTCCAACGGCTAAACCAATCAGGATACAACGCTGTGAGAGTAGGGTTTAGCGCAAGTATCACGCTGTGCTCGTCCGGAGAACTGGGCGATTGGAGCTCAGCTTGGTTTAGTCAGACGATACAGATCGCTCAGCAGTACAACATGTGGGTCATCCTTGACTATCACAGTTACAGGGACCTTATCGACGGTTGCCAGTTGCAATGGCTGTCTTTCTGGAGCGGGGTTCTCTCCACCAACTGGGGCTATACTCGAATAGTATGGGAGCCGATCAACGAGCCTGCCGGGTCTGTTTCTCTGCTATCAGCGGCATATCAGACGTGGATTACTCAAGCAAGAGCTCTCGGAGACATTCACTGGATTGCTGTTGAGAACACGATAAGCAACGGTGGGTGCGCGTTTGACTTTCTTTCGCTTGTTGGTTGCTACCCGACAGTAACTGATCCTCTCAACCAGACATTTCTATCAATTCATCCATACCTCTTCTACGACCAATGGCAGATTGGAGGCTACGGGATCTGCAGCGAAAGCGCTACGAGAACGTGGAGCAACAGCACCGCCGAGTGTGTGGCTGATATCTATAACGAAGGAATGCTCAATGCAAGCGCCACCTATCATATGCCCATTCTGGATACCGAGGGTGGAGCCGTTTACTACAGTTGCAACAACGTATGCGCTAGTCCACCCGATGCTGTGGGTACAGATGATGCCAGCTACTCAGTTACCACATTCCACTTCATCCAATATCTCACAAATCAGATGGAGTCAGAGAACATGGGATGGCTCTGGTGGGAAGCAGGCGATGGGGGGTCTTGCTGCGGCGCCTTAGACACTTGGGGAAGCGTTTTGAAATTTCAGCCAGTAAATCCGCCAGCCCCTCACGATCTACCTCCAACCCTTCAGACACCAACTGGTCTAAGCGTTGTCGTCGGAGATGCACTATCATTCAAAGTCAATGCTTCTGACCCCGACACGCCTCCTCAGAATCTAACGTTGTCCTGTCTGGACTGTCCAGTTGGAGCGAGCTTCCCTGAAGTCAGCGGTCCGGGCCAAGTCACAGGGGTCTTCACTTGGACCCCAAGCGTCGCCCAAGCCGGCCAATCCTACAACATCACATTCATAATCACTGATGGCTTTCAGAGTTCGGATGCGACTATAGTCATAACGGTCTATTCGAAGCAGCCGACCAACATTCCACCCGTACTGATCATTCCCGGCAGTCAGAGCGTAACGGTTGCGGAAACCCTCTCGTTTGACGTAAACGCTACTGACATTGACTCCACTCCTCAATCCCTCACCATGTCCTGCACCAGTTGTGCGACTCTGGGGGCTACCTTTACCGCTGTACATGGCACGTCGCAAGTAACAGGCACAATGAACTGGGTCCCGAGCAATAGTCGAATCCCCGGACTCTACAGTGCTGAATTCACGGTGACGGATGGAATTAACACGTCCATCGCGACCGTCCATATAACTGTCACCAAAACGAATGTGGAGATGACGGCATCGGTTTATCCTAAGATGCTTACGCTAGGACTCGCATCATCAGCGTCGGAAGTAGTTTCAATAATGAACGGATTCAATCCGACTGGAACCATAACATTCACGGCATTCTTGAACAACGAGGCATGCACCGGGACCCCATCCTTCACATCAATTGTGTCTGTCGATGGAAATGGAAACTATGCCTCGCAACCCTTTACACCTCAGATCCCCGGCACATATCGGTGGGAGGCGTCATACAGTGGCGATGTTGACAATGCAGGATTTGGCAGCACCTGCGGTTCCCCCGCACGGACTCTAACTGCTAGTACGACAAGTCCCCCATCCCAGCCCAACGGCTCTTTGACGCTCGACTCGCAAATTGTTTGGCTCATTGTCCTTGGTATCGGGGGGTTAGCGATAATCACCACAGCGACAATGTACCGAAAGAGGGTAAAAGGATCCTAACGACCTGCTCAGGAATTGGTTTCTAGGAAACGTCGAAAATTTTCACCATTCAATGCCCACATCCTGAACTTACTACATCGGATTTGTGCCACATTGACGAAATTTGTCTCGCCAGGAGCGTAGCCTCGTTACAGTTAACATGTTGAAGTTCTGGAAACTCTCCTACAATTTGGGTCAGTCTGTTGGCCCGGTCAGGTTCTGGACCTCTTTGACTATTTTCCAGCGAATCCTGCGTACCTTCGCCATCCGAGCTTCATCGGGAATTGTTAGGCACTTGCGGTTGTATTGAGGTGGATATCTTCCGATATCTTCCGCATGGGAAGAGGATTATTCATCCTTAAATCTCCCGAAGGCTGGCCTATCGGCGCAGGCAGTTGCAAATACCACGTGGCAGAGTTTTTCTCTTCACCGTCTTAGCGGTGCTGCCTCTCATCCTATCGTCTATCACGACATCACCTACTACTGCGCAGGGAGCTGGGGAAACAAGTTTCGTATTTGCCGCCTCCGGAGACCTAAACAGCCCGATAAAGGGGGCAGGTTATGACAGCCTGCGCTCGCTAAAGTCCTTGAACCCTGACTTCTTCCTGGGGCTGGGTGACCTGAGCTACAACGCAAGCTACACTGGTTCTGGCGTTAATGGGTGGTGCTCGCACTTCAAAAGCCAGTTTAGCGACATTGAGATCATCCCGGGATACCATGACACCGGAGACGACCCATATCTCAATGATACATCGGCAACTCGGAGCTACGAGAGGTTCGTCTACGGATGTCCGTACAGTTTGGCAACGCACCCTACCTGTGAGCCCAAGGGGTGCGATTACGGCAGGGAGTACTACTTCGACTATCCAGCCAACGCTCCTATCGCCAGGTTCATTATGATAAGCCCACAGATCTACAACATTACTGGCAGGTGCAATGCCCAATCGGGAATTTTGAAGTTCCCAGATTGTAACAGCGCTCAACAACGGCAGTGTAACTATCTCTTCGACTGCTGGAACTACGAAAGGGATGACCTCAACGACTTAGATTACCACACCAATAGCACCGTGAACCACTGGAATTGGACCGAGACCGCAATAGAGGGTGCCCGAAGTCAGAACGAATGGGTAATTGTCGGAACCCATAAGTTGTGTATAAGCGCAGGAAGGGAAAGCTGTGAGATCGGGACCAAGCTATTCAATTTCCTCCTTTCAGAGAAAGTTGACCTTATCCTTGAAGGCGACGATCATGCCTATGAAAGGAGCAAGCAACTGGCCCTCAACTCAACATTGGTGGATGGCCACTCCCTTTGTGACGGTATCATTCCTAACTTAGACAGTTGGGCGGTCTACAACTCTACCACCTCCGGTTGCATCATCGACGACGGATCAAGGGGCTTCTACCAACCAGGAGCAGGCACCGTGGTTGTAATAGACGGCACCTTTAGCTGCAACTTCAAGAATCCATGCTACAACGTCAACGACACGTCGATAAACAATGGGTACGATGCGGCTGAAGCGCCTTACTTTGTCAAGCTCATGGGAGGCAACACACCCGGCAATGGAAATGGTTTTGTCAGTTACACTGTCACCGGCAAAAAGGGGGATGATGGGAGAATAGATGTTCAGACCCATTTCGCAGGCTCTTTCCAAGATTTCTTCAGCATCTCCAAACCCCCTGTATCCACAGTCACATGGTCGCCTCCCAATCCCGGTCCCGGATACGCGGTCGCCTTCTCCACAGTGACGGCGGGCGGGATTCCTCCATACTCCTACAGCTGGAGTTTCGGCGACGGGTCAACCGCCACCGGCTCGACTCCTGTCCATTCGTACCAATCAAACGGTTACTACAACGTGACACTCACCACGATGGACTCTCTGGGAAATTCGAGAACAGTCTGATTCAAACTCGACCGGGGCTGACTACAGCGGTGGAGCATTCAAGCTTGCAGGGAACCTGCCCTACGGAGCGAACCCTTCGGATTGGCCCTTCTCAAAGAGAGCCCTCCACCCGTATCCCGGCGGGAAACCGTGCTCCACCTCAGGCGTTCCTGCGATTGTTGAGGTTTCCAGTCTAACCGTGCTCTCCGTGGACACCCAGGCGGACTGCGGTATTTATTTCGATGTCTCCAACGGCGGCGATTTCTTCCCCAACAAGGGTACTTTCTGCTCCACAACCTTCAACCTCGCAAGCTCCACGCCTTCTTGTCCAGCCTGCTACATGCACCGTATCTATGCGGTAATAGACCGAGACTGGAAGGCCGCCGGAATCGCACCTGCTTCGCCTGCGCAAGGACAAACGATAGACGTTCAAGGTTTCGTCTATTGGAACCCGCAATGGGTGGATCAGCCTTGGCATTCCTACACCGGTTGGGAGCTGCACGTAACTGCATGGAGAATATCGACGACCCCGATTACTACTCCTGTTTCATTCTTCTCAGGCAATGGGTTGTGGTATGTCCTTGGTGCCTTGGGGACCACTGTGGTACTCGTGTTGGCATATGAGACACGATTCCCCACTAGCATCAAAGCGTTCATTGCTCGATCTAGATTGCGCCGCTTGTCGGGATCTAACAAGCGAACCTGATTCTTAGAATAGATCCGTGTCTTCTTCTCACTCGATAATCCTTTGAGAAGTCAAGACCGAAAGTCTTAGGAGCCCTTAGGGGTATGTGATGCCAACCTAGAGGAAAAACTCGAGAGGGGCTGTGTTCGGCCGTTTGAGTTCATAATTCAAGGAACGTCTTTTCTTGTCTGTGGAGATGGTTTCTCTTGGCGAATATGCTGTTCGAAGAAACTTTGCTGGATGCCGAAACCGTGCCTAAATATGTCATTACCGGTGGTTTTTGCATGTTCAACTGAGATGATGGTGATAATGGTATCCCAAGGATGAAAATTATGTCTTCTGACGAGTGAATCCCATATGTTTTTAATAACAGGTTGCACGGAAGAGTTCGTGCGAACCGGATGAGACGTGCCGTTCCCGTTGTTATATTACTGATAATGCTATCGGTCTTCTCTTTTCCGGCCTTCCTGAACGGGATTGTCCCATCAGCCAACGCAGTCTCAGCTGGCTTCTCATTTAGCGCCTCTGGAGACATAGGCAGTCTGACCGTTAGTACTTCGGTGAATAACCTGAATCGCTTGCAGGCTGTCAACCCTAACTTCTTTCTGGGGTTGGGAGGTTTCAGCTATGACCCATCGCTCACGGGAGACTCTTGGTGTGGTCAGTTCAAGTCCAAATTCAACAACATCCAGATTCTTCCCGGCGACCGCGATACCGGTGGACATTCTTCCACTTTTGGGGAGACTCACAGTTATGAAAGATATGTCAACGGCTGTTCTTTGGATGTTGGTGTTCCAATCGTGTGCGGGCCGGTCGAAGGTGATTGCTACGGCAGAGAATACTATTTCGACTATCCAGCTGTGAATCCAATCGCACGTTTCATCTTTGCTGCTCCAAAAATCTACAACATCACGGGCGCATGCACCTTGTCGCCCAACTGCAGTTCGCAGACCGGCCAGCCCTGTACCGACCAATACGGATGTTGGCAATACAACGCCAATGATCTTCATTATAACTGGACCGCGAACGCGATAGACAATGCTCGCTCGAAGGGAATAGGCTGGGTGATAGTTGCGACCCACAAGCTCTGCATACGTAGTAGACGCTGGAACCGGTAACTATACTCGCGGAGCGGGAAGTGTCGTTGTCGTTCAAGGGGCTTGGATAGACGACCTGTACGGCGTCGGCAATAGCGCCTCGAATACTCAGAATGTCGCGGAAGCACCGTATTTCGCCAAGCTGATGGGCTGGAACACTGCAGGGAACGGCGTCGGCTTCACCAAATACACAATCTCCGCTGGTAGCATCGACGTGCAGACATACTTCTCAGGAACTTTCTCAGACAAGTTCAGTCTCACTACGGGTCTCACCCCGGTCCCGTCCGCAACTTGGTCGCCTCTAGTCCCGCAAATCGGGCAAATTGTAACATTTACGGGGACAGCAACAGGTGGTGCAGGTCCCTACTCTTTCACTTGGGACTTCGGTGATGGTAGTGGGGCAACTGGTTCAACAGTCAGTCACACCTATTCTTCGGCAAACTACTTCAACGTGACACTAACCGCGACTGACTCCGCTAACCGTATCGGGTCAAATCATAGCATCATCGCCTTAGGCTCCTGGAATAGCGCGGTGCCGTGCAGTCCAACCCAGTCCACGATAGAGAAAGTCATCGGCAAACTCTCTATTCAGAGAAACGCGACCATCCCCACATCCGTGGGCGCGGACTACAGTGGTGGCGGATTCAAGCTAGCGGGCAACCAGCCCTTCGGGTCAAGCCCCAACAACTGGCCGTTCTCAAAGCGAAACCTGCAGCCACCATGCTTTGTCAACGGGATCTCAACCTTCGTGGAACTTCACAACGTAGCACTGACTGTGCCCCCGGAAGTGGCAAACTATGATTGCAGGACCTCCTACGACCAGTCCAACGGCGCCGCACTGTTTCCTAACGGAAGGAATTGTGACGTTGTCTTCAGCGTTGGAAACGTATCAGCAACGAGCTGTCCGTCCTGTTACATGCACAGAATATATGCCGAGATTGATGGCGACTGGAACGCCTCCGGAACCGCTCCTCCGATTCCTCCAAACCCAGGACAATTGATCGATGTCCAGGGCTTCGTTTACTGGGACGCAGACTCGCTCAACTTCTCAACCCACAACTGGTCGGGGTGGGAACTACACCCCTTCACGGCTTGGAGGCCCGTCCAGAGTTCTGTCCTGCCACCTACCGTAGCAGTTAATGCTCCAACTCCCAACCCCGCCAATACTGGAACCACCGTTACCGTTTCCTTTACTGTTTCCAGCTCAGCCACGATTACAGGTGTCACAGTCAACTGGGGTGATGGCACAACATCAGACAGTCTACCCGGCACCGCGAGATCCGACACACACGTTTACGGAAGTACGGGGAGTGCGAAGACTCGGACTTTCACTGTAATGGTTACAGCCACAAACAGCGCTGGACCAGGCTCAGGCACAGCATCTGAGACTGTCAATGACAGGCCCCCAGCTACGACAGTGAGCGGCGTCTCACCAAAACCAGCGCTCGTCGGCCAGACTGTTACTGTGACATTCTCCGCAACGGAGCCTGATGGCGCAATTTCTTCCTTCAACGTCAACTGGGGTGACGGAACGACGCCTGAAAGTCTTCCGGGAACCGCGACCTCAGACACTCACGCGTATGGCTCCGGAGGCAATTTCACTATTACCGTAACTGCAACTGACAATAGCGGTTCTGCAGGCTCCGGCACGATCTCCGAAACCGTCTCCGTTCCTCTCGCGCCCACCGTGAACATTACAAGCGTCACGCCAAATCCAGCCAACACAGGCGCGATTGTCACTGTGACATTCACAGTCTCTAGCACACTTTCAGTTACAAGTATCACGGTCAACTGGGGCGATGGGACAACACCCCACAGTCTC